>Ga0316628_100004662_pt1 | contig 10804 bp, 8 predicted proteins | sample OWC_Aug_M2_C1_D5_FD_207648 | JGI IMG/M metagenome (GOLD analysis project Ga0316628, IMG submission 207648) | Wetland soil microbial communities from Old Woman Creek delta, Ohio, United States - OWC_Aug_M2_C1_D5_C | ecosystem: Environmental > Terrestrial > Soil > Wetlands | place: USA: Ohio... | reverse complement strand
GCTGCACGAGGCGGCCGGGCAGCCGCTCCTCGGCTGGGCGCTCGCCGCGGCGCGCCAGGCCGGCTGCGCGCGCATCATCGTCGTCGTCGGCCACGAGAGCGATCGGGTGCGCGCTGCGTTTCCCGATCCCGACCTCGTCTTCGTCGAGCAGCGTGAGCAGCTCGGCACCGGCCACGCCCTGCTGCAGGCCGCCCCTGCCGTCGCCGGGGCCGCGACGCTGCTCGTCCTCTCGGGCGACGCGCCGCTGGTCCGGCCGGCGACCCTCGCCCGCCTCCTGGCGGCGGCCGCCGGGAGCTTCGGGGCGCTCGCCGTCGCCGAGCTCGACGATCCCGGCGCGCTCGGCCGCGTCGTCGCGCTCCCCGACGGCGGGCTCGAGCGGATCGTCGAGCTCGTCGACGCGACACCCGTCGAGCGCGCCCTGCGCCGCGTGAACGCCGGCTTCTACGCCCTGCCGGCGCCGGAGATCTTCGCTTACCTCGCCGCGCTGCGGCCGCAGAACGCCAAGGGCGAGCTCTACCTCACCGACGCTCTCGGCGCGGCGGCGGCGGACGGCCACCGGCTGGCGCTGGTCGAGCTCGAGGACGCGGCCGAGGCCTGGGGCATCAACGACCGGCTCGAGCTGCAGCGCGCGCACCGCCGGCTGGTGGAGCGCAAGCTCGACGAGCTGATGCTCGCTGGCGTCACCATCCTCGATCCGGCGACGACCACGGTCGAGCCCGGGGTCGCGGTGGGCGAGGACAGCGTGCTCGACGCCGGGGTCGCGCTGCTCGGAAATTCGGTCGTCGGCCGCGGCGTTGCCCTGCACCAGGGCGCCTGGCTGCGGGACTGCCGGCTGGGCGACGGCGTCGTCGTCGAGCCCTACAGCGTGCTCGATTCTGCCGAGGTCGAGAGCGGGGCGAGGATCGGCCCGTTCGCCCGGCTGCGGCCGGGCACACGGATCGGCGAGGGGGCCAAGGTGGGCAATTTCGTCGAGGTCAAGAACTCTCGCCTCGGGCCGGGCGCCAAGGCCAACCATCTTGCCTACGTCGGCGATGCCGAGGTCGGCGCGCGGGCCAACATCGGCGCCGGCGTCGTGACCTGCAATTACGACGGCGTCGCGAAGCACCGCACCGAGATCGGCGCCGGCGCCTTCGTCGGCAGCGATACGATGCTGGTCGCGCCGGTGCGGGTGGGCGAGGACGCGACGACGGCGGCCGGCTCGGTCATCACCCAGGACGTGCCCGACGGGGCGCTCGGCGTCGAGCGCACCCGGCAGAAGAACGTCGCCGGCTGGGCGGCGCGCCGCAAGCGCAAGCGGGGCAACCAGGAGTAATCGCAGATGTGCGGAATCGTGGGCTATCTCGGCGAGCGCGAGGTCGTGCCGCTGATCGTGGAGGGATTACGCCGCCTGGAGTACCGCGGCTACGACTCGGCGGGCGTCGTGGTGGTGCGCGACGGCGAGCTCGCGGCGGTGAAGGCCGAGGGCAAGCTCGACCGGCTGGTCGAGCGTCTGGCGCGCCAGCCGCTCGTCGGCCGCTACGGCCTCGGCCACACCCGCTGGGCAACCCACGGCGCGCCGTCGGAGAGAAACGCCCATCCGGTGCTCGACGCCAAGCGGCGCCTGGCGATCATCCACAACGGCATCATCGAGAACTTCCTCGAGCTCAAGCGCCGGCTGATCGCCGAAGGTTGGACGTTTTCCTCCGACACCGACACCGAGGTGGTGGCGAACCTGATCTCCTCGCACCTCGACCGCGGGCGTGACCTGCTGGCTGCGGTCCAGGCGGCGCGCGCCGAGCTCAAGGGCCTGTACGCGTTCGCGGTCGTATCGGTGCGCTCGAGCGAAGAGGAGATCCTGGCCGTGCGGCAGGGCCCGCCGCTCATCCTCGGCCTCGGCCGGGGCGAGCAGTTCCTGGCTTCCGACCCGGCGGCGCTCCTCGCTTACACGCGCGACGTCGTGTTCCTCGAGAACGGCGACCTCGCGCGCCTGCGCCGCGGCGGAGTCGAGATCTGGGACCGCGCCGGCAAGTCGATCGAGCGCCCCGTGCAGCGCCTGAACTGGGACCCGATCCAGGCCGAGAAGGGCGGCTACAAGCACTTCATGCTGAAGGAGATCCACGAGCAGCCGCAGGCCTTGCAGGACACCTTCGGCGGGCGGGTGGACTTCGAGACCGGCGAGATCGAGTTCGACACCCTGCAGCTCACCGCCGCCGACGCGAAGCAGATCGAGCGCCTGCAGCTCCTCGCCTGCGGCACCTCCTGGCACGCGGCCCTGGTCGGCAAGTTCCTGATCGAGGAAATCGCCCGCGTGCCGGTCTCGGTCGACTACGGTTCGGAGTACCGCTACCGCGACCCGATCGTCCTTCCCGGCACCCTGGCGCTCGGCATCTCGCAGTCCGGCGAGACCGCCGACACGCTGTCGGCGATGGAGGCGGCGAAGGAGCGCGGGGCGCGGCTCTTCGCGATCTGCAACGTGCTCGGCAGCCAGGCGACGCGGGTTTCGGAAGGCGTGGTGTACACCCACGCCGGCCCGGAGATCGGCGTCGCTTCGACCAAGGCATTCACCACCCAGCTCGTGGCGCTGTACCTCTTCGCGCTCTACCTGCGCCAGGCGCGCGGCCTGCTCGTCGCGACCGAGCACCTCGCGGCGCTCGCCCACCTGCCGCAGGCGGTCGCCGAGGCGCTGGCCACGGAGCCGGTGCTCGAGGAGCTGGCGCGCAAGTACCAGCGGGCCGAGAATTTTCTCTACCTTGGCCGCGGCATCAATTACCCGATCGCGCTCGAGGGCGCCCTGAAGCTCAAGGAGATCTCCTACATCCACGCCGAGGGCTACCCGGCGGGCGAGATGAAGCACGGCCCGATCGCGCTGATCGACGAGCATCTGCCGGTGGTGGCGATCGCCACCGGCGAGCGCGTGTTCGACAAGGTGAAGAGCAACATGCAGGAGGTCAAGGCGCGCGACGGGCGGGTGATCGCGCTCACCGATCGCGATCCCGACGAGCTCGGCGGCGTGCCCGACGAGACGATCCGCGTGCCGCGCGTCTCCGAGCTGCTGCAGCCGATCGTCAACGTCGTGCCGCTGCAGCTCCTCGCGTACCACATCGGCGTGCGCCGCGGCGCCGACGTCGATCAACCGCGCAACCTCGCGAAGAGCGTGACGGTCGAGTGAGCTCGTCGCCCTGGTAGGATCCGTCGGATGTCCGACGGCGCTCTCGACCTCGCACGCGTCCTGAACCCCGAGCAAATCGCCGCCGTCACGCACGGCGACGGGCCGCAGCTCGTCCTGGCCGGGGCGGGATCGGGCAAGACCCGGGTCATCACCTACCGCATCGGCTGGCTGACCCTCGAGCGCGGCGTCGATCCGGCCGCGATCGCCGCCGTCACCTTCACCAACAAGGCGGCGGCGGAGATGCGCGAGCGGGCCGAGAACCTGCTGCGCCGCTATCCGCTGCCGACCTTCGTCGGCACCTTCCACCGCTTCTGCCTGGTGCTGCTGCGCCGCTATGGCGAGCGCCTCGGGCTGCGCCGCGACTTCGCGATCCTCGACACCGACGATCAGGTCAGCCTGATCAAGAAGGCGCTCGAGATCGAGCAGCTCGCCGAGACCGCGTTTCCGCCGCGCACCGTGCTGGGCGCGATCTCGGCGGCGAAGAACCAGCTCGTCTCGCACGACGCGTACGAGCGCACCGCGACCAACTTCTTCGAGGTGCGGGTGGCGCGGGTCTACCGGCGCTACCAGCGCCTGCTGGGCGAGGCCTCGGGGGTCGACTTCGACGACATGATCGCGCTGGCGGTGAAGCTGCTCGCCGAGGACGACGAGGTGGGTGAGCGGGTGCGGCGGCGCCTGCGCTACCTCCTGGTCGACGAGTTCCAGGACACCAACCACGCCCAGCTCCGCTTGGTGCGCGAGCTGGTCGGCGCGACCGGCAATCTGACCGCGGTGGGCGACGAGGACCAGGGCATCTACCGCTGGCGGGGTGCCGATCTCGGCAACATCCTGGAGTTCGAGAAGAGCTTCCCCGGCGCCGTGGTGCGCAAGCTCGAGCGCAACTACCGCTCGACGCAGACGATCCTCGACGCCTCGGGCGCGGTCGTCGCCCACAACCAGGGCCGCCGCGGCAAGCGGCTGTGGACGGATGCCGGCGCCGGCGACAGGCTCGAGCTCTACCGGGCGTCCGACGAGCAGGACGAGGCGCGCTGGATCGTGCGCACCCTGCAGGGGCTGCGCGGCCGCTATCCGCTGGCGCAGATGGCGGTGCTGGTGCGCACCAACGCGCAGACCCGGGCGATCGAAGAGGAGCTGCTGCGCCAGGAGGTGCCGTACTCGCTGGTCGGCGGCGTGCGCTTCTACGAGCGCGCCGAGGTCAAGGACCTGATCGCCTATCTGCGGGTGGTGCGCAATCCGCGCGACACGCTGTCGATGCTGCGGGTCTTGAACCAGCCGCCGCGCGGCATCGGCCGCGGCACCCAGGAGCAGCTCGAGGCGCGGGCGGCGGAGCTCGGCCAGCCGCTGTGGGACGTGCTGCTGCACGACGACCTCGGGCGCTTCGCGGCGCGCGCCGCCAAGGCGCTGCAGGGCTTCCGCGATCTCGTCCGCGGCCTGCAGGAGGAGGCCGCCGAGCTGCCGCTGCCGGCGCTGCTCGACCGCCTGCTCGAGCGCACCGGCTACGCGCAGATCTACAGCAAGACCGATCCGGAGGACGAGGCGCGCCTGGAGAACATCCGCGAGTTCCTGTCCGCCGCGCAGGAGTTCACCGAGCGCGAGGCGGTCGCCGCGGCGGAGGACGACACCCTGACCGCGTTCCTCGACCACGTCGCTCTGGTCAGCGACCTCGACTCCTGGCAGGCCGAGCGCGGCGTGGCGCTGATGACCCTGCACAGCGCCAAGGGCCTGGAGTTCAAGGCGGTCGTCGTCGCCGGGCTCGAGGAGGGCCTGCTGCCGCACTTCAACAGCGGCCACAAGCGCGAGGACCTCGAGGAGGAGCGCCGCCTGCTGTACGTCGGCATGACCCGTGCCGAGGAGCGGCTCTTCCTCACCGCCTGCCGCCGGCGCCGCATCGCCGGGCGCTACCAGGACCAGGAGGAGTCGCCGTTCCTCGCCGAGGTGCCGCAGGAGCTCTTGGTCGCGACCGAGAGCCCGTCGCTCTTCGTGAGCGATCGGACGCGGCCGGTGTACGAGTTCTTCGGCCGTCAGCCGGCGGCGGCGCTTCCCGAGTACGAGGTCGAGGAGGCGCCGCGCGGCCGTCCGGCCGTCAAGCGTGGCGCCCGGGTGCGCCACGCGACCCTCGGCCAGGGAGTGGTGATCGAGCTCGAAGGCGCCGGCGAGGACCTCAAGCTGACGATCTTTTTCGACCGCGCCGGCCGGCGCAAGCTGCTCGCCAAGTACGCCAGCCTCGAGATGCTGTAGCTCAGCCCGGCGCCAGGAAGCCAACCACCTCGGCCACGACGGCGGGATCACGCAGGATCCGGTGGTGGCCGAGATTCTGGGTGGTGAGCAGACGGCCTTGCCGCCATGCTCCGGCGACCGCCGCCCCGCCGTGGTGCGGCGTCTCCCGGTCGTCGCGGTCGTGGACGACCAGCAGGGGCGCATCCGCCAGGAACTCGGCGGCCTCGAGGTTGGCGAGGCGAGCGGTGTCCCATGGCAGGTGGAGGCTGCGCTCGAACCGCCTCGCCATGCGTTCGACGGTGGTGGGGGCGAGGCCGAGCATCCCGCCGAAGCTGCGCATGAACGGAGCGAGATCGGCCGCCGGTGCGAGATAGACCAGCCGCTGCGGCTGCAGGCCTTGGAGCACGGCGAGCGAGGTGGCGGTGCAGCCGAGCGAGTGCGCGACGACGGCGCGCGGCGGCCCGAAGCGCTCGCGCGCGGCGTGGATCGCGGCGGCGAACTGGATGCCGGACGACAGGCGCCAGCGCGCGCCGCCGTGGCCGGGGGCGTCGAAGGCGATGGCGCGCAGGCCGGCGCCGGCGAGCGCGGTGGCGAGCGCGCCCAGCTGCCCGGCGCGGCCCTCCCAGCCGTGCACCAGCAGAACGGTCGGGCCCTGCCCCCAGATCCAGGTTGGCAGGGCGTCGCCGGCGACGCGCAGCGTGGTGCGCTCCGCGCCGGCGAGGAGGCGGCGTTCGTGGTCCGGCTGACGGTGGCGGCGCGGCGCCCGGAACAGCCAGCCCGCGGCCGCCGCAGCGCTGGCCGGCCACACCGTCTCGAGGCCCCGCAGCGCTCGCCCGGCGAGGCGGAGCTGCCACGACATCGTGCGATCGGTCGTGCTTTTTCCGTTGCGGACGGCGTCGGCGATCGCCATGGGTCTCCTCTCGGGGACCGGTTCAGCTCCGGGGACGGCACCGCTCGAGCAGCGACTCGAAAGCGGCGCGGCACCGCGTCAGCGTCGCCGGGTCGTGCAGCAGGCGGCGAAAGTGCTGGTAGGCGAGGATGATCGAGTACAGCTCGTAGGCGAACTGGCGGGTGTCGAGATCGCGCCGGAAGTGGCCCTCCTCGACCGCGATGCGCGCCGCCGTCGACAGCGCCTCGAGCCAGTCGCGCTGGGAGGCGACCAGATAGTCGCGCAGCCGGCCGGGCTTGTCGTCCAGCTCCTGCGCCGCGGCGATGAACGGGCAGCCGCCGGGGAGGAACTCCGCCGCCTCCCAGGCCAGCCAGTTCTCGAACAGCGCCCGCACGCGCGGCTCGCCGCGGGGCTGACGCAGGGCGGGCGCGACGACCGTGCCGACGAAGCGATCGACCGCCGCCTCGAGCACCGCGAGCTGGAGGTCCTGCTTCGAGGAGAAATGGGCGAAGAGCCCACTTTTCGACATTCCAACCGCCTTCGCCAGCTCGCCGATCGTCAGGCCCTCGATGCCCTCGGTCGAGGCCATGGAGAGGCCTTGGTCCAGGATGGCGTTGCGAGTCTCGGCGCCCTTGCTCACGGGCAAGAAAATAGCACGCTCGTTCTATTTGTCAAGCGCCTAGCGCTCGCCCAGGAAGTCGTCGCGCAGGATGGCGTAGAGGTAGTTGTCGACCCGCTCGCCGCCGAGGACGAAGTAGCTGCGCAGCAGCCCTTCGCGGCGGAATCCGACCCGTTCGAGGACGTGCTGGCTGGCGCGGTTCTCGATCGCGCAACGCGCTTCGATGCGCTCGAGCGGCGAGTTCAGGAAGAGCTCGGCCAGGAGCTGGGTGAGCGCTGCCGGCATGATGCCGCGGCGCTGGCTGGTGGTGGTGAGCGCATAGCCAACCTCCGCCAGGCCATGCTCCCAGTTGGCGACGACCAGCGTGATCCATCCCGCCGGCCGCCCGTCCGCCAGCACGATCCACTGGAACTTCTGGCCGCGGCCGCGGCGCAGGTCGGCGCTCGTCTGCTGCGCGATGTCGGAGCGCAGCTGGGCGGTGGTCGCCTCGCCGAGGGGCTGGAAGCGGCGCACGCTCGGCTCGTCGCGCCAAGCCTTGAGCAGCACGGCGTCGGTGGGTTGCGCCGGACGGATGGCAACGCGCTGGGCAGCCGGTTTCTCGGCCAGGGCCATGGCTGGAGTGGATTCTACCGCGGGCGCGGGCGGCTGCCGGGCGCGATAGAGTGCCGCCCGCAGCCGAGCCCATGCGCTACCGCCTCACCCTCGCCTACCGGGGCACGCTGTTCGGTGGCTGGCAGCGCCAGCCCAACGCCCGCACCGTTCAGGAGGAGCTCGAGAAGGCCTTGAGCGCGCTCCTGGGGGGCGCCGTGCGCGCGACCGGTGCCAGCCGCACCGACGCCGGCGTGCATGCCCGCGGCCAGGTGGCGCACATCGATCTCGACCGCGAGTTCCCGTCGCGCGGCCTGGTGCACGGCACCAACCATCATCTGCCGGAGGACGTGCGGGTGCTTGCCGCCGCCCCGGCGCCGCCGGGTTTCCACGCCCGCTTCTCGGCGGAGTCGAAGGAGTACCGCTACCGGCTGATGCGCGTGCCGGTGCTGTCGCCGCTCGACGCTCCGTTCGCGGTGCGCGCTCCCGTCGCCCTCGACCTCGAGGCGCTGCGTCGGGCGACTGTCGCGCTTTGCGGCCGCCACGACTTCGGAGCGTTCGCCCTCGCCGGCGGCGCTCACCGCTCCCCGGTGCGCACGATCGCCGCAGCCGAGTGGCAGGAGAACGGCGAGGAGCTATGCCTGCGCATCGTCGGCGATGGCTTCCTGCGCGGCATGGTGCGGGGCATCGTCGGTACCTTGCTCGAGGTCGGCGCGGGTCGCCGCGCGGTCGAATCCGTGGTGGCGCTGCTCGGCGGCCGCCCGCGCGGCGAGGCGGGCCCGACCGCGCCGCCGCAGGGCCTCGTCCTCCACCAGGTGGCCTATGGCGAAGCGGACCCTGTGGTAGCGTAACCGGCGGGTCATGCTCGATATCTCCCAGCTCGCCGAGCCGGGCTCGCCCGAGGAGCTCCTGGCCCGCCGGCTCGATCCGGCGCGCCTGCCGCGCCACGTCGCGATCATCATGGATGGCAACGGGCGCTGGGCGCAGGCCCGCCGCCTGCCTCGCGTGGAGGGACACCGCGCCGGCGTGGCGGCGGTGCGCGACACGGTCGAGGCGGCGGCGCAGCTCCATCTCGAGGTGCTGACCCTGTACGCCTTCTCGGTGGAGAACTGGAAGCGGCCGCGCTACGAGGTGTGGACGCTGATGAACCTGCTCAAGGAGTACGTCCGCCGCGAGCAGGAGACCCTGGTCAAGAACAACATCCGCCTGCAAGTGATCGGGCGCATGCACGACCTCGACCCGACCGTGCAGCGCCAGCTCCAGGTGGCGCTCGACGCCACCGCGCACTGCACCGGGATGACGTTCAACATCGCGCTCAACTACTCGGGGCGCTGCGAGATCGTCGACGCCTGTCGCCGTATCGTCGCCGACTGGGCGGCGGGCAAGCACGCCGACATCGACGAGGAGACGATCGGTCGCTATCTGTACACCTCCGGTCAGCCCGACCCCGACCTCTTGATCCGGACCTCCGGCGAGATGCGGGTCAGCAACTTCCTCCTCTGGCAGATCGCCTACACCGAGATCTGGGTCACCGCCACGCTGTGGCCGGACTTTCGCCGCCGCCATCTGATCGAGGCGCTGCTCGACTACCAGAGCCGTGAGCGCCGCTACGGCGCGGTCTCGGCGCGAAGCGAGCGGCCCGAGGAAAAACGGACGACGCCGGGGCGCGCCGAGTCCTAGGCGCCCCTTCCGCCCTCGCATGAAGCGCTTGCTGACCGCCCTCGTCGCGGTGCCGTTGTCGCTCGCCGCGGTCTTCCTGCTGCCCGGCCCGTGGTTCTTCGTCCTCTGTCTGGTGCTGATCGATTGGGGAGCGGTCGAGTTCGTGCGCATGGTGCGCCCGGCGGCCCCCGGCGCGCCGCTGTGGACGCTGGTCGGGCTGGTGCCGTTGGCGGCGCTCGCCCTCGCCCTGGCGCTCGGCAACGGCCAGCACATCCAGCACGTCGGTCCCTGGCTGGTCGGCGGCACCACCGCCCTGGTGGTGGGGACCGGCGCGATCGTCCTGTTCGGCCGCACGCCGATGCATGACGTGGTGGCGGCGCTCGGCGTGTTGGCGTTTGGCGTGCCGTACTTCGCGCTGCCGATCGCCAGCCTGCACTGGCTGCAGAAGCACGACCCCTGGGTAGTGTTCCTGCTCTGCGCGATCGTCTGGCTCGGCGACACGGCGGCGATGTACGTCGGCACCGCTTTGGGGCGCCACAAGCTGGCGCCGATCGTCAGCCCGAAGAAGTCGTGGGAGGGCGCCACCGCCGGCTTCGCGATCGCGGTCGTGGCGACCGCGGTGTGGAGCTACTTCCGGCTGGGATCGATCGACGCGCCGTTGATGCTGGTGGGTGGAGTGACCGCGATCGCCGCCCAGGTTGGCGATCTCGTCGAATCGATGATCAAGCGCTGCGCCGGCGTCAAGGACTCGGGTGGCGTGCTGCCTGGGCACGGCGGCATGTTCGATCGCATGGACTCGATGCTGTTCGCGGCCCCGGTGCTGCTGGTTGGCCTGTGGGCGGTCGGCTTCGAGGGGATGCCGAAGTGAGCGCAGCGGCCAGCGGGGCGCCGAAGCTGCGGCTGGCGATCCTCGGCTCGACCGGCTCGATCGGCCTCAGCGCGCTTCAGGTCGTGCGCCACCATCCCGAGCGCCTGGCGGTCGTGGCGCTCGCCGCCCACGGTAGCAAGCCGGATGCTCTGCTCGCGCAGGCCGAGGAGTTCCGGCCGGCGCTCCTCGCGGTCGCCGATCCGCGCGCCGCGGACGCCCTGCGCGGGCGGCTGCCGGCGGGGACTCGCCTCGCGGTGGGCGCGGAGGGGCTGCTCGCCGCGGCGACGCTGCCCGAGGCCGACCGCGTGGTCGCTGCCCTGGTCGGCGCCGCCGGCCTGCCGCCGACCTACGCCGCCCTCGCCGCCGGCAAGGGCGTGGCGCTCGCCAACAAGGAGTCGCTGGTCGTCGCCGGGCGCCTGCTGACCGAGCTGGCGCGGCGGACGGGGGCGACGCTCCTGCCGATCGACAGCGAGCACGTCGCCCTGCACCAGGCCTTGCGCAGCGGTGCGCCCGAGGAGGTCCGCCGGCTGGTTCTGACCGCCTCCGGCGGGCCGTTCCTGCGCCGGCCGCGCGAGACCTGGGACTCGATCCGGCCCGAGGAGGCGCTGCGCCACCCGACCTGGACGATGGGCGCCAAGATCACGATCGACTCGGCGACTCTGATGAACAAGGGTCTCGAGCTGATCGAGGCCAGCCACCTCTTCGCCGTGCCGCCGGCGCGGATCGACGTCGTCGTCCATCCGCAGTCGATCGTGCACAGCATGGTCGAGTTCCGCGACGGCTCGTGGATCGCGCAGCTGGCGCCGAGCGACATGG
>Ga0316628_100004661_pt1 | contig 10806 bp, 7 predicted proteins | sample OWC_Aug_M2_C1_D5_FD_207648 | JGI IMG/M metagenome (GOLD analysis project Ga0316628, IMG submission 207648) | Wetland soil microbial communities from Old Woman Creek delta, Ohio, United States - OWC_Aug_M2_C1_D5_C | ecosystem: Environmental > Terrestrial > Soil > Wetlands | place: USA: Ohio... | reverse complement strand
GACGAAGACCACCCCGATCGCCCCGGCCGCACCAAACGCCGCGCGGGCGGCGTCGACGCCGCGGCCGACGCTCCCGATCAGGGTCTTGAACGTATGGAAGCTGGCGCGGAATATCATTGCGACGACACCCATGATTTGCATCCCGACCGCGAAAACCAGGAGCCCGATCATGCCGAATTGGACAGTCAGCGGATGTAAGACGGCAACGACGGCGGTCATATACGAGAAGAGAACGAGGACGGCCCCGAGTCCGAGGAGATCGGCGGCCCCCAATCCGGGTCCGGGCCAGAAGAGCGAGAGGCCGGTGCCCAGGATCCAGGACCCGATCATCAGGAGCCAGCTCATGACATAACGGCCCAGGATAATCCTGCGCCGCGTCGCGGGCAGGCCGAGGGTCAAGCCGACCGCCCTGAACTTATCCTCCCGGGTGTAAAGGATGATCGCCATGATGCCGTACAAAACGGCGGACAGCAGGGCGAACAACCGGGGGTGGCTGAACCGACTGCTCATGAACCCGACGTAGAGGGGATAGAAGATCCCCAGGGAAAGGATGTAGCGCCGGTGAAGGTGAAAGTCCTTGAGGATGAACTCACGCATGGGAGACTCCTTGATCCATGAAGACCATGATGTCCTCGATCGAAGCCCGATCGACGACGATCCCGGAAGGAAACGCCCTGCGGACGGCCGGAACGTCCGCCGTCAGGGCTTCGACGCCCCAGGGCGTTTCGCGCAGCCCTTTGAATAGGCCGCGGCCCCCGTCGTTCGCGAGCTCGCGCCCGCCCTTGACGACGGCCCAGGTCTCGCGGACCTCGTCTTTGGGCAGCGAGAAGACGACCTCGCCCCTATGGAGGAACGTGATCGTGTCGGCCGTCGTCTCCAGGTCGGACGTGATATGGGTTGAGAACAGGACGGCCTTCCGCTCGTCCTGGATGACGCCGGACAGCCGCTCGAGGATCTCGCGCCGGAAAACGGGGTCGAGGCCCGAAGTCGGCTCGTCCAGCAGGAGAAGGTCGGCGTCGTGGCTGAGGGCGAGGGCGAGCTGGAATTTCATCTTCATCCCGTGGGAGAGGGCCTTGAACTTCTTGGCCAGGGACAGACCGAATTCGCCGGCGAGCTCCCGGAATCGCCTCTCGTCCCAGGATTTATAAAACGGGGCGACGGCGGCCTTTATGCTCTTGATGGGGACGTCCTCGACCATGACAGGCGTCTCGTGGACGAAGCCGATCCGCGCCTTGACGTCCCGCTCCCGGGCGAGGGCGTCGAGGCCGAAGACGCGGATCTCCCCCGCCGAGCGGCGGATCATGCTCAGGATAAGCTTGATGATCGTCGTCTTCCCGGCGCCGTTGGGCCCGACCAGCCCCATGATGGTGCCGGGGGCGAGCCTGAACGACACGTCCTTGAGGGCGAATCCTTTGTAGGCCTTGCACAGCCCGCGGATCTCGAGCACGTTGTCCATCAGTCCTTCTCCTTGTAGAGCAGCAGAAGCATATCCTTGAGCTGCGCCAATCCGATCCTGAGCAACCGCGCCTCGGCGACCGCCTCGGCCATCTTCTCCTCGACGACCTTCATCTTCTTCTCCCGCAAAAGCTCCTGGTTCTGGACGGCCACGAACGTACCCTTGCCGCCGACCGTGTTGAGGAATCCCTCCCGCTCGAGCTCGTCGTAAGCCCGCTTGGTGGTGATGACGCTGATTTGGAGATCCTGGGCCAGGCGCCGGATCGAGGGGAGCGAATCGCCCTCGGCTAGATCCCCCGAGAGGATCTGGGCCTTGATTTGCCGGGTGATTTGCTCGTAGATGGGGTCAGGCGACGAGTTGGAGATGATGACTTTCACCGCCTCAGCTCCTTTCGGTGCGTCCGTGATTACCGTTATTAATGTTCATATTGAATATATACAATATAAGCACTTTTATCAGTTTGTCAAGGGGTTTGAGAAAAAAATTCGGGCCCGGCGAGCCGGACTAGTCCTTGAGCTTCTCGCGCATCCGGGGTGTGACCGTGAAGTAGGCTTTCGGGATGGGCTCAATCCTCTTAAGGGCAGTTTTGGTCCCATAAATCTTGTACGATTTATCCGGAAGGAACGCATAGGACGTCCCGAAGCAGCGATTAAAGACCAGGCGAAAGGTGTTGACGGAACTGAGGCCGCGCGGGACCCCACGGGGGATCCCTTGAGGGAAGGCTATGGTATTGAGGATGCCGTAGCGGACCTGGGCCCTTGCCATCTTGAGCTGTCTGGCCTTGAATCGCGCGAAGGAAGCCCTCGGCGCTTCCTCCTCGGCCGCCCCCTCGTCGGACTGGATGATGATGACGGGGAGGCGTCGCCTGCTGATCCGGATCGTCCGCACGATACGCAGGATTCTCTTGTTGATGAACTTGATCTGATCCAGGTAGTAGCCCGCCGGGCTCCGCATCGGGTCTGGAACGACCTCTTCGCCGTTGGGGCCGAACACGAACGGATTGTGGGGGACGAGCATATGGAGGAACACGAATTTGGGCCCGCTCCGGCCGGCGACCTCGGCCAGCCGGGCGAATTGCTGCTTGACGCCCTCCCGGTGCTGGTAATTTCGCGAGACAAGTCCGCGGCCGCGCATCGCAAGAATCAACCAGGTCGAATCCGCGAACTTAATGATAAAATCCTGGCTGAGCGAGGTCAGCCCCTTGGGCTGAAAAACATTGTCCGCGTAGGGATTCCTCTTGGTCCCCTCGTACCAGGAGCCGATGTGATAATACGTATAGCCGAGGGATTTTAAGAGCCGCCCGACCCGATGGTCTTGGAGCAGATGGTAGATCGCCCGTTTCCGGACAGGCAGCCTGGGAAAGAGGGTCTCGATCTGCTCCATGTTGAGGGTTCCGGTTAAAGACAAGTATGTTTCTGGAATGTTGCAGCGCGCCTCGAGCGCCGTCGAGAAGCGCTTCTTCTTGAGCTTCTTCAGGAAAGCGCCGTCGTCGAACCCGAAGAAATTCTTGAGCGGCCCGGGACCCGTATAGCGGTCGAAGACGAGGAAGTAGATATCGGGGAGATAACCGAGCGGGGGCTTGACCTTGTTCTCGAGGATGATCTTGTCCTCAGGGTCGGCCGGATGGACGCCCCGGTTCCGGGACGACGCGACGTGGGACCAGGCGATCTGGGCGACGGCCATCAGGATCAAAGCCGCGCCGAAGACATTCAGGAGCCGGGTCAGCGGCGCGAGATCCTTCCGCGTCCGGATGATGAGGACCACCGCGCCGGCCAGAAGGGCGATCCACAGGCCGCTTTGAATCCAGGGCAGGGCGGCGGGCGGCTTTTTCATGAGGTTGAGAACGTGGCCGAACGAAAAGAAGAGCAGGCCGAAGACGAAGGCGACCAGGGCCGCCTTCGTCGCCCTCCGGATCAGGAGCCAGGCGGCCAGGAAGACGACCGCGACGAGCGCCAGGCTCGCGGTCAACGGCCCGAGGACGGTCCCCAATCCGGTCTCCTCGATGTTATAGGTGTAGAGGAACAGGGCGGGATAGAGGGCGAATAGAAAAGGATGAAAAGGAAGCGGCCCTCGCGTCCTGGATCGGCTCATGCTTTCACGCTTGCCTTCGGGACCGTTTATTGTAGGCGAAAGGCGGGCCGATTACAACGGGGTTGACAGGCGCCGGACCGGAGAATACCCTTGACCCATGCCCAGCGTCGACCGCGCCCCCAGGCTGAGCCGCGAGCAAGCCGAAGAGACGGCCCGCCGTCTCTACGGCCTGAACGCCCGCGCCGAGGAGCTTCCCAGCGAGCGGGACCAGAATTTCCTGCTCCGGACGAGCGCTGGCGAAAAGTTCGTCCTTAAAATAGCCAATCCCCAGGAGGAGCGCGCCGTCCTGGAGATGGAGAACGCGGTCCTCCTCCACCTGGCCGGCGCCGGAGGCCCTCCCCTCGCGCCGCGGCTCCTGCCCGATCGCGAGGGCCGACGAATCGCCGAAACCCGGGGCGCGCACGGCGCAGCCCATGCCGTCCGGCTCCTGACCTATCTCGAGGGCATCCCGCTGGCCGAAGCCAAGCCCCACGAGCCCGAGCTCCTCTCCGAGCTCGGAGCCTTCACAGCGCGTCTCGCCCTGGCGCTCAGGACCTTTGACCACCCCGTTTCTCGGCGCGATTTCCCTTGGGACCTGGCCAAGGGGCCGGAGACCGTCCGGGCCTTCCGCCCGCTTGTCGCCGACCCCTCCCGGCGCTCGCTCCTCGACCGGCTGCTGGCCGAAGTCGAAGCCTTCGCCGGGCCCCGCCTCGGGAAGCTCCCCCTGGGCATGGTTCACAACGATGGAAACGACTATAACATCCTGGTCGCCCGCCCGGACAGCGCTCCCTCTAGCTTCGGACGGCGCTCGATCGCCGGCATCATCGATTTCGGCGACATGGTCCATTCCTACCGGCTGGCCGAGCCGGCCGTCGTCTGCGCCTACGCCATGCTCGGCAAGGACGACCCTCTAGCGGCGGCGGGCCGCGTCATCGCCGGCTACCATGCGGTCGACCCCCTAGGCGACATCGAGCTGGAGCTCGTCTATCCCCTGATCGTCCTCCGCCTCCTGATGAGCGTCGCCATCTGCGCCCGCCAGGCCTCGTTGCGGCCCGACAACGACTACCTCCTCATCTCCAACCGTCAGGCCTGGGCCCTCCTCGAGCGGTTGGGAGATATCCACATCCGGTTCGCGCGCGCCCGCGTCCGCGACGCCTGCGGCCTGACGCCGGCTCCCGAGGCGCGGCGCTTCGAGGCCTGGCTCGAGTCCTGCCGTCCCGTTTTCGGGCCGGTCCTGCCCGATCCGATCCGGAGCGCCCGGCGGACCGTCCTCGACCTGAGCGTCGGGAGCCTCCTCGTCGAGAATCCCCGGATCGCCGACGACACGGAGGCCTTCAGCGCGCTCGTCTTCGGGGAGATGAAGCGGGCCGGGAGCGGGCTCGGGATCGGCCGCTACGACGAGGCCCGCGTCCTCTACGCGTCCGAGGCTTTCCATCCGGCCGGCCGCCCCCTGGCCGAAGGCCGGACCGTCCACCTGGGAATCGATCTCTTCGTCGAAGCCGGGACCCCGGTCCGAGCCCCGATGGACGGCGTCGTCCTCAGCGCGGTGGACAACGCATCCCGTCAGGACTACGGACCGACTGTCATCCTCGAGCACGAGGCGGAGACGGCCGAGGGCCCGTTGCGTTTCTGGACCCTTTACGGCCACCTGAAGCGCGATTCGATCGCGGGGCTCGGCAAGGGTCGGCTTGTCCGCAGAGGCGACCCGGTCGGCGCCGTCGGACCCTTTCCCGAGAACGGCGATTGGCCGCCCCATCTCCACTTCCAGGTCATCCTGGACCGGCTGGACCGGGAGGGCGATTTTCCCGGGGTCGCCCGGCCCTCCGAACGCGAGGTCTGGCTCAGCCTCTGCCCCGACCCGAGCCCCCTCCTCGGACTCCCCGGCCGAGAAGCCCGTCCCGCCCGGCTCGAGCCCGGCGAGATCGTGCGGCTCCGAAGTGATTACCTGGGCCGGTCCTTGAGCATCTCGTATAAGAAGCCCCTCAAGATCGTCCGCGGCTTCATGGAGCATCTTTACGACTACGAGGGCCGCGTCTTTCTCGACTCCGTCAACAACGTCCCCCACGTCGGCCACTGCCACCCCCGCGTCGTCGACGCCGTCCGCCGCCAGCAGGCGGTCCTGAATACGAACAGCCGCTATCTCCACGACACTCTCGCCCGCTACGCCCAGCGGCTGGCCGGGCTCCTCCCCGACCCCCTCGGCGTCTGCTTCATCGTCAACTCGGGAAGCGAGGCCAACGACCTCGCCCTGCGGCTGGCTCGCAACGCGACGGGCCGGAGGGACATGGTCGTCCTGGAAGGAGCCTATCACGGCCACCTGACCTCGCTCATCGAAATCAGCCCGTACAAATTCGACGGCCCGGGAGGCCCGGGGAAGCCGCCCCACACCCACGTCGTGCCCATGCCCGATATCTATCAGGGGCCCTTCCGGGCGGGCGACCCGGACCCGGGTCCCCGCTACGCGGCCTTCGTCCGCGAGGCGATCGAGCGGGCTCGGGCCGGGGGGCGCGAGATCGCCGGATTCATCCACGAATCCCTGCTGAGCTGCGGCGGGCAGATCGTGCTTCCCCCGGGCTTCCTCCGGGAGGCCTACCGGCATGTCCGCAAGGCCGGCGGCGTCTGCATCGCCGACGAGGTCCAGGTCGGGTTCGGGCGGGTCGGTACCCATTTCTGGGGATTTGAGACGCAGGGCGTCGTCCCCGACATCGTGACCATGGGCAAGCCGATCGGGAACGGTTTCCCCCTGGCGGCGGTGGTCACGACGAGAGCGATCGCGGACGCCTTCGTCACCGGCATGGAATATTTCAATACCTACGGCGGGAACCCCGTCGCCTGCGCGGCCGGGATGGCCGTTCTCGACGTCCTCGAAGAGGAGCGTCTTCAAGAGAACGCGCTCGAAGTCGGCGCCCGGCTCAAAGCGGGGCTCGAGCGGCTCAGGGACGGGCATCCGGTTATCGGCGACGTCCGGGGGTTGGGTCTCTTCCTGGGCGTCGAGCTCGTCCTGGACCGGGAGAGCCGGGGCCGGGCGACCTTCCAAGCGGCCTATGTCGCCGAGCGGATGCGCGAGGAAGGGATCCTGGTTTCCACGGACGGGCCGTTCCGCAACGTCCTTAAGATCAAGCCGCCGCTCGTGTTCACGGCGGCCGACGCCGATCTCCTGGTCGCCGCCCTGGACGGGATCCTGGGCGAGGACGCCGTCCGGCTCAGCCTTCGATCGTCTCCGTAATCGCGCCGGTCCGCGGGTCCTTGAAAATGAGCTTGGTCCGGCCGTCGGGCATTCGTTCTTTCTTGATGAGGACCGGACCCTGGGCCTGCCGGCCGCCCGCGCCCGCCCCGGCCGCGTCCGCGGCACCCTCCCAGCGGTCGAGCCGGACCGGTTCCCAACGTTTCGAAACGGACGAAGCGTAGCAGGCGTCGATGACGGCGTTGACGACATAGCCGTCGAAGAACGTCTCGCGGGGCGGCCGGCCCGCATCCAGGGCGTCGAACATGTCGTTGAACATATCGACGTAGCCGAGCGCATGGACCTCGTCCCCGACCGGGAAGAGCCAGCCCTTCTCCGCCTCGGCTTTTTCTGCGACGTAGCCGCCCGCCCCGGCCGCCGTGAACATCTCGAATCCCGTCCGCAGGAAGTGGTCCAGCCAGATCGTGCCCTCGGTCCCGGCGACCTCGTCCCGGAGGTCCATGCCGCCCCGGAAGGTCCAGCTGACCTCAAACTGGCCGATGGCCCGGTTCTCGAACCGGATGAGGCCGATCCCCGAATCCTCGGCGTCGATGGGATGGACGAGCGTGTCGGCCGCGCAGAGGACCTCGACCGGCCGGAGGCCCTTGCCGACGAAGCTTCGGATGATCTCGATGCAGTGACAGCCCATGTCGACGATGGCCCCGCCGCCCGCGATCGCTTTGTCCCAGAACCAGGCGCTGTGGGGCCCGGGATGGGTTTCGCGGGAGCGAACCCAGAGGATCTTGCCCAGGGCGCCCGCCCGAACCGAGGCCAGCGACTTGAGCGTCTTGGGCGTATAGACGAGGTCCTCCAGGTAGCCCGCGAAAACGCCCGCCTTCTCGACGGCTTCAAGCATCTGGAGCGCCTCGGCCGCCGATCGGCCGAGCGGCTTTGTGCACAGGACAGGCTTGCCGGCTCGGGCGGCCAGCCCGACGGCCTCGCGATGAAGGCTGTTAGGCAGCCCGACGACGACGAGGTCGGTCCCCGGGTCCTCGACGGCCTTCTTGATGTCGCCCGTCGAGCGGGGGATCTCCCATTTCGCGGCGAAGGCCGCGGCCTCGTCCTCGGTCTTGGCGCAGACGACGCCGACGCGGTCGCGGCTCCTCCGGCCCTGGATCGTCATGGTGTAGAATGTGCCGATCAAGCCGGCACCAAGCAGGGTCACGTTATGGGATTTTTGCATCGCAGCTCCTTCCCGGGCGGCGCCCGTCGTCCTTTCTATAGCACAGCCACCGGGACTCCCGTCAAGCCGCCGCCCGGGTTGACTTGGGGCGGCGGTCGGGGCTAGGATGGTTCGGGAAAAAAATGAAAAAACGAATCGGCATTTTGGCCCTGGGAATTCTGATCGTTGTGACGGCGGCGCAGGCGTACGCCGTCGGGGAGGATTCGATGTCCGTAACCATCGAGCGGAAAACGTGCTCGGCGCCCGACGGCGTCACGATCGTTTATTCGGCGGCGGGAGCGGGCGAGCCGGCCTTAGTCTTCATCCACGGCGGGCTGGCGGAACGCTCTTTCTACGACGCCCAGCTCCGAGCCTTCGCCGGACGCCACCGCGTCATCGCGCTCGACCTGGCCGGGCACGGCGAATCGGGCTCGAACCGGACAAAATGGGGGCTTCCCGAATTCGGGGCCGACGTCAAGGCCGTCGCGGACGCGGAGAAGCTGAACCGGATCATCATCTTCGGTAACTCCCTCGGCGGGCCGGTGGCCGTCGAGGCGGCGTTGCTGCTCCCGGGACGGGCTCTGGGCGTCGTCGGAATCGACACGTTCCACAGGGTCGCGTACACGATCAGCCCGGAAGAAGCGCGCCAAAGGGCCGAAGCCCTCCGGGACGATTACGCCGGCTTCCTCAAGCAGATGGTCAAAGCGCTTTTCCACCCTGACGCCGACCCCGCCCTGATCGCGGACGCCGAGCGACGGATGATGAAGACCCCTCCCCAGGCCGCCTACGCCATGTTCATGGGGATGGCCGGATATGACATGGCCGCGCCGATCCTCAGGCTGACCGTCCCCTTCCGGGCCATCAACGGCGACCTCTACCCCACGGATGTCCCCGACGTCAGGAAGACGAAAGCCGACTTCGACGTCAAGATCATGAACCATATGGGCCACTATCCGATGCTCGAGCGGCCGGACGAGTTCAACCGGCTGGTGGCCGAGGTCGTCCGGGAGCTCGGGGGTTGAACGGCCGGATGAAAAGAGACGGGGCCGGGAAGCGTTTTCTGGGCCGGGCCAGGGCCAGTCCCGACCAAGCGGGCTTCGTGCGGAGAGGCTTAGCCCTTCTCGTCGATTTTGCGACCGTGATGATCCTTTCCGTCATTATTTTCCTCGCGTTCTCCGAGATCCGAGCGGCCGGACGCGGGGGAAAGGGCGAATGGACCAAGCTCAAAGAGGCGATCCGGGCCGGCTCATCGGTCACGATCAGAATCGGAAAAGTCGATCGCCCTGAGGATCAAGCCGGCGAGGAGCAGGGTGCGAAACGCGTCCAGATCATCGGCGGCGAGACCCTCGATCTCATCTACGAATTCCTGGTGGGCTACGCCTACTTCATCCTCTGCTTCCGATTCGGCGGCCGGACCCTGGGCAAACGCCTGTTCGGACTGCGCGTTGTCGACCTCAAAGGGCATCCCCGGCTCGGCTGGTACCAATCTTTCGAGCGGACGCACGGCTACGCCGCCTCCGCCCTCTCCGGGTCTATCGGATTTTTCCAGGTCCTATGGGACCGTGAAGGGCTGGCCATGCATGACAAGATCTCCGGGACGACGGTCGTCCGTCTCGCCCGCCGACAGGCCGGGAGGGGGGCGAAGAAACCGGAGCCCCAAAAGGCAGGAAAACGGAAAAGGACGATTCGGACGGGCCGGGAGTAATCGAAGTGCCGTCAAAGTCGTTTCCAAGGATCCTTCTTTCCCTGATCCTCCTGTCCGCGGCGGGCACCTCTCTCGGAGCCGCGGAGAGCCGCTATCTCGACGCGGCCCGGGCCGCGGCCCGCTGGTTGGACTCGGTCCAGATCAAGACGGAAAAGGGAATCGCTTGGCCGGCCGATCCCAACGATCCCCAATCCATCAACGCCTCCCTCTATGCAGGGACACCGGGCGTCATCCTGTTTCTCCTGGAGCTCCATGGGGCGACGGGCGAGGCGGCCCCCCTCGAAACGGCCAGGGCCGGGGCCGAGGACCTGCTGGTCCGGCTAGAATCTGAGACGGATGCGAGCCTCTACGGAGGCGCGGCCGGGATCGGATACGTCCTAGAGGAGGTATTCAAGTCGACGGGAGCCGAGGTGTATCGGAAAGGATTCCTCCGGGCCCTGGAGAAGATTCGAGCCGGCGCCGTCCGGAGGGGCGCCGGCGTCGAATGGAGCGCGGTCACGGACATCATCGGCGGAGGGGCCGGGATCGGGCTGTTCCTCCTATATGCCGCCGAGGAGCTCGGCGATCCGTCCTGGCTCGAGCTCGCCGCCGAGGACGGGCGCCGGCTGGTCGAGCTCGGCCGGCCCAAGCGAGGCGGCCTCGACTGGCCTATGGACCCGGGCTATCCGCGCTTGATGCCGAACTTCGCCCATGGGACGGCCGGCGTCGCGTTCTTCCTAACCCGGCTCTACGAACGGAGGAATGAAAAGGAATTCTTGGAGGCGGCGCTGGCCGGCGCGCGCTATCTCCAAGCGATCGCTAAAACCGAAAACGACGCCTGCCTCGTCTTTCATCACGAGCCGGACGGCGAAGACCTCTTTTACCTCGGCTGGTGCCACGGCCCGGTCGGGACGGGCCAGCTCTTCCATCGCCTGGCGCTCGCCTCGGGCGATCCTTCTTGGACGGATTGGCTGCGCCGAAGCGCGCGGGGCGTCTCGGGGAGCGGCATCCCCGAGGCCCGGACGCCCGGGTTCTGGAATAACGACGGTTTGTGTTGCGGCCTGGCTGGCGTCGCCGATTTCTTCCTGAGTATGCGTCTGTTTGCCGGGGACCCGGCCGACCTGGCGTTTTGCGACCGCGTCACGGACGCGCTCCTGGCCGCAGCCACGGTCGAGGACGGCCGGATGAAGTGGCTCCAGGCCGAGCACCGG
>Ga0316628_100004660_pt1 | contig 10807 bp, 11 predicted proteins | sample OWC_Aug_M2_C1_D5_FD_207648 | JGI IMG/M metagenome (GOLD analysis project Ga0316628, IMG submission 207648) | Wetland soil microbial communities from Old Woman Creek delta, Ohio, United States - OWC_Aug_M2_C1_D5_C | ecosystem: Environmental > Terrestrial > Soil > Wetlands | place: USA: Ohio... | reverse complement strand
CGTCGACATAGACAAGGGGGCGGTGTCCACCGCCCGGAGGAACGCAGAAACGCTCCACCTGGAGGTCGACCTGGCCGAGGGGGATGTCTCATCGGTCCAGGGCAGGTTCGACACCGTCATACAGAACCCCCCGTTCGGGGCCCAGAGGCGCCACGCGGACAGGGCCTTTATAAAGAAGGCCCTGGACCTCGCCCCGACCGTGTATTCCCTGCACAACGACGGTAGCCAGGAGTTCGTCGGGACCATGGTTTCGGCCCTCGGAGGGGTCTCGGAGCCAGTCAAAAGGTATAAATTCGAGATTCCATATGCGTTTGAATTCCACAGAAAGGCGAAAGAGAGCATCTCAGTCGTTCTGTTAAGGTTCAAGAGATAGGTGATTCATCTGGCGAAGACCGGTAAGAAGGTCCTCCCTGGCGACGAGGTCGCCATCGCGGAGGAGTATATGTCTGGAGAGGGGACCTACGAGGCTGACGGCAAGGTATACTCGAGCGCCGTGGGCGAGGTGGACCTCGATGCAGGCGAGAAGCTCGTGAAGGTAGTGTTCGAGAACCCGCCGATCGTCCTCAGCGAGGGCGACATCGTGTTCGCAGAGGTCTCGGACGCCAAGCCTGCGATGGCGATATGCAACATCGTCGCGCAGGAGGGCAAGGAGAGGGAGGTCTCCAGCGAGACGCTCGCCTCGGTGCATGTATCCAAGATCGCGAGCTCCTATGTCGAGGACGCCGGGGACCTGCTCAGGCCCGGCGACCTGATAAGGGCTACAGTCATCCAGGCAGATCCATCCGTGCAGCTCTCGACGGCCGGGCCGCACTTCGGAGCCGTCCTCGCACACTGCGCCAGGTGCAGGAACCCCCTTGAAAGGAAGGGGCGCGACCTGTACTGCGACAAGTGCGACAGGGTGGAGCACCGCAAGATCGCCGACGACTATCGGGCCTTCTTCAAGTGAGTGAAGGCGCAAGCGATTTATCGCGGGAGCCCATTAGACCGTCTGGAAGGGGGGCAATTTGACAGAAGGCAACAAAGAGCTTCTGGCAGAGATAGCGAGCCTCAGGGAGGACCTCAGGCAGCTCCGAGAGGTAGTGAACGTCCTCGTGAACGTGGTCATGGAAGAGGACCTCGAAGAGGATGAGCACGATTTCCCTGGCCAACCGTCCGCCGATGGCCGGTTCAACATGCTTAACTGAACCGACCTCGGTCAAAACGAAGCGCCCGTCAGGGGGCCGGCACATGAAGAGCACCTACTTTCTGGACAGCATGAGGGAGCAGGAGAAGTGGCGGCAGGAAGACTCCATCAACCTCCTCCCGTCCGAGAACAGCGCCAGCCCGCAGGTCAGGGCGCTGCTGTCATCCGATTTCAGCAACAGGTACACCCTCCCGCTCGATTCCGGCAAGGGCATGGCCTACGTCGAGAACGCCTACAGGGGCACCAGGATCACGACCGAGGTCGAGAGGAAGGCCGAGGAGCTCGCGAGGAAGGTATACGGCGCCAAGCACGCGTGCGTCCAGCCGATGGGCGGGCACATAGCGGCCCTCATCGCCATCAAGGCCCTGACGAAGCGCGGGGACGGAATATGCGCGGTCGCCCCTGAGCACGGCGGCTACGACGGCTACGCCCCCGCCTACATACCCGACATCTACGGCCTCAAGGCATGGGCGCTCCCGTTCGACCAATCCACCTGGAACCTCAGGACGGACAGTGCGGTCAGGGAGATCCGGAAGAGGAAGCCTGGCCTGGTCATCCTAGGGGCGTCGTTCCTAATCTTCCCGTACGACATGAAGCCGGTCAGAGAAGCCTGCGATGGGGTCGGCGCCAAGCTCGCCTACGACGGGTCGCACGTCATGGGCCTGATTGCCGGTGGCGGTTTCCAGCAGCCTCTGAAAGAGGGGGCGGACATCCTCTACGGCTCCACGCACAAGAGCTTCTTCGGGCCGCAGGGAGGGATCACACTCACCGACAGTGACGAGGTGGAGGCGGGCGTGAGGAAGAACCTCACGTGGAGGCTCGTCGACAACGTCCACTGGAACAGGGTCGCGGCCCTTGGGCAGGCGCTCCTCGAGATGGACAAGTTCGGCCCTGCCTACGCCAAGCAGGTCGTGAAGAACTCGAAGCGCCTCGGCAAGGAACTGAGCGAGCGCGGGTTCCCTGTCAAGTTCGCCGAGCTCGGCTTCTCGGAATCACACCAGCTGCTCATCGACGTGCCCGCTCTCGAGAAGAAGTACGGCAAGTCCCTCAACGACTTCTCGGTCATGATGGAGCGCACCAACCTCATCACCGACTCGGTCGGCAGGTTGGGCACGTGCGAGATCACTCGTCTAGGGGTCAAGGAGAAGGATATGCCAGAGCTCGCGGACATGTTCATGGACGCTGCCTCGGGCAAGAATGTCCGCAGGAAGGTCAAGGCGCTCAGGGCAAGGCTCGACATGGACTACCGCTTCAAGTAGTTCCAGCCGCCTGAAAGCCATTTATACCGCCCCAGCCGATTCGACCCCGTTGACTCATGACAGGTACTCCCGGCAGTTGCTACTGCCTGAGATAGGTCGTTCCGGCCAGAAGAGGCTAGCCAAGGGACGTGCGGTCGTCATAGGCTGCGGCGCCCTCGGGACCCATTCGGTTTCATTCCTCGCCCGCGCGGGAGTGGGCGATATCCGTGTCATAGACAGGGACATCGTGGACATCACCAACCTCCAGCGCCAGACGCTCTTCGAGGAGGCGGACGTCGGGAGGCCGAAGGCGAAGGTCGCAGAGGGACGCATCGCGAGGACCAACTCGGCCATCAAGGGCTCGGGCACGGTCTCGGATGTCAACGCCGGGAACATCGAGGGGTTCCTCGACGGGGCGGACGTCGTCATAGACGCCACGGACAACATGGAGACGAGGTTCCTGGTCAACGACGCGTGCGTCAAGCTCGGCATCCCGTGGGTCTACGGAGGGGCCGTGGGAGTGAGCGGGATGGTGCTGGCCATCGTCCCGGACGGACCCTGCCTCAGATGCGTCTTCAGGTCGCTCCCGGAACCGGGCGAGCTCCCCACCTGCGACACGGCGGGGATAATCAACACCCTTCCCGCGGCGGTCTCCGCCCTCCAGGTCACGGAGGCGTTCAAGATACTCATGGGCAAGAAGCCTTCTCCCGAGCTGATGGTCCTGGACGTCTGGAACCCCGACATCCAGAGGATCAAGGTCAAGAAGGACCCTCAATGCCCGTGCTGCGGACGACGCAGGTTCGAATACCTCACCGCGAGGCGCGGGAAGGTCGCCTTGACCATGTGCGGCAGGAACTCTGTCCAGGTCACCCCCGCGAAGGCGAGGAAGGGGGATCTCGGCGGAGTCGCGAAGAGGCTGGCGAAGCTCGGCGACGTGTCCGTCGTCGAGGGCGTTGTCAGGTTCAGGGCGAAGGACGCGGAGCTGACCATCTTCCCGGACGGGAGGACAATCGTCGCAGGCACGGCGGACCCGGTCAGGGCCAAGGACTTATACTCGAAGTACGTCGGTGATTGAGTGCGCGGGATCGTACTCCTCTCGGGCGGCATCGACTCGCCGGTCGCCGCATACATGCTCGGCAGGCAGGGCCTCGACCTGGTCCTCGTCCATTTCGACAACAGGCCCTTCACAAGCGACACCGAGGTCCAGAAGGCCATGGACCTCATGGAGAAGGTGGACACCGCCATCGGAAGGAGGTCCGTCCGCGTGCTGGTGCCTCACGGCCCCGCCCAGGCGGAGTTCGCGAAGAGCTGCAGGAGGAACATGGAATGCGTCCTCTGCAGGAGGATGATGCTCAGGGTGGCCGAGAAGCTCGCCGCGCGCTACGCCGCTGGGTTCATCGTCACGGGGGAGTCCATGGGCCAGGTCGCCTCCCAGACGTTGGCGAACATAAAGGTGGAGGAGCAGGCCACATCCCTCCCGGTCCTCAGGCCTCTCATAGGCCTCGACAAGATCGAGATCGAGAGGACGGCCAAGGACATCGGCACATACGAGATATCCATCAGGCCAGGCATGTGCTGCACCGTGGCACCCAAGAAGCCCTCCACATACAGCCGGCTCGACGACGCCCTGGAGCAGGAGACCAAGGTGGAGCTCGAGAGGCTCGCGGAACAGGAGGCCTCGGGGGCCAGGGAGCTGGGGTGAGCAGATGAAGGGACTGGTCCTGGACACATCCGCACTGTACTACGGCAAGGACCTCCCTCAGGGCTACGAGCTCGTCATCTCACCAGGCGTCGTGAGGGAACTGGAGCGGGAGGGAATGGCGCAGAGGCTCGAGCTGCTCCTCGCCACCAGGGTGAGGGTGCTCGAGCCGAGCGAACGGTCGGCCGATCGCGTCGAGGAGGAGGCGAGGCGGACCGGTGACTCCAGGAGGCTCTCCGACACGGACAAGGAGGTGCTCGCCCTCGCGCTGGACCTCGGATACCAGCTCGTAACGGACGATTTCTCGATTCAGAACCTTGCGTCCGTGCTGGGGATCCCCTACAGGGGGCAGGAGCAGAGGGGCATCTCCAGGGTGCTCGAGTGGGAATCCAAGTGCGTCGGCTGCGGCAAGCGCCTCCCGCCGGACGTCGAGGAGTGCGACGTGTGCGGAAGCGCGACCAAGAGCGTCAGGAAGCGCGGGCGCTGACCATCGGCTCAGAACGGGCGCGCGGACTTGCACCTTATCGTCCGCTCGAGGCCGCGCTTTCCGAGGATGAACATCGCGGCACCGAGGAGCGCATCGTTCGGGAAGAACCTGTCCGCCAGCCTCCGCGTCCTCAGCGAGGTCGTCAACGGGACCTCCATGACGGCCCTCCATCGGGATTCGTACTCGTCGAGGCGGACGCCACCTTCAAGGTGTCTCCTTATGACATCACCGGCGACCCGCCCGGCGATCATCGCCGTGGGTATGCCCCCGCCGTTCGTCGCCATGACATGTCCCGCGGCGTCGCCGACCAGGAGCACGTTCCCCCTGACCGTCGGGTGGACTGGCCCCGACATGGGCACGATCCCGCACGTGACCTCATCGCACTTGCAGCCCAGACCCTGAACGAACCTGTCGAATGCCTCGCGCGGCCTCATGCGGGTGATGCGCGGGTCGAGCCCGAGGCCGACGTTGGCCGACCGGCCCTTGGGTATGACCCAGCCGTATCCCCCCGGGGCCATGCCGCCGAAGAACATCTTCACCTCAGGGCCGAAATCACCAGTGGCCTGACAGGTGACGGCCGGATACCTGTCGACGGGGTTCGACATCCCCGCGTCCCTGGCGGTCCTGGAGTTCGGGCCGTCCGCGGCGACGACGACCTTGGCGTGGATGTCACCCAGCGTCGTGCGCGCGACACCGTCCTTCAGTCCCAGCAGGGAGTGGCCGGTCTCGAGGCGGGCGCCGGCCTCGACCGCGAGCTTCGCGTTGTGCTTGTCGAAGGAGCGCCTGTCGAGTATGTGCGACCTGAAAGGGACGCCGTACACCCTCCCACCGGGCGAGATGAGCTCGACCCGGTCGGAATCGGCGGCGATAAGGCTCCGGTCTACATCGAACAGCTCCTCGAGCGCAGCGCCCCTGGGGAAGATCGAATACATCTCCTCGGTGAACGGCAGGAGTTCGCCACACTGGACCGGGTGGCCAATCTCGCGCCTCCGGTCCATGACCAGGACATCGACGCCCTTGTGAGCGCAGTACCTCGCGGTCGTGCTCCCGGCAGGTCCGGCGCCCACGACTAGGACGTCGACCTCCAAGGCTTCTTCCCCCTGGTGACGGTCGCGCCCCTCATCTTCAGGTACTCCGTTCCGACCTGGTCGAAACCGTTCCGCTTCAGCAGGTCCTCGTAGACCGTCGTGAAGCCGAACGCCTCGTATGTCCGGGCGAAGGTCCTGTACGGGTCGCGCTGCCATGCCGCCCTGACCGCGGGCGGTACGGCCACGCGCGCGAGCTTGGGCACGATGTGCTTGATGTGCATGTCGATGAGCCGGGCATAGGGGCCTGGCGGGGGCTTCGCGACGTCGACTATGCGGACCTCACCCCCCTCCTTGAGGACACGGTGCATCTCGGACACGCCGGCCCCCCTGTCGAAGAAGTCGCGGAAGGAGAACACGCAGAACACCTTGTCGACCGACGAGTCCGCGAGCGGGATGTTCTCACCCACGCCCCTGATGGGAGTGACCTTCTCAGGGTCGAGAGTCTTCCTCGAAGACGAGATGAGCTCGCCTGACGGTTCCAGGCAGAACACCTTCTTGGACGCGAGATGCCTCGCGAAGTTGCCTGGCCCGGACCCGATCTCGAGGACGACGTCGTCCGGCCCCGCGGCAGCGGCGACCTCTCGCCTCCACTTGTCCGCCAGTCCGAACGTCATGAGGGCATTGACCCTCTCGTAGTACGGTGACACATCCTCCATTGCCTCGATGACTTCCAGCCATTCCTTCGAGGTCATTCCTGCTTCGTCCATGATGACAACCACCTACGAGTCCCGTTCGAGGACCCTCTGGACGATGTCCCTGAGGGCGTCGCTGTATTGCGTGCTCGGGAGGCAGCCAAGGTTCTGGAGCGCCTCCAAACCGTAGTACTCGGCCATCCCCTTGGCCTTTTCGACGGACCCGGACGAGAGGACCAGCTCGGTCGCCCTCTTGACGTCGTTCTCTGACGGCGTCGGCGAACCTATGACCTTGAGGACCGCGTCCTTCGCCTCCTTCGAACCCTTCATCGCGAGCAGGGACGGGAGCGTCAGGTAGCCCTCCTTCAGGTCGGTACCCACCGACTTGCCCGTCTTCTTCTCGTCCCCTGTGAAGTCGAGGATGTCGTCGATGATCTGGAAGGCGATGCCCATGTTCAGCCCGTATGCGCCGAGGTTCTGGATCTCGTCCGCCTTGCCGCCCGCCAGGTACGCCCCGACCATGGCACCCGCCCTTATGGGCTCGGCGGTCTTCCTGCGCATTATCTCGAGGTAGCCGTCCATCGAGAGGTCGGGCGTGTGCCTGTACCTCGCCTGGAGGACCTCCCCCTCGGCGAGCTTGGCACATGCGTCAGATGTGGTCTGAACGACCACCTTGTCGAACAGGCCCCCGAGCGCGAACGCCTTGACGAAGAGGAAGTCGCCCGCGACGACGGCATTGTGCAGACCCCACTTCTTGTAGACCGTCTCGCGCCCGCGCCGCGTCGATCCCCCGTCGTTGATATCGTCGTGTACGAGGGTCGCGGAGTGGATGAGCTCGAACCCCGCGGAGATGTCGACTATCTTCTCGGTCTCCGTCCCGCCGAGGCTCTTGTACGAAAGGATTGTCACGGTCGGCCTGAGCCTCTTGCCCCCGGCATCGATGACGTGCAACGAGGCATCGGTGAGGATCTTCTCATCGGACCGGACCATCTCGTGGAGCTTCTCCTCCACCATCCGGAGTTCCCTGTCGATGCCAAAATCCCAGGGGGCCAGGGTCATGCGCTGCGCATATGCCCCATTGTCTACTTAACCCTAATGGTTTCTGGCTATGAGTCAGTACCCCTGTTTTCGACCTACTGGCCATGCCCGCCGGACCGTCTCCGGCGGGGCCTGCGCAGGACTGCAAGGTTAATATCCATGTTCCGCGACTGCACCGATAGGGAACCCGGATGACGGAAGGCATTACCTCAGGCGGGAAGGCCAAGATATGGTTCGCCGAGCTCAGGGCGCCGTTCTTCACTGCGGCCATAGCGCCGGTACTCCTTGGTGGGGCGATGGCATGGCAGGAGACCGATGCATTCGACACGGGCCTGTTCCTCCTCACGCTCATCGGCGCGGTCCTCGCGCACGCGGGCACCAACATGGTCAACGACTACTTCGATTTCAAGAGTGGCACCGACAGGACCAACCAGAACAGGACCGGGTTCAACGGAGGCAGCCCGTTCCTTGTGAACGGGCTGCTCAAGCCGAGGGATGTCTACGTCGCCGCCATGCTCTGCTTCGGGCTCTCCGCCGTCATAGGCATCTACCTCACGCTGACGGTCTCGTACATCGTGTTCATACTCGGGGTCATCGGGATCGGGTTCGGGTACTTCTACACTTCACCCATCCTCAACCTCGCGGCGAAAGGCATTGGGGAGATGGCGATCGGCGCAGGCTTCGGCCCGCTCATTGTCGCGGGCACATACCTCGTCCAGACAGGGACATTCTCGTGGGAGGCCGTCGCGGCTGGTATACCTCTCGGCATACTCATCGGGCTCGTAGTCTTCATCAACCAGTTCCCAGACATGACTGCGGACGCCAGCGCGGGCAAGAGGCACTGGGTGGTCAGGATGGGGCTGGGCAAGGCGGCGCTGTGGTATGTCGCGCTCATGGCGACCGCGTTCGCCCTGATCATCCTCCTATGGGTCGTCGGGATCTACCCCGTCCCCGCGCTCCTGGCGCTCCTCACGGTGGCGATCTCCATGAAGGCCGTACGGATAGTCCTCGAGAAGCACATGGACGTGAGGGCCCTCGTCCCGGCACAGGCCATGACGATACAGGCCCATCTGGCGATGGGACTCCTCCTGACGCTCGGCTTCGTCCTGGCCGGGCTCTGACGCTCATACACCCGGAGGCAGGCCCGGGAAGAGCGCATGCGCAGCGTCGAGGCACACCTGGAAGACCCCGTCCGGCCAGACGCCAAGCAGTACCGTCATGACCAGGGCGAACACGATCGCGGCAGTCATCATCGGGGGTACAGTCACCCTCGCCTCGACTCCCTTGTCCATGTACATCGTCTTGATCACGCGCGCGTAGTAGTAGAGGGACAGGGCGGAGTTCAGCACGCCCGCGACCGCGAGCCATATGAGCCATGACATGCCGGGTTCGGCCGATGCGTAGACGGCCGACGAGAAGAGCATGTACTTGCTGGCGAAACCCGCGAGAGGCGGTATGCCCGCGAGTGACAGCAGGAATATGAACATCGAGAACGCCAGGAAAGGCGAACGCTTGGAGAGGCCTTTGAAGTCGTCGAGCCTCTCCCCAACCAGGACGGCACCCATCGCGGCGACGACCATGAACGCACCCGATTTCATGAACGCGTGGGTCATCACATGGAATATGCCGCCGGCGACGGCGTACTCGGTCCCCACGGGGAGGACCAGGAGTATGTACCCGGCCTGGGCGATGGACGAGTACGCGAGCATCCGCTTGATGCTCGTCTGCGAGACCGCGATGAGGTTGCCGACCGTCATGGTCAGTATGGCGAGCACGGCGACCATGACGTCCCAGTCGGCCTTCGTGGCGATGAGCCCGATCAGGAAGACCTTGAAGAGCGCGGCGAAGCCCATCTTCTTGGACGCCGCGGCGAGCAGGCCCGACACGGGGGTCGGGGCGCCCTCGTACACGTCAGGTGCCCACATGTGGAAGGGCACCATGGCGATCTTGAACCCGAACCCGGCGAGGACGAGGACGGTCGCGAGCAGGACGAGCGAGTCCATGCCAGCGTAGTCCGTGAAGGCGGAGTCGAGCTGGTATCCGAGGGCCGCTATCTCGGTGGTCCCGGCCGCTCCGTAGAAGAGCGAGATGGCGAACAGGGTCAGGGCGGACGAGAACCCTCCGACGATGAAGTACTTCGTCGCCGCCTCGGACGACCTGGCCTCGGACTTCCTGAAGCCCGTGAGAGCGAAGGACGATATCCCCGCGATCTCGAGCCCGACGAACAGGACTATGAGGTCCGCGGCCTCGGCCACGAGGGTCATGCCCGTGATGGCCAGGAGTATGAGCGAGTAGTACTCCCCCTGGTTCCGGTCCTTGGAGATGAACTCGGAGGATGCGAGGACGACGACTATGCCCACGCAGACGAACACCAGGCCGAAGAGCCCGGAGAAGAGGTCGACCTCTATCAGCGGGATGCGGCTCGCGTAGGGCTGCCATTCCCCGAGGATGGTCCAGCCGAACAGCGCGATTGCCACGGCGACCAGTGGGGCGAGCGCGGTCAGCGCCAGCACCCTCTTGTCCTTGACCAGGTAGTCGAGTGCGGGCAGGAGCAGCGCCGATGCGACCAGCACCAGCTGCGGCGCGAGCACCTTCAGGATGTCCCAGACCTCGGACAAATCATCCACCTCCGAACACGCGGAGGAGTATCTCCACCGCGACGTCTATCCTCGAGAATATCATCATCGGGAACACGCCGAACACGGCGATCAGGGCTATGAGCACGGCGACGGGCACGGCCTCGTACCAGGTGACGTCGCGAAGATGGGACGTGTCGATCTTGTCGGTCAGTGGGCCGAACATGGACCGCTGCAGCGCCCACAGGTAGTAGGCTGCGGTCACGGCGACGGCCGAGATCGGTATCCAGAGCCACATCCCCCACGTGTCGAACATGGAGGCGAGCACAAGGAACTCCGCGGCGAAGCTCACGAGGCCGGGGAGACCCAGCGACGCGAGGAAGCCTGCGGTCATGAGGGTGGCGGCTATGGGCATTTTCTTCGCCAGCCCGCCCAGGTTCGGTATCAAGCGCGTGCCGCACTTGTGCTGGATCACGCCGCACATCATGAACAGGACCGCGGTGACGAGGCCGTGGGCGAACATCTGGAACACGCCCGCGACGACTCCGAGCTGCGTCAGGGTGGCGAACCCCAGCAGGACGAAGCCCATGTGGCTTATCGACGAGTAGGCGACCATCTTCTTCAGGTCCTTCTGGGCCAGGCAGAGCATCGCGCCGTAGACTATGCTGACGATGGCGATGACGGCCATCCCGATGGCCCACTGGTCGGCTCCCGACGGGAGCGAGGGGATCGCGACGCGGATTATGCCGTAGCCGCCCATCTTGAGCAGCAGCCCCGCCAGCAGGACGCTGCCCGCGGTCGGCGCCTCCACATGCGCATCCGGCAGCCACGTGTGGAACGGGACCATGGGCAGCTTGACCCCGAAC
>Ga0316628_100004659_pt1 | contig 10807 bp, 8 predicted proteins | sample OWC_Aug_M2_C1_D5_FD_207648 | JGI IMG/M metagenome (GOLD analysis project Ga0316628, IMG submission 207648) | Wetland soil microbial communities from Old Woman Creek delta, Ohio, United States - OWC_Aug_M2_C1_D5_C | ecosystem: Environmental > Terrestrial > Soil > Wetlands | place: USA: Ohio... | reverse complement strand
TCCTGTCCCCCAAAATCTACGAATACTCCGGTGACCCTGTTCAAGACCTCAGCGACTGTATGGGCGTTCATGTCTTCGATCTCTTTTGCGGTGATAACGGTAACATTCTCCGCCACTTGGGAGATAGGTTTTTCGTATCTTGTGGCCGACTGGACGTACAGGTCTTTCTCGTCCCAGAACAGGAGAAGCTCATCCTTCGTCGTATAGTTAGAAGCGACTTGCATTCCCTCTGAGGCCGAGTTATGGGGTGATTCTGCGAATGCGGCGCCGGACGCACAAAACAAGACCAGCAGGAATAAGAAGGAGCGGCATGTGGTCAGTACTTTATTCCGTATTATTGAATAAATATTCTCTGTTTCCACAGGTAGGGTAAAATAGCATTTCAGCCTACCGCTGTCAACAAAAAAAAGCCTTGTATGCCAAACGGAATATGCCGGAACCGGACCCCATGCCGTCCGGACGCAATTGCGTTTTATTGGATTAGTTGTGTAAAGTTTATTTATCAGCGTGAAGGTACCCGCCAAACAGGAAAACAAGGGAGTGTTTCTTGCGCTCATCAGCGCCGCCCTCTGGGGCGTATTCCCGGTAATGGTCAATCACGGTTCTCATATTGTTCCCCCATTGACGTTTGCGGCAATTTCCACGCTGCTGGCTGCCGCCGGCTCATTTTTCTATACAGTGCTCAAAGGAAAACTTCGGGAACTGAAGAAAAAAGAAGCATATTCCTCCCTGCTAATGATTACGCTCTGCATCGTGATTATCCCTTATACGCTCTTTTTTATCGGGTCGAGCAAGACATCCGGAATAAATACATCGCTGCTCCTGCTGTCGGAAATTATTTTCACGCTAGCGTTTACTCCCCTTATCGGCGAGAAGACTACTGTACAAAAGCTGATCGGGGCTTCCGGTGTCTTTATAGGCGCGCTGCTGATTCTATATAATGGTCATGGTAAATTTCATTTGAATAGCGGCGATATAATGGTCATTGCAAGCACCGCCACATACCCAATAGGTAATTTTTACGCAAAGAAGGCCCTTAATCAGGTGTCCCCCTCGACTATTCTCTTTGTCCGTTTTCTTCTCGGAGGCTTATTTATGCTTCCATTTGCCGCATTGGTGGAGCCGCAGTCGCAGGTATCACGTATCATCCCCGCCGAGTGGCCCATACTTTTGTTTACGGGTCTGATACTGCTCGGCGCCGGGAAAATAGTCTGGTATGAGGCGCTTAGCCGCCTGGATATCTCAAAGGCAATATCACTCGGCATGACTTTCCCATTCTTCAGTCTGATTGTATTAATAGGAATATTCAAGGAAAGTGTCTCCGGCTATCAATGGATTGGGATTGCCGTAATGATGCTAGGAGTATTCTTTTCTATCAGAAGATCATCCGTGGATCCGAAAGTGACCAGGTACGCCCCCGATTGAGCGAGGTCCGTGTCAGGTAATTGAGCCGCTCACCTTGGCCTGAGAAAACGGCATCTCTACGCCAAGCCGGGGGAAGACAGACTCGAATGCCTTTACGATCCCCTGATCAAAGTCCGTTCCTGCATACGCGACAATCTGCTCTCTGACTTCGGGGGGGGATAAGCCTTTTCGCTGAGAAGAGCCGGAGATGAGTGAATCGTATGCGTCGGCGACTGCGATAATCCTGGCGCCGAGCGGGATATCGTCCCCGGCCATCTGAAAATCTCCGCTCCCGTCGAATTTCTCGCGATGGTAGAGGATGGAAGGCAGTATCTCGAGTATCTTCCCGCATACCGGCTCCAGCGTATCGGCGCCGCGCATTGGACGAATCCCAATGCGCTCATAGTCTTCACCCGTCATCGTATTGATCTTTTTAAGGACCTCACTGCTTACGCCGAGTTTCCCCAGATCGTGCAGAAGGGAGGCGATGCGGATATTTTCCACCCACACTTCGGACAGACCCAACTCTCGCGCGATCATCCCCGAGATTACGGAAACCCTGTAGGAGTGACTCTGGGTAGCCTTGTCCGCGGAATCAATGACAAGAGACATCATCTCGATAATGCCCTGGTAGGTCTTCTTCATTTCCTTATGGGCGCTCTCCTTCTTTTCGTAAAGATGGCCCATAAAATAACCGGTGACGATCAGGAAGCTTCCCCATGTCGCGATATCAAGCCATCTATTTATCTGGTCGTCGGTCTTGAAGGTAAATGTCGAAGGGTAGTAGTATGCGATCACGGAAACCAGTATTATCGAAAATACTGCAGAATGAGTAGCGTGACGCTTGCCGAAGAAATAGGCGCCGACCAGCACGGGGAGGTAAAAGAAATTAAGAAAAGCATTCTGGTTTGACACAAAGAAGAAGACGATTCCGGCGACAGAGACGAGGAATAAGATTACTATGAGCTCCTTGTCGATTTTGAAGTATTTTGCCAGGTTTCTTTTGAGGGGCATTTTATCTCTTCAGGCGGTATCCGCGGGGGCCGCAGCTCGAGAACGACTTGGCAACAGGTTTCTGTCCCGGAATATTCATGTTTGTTTCATCAGCCGGCTCACTGCAGAATAATATCAAACCGGGCTGAAAAAATTCCACTGTAACGCATCAATGGGCGGCTCATGAGGCAATCTCATGGCCTTATCCACAGGCGTGTAATTACGCCCATGTTCAGTTTCCTGATACGTCACCTCTTGATGATGGCCCTGACGATGTCCCTTCGCGAGACGATTCCGATGAGTTTATTCTCATCATCGATGACAGGCAGCCTTCTTATTCTCTTTTCGTCCATGACCTTCGCCGCCTCGCTGATGTCCGCATCCGGCCGTATCGTCACGGCAGGCGCCGTCATAATATCCCCGACGAGGTCCCCCAGCCTCCGTTCCGGAAGCGGTTCTCCGAAAAGGTGTCGTATGATGTCCTTGAACGTGTGTCCCCTCCTTGCCCCCATCATGGAAAGGACGTCCGCTTCGGATATGATTCCGATGACGCGATTTTCTTTGTCTACAACCGGGAGGCCGCTGATATTATTGTCCGAGAGGATCTTCGCCGCCTGGTTTATGTCGTCGAATTTCTGTACGGCGGCCACGTCCCTGTTCATCACATCCTGAACGCGTATCTTCGAAACGATCCTCGATTTCGCATGCTTGAAGGCGGTTGCATATATCTTCTTCAGGTCCTCCGTGGTAATGTCCGAATATGTCTTTGTTTCTTTGAGAGCGGCAATCAGGTCTTCATCGGAGATTTCTTCGTGAATGTTATCGTCCATATATTCCCTCTTTTAATGAAAGTTGAGATTTCGACCCATGAGGCAATCCCTCACAGTCATACAAAACTAATATCACATAAATGCGAGCAATTCAATTCAGTCAATTATACAGGATGACAGTTTCATATAGGAAGGCGATTTTGTGCGAACAGGCAATCCTTTGATGGTGGCCTGTTGTCAAAGAGGACAGGAGGGGGCTATAATTTGTGAATGTCCTTCAGCGACCTTGAACTTAAAATCATTCAAAAAATAGACGAAGACGGCCCCATCACTTTTGAGAAGTTCATGAACATGGCGCTCTACGATCCCGAGCTCGGTTATTATGCCTCCGGCAAGCCCAGGATAGGGAGGGAGGGGGACTTTTACACGAGTTCCTGTCTCCACCCGGTATTCGGGACGATGATAGGGAAGCAGCTTGAGGAGATGTGGGAGATCATGGGCAGGCCCCATGACTTTGCAGTACTGGAGATGGGAGCGGGTCCGGGATATCTCTGCAAGGACGTCCTCGATTCTTTGAAAAAGCGCGACATCTTCTCATCGCTGGTGTACGGCATTATAGAGCGAAGTCCGGCGATGAGAGAAACGCAGAAACGGTTTCTCGGAGATTTTGAGGGGGTGGTCAGATGGCTGCCGTCTCTAGACGAAGTCGGAGGTGCGAGGGGTTGTCTGCTTTCGAACGAGCTTCTCGACGCCTTCCCGGTGCATCTGGTCCAGATGGAAGACACATGGGAAGAAGTGTATGTCAGCGTAGAGCAGGGAAGGCTTAGGGAGTCTCTGGGGCCGCTGAGCGACCCTGCGGTGGCAGACTGTTTAGCCGGGTTCTCCGTCGAACGAGAAAGGGGATACCGGACCGAAGTGAACCTCAGAATCCGGGACTGGCTTTGCAGTGCGGCTGACGCATTGGCCGAGGGGTTTGTCCTGACGATAGACTACGGCTATACTGCCCGCGATTATTACAGCGAGGACAGGAACAGGGGTACGCTTATGTGTTACTACAGACACGAGCTGGTTGAAGATCCGCTTGCCAATGTGGGCGAAGAGGACATCACGGCACATGTGAATTTTTCGGCTGTCATGAAGTGGGGAGAAGATGCGGGCTTAGGCACGATAGGCTTCTGCGGCCAGGGCGCTTATCTCATTTCTCTCGGAATCGATGGAGAGATAAAGCGGCTTGCATCCGAGTCGGAAGAGTACCTGTTCGAACTCGCCAGGATAAAGAAACTTATACTGCCGCAGGGGATGGGCGAATCACATCAGGTGATGATACAGTATAAAGGGAAGGACCGGCCGGAGTTAAAGGGGTTTAAACTTCGGAACCGGATGAAGTATCTTTAGTCTTGAGATACTCGAGGCTTTTAAGGACATGTTCCGGTGTGTGGGCTTCGATGGTGTAGACGCAGTCATTGGGGTTGAGAAGAGCGAAGAATCTCGCGAAATCAAAAGTCCCCTCTCCTATCGGGAGGTGCTGGTCGGCCGACCGGTCGTTGTCGTGCAGATGAAGTTCGGCAATATAGGGATTAAGCGCGTCCAGCCAATCCGTCAATGGTACCCTTGAGAAGAGGTTGCAGTGTCCCGTATCGAAACAGACGCCGAAGTTATCTGAATCCATGTGTTCCATGAGCAGCTTCAGGTTCGAGGGCTCGTCCTCGAAGATATTTTCTATCGCGATCTTCACTCCTATCTCCGACGCCCTCTCGTTTACCGGTCGCCACGTCAACAGGCTCTTTTCGAGCCAGAAGGAGACATCGAGGGCATACTTCCATTTTTCATAGCCGGAATGAAAAACGATCGCTCTCGGCCTGAGGATCTCAGCTATATCGAGGACGTGGAAAAACCTCTCGGTTGTGGCCTTCCGCACCTTAGAATCGACTGCAGCCGGAGAAAGGTCCATGAAAGGCCCGTGGAACGAAAGGGAAGGGCCGTAGTCAAACATCCTTCTCAGGCCCTGTATGTCAGCTAAAGATACCGAGTCGAGAACTGCCGAACCGAAATATATCTCAAGATTCAGCCTATTTTCTTTGATAAAATCCGAGTATTCCGATAGCCGGCTATAGGGGACGTGTATATGGGGGCCGGCCACTATTTGGAGGCAGCGGCCTCAGTCGGCGACTTCGTCTCCGCCTTTGTCTCTTTCTTGCCTTCCGTCTTACTTCCAGAACTCGTATCGGCCTGCTTTGCAGTCTTCGAGACGGCGGAGGCTGATTTGGCCGCAGCATAATCCGTTGCATACCATCCCGTGCCCTTCAGTACGAAGGAGGTGTTCGAGATCATCTTCTTCATTTTTCCGCCGCATTCAGTGCACTGCGTAAGCGGCCTGTCGGTGATCTTTTGCATTATTTCGTGAAGTTTTCCGCATTTAGCGCATTTATATTCGTATATAGGCATGTTATCGATCTCCTTTTTCAGCTCTTCTCTTGATACTATAACGCACCCGCGGAAACCGCGTCAATTTTGCCGCAGGATTCTGCCCCGAACCTCTTGATTTTTCTCTGCGATCTCAGAGTCCTTTGTGGTTAACTGCTATTTTAGGATAATTGACGGGCTGAAAGAGATATAATAAGCGGATGCTGATAGCAGGTTTGACAGGGAATTTCGGGATGGGCAAAAGTTACGTCCTCGCCCTCTTCAGGAAACTGGGGGCGGTTACGCTCGACAGCGACCGTATCGTTGAGCTTCTCCTGAAGGAAGGATGGGTGATAGAGAAGGTGCGATTGCTTCTCGGAGAAGATGTGCTTGCCCCGGGGGGAGGGCTGGACAAGAAGGCGGTGGCGGACAAGATATTTCATGACCGGGATGTGAAGGAAAAACTTGAGGCCCTGCTTCACCCCCTTGTCTTCGAAAAGGTTAAGGACTTCATAGGCAGGATGAAAAACAGGGATTCTCTAGTGATTGTCGAGGTTCCGCTGCTTTTCGAGGGGAATTACCAGGATGGTTTTGAGAAGATCATTACCGTCTATACTTCCGATAGGATAGCCGTTGAGAGGCTGGCGGCGGCGGGTGTTCCTCAAGAGGATGCGCTCGCGAGAATGAAAAACCAGCTGCCTATCTCAGAGAAGAAGGACCGCGCCGATTATGTGATCGACAACGGCGGGTCGAAAGAGGAGACGAGAACGCAGGTGGAGAAGATATACCGGCTGCTCAGCGAGGAGCTTACGAAGCGAAAGAGCCGACCTCTTTAAGGGCGTGCCGTGCCGGACGGGCTATACCGGGTCCACGTCGATCACGATCCTTAACCCCTTTTCCCCTTCATGCCTGCGCAGGACGGCCCTCGCCGTATCGTTCAGGGATTTTCTGCTGCCGGACTTGAGGAGGACCGAAAATTCATCTTCTCCTTTTTTGTTTTTCGACACGGTCGGGCCGAGTACTTCCACTCCCCTCCCAGTATCTCTGATTTTCCCGGCGAAGGCATCCGCCATGCGGCTGTTGCCCGAGACCGTAATTTTCAGGAGCTTGGAATAGGGAGGATAAACAAGCTCTTTTCTCGCCTTAAGTTCCTCCTTAACGAAGGCGTCATAATCTCCTGCCTTCAGATTACGGAAGATGCTGTTCTGAGGCAGCCTCGTCTGGATCATAACGTCGCCGCCGGGTTCGGCAAGATCGGCCGCAGCTGCAAGTTCCCGGTACGCCTTCTCGGATGCCCTGAAATCAGGGAAGTTCATATATGTGTCCGCATTCAGGACAGCGGCCAGCGAGAACTTTTCGGCCGGGCCGAGCTGTTTCGTCATCATCTTCGTCCCTATTATCACGTTCACCGAATTGCCCGAAATGCTGCTTATGAGTTCCATAGCCTTCGACTTCTTCCTCACCTTGTCGCTGTCGAACCTGATCGCGCTGACGCCGAACAGCTCTTCGAGTTCCTCCTGCACGCGCTGAGTGCCTGAACCGAGAAGCTCCAGGTGGATTCCCCCGCATCTTGTGCACTTGTCGGGAACGGGGCGGGCCGTCCCGCAGTAGTGGCACTTGAGAAGCTTTTCCCCTTTATGCATAACGAGAGGAATGTCACAATTGCCGCATCTTTCCTCATGTCCGCAGTCCTGGCAGAGCAGGAGGGTCGCGTACCCCCTTCTGTTTATCAAGAACATTATCTTCTTCTGCGCCTTCAGTTTATTTCTTGCCGCATCGAACACCTCTTTAGAAATCCCAGGCCTTATCTTCTTAGCGTATCTCATATCGATTATCTTTATTCGTGGCCGCTTTATTCCTGTGGCTGGGTTCAGAAGGCTGTATTTCCCTGCAAGGGCGTTGAATGAAGAGTCGACGGAGGGTGTCACCGAAGAAAGCATTACCGCACACCTCTCGATAAAGCCTCTCATGACCGCTACGTCCCTGATGTTGTATCTGATCCCTTCTTCGAGCTTGTATGAACCGCAGTCCTCCCGGAGGACAGCGATAAGAGAGACGTTCTTCAGCGGCGCGAAGAGGGCCGCCCTAGTCCCTATGACGATATCATGCCTACCCGAGATGATGCCTTCGAGGGCTTCGGAGCGTCTCCCCCGGGGAATCTCCCCGTGAAGCAGGCAGCCCCTATCTTTCAGGCCCCCCGTTATTGCGGAATAAAAAATATCCGCATGAAAGACCTCGGGAAAAATTACGAGCACGTTCTTCAGCCCGGAGGTCAACAGTTTCGAGATGAAGGAGAATTCGTAGCTACCGGAGGGCGAGCGGACCAGGAAGGCGCGGTACCGCCTCTCTGCTGCGGACGCCATTATTGGAGCTATGTCCTCCGAAGGTACATCCGGGAGCTCTAATAGGGCGCCTTCCGGTTCTTTCACGGTCTTTCTGCTCTTCGTCTTCGTGAACAACTCTTTCGGCACCGTCTGCTGGAGTACGCTCCCTTCAGAGGCGAGGTAGTAGTCCGACATCCAGCGGAGAAGCTTCAACATGCCTTTTCCCAAGACCGGAAAATCGCCGTCAATTGATGAAAGTTCCTTAATCGGTCCTGCGGGGGGAGACGCGCTTGCGTCCAGAATGACACCCTTTGCGGTCCTGTTTCTGAGGGGCGCAGATACGATCATCCCCGGCCTGGCTTGTCCCGAGAGATGGTCAGGACATTTGTAAGTCAGGGGCCGGAGGTTGACCGGGAATATTATATCGACATAGTGCACAGGTAATTTTATCATACGCAAAATTTTGATACACTCTTATTCCTTTTTATGCCATTGCAGCGGGGAGGCCGGGGGAACTTTATATAGCTTTTTTCTTCTTTTATGCATTTCAGGAGGGGACCATCTTTTCGCTCATTCTCGGTCGCGTCAGATCCCCTCACCCGCCCTTCATGGCACCCTCTCCCTCAGGGAGAGGGGAAGGGGTGAGGGGATTACGAGAAATTGAAGCCGCTCAAAGAAAGTCCCCTCCTTCGCTCAAGACCTCTCGCTATGTCATCTCTTCAGGACAGATACGGGGACATGCGGAAAAAACTTTATCTGCGCCACCTTTGTAAGAGAAATGCTACTTAAAAAGCAGATCGTTCAAGCAAGAGGTGGGATTACGTAAACATGCAAATTGCGACATTATAAAGTTTTTTGGAGCGTGCCCTGCATCGGTGGCTACAGTTGTTGTCTGGAAGATATCAGGAGAGTATCCTTCTTTTTTTATTAATGATCTTGAACCCTTCAAACCAAAGTATGCTCACCGCTCCGGCGGCCAGACAGATGAACAGATCCAAGAAGTGCAGGGCGCTGAACTTGAAGAGGCCGCGGAGGAAGGGCACGTAGATCACTAAGGCCAGGAAAAAAAGCGCGCCTCCCACAACAGACCAAAAGGCCGCATTGGGTGTGCGGATCGAATCGAACATGGAGCGGGTCCAGGACCTGTTGGTCATTATCAGACCGATATTTGCGATGATGAGAGTGGTAAAGCTCAGTGCCCTGGCTTCGTATTCCCCCTGCCCCCTTTGCATCGCGATAAGAAAGACGGCAAGGACTATGCAGAGCACGCCCACTCCCTGAAGCAGGCTGAAGGCGAGCGTCCGCCTGTTGAACATGGGGTCTGCGAGATTGCGCGGGGGACGCATCATCACGGTCGCCTCTTCGGCCTCGGCCTCGAAGACTATGGAGCAGGCGGGGTCGATGATCAGCTCGAGGAAGACGATATGCACGGGAAGAAGGACAAGAGGCCAGTTGAAAACAACGGGTATCAGGGACATTCCCGCTATAGGCACATGGACGGCCATGATATAGGCCATCGCCTTCTTAATGTTGTCGAAGATCCTTCTGCCCATCCTCACCGCCTGCACTATCGACGAGAAGTCGTCGTCCAGCAGGACGAGTGCAGATGCCTCGCGGGCGACATCGGTCCCCCTCCCCCCCATAGCGATGCCGATGTGGGCGGATTTAAGCGCCGCTGCGTCGTTCACCCCATCGCCTGTCATCGCCACCACCTCTCCGACTGCCTTAAGCGCATTGACCAGACGGAGTTTCTGTTCGGGGACCACCCTTGCAAAGATGTTCACCGTCCTGATCCGTTTCTGCAGTTCAGCTTCATCCATCTTGTCCAGTTCCTGGCCAGTGATAACATTCTCCGGCTGTTTCAACCCTATCTGTTTCCCTATATTCTGGGCGGTGACGGGATAATCTCCCGTGATCATCACTACCCGGATGCCCGCATCGCTGCATTCGCGTATCGCCTCCGCAACGCGGGGCCGCACAGGGTCGGCCAGTCCGATCAGCCCGAGGAAAGAGAACCTGAAGTCGTGCTGTCCGCCGGGCAGTTCGGGTTCCCGGAATTCAGATTTGGCGACCCCGATTACCCGAAGCCCATCCGCAGCCATGGTATTAATGCACTTCGACAGGTTACCGATCTCTTCTTCCTCTAGGTGACAAATATCGAAGATTGCCTCGGGAGCGCCTTTTGCCGCGATAACGTAACTTTTGCTGTCCGGAGACTTCCATACGCGCGACATCGCCAGGAGGTGGGTTGAAAGCGGATATTCCTGCACTAAGGACCAGTCATCGTGGAGGTGCTCAGTGTTTCTGAGACCTTGTTCGCCGAGTACGCGCAGGGCCTTCTCCATCGGATCGAATGGGTCCTGTTGACTGGCAAGGATACTGAATTCGAGCACTTCATGGATGTCTTCATCGACCGTATCCGAGCCTGCGTCAGTATCGCACATCTTTTCGCGGACATACACCTGACGTACCGCCATCTGGTTCATTGTGAGGGTACCTGTCTTATCCACGCAAAGAACACTCGCAGATCCGAGCGTCTCCACCGCAGGCACCCTGCGGGTCAAAACGCGCTTTTTCGATATCCTCCAGGCGCCCAGGGCAAGAAAAATAGTCAGCACCACAGGGAATTCTTCGGGAAGCATGGCCATCGCAAGGGTGATGCCGGCCAACAGTCCTTTCAGCCAGTCATGCCGCGTCAGTCCATAGACGACTACTACCACCGAGCAGAGCGACAGCCCTATCAGCGCAAGTTTCCTGACGAGTGCGCCTGTCTCACGCTGAAGCAGCGTCTCTTCGGGTTCTATCGACTGTAATGCCTTCCCGATCTTGCCGAGTTCAGTATGAGGGCCGGTCGCCAGGACCTCTCCGATCCCGATGCCCTGAACCGCAAGAGTTCCTGAATAGACAAAGGGC
>Ga0316628_100004658_pt1 | contig 10807 bp, 7 predicted proteins | sample OWC_Aug_M2_C1_D5_FD_207648 | JGI IMG/M metagenome (GOLD analysis project Ga0316628, IMG submission 207648) | Wetland soil microbial communities from Old Woman Creek delta, Ohio, United States - OWC_Aug_M2_C1_D5_C | ecosystem: Environmental > Terrestrial > Soil > Wetlands | place: USA: Ohio... | reverse complement strand
TCTCCTTGGCGAGCAGCATCTTCCGCTCGGAAATCCATTGCTCGGGGTTCACGATGCGATGTGTGGTCACGGGTCACCTTCCTGTTCCGTCCCGGGCCAACCCGCGGGACACCATCGAGATACGGCCTCCGTGCGGGACGCGGGAGTAACAAGTCCGTCGCGATTCGGGATAAGACCGGGGCGTGGATCCGGGGCTCGTGGCGGCATCGCAGGCGCTCACCCGGGGCGATCCGCTCGGCGCCCTGCGGCACGTGGCGCTACGGAGCGACCCGCCCGCGCTCGCGCTTCGCGGAGTGTCCATGGCGCAGCTCGGCGAGCTCTCGCTCTCGCGGAAGCTGCTCTCGCGCGCGGCCCGGGCGTTTCGCGGACGCGATCCGGGGGCTTACGCCCGCTGCGTCGCCGCGGAAGCGGAGGTTCTGCTCGAGTGCCGGGACCTCGCCGCCGCCGGCAAGAGCCTCGAGACGGCCCTCACCCTGCTCGACGCCTGTGAAGACCGCGAGAACGCGTGGTTTTGCCGGCTGCAGCTTTCGAGGCGCCTCGTGCTCGTCGGGCGACTCGGCGACGCCGACCGCGACCTGTCCCGGCTCGAGCGGAAGGGGATCCCTCCGCGAATGCGCGCGCTCGCCGAGCTCCTCGCGGCCGACATCGCCGTGCGGCGCATTCGACCGGACCAGGCGCGCGCGGCCCTCGAGCGAGCCCTCGCGGCGGCGGTCTCGTCCGGGATAGCCGCCTTGGTGGCCGAGGTGCGACGGAAGCTGCGAGAGCTGGAGGCGCCCGTCGGCACACTCTCGGAGCAAGGCGCCGAGCGGCTGGTCACGCTGCAGGACGTCGCGAAGCTCGCCGCGTCACCCGACGTGCTGGTGGACACGTGCCGGCGCGAGGTCCGGGAAGGAAAGGTGGCGGTGCCGCTCCTCGGTCGCCCCGTTCTGCTCGCGCTCGCCCGAGCGCTCGGCGAGGCCTGGCCGCACGACGCCCATCGTGAAGCGCTGATCCAGGCCGCTTTCGGCGGACTCCGCCCGACCGAGTCGATCCGCGCACGGCTGAGGGTCGAGATCGGCAGACTTCGCCGCGCCCTCGCGCCCATCGCCGAGGTGAACGCCACTGCCCGCGGGTTCGCGCTGGCCCCGCGCTCCGGGCGCGCCGTCCGCGTGCTGCATCCGCCGACGGGCGGCGATGCCGGCGCGCTCCGCGCGCTGCTGTCGGGCGGAGAGCCGTGGTCGACCGGGGCCCTGGCAGAGGCGCTCGGGACGAGCGCGCGGACGGTGCAGCGCGCGCTGCTCGAGCTCGAGAAGAGCGGCAGCGCGCGTGCGATCGGAAAGGGCCGTGCGCGCAGGTGGGTCGCCGCGGATCTTCCCGGATTCGCGACATCCTTGTTACTCGTCGCCCGCCTCCCACGGCATTAGGAGAAGAGTAAATGGCCAAGGAGCAGCGCGAGAGCCCCGCCAGACCGGCAGAAATAGTGCGCGAGTACGGTCCGTTCCCCGATCACGTCCGGGGGGTGACGTACGACGGGACGCGCGTCTGGTACGCGGCCGACGATCGCATCCAGTCGGTGGAGCTCGACGAAGGCATTCCGGGGCCGCACCTCGCCGTCCCCGCGAAAGCCGGAACCGCGTTCGACGGCCGGCACTTCTACCAGATCGCCGACGACCGCATTCAGAAGGTCGACGCGAAGACGGGCGAGGTGCTGAAGACCATTCCCACCCCGGGCCCCGCCGGGCAGAGCTCCGGCCTCACATGGGCCGAGGGCACGCTGTGGGTGGGACAGCTGAAGGACCGCAGCATCGTGCAGATCGATCCCGAGACGGGCCGGGTCCTGAAGAAGCTCGAGTCCACGCGGTTCGTCACCGGCGTCACGTTCGTGGACGGCGAGCTCTGGCACGCGACGTGGGAAGGCGCCGAAAGCGACGTGCGGCGAGTGGACCCCGATACCGGCGAAGTGCTCGATCGCCTCCAAATGCCGGAAGGCACGTTCGTGAGCGGGCTCGAATCCGACGGCCAGGATCTCTTCTTCTGCGGCGGCGGTCCCACCGGCAAGATCCGCACGGTCCGCAGGCCCCGGCGGCGGTGACGGCACGCGCGCCAGATCGCGCCGGCGACAGCGGCTTCGTTCAAGTCGCTCGGCGCGAGGGCGTGTACCGCATCGGGGCACCATGCAGGCCTCACAGGAGCAGAGTCGTCGTCAGCGCCGGGGCGTCCGTCCCTTCCGTCCCCACTCCGTATGGGTTTCCGCTCTCGTCGCGCTCGCGAGCGTCGGGTGCGGCTCGAGCGAGAACCGCGCGGCGGCCTCCGCAGAGGGGGGCGCGGGCTGCGGCACGTGCCCGGCAGGTCATACGTGCGGTACGGCGAACGGCATCCAGGTCTGCCGGGGCGAAAGCGGCGTTCCCCTGTTCACGAGCGTGGTCGTCATCGTCATGGAGAACACGTCCCTCGCCTCGCTGAAGGCGAGCGCCAATACGCCCTACCTCAGCGGGCTCGAGAAAACGTGGGCGTCGGCCAGCGATTATCACGGCGTCGCGCACCCGAGCCTTCCGAACTACATCGCGATGACCTCCGGAGACACCGGCGGCATCGGGTGCGATTGCAGCCCGGAAGGCGCCGCGTGCACGGCATCGAACTGCTCCGTCCTGGTGGGCGGTTGCGGGTGCGCATTGCCGGGTGCGGCCAACCTGGGCGATCAGCTCGAGGCGGCCCAGGGTGACTGGCGTATGTACGCCGAGGGCATGGGGACCCCGTGCAACATGGTCTCCAGCGGAGCGTACGCGACGAAGCACGTACCGTTTCTGTACTACACGGGGGTCACCGACGACGCGGCCCGCTGCGCGGATCACGTGGTGGATTTCTCGGAATTCAGCAAGGATTTCGGAGCGGACGCGATGCGGCGCTTCTCGTTCATCGCCCCGGACCTCGTCCACGACATGCACAACCCCGTTCCGGCCGGCGCGCAGAACTACGCAAATGGCGATCAGTGGCTGTCCGGGGTCGTCCCACCCATCCTGGACTCGGCGGCGTTCAAGAAGGGCGGGCTCCTGGTCATCGTGTGGGACGAGGACGATCTCTCGGGCATCACGAGCCCCGACGACCCGATCCCGATGTACGTGCTCTCACCGTTCGCGAAGCAAGGCGGGTTCTCCTCGTCGAGCCGGGCGGATCATTACGCGCTCCTCGCGACCATCGAGGAGGGCCTCGGTCTCCCGCGCCTCGGCCACGCTCAGGCAGCGACTCCGCTCACCGAGTTCTTCCCCGCGAAGTGAGCGCGGACAGCCGGTGTTTCACGCGGCGTGCAGTCCGCGCGCGGCGGCGATCCGTTCGATGCGCGCGCGGTCGGTCTCCACGTGAGGCCCCGGGCGTGCGAGCGCCGTCTCGAGATCGAAGCGCAGGTCGAACGGGCCGCGGCTGGGCACGAGAACGGACGGAGGGTCCCCGAACATGGCGCGGAACGTCCGGGACAGGTGCGGCGAATCCGAGAAGCCGGCGTCGTGCGCGGCCTCGGTGAGGGTGGCCCCCGCCGCGAGCGAGAACACGACGTCGCGCACCCGGAGCCAGAGCACGTACTGTCGCAGGGGCAAGCCCATCTCCTCGGAGAACAGGTGCGTGAGGCGGCCCTCGGAAAGGTTCACGAGATCTGCGAGCTCCGCGACCTTCCGCGGCGTCACGAGCTCCCGCTTCAGGACTGCCGCCACTCGACGGACGCGGGGATCGAGGCTCCTCGGCCGCGCGGGCCCGATCGCGAGCCGAGAGATCATCGAGTCCCAGACTGCGACGTGCGACCGACTGGAGTCCTCGAGGGTCGACGCCTCCTGGCGCAGCGCCTCCACCAGCGAAGGTTCGAGCACCGACACGCCCCCGGGGGACGCCGCGAGGCGCGGCATGAGCCGCGCGTAGGCGTCGGTCTCCGGATCGACGAGCACGTTCGCGATGCGCACGCCGCGCCCGTCGACCTGTTGCTCGGCGTTCGGAGCCGTCAGGATCGCCTCCGCGGCGCACCAGTCCATGCCTCGCGCCCTCACGCGGAACCTGCCCGCGAGCGCGACCTTGATGGCAGCCGTGAAGTGCGCCCGTGGTGCATCGAGGGCAGCGTTGCCGATCCAGATGCCGCCCTCCGTCCACACGTGGAGCGTCGCGCGCGGGCCTCCCGCCTTGCCGCGGGGCACCACGCCGAGCCTTCGCGAGGACGGAGCGGCCTCCCTCCAGTCGGAGTGCCGGAGCTCTGCGGATTTGGCCGTCACCACCACGCCCGCCAAGGGTACGGGCGTCCTCCTCGGGTCGACTTGAACGAAACAGCTGCGCTCCCCCCCCAGGATCGACGGGGCCCGTCACGAGCCCCTCACCTCCCGGTCGCCGAACATGTCATTCCTTCCTCGATACCTCCACGCCGTGGCAGCGGTTTCCTTCAAGATCGGGCAGAGCGACCCGCGATACTGGGAGCCATGCTGTCGAGCTTTCGTTCTTGGAGCACGGGGTGCTGCTCCCTGCTCGCGCTGCTTGCTTGCGGGGGCGCCACGGGGTGTTCGAAGAGCGACGGCCCCGTCGCTCAGGGAGCCCGGGATGTGTCCGGTGACGGGGGCGCGGATGCCGCGTGTCGGGGGCCCCAGTCGCTCGCCGACGAACGCGACGCGTGTAAGTTCGGTCCCGGCGCCCTTCCGGAAGACACGCTCGGCGCCTGCGCGGGCAGCGCCGTCCCCATCGAGCACGTGGTGGTGATGATGCAGGAGAACCGCTCGTTCGACCACTACTTCGGTCACTTGCCCGGCCACGGACAGGATGACGTGGACGTCCCGACGGGAACGCCGGTCAACCCCTCGCCGGCAGACAGCGGAGCACCGCTGGGCTGGCATCACGAGTCGGCGTACTGCGTGGAAGATCCGGACCACGGCTGGGCCGGCAGCCACACCGAGTGGAACCAGGGAAAGAACGACGGCTTCGCCCTCGCGAACGTGACGGCCAAAGACCCGACCGGACACCGCGCGCTCGGCTACTACGACGACTCCGACCTCCCCTTCTACTATGCGCTGGCCTCCACGTTCGCCATCTCGGACCGGTACTTCTGCTCGCTGCTCGGGCCCACCTACCCGAACCGCTTCTTCCTCACGGGCGGCACGTCGTTCGGCATCGTGACGACGCAGATCTCGAAGCTTGCGCCGAAGGGCGTGCCGCAGATCTACCGCGAGCTGAACGACAAGGGCGTGACGTGGAAAGTCTACAAGACGGACCTTCCGAGCGTGCTCCTCTACCCGGACTTCGGCACCGACCCCGCGCAGGCCGACCACGTCGTCTCCGCCGACCAGCTGGTCACGGACGCTGCCAGCGGAACCCTCCCCCAGGTGGCGTTCCTGGACGCCGGCTTCGAGCAGACCGCCGACGTGGAGACGGACGAGCACGCCCCCGCGGACGTGCAGCTCGGACAGCACTTCATCTGGGAGAAGCTCCACGCGCTCATGACCGGACCCGAGTGGAGCACCACGGCGGTGTTCCTCACCTACGACGAGCACGGCGGGTTCTACGACCACGTGCCTCCCCCGCCCGCGTGCGCGCCTGACGACACCCCGCCGGCAGAGGGCGCGGACCTCGGCGGCTTCGATCGACTCGGGATCCGCGTTCCGCTCACCGTGGTCTCTCCCTACGCGCGCCGCCACTTCGTGTCGCATCAGGTGCACAGCCACACCTCCATCCTGAGGTTCATCGAGGCCAGGTTCGGCCTGCCGGCGCTCACGAAGCGAGACGCGAACTCCGATGCGCTCCTCGACCTGTTCGACTTCGAAGCACCGCCGAAGCTCGACGTCCCCGATTTCCCGGAGCCCGCGGTGGACGAGGCCCAGAAGGCGGCGTGCGAGGTAGCCTTCCCCTGAGGCAAACAGCCCACCCGGCCCATCTGCAGTGGACCAACCATGGCGTGACGGGAAGAGCGGCCGTCACCGGGCAGGCTCAGCCCACGGTCACCAGGGATTCGAAGAGGTACGCTGCCAGGGCTCGCTCGACCGCTGGCACCGCGGCTCGGTTGACGTCTGGCAGCGTGACGCTCACGCGGAGGCCCCGTCGACCGCCCGCGCCGACGTGCACTCGCGCGTCGGGCAGCCCGAGGTCGTCCTCCAGCAGATGCTGGATCAGTCGCGCCGCCGCGTCGCAGCGGAGGTCGGGCTTGTAGATCTTGCCGACCGACGTGAGTGGGATCGACTCGACGATGTAGAGGTGCTTCGGCCAGGCCGGGCGCTCGCCGATCGTGCGCCGCGCGTGATCGTGGAGCTCTTGCTCGCTCACGCTCGCACCGGGGCGCAGCATCACGTAGCAGACCGGCAGCTCGCCAGCGTAGGCGTCGGGCTGCCCCACGGCCGCGGCGAGCACCACCGCCGGGTGCGTGATCATCGCGTTCTCGATCATCAACGGATCGATGTTGTGCCCGCTCCGGATGATCAGATCCTTGGATCGCCCCGCGATGTGGAGGCGGCCCTGCTCGTCGAGGTACCCGAGGTCGCCGCTGTTGAGCACGCCGCCCTCGAACACGGACGCGTCGTGCTGCGGGTCACGATAGCCGGGCGACACGTGCGGCCCGCGCACCGTCACCACACCGATCTCGTTCGTTCCGCAGACCGCGCCGAGGCGCCCGTTTCCGTCCAGGCGACGCACCACCACCTCCGTATAGGGCAACGCCCAGCCCACCGAGCCGACGGCCCCCTCGCCGCCCACCGGATCGATGGCGATCAGCCCGGAGGCCTCCGTCATGCCGTAGATCTCGAACAACCCCCGTCCCGTCACTCGCCGGAACTCCGCGCCGACCGCGAGTGGCAACGAGGCGGCGCCGGTGAATCCGGCTCGCATCGCGCTGATGTCGGCACCGTCCAGCGGCACCTCGAGCACCGCGCCCATCGAGGTGGGCACGGCCCCGACCAGGGTGGCGCGATGCTGCGCGATCAGCCGCCAGAAGCCGCTGACCATGGTGGGGTTGCGCATCCCAGAGGGCGACATCACCAGAAGGCCGACACCGGCCATGAAGGCGCTGAGGCCGCAGTAGACCGTGCCACCGACGTGAAACAGTGGCAGGGTCGCGGTGAGCGTGTCGGTTCCGCGCATGTCGCCCAGCGCCGCGCCGCCGAGCGCCGCGACGAGCTGGTTCCGATGCGTGTGCGCCACCAGCTTGGGCGTACCGGTGGTCCCGCCGGTGTGGAAGTACGCGGCCACCTCGTCGTCGCGACCGGGCTCGCCGAACATTAGACGGTCGTGGGGCTGCGCTTCGAGGGCCGCATGGAACTCGAGCACCCCCTCTTCGACGGGGGCACCCGGTGGAGCCACGCGCACCAGCTTCAAGCCCGGCACCCGATCGCGCAGCTCGAGGGCCTTCTGCCAGATGTCGAGGACGGGGTGGGGACCGAGCGCGACCAGGATCGTCGCCCCCGAAGCCTTCAGCAGGGCGGCGATGTGATCGACCTGCAGCAGGAAGTTGATGGGCACCGCGTAGCCCGCCGTCTCTGCGCCCCAGAGCGTGGCCTGCGTCTCCACCAGGCTGGGCAGCATGTACGCGACACCGGGACGCCGGCCGCCGAGCGAGGCAAACAGGTTCGCCGCGCGACGCACCAGCCCGAGCAGCTCGCCGTAGCTGACCCGCCGAGGCTGCTCGTCCGGCGCGCCGCTCATCAGCATCGTGATCGCCGTACGCTCGGGATGGCGTGCTGCGCCGGTCACGAATACGTCGAAGATGCTGCGCTCGGGCAGGCGCTGCTCGAGCGTCATCTCCGTCTCGAACCGGACGATGTCGTCGCGCGTGCGCAGGGGCTGGTCGCCGAGGTTTGCCATGGTCCGATTGCTCCGCTTCCTCGGTCCGGCACGTCGCTCGGCCCGGGTTCGGTGAGCGAGGAGCCTGTCCGTGTGTGAACGCTACTTGATGACCTTGGCCAGCGTGGAGCTGCCCGACGCGCTCTGCAGCAAGTAAAGATACGTCGCGTCCTGACCGATCAGCTTGTAGCCGCTGGCACCAGCGATCGGTACGGCGGCGCCGCCGTCGATGGGCGCCTTGAAGACGCTGTTCGTGTTCCCCTGCAGGAAGTAGATGAACGAGGAGTCGACGAGCATGCTCGTCACGTTCTCGACGGCCGTAACGAGCGGCGTCGGCGCGGCGTCCCCCTTGGCGTACCGGTAGATGCCGTTCAGCGGCGAGGTCTGGATGTCGCGGGTGAAATAGAGCGTCTTGTCGACGGCGACGAGCGTGGGGAGCACTCCGTACGCCTCCGCCACGGCCGTGCTGGTCGCACCGGTAATCTTCGGAACCACGGTGGGCGTCCCCCCGGCGAGCGGCGTCGTGCGAAGCTCGAACGCCACGCCCGCCCCCGCGGCGCTCGTGATCCAGTAGAGCGCGTCGGAGGTGGGCTGGAACGCCTGGAAGTTGGCGAAGTTGCCCTGATCGACCGTCACGATCGCCGTGCCGGCGTCCGACTGCACTGCGGAGATCGCGCGCGTGTAGACCAGGCCTTGCGCAGGAGCGGAGGGGTCCTGATAGTCGCCCGTGACCCAGTAGAAGTTGCTCCCCTGAACTCGGAAGAACGACGCCCGCGCGGCGGGGAAAAAGGCTTGCGTCGGATTCACCGAGGCCGCCGCGCCCACCGCCTTCTTGTACACCACCGCCGGCGAGCCGCCGATCGACCAGTAAACGTTCCCGCCCGTCACGGCGATGGATTCGATCCCCGCCGTGGTCGCGCTGGCGGGCTGCCAGACGATGCTCGCCGCGGAGCCGTCGAACGGATAGCGGCGCACGCTGTAGCTGTTGAAGCCGACCCAGAACGCCGAAGCCGTGGTCGGGTCGAATGCCCAGGAACGAGCGCCCGAGTTGTCCGTGCCGAACGGCATGTCCGTCGCCGAGAAGAGCTGGACGGTCCCGCACAATCCCGACGAGCAGGCCGCGCCGTCGATCGTGCAATCGCGGCCGCACGACCCGCAGTTGGTGTCCGTCGTGAGCGACGCTTCGCAGCCGTTGTCGCCCTTGCCATCGCAGTCGCCGAAATTGCTCGCGCACGCGGTGACCTTGCAGGCCTCGTTCTCGCAGACGACGGTGCCGTTCTGCGAATCGCAGGCGTGCGAGCACGAACCGCAGCTCGTGACCTCGTTGAGCGACCGTTCGCACACGGTCTGGGGATTGTTGTCGCACTCGGCGAAGCCGGTCGGACACCCCGCGTCGGCCTGCCCGGCGTCGGTCTGACCGGTGCTGCCCCCTGCTCCCGAAGCACCGCCCGAGCTCGTGCCGCCGGTGCTGGCGCCGCCCGCGCCCCTGCCGCCGGTGCTGGCGGAGTTGCCCCCCGAGCCTGCTCGAGCGCCGGAGCCACCCGTGGACGTTCCTCCGGAGCCGGACGAGCCATCCGCTTCCGAGTTGCCGCCGGTGCCCGATCTCCCTCCCGAGGACGCCGACCCCGACGAGCCGCAGCCCTGTATCAGCGCGAGAGTTGCTCCGAAGCCAAGCCCAAGTGCGAGCAGGTTTTTCACCGGCTCCGCATACCGTAGCCGCCGTCCGTACGCCAGGGAGGTGAGGTTTGAGCGCTCCGGCCCTTCATTGCGCCTGCTGCGGGCCGACGGTGACGAACGTCGCGGGCGAGACCTGGTTCTCGTACTCGGCTCGGATCCGCTCCGCTCCTAGAACGCCAGCAAAGATCCGGATCTCGTCGAGCTGTCCATCCAGGTGCTGATCGGGGCCGAAGCCACGAGGTCCCGGCACGAACACGTTCCCTATCCACCCGTTGGCGCCGACCGTGTTCGCCCCGGTGTGCGCCTGGCTCTGGGCCAGCGCGCCGTTCACGTAGAGGCTGCTCGTCGAGCCGTCATAGGTCCACACCAGATGAGTGAACCCCGAGCCCCGGATGTCCGTCTGCGAGATGAAGTCGTTCGTGTAGAAGCCGACCGAAACCTGATTGTTCGCACCGAAGGTCGAGTAAAACCATCTGGCCTGATCCAGGGTGTCGCTACCGAGGACGACGATCGCATCCACGCTGGTCGTCGGACGCTGGTTCACCCACGCGGAGATCGTGTGGGGGCCCGTACCCGTGAGCGCGTTCGAGAACGTGATCTCGTCGTCGATGCCGTCGAAGTCGATCGCGTGACCGATCCGTCCGGGGACCAGGTCGTCGTCCTGCATCGAGCTCTCCGCCGTCGCCGGGCTGTTGCCGGTGGAGTCGACGATGTCGCCCGCTACTCCCGGGCCCGGGCTCTGTGCGAGATGCCACACGTTGACGTAGCGCGACTCCCAGACTCCCTTCGCGTTTTGCTGGTTCGTCGCGGTGGGGTTTCCGTATTCCAGCTGGAGCTGGGTGGGCGCCGTGGCGGACAGAACGGGGACGCGCACCCAGGCGACGAGCTCACCCGTCGCGGCATCGAAGAGCTCGATCTCGTGATCGAGCTGCGAGCCGTCGCTCGCGGTGAAGCGAATGTCCGCTCCGTCCCGCGAAGCGACCCCGGCGGCGAGATCGGGATCGGCCGGGACGCTGACGAGCAGAGGGAAGTCCGAAAGGTCCGCCGCAACCAGGCCACCTTCGACCACCACGGCCCTCTTGTAGGCCCATCCCGGCCGCGTCGCGTCTGCGGCAGCGTCCTTTCCGATCGTGCTGTCCGGCGCGGCGTCGGAGGTCGGGCCGCCGCCACTCGCCGTCGCAGCATCCGCCGCCGCATCGCCGATCCCGGCCGGTGCGCCCCCGGTGCTCGCGCCTCCGTCCACCCCGAAGCCCGGCCGCGCGCGCTCGTCCGCCTCGAAGCCAATGCGACCGCAGGAAGCCGCCATAGCGCCGAGGCAGACGATCACCAGCGGGAAGCCGCGCGCGCAAGCTCGGTACACGGC
>Ga0316628_100004657_pt1 | contig 10807 bp, 7 predicted proteins | sample OWC_Aug_M2_C1_D5_FD_207648 | JGI IMG/M metagenome (GOLD analysis project Ga0316628, IMG submission 207648) | Wetland soil microbial communities from Old Woman Creek delta, Ohio, United States - OWC_Aug_M2_C1_D5_C | ecosystem: Environmental > Terrestrial > Soil > Wetlands | place: USA: Ohio... | reverse complement strand
TCTCCGCCTCGCCGACCGGCGCGGCTCCGGTGAAGCTCGGCCGCCTTCCCTTCGAGCAGTCCGCGAACAGCGTGAACTGCGAGACCACCAGGCACCCGCCGCCGATGTCCGCGACGGAGCGGTCGAATTTTCCCAGGGCGTTTTCGAAGATCCGAAGCTGGAGGCATTTGTCCGCGAGGGTCCTCGCGTCGGCTTCGGTGTCGCCGGATCCCACCCCGAGAAGGATCATCAATCCGGCCTCGATTTCCCCGGCCGTCCTTCCTTCGACTCGGACCCGCGCGCGGCTCACGCGCTGCACCACGGCTCTCAAGCGAGCCTCCCGGCCCTCACGCAATCCTCCCGAAGAAAACCGCGGCCAGGCCGGCCAGCATGTCGATCTTCATCCAGACGGCCAGCCTGCCCAGGTGCGGGGGACTCGGGTTGCGCCACATGGAGAAGATGGCAAATGCGGCGAAGCAATCCACCCCCACAAAGACGATCCAGAAATACGTCATGGAAAAAATTCCGAGTATGGCGGGAATCCACGTCGCCACGATGAGCAGAATCAGGAAAAGCGTGGACCACCAGAGCGCGGCTCTCACGCCGTAGCGGATGGGCACGGTGAGCGCGCCCTGGCTCCTGTCGCCTTCCATGTCCTCGATGTCCTTGAGAATCTCGCGGGGCAGGTTGTAGAGGAACGCAAAAACGCCGACGATCAGGGCGTTGCGGAACCCGCCCACCGCGAGCCCGCCGTACACCAGCGCGATGCCCAGCATGAAGGCGACCGTGAGGTTCCCCCAGAACACGGTCCGTTTCAGGGAACTGCTGTACAGGTACAGGAGCGCGGAAGAAGCCGCCGATATGAGGAAGCAGGTCCGGTTGATCGGGGCGGAGAGGAGGATGCCCGCGCCGAAACAGGCCATGGCGAAATGCCTGGCCGCAGGGGGAGTCACCAGGCCCGAGGGAAGGGGACGGCCCGGTTTGTTAATCCGGTCTATGTCCAGGTCGAAGACGTCGTTGATGGCGTTGGCGCCGGCCCCGATCCACATCCCGGAGAGGCAGGCGAGCAGCAGTCTGCCCAGGGGATGGAGGCCCGAGGTGATGAATCCGCCGAGAAAGATCGCAGGCACGGCAATGGCGAGGTTGTGCGGCCGGGCGAGAAGCCAGAAACCCCTGAGAGATTTCAGGTCCGCGGAAGCCATTATCCGGACCTGAAATGGATCGCGGTGTGGCCGCCATCGCAGAAGGGGCTGTTTTTCGTGGCCCCGCACCTGCAGATGGCGCACCGGGTTCCGCGGAAGCCGACGATGCCGTTCGAATCGAGGATTTCGACCGGGCCCGACAGCAGGAGAGGTCCGTCCGTGGCGAGGGTCACCGTGAGCCTCTCCCCGTCCGCGACGACCCCCGGAGCCGCGGAAATCAGCGGTTTCATCCGGCCGTCCTCCTCGTAATCGACAAGGCCGTGCCGGTTGTCGCAGAGCGGCATGTGCTTCGAGGCGCCGCAGCGGCAGAACGCGAGGCGCGTATCGCGGACAATCGCATCGCCGGCCGCAGATTTGACCTCGATGTTCCCCCTGGCGTAGATCGGACCGTTCTCCTCGAGCGCCAGGGTGTTATATCTCGGGATCGATTCCTCCTGTCCGCCGTCCAGTCTCTGAAAGTGAAGGGCGCCCGTGGGGCATCGCAGGACGACTTCGGCGACCTCGTCCGCAGAGGCCTGGTCCGGGTTGATCCAAGGCCGCTTGCGCGTGTCGAAAACGTCGGGAAGGCCCATGAGGCATTCGGCCACATGCGTGCAGCGGTCCACGTGAAACTTCACGAGGATGCTCTCGCCTCTGTACCGGATGACCCGTTCGCGAAGCATGCAGGGCACTCCCTGAATAAATTGATAAATTAATAAAATTCAATGAAAAAAGCAAGGGTGGAATGATTCCCTGACCTTCTGGTCATTCTTTTCCGCATTCCGTGAAAACCTCATTGAACCGCATGAGATTCAGGGGGATGACTTTCATCAGCGGGCCGGGAAGGCTCTCATGTCCCTCACGGATTTTCGGACGATCAGCCGCGTGGGAACCAGAACCCCCTTGGGATCGGGGAGGTGTTTGGATTCGATCTGGTTGAACAGCATTTTCACGGCAAGGGAACCGATCTGTTCGTTCTGCTGGGCCACCGTGGTCATCGGAGTCGAGAGAAGGGCGGAATAGGGCTGGTCGTCGAAAGACACGATGGAAACATCGTCCGGCACATTCAATCCTTCCTCGGCCAGGGCGCTGATTGCGCCGAGCGATATGAGGTTGCTCACGGCGAACACGGCCGTGGGCCTGGGCCTGTGGCCGAGCAGGAGCTTCATTTCGACGTATCCGTTCTGGAATCCGAAACTGTCGCCAACGATCAGGGTCTCGTCCAGTTCGACTGCGGCGTCGGCGTGAGCCTGGCGGTACCCGCGGATCCGTTCGACATTCGGGATTGTGTTTTCCAATCCCTGAATGCAAGCGATCCGGCTGTGTCCATACTGGATCAGGTGCGAAACCGCCTGGTGAGCGCCTCCGTAGTTGTCCGAGGCCACGTAGGGGATGGGGGATTCCGGAAAATACCGGTCGATCAGCACGAGGGGCATTTCAACGGCGAACAATTTTTCCAGATGGCCGGAATGCTGTCCAACGGGCGAAACGACGAGTCCGTCCACCTTCCGGCCGCGCAGAAGACGCAGCGATTCAATCTCGATGCTCTCCATCTCCTCGGTGTCGGCCAGTATCACGGAATACCCGGATTTCCGCGCCTCCTTCTCGATGTTCCGCGCGATATTCGCGAAGAAGGGGTTCGAGATGTCGGGTATCATCAAGCCGATCGTGTGCGTCTTCTGCAGTCTGAGGCTCTGCGCGAGCTGGTTGGGGGCGAAGTGCAACTCCCTGGCAAGCGACAGTATGGCATCCTCGGTTTCCGCGCTGATCCGGTACTTGGCGGCCTGACCGGAAAGAGCGCGGGATACCGTGGTCTCGGAAAATCCCAGTTTTTCAGCGATATTTTTTAAAGTCATCGAATCTTTTTTTCGCATGGCGGTTCCTGTCCATTTGCGCAATCGATGAAATCTGATAATAAGATAAAGAAAAAATTAAGAATTATCAAGTATTTTCAATTGTATTTATAAAATATTAATTATTATGATATTAAATAAAAATCTATCCTCCAAATTTCCTCTTGACAGAACGGAAAAAAATGTATATATTGTCACAAATCTAGCGCAATGGTTTGCGCAAAACCAAGAAGCCAACCTAATTTTCAAAAAAATCCCAATAAAAAAGGAGGTGATTCAGGCGCCATTGAAGCAACGGGTGGTTACTTCAATGTATGGCAACCCATTTGTTTAAAGTGAAAAAGGAGGCTCTATGGCACCAAGAAACAGCATGCAAAAGACGTTTTTTTCTCTTTTGCTGATTGCTGCGATGATGGCCTGCGGAGGCCTGATGGCCGCGACCACGGGCAAAATCGCGGGAAAGGTGGTCGACCAGGCGAACGGAGCGCCGCTGCCGGGTGCAAACGTGCAGGTTGTCGGCACCAATCTCGGTGCAGTCACCGACCCGCAGGGGGAATTCTTCGTCATCAACATCCCTCCAGGCACCTATTCCGTCAAGACGAGCATGATGGGCTACAAGTCCGTGACCCAGACCGGAATCAAGGTCGCGATCGACCTGACCTCGTCCGTCGTGTTCAGGATGGAAACCACGGTCATTCCCGGCCAGGAGGTGACGATTGTGGCGGAACGTCCGATCATTGAAAAGGACGTCACCGGAAGCCAGCAGATTCTGGACGCCGGAAGCCTGCAGCGAACGCCTGTGCTGAACCTGAACCAGGCGCTGAACCAGCAGAGCGGCTTTTACGGAACCGGGATCACCACCTACACGCGGGCCGGCGTATCCTCGGAAGTCAATTACCGGCTCGACGGCGCGTCACTGAACAGCGGCATCCTCTCGGACAATTACCAGCGGTTGAACACCTCCGCGATCCAGGAGGTGTCCGTCATGACGGGCGGTTACAACGCGGAATACGGCGACGCCATGTCCGGAGTGGTGAACGTGGTCACCAAGGAGGCCGCCCCCGGAACCAAGGCAGTCCACGGATCCATCAGTTACCGCATGAGGCCGGCGGGCCAGTACCACTGGGGAAAAAACATGTACGACAACACCCTGTGGAAATACACGCATTTCGACAAGGCCTACTGGGAGGGTGAGCTCGCCGACCCGACCAAGGCCACGGGATTCGCCCAGTACTTCAAGAGGTTCTACGGCTGGGACGGCAGCCGCGTCCCGACAGCGGATGAGCTCCTCACCACATACCGCAAGCAGATCACGCCGAATCCCATACTCGGCGACTATACGAAGCGGCCCGAACACGACCTCGAAGCCACGCTGTACGGCGGAATCACCAGCAACCTCAACTTCATGGCTTCGGGCCGGTTCAAGAACGCGGTCAACATCTTCCCGCAGGCGCAGGAGTACAACCCAGACTACAACATCCAGGGCAAGCTCAACTACGAAATCAGCACCAACAAGAAGCTGACCCTGAACCTGATGCGCGGCTACTACAAAAGCGCGACCTTCACCGAAAGCAACTGGAACAACTACGAAAGCTCGGAGGAGGCGCGGTGGCAGCCCAACGCGGACGTGCGCAATCCGTACGACAACCAGGCGTACGCGCCCTGGGGAGGCTACTGGCTCAAGGGGCCTGAGACCAAGAACTTCAACATGGGAAGCCTGAAGTGGCAGCACGTGCTGAATCCCTCCACCTTCTACACGGTTCAGCTGACCTACCTCTACGACTACATGACCGAACTGCAGGACTACGACAAACTCACCACAAGCACGGCCCAGGAGACCGGTGTTCCCTGGGGCGACAGCTGGTTCGACTTGGGCGGCAATTTCCGCGTGGAGAGCCGACAGATCCAGGTCAACAACTACAGCACTAGCAAGGTGTTCTCCGCGAAGGGCGATTTCACCAGCCAGGTGCACAAGTCGCACCAGATCAAGACGGGCGCGGAATTCAAGGCCTACAGCCTCGACTACCAGCACTACTACATGGAATTCCCAGCGGGCGACGTCTGGCACCTCGACAACGTGTTCGACGGCAATCCGTACGAGGGCGCGCTGTACGTCCAGGACAAGATGGAATACTCCGGCATCATCCTGAACGTCGGCCTCAGGCTCGACGGGTTCAACGCGAACCACAACTACCCGAACAACATGTACGATCCGCTGGGGTTCCAGGCGTGGAACGGCGGGGTGAACGGCGCGCCTTCCAACACGGCGGACATCTGGCAGGCGACCAAGGGGCCGCTGGACTGGTTCGCCGTGAAGACCGATTACCCGAGCTTCTTCACCGGCAAGCTCCAGGACAAGAACACGGTGAAGTCGAAGATGAAGTTCGCGCTTGCGCCCCGCCTCGGCCTGTCGTTCCCCATCACCGACCGGTCGAAACTGCGCTTCAGCTACGGCCACTTCTTCCAGAGGCCGTCCTGGGCCAAGATCCTCGGGTTCCCAACGAGCTGGTACGAGAGCGACCCCTACGGCACGGTCCGGATGGACCAGTGGCAGGGATGGTACGGCCAGCCCGGCCTGACGTATGAAAAGACCATCCAGTACGAAGTGGGCTTTGACCAGAACATCCTGGACGTGGTGCGCCTCGGAATGACCGCGTACTACAAGGACTGCAGCCGGCTGACGCATTACGCGTTCAACGGCACGTACAACGTGAGCGGCGGGAGCTTCGCCGACATCGGGTGGGGCGCGGGCAACGTCGAAACCCAGTCGTATACGCGCAACATCGCCAACGACGGCCACGACCTCGTGTTCTACGCCAACGACGCCTACAAGGACATCCGCGGACTCGAGGTGACCCTCGACAAGCTGTTTCTGCGCACCTGGTCCGCGAACCTGACCTTCAACTACGGCCTCTCCTCGGGCGGCACGCCGAGTTACTGGCAGTACAACGAGGACGCGAGCATCGTGAATCCGCCGCGCAATTATTCCGAGACCAAGACGACCTGGCTCAGCAACGTGATGGTCAAGGGAAGCGTTAGCTACGTCACGCCGAACGGCACCGGCCCCATGGGGCTTCTCGGCGACATCACGCTGGGTGTTTACCACGAATACTTCACCGGTCCGCAGTACACCTGGTATCCCAAGGATTACCAGGGGCTGCAGATTCCGAACAACAAGAGGTGGTACCCGCACAACCGGACCGACCTGAAGTTCTCCAAGCGCATCCCGATCGGAAGGTTCACGCCGGTGATCGGCGTCGAGGTGTACAATCTCTTCAACAACTACGACCGGAACCTGAGCTATCTGGGCGGCACCGATATGGACGCCTGGCAGGAGAAGAAAGTGATGCCCAAGGTCTGGCAGAGCGGCGAAGACAATGTCTGGTGGTTCTACAACTCAGTCAGCAATCCGAAGAGGCAGATCTACCTGTCGCTGAGCCTTGAGCTTTAGGCAAGGCCCAGAGCGGCAAGAAGCGGTCCATCCAGGACCCTGGGATTTTCCCTTTTGAGAAACCGGATTGCCAAGGAGGAGCATTTATGCGAACATCCAAAAAATTCAGCTGTGTCAGTGGAACCATCCGCCTGACGGTCGTTTTCCTGCTTTTGGCGATGGTGCCACTGCTCGTCGCCCAGCAGTTCAACTATCAGGACATCACGCGCGGCAAACTCTGGGCGAGGATCTGGAACACCTCGGGCGTCGGCCAGCCCACGTCGGACGGCTCGACGTTCTACAAGTTCGACTATCCCGGCCACCTCATCACGGCAGCCACGTGGGACCATTACGGCATGTGCGAATGGTCGGGTTACATGACGGCCGCAACGGTGGACGGGGTCGGCAAGCCCTTCCGGGTGTGCATGGCCTATGACCCCAACCCCACCTACATCGCGGCTGTGCATTCCGCCGAACTGGTCAAGAACTACAACCTCGCGGATCCGTCCATTCCGGCCGAGGAAATCCTGACCGGCGCGAACATGATCAACGAATACGGCGTGGAGATGCACTTCCGGGTTCTGGCCTGGAGCTTCCCGAAGTACTCCGATTTCCTGATCTACGAGTATGTGTTCACGAACACGGGCGGCAAGCAGGTCACGGATTTCTATTTCGCGCCCACAGCGGAAATCGGCATCGCCATTCCGATGTACGGGGGATGGCGCGACGACGACGACTACGAGTGGGACGTGGCTCACAACGCGTTCTATTTCCACGACGGCAGGGAGTGGGACAGCGACGACCAGCCCGTGGTCGAGCCCTACGGTCTCACCCGCAGCGACCTCGGCGATCCTGCGGATCTCGGCGCGCCGGCGGCCATCGACCACGAGTTCCTGTCGCCGCAGTACTTCACCTACTACTGGCTTGAAAAACCGGTGAAGTCGGATCCCGGCGCCCCGGACTATCCGAACATCGTGGACAAGGCCAACCTCAACCAGCAATCGAACCGGGTCCAGGAGGATCCCAACAACGACAATCCTGAAACCCACTTCGATTCGGACGCCTACTGCATCTCGGCCCTGAAATACGTCCAGGCGCCTCCGGCGACGACCGAGGACGGGGTCGCGATTCCGGGCGGGCGGAGGCCGACGCGGTACGAGCGTCAGATCGACTTCCTCTATTCCACCGGCCCGTACAACCTGCCGCCCGGCGGGGAGCTGAAGTTCGTCATGGTCGCGGCCTGCGGCATGATGGACATGGCCCGCGTCGCGGCGGGCGGGGTGGAGAACGAGCAGCACCTGAAGGACGGAAGGGACAGCCTCTGGACCCACATCGATGCGGCCGCGGAGCTGTACCGGCGGGGCTACAAATGCCCGATTCCGCCGCCCACTCCGACCGACGGGAACAACTCGCTCACCCTCGCGTCGACCGCGGATCCGGGTATCCGGATCCAGTGGCCGCCGATCCCGGACACCTACGTCGATCCCCAGTACGGCGACAACGACTTAGCCGGGTACAAAGTGTACCGGTCCTCCTTCCGGAATGTCGGTCCGTGGACGATGATCAAGCTGATCCCGAAGAATGAAGTGGTGCTTCAGGACGGCATGGTGACCTTCACGGACACCGACGTCAGGCTGGGAATCGGGTACTACTACGCCGTGACTTCATATGACACGGGCCACAACACGCCTTGGCCTGAAGACGTTTCGGTCACCTCGGTCGGCCCGCTGGAAAGCGGCCTGGTGAACCAGAACACGGAACCGGTGTACCCGATGGCCAAACCCAGCAACAACCTCGAAGACGTCCGCGTCTATCCGAATCCCTTCAGGCAGCACAGCCAGTTGAGGGGTTCGGGCGAGGGGTACAGGATTGAGTTCGTCAACGTCCCGGCTAAGTGCACGATCCGCATCTACACACTCGCGGGCGACCTCGTGCGCACGATCGAGCACACCAGCGGCAGCGGAGACGAGCCGTGGGGATCGAAGGCGCTCGGCGATTACCAGGTGACCCGATACCTCCAGTTCGTGGCTCCGGGAACGTACCTGTTCCACGTTGAATCGCATGTCGCAGGGCATGAAGGCGAAAGCAAGGTCGGCAAATTCATCATCATCAAATAGCATGAGCCGCGACCGGTTTTGAGGCTTTCACCTTCGCACACGAAAATTTGGAGGAATCCGTCATGATTCATAAAACCCGTCTGTTTTTCACTGCCGCAGCTCTGGCGATACTCACCGGAGCGGCGACTCTGTCGGCCCAGACACCGAGACCGCCGCTGCCCGAGGTCAATCCGCCCGAATTCCAGCGGGTGGGCCAGACCGGCTGGCAGTTCCTGCACCTGCCCACCGTGGCGCGAAACGCGTCCATGGCCAGCGTCATCAGCGGCCTGAAGCACAACGACGTCATGTCGGTGTTCGCCAATCCCGCGAACCTGGTCGACGTCAAGAACGTGGACGCCGGTTTCACGAAAATCAACTATGTCGCCGACATCTCGTACATGACCGCGGCCGTGGCCAAGAATTTCGGGAGCCTGGGCGTGTTCGGATTGAGCTTCGCCACCCTGGACATCGGCGACATGATCCGAACCGAAAACGTCTACAACCCGGATCTGGACATCACCGAACGCAGCGGCGACCTGGAGACGTTCAGCGCGGGCGACCTGCTGGTCGCCCTCTCCTACGCGCGCACGGTGACCGACCGCCTCTCCATCGGCGGCAACATCGGCTACATCCAGGAAACCCTGGACGAGACCAAGGTCAAGAACTGGAACGTGGATTTCGGAGTGTACTTCAGGACCGGCTTCCGCAGTCTCCGGTTTTCACTGGTTGCCCGGAACTTCGGGGCGGACAAGGAGTTCACCGGCTTCACCGAAATCTACGGCGTTCCGCAGTCGGTCAGGATGCCGCTCGATTTCCGCATGGGAGTCGGGTACGACATCCTCGAAAAGAAGGAGGGGGGACTCCACGAGCTGTCCGCCTATCTTGAGGGCGTGCACGTCAACGACGGCCCGGAGCGGCTGCACACGGCCCTGGAATACACCTTCATGGATCTGTTCAGCCTGCGCGGCGGATACAAGTTCAACTACGACGAGCAGGGGCTCACTCTGGGCGGCGGCCTGAACTTCAACATGAAGAACGTGATCGGCCGGATCGACTACGCGTATCTCGATTACGGACGCCTGGATGTCGTCCACATGTTCACTCTGGGGTTCGGATTCGGAGAATAAGCATCAAGGGCTGCATTAGCCAGGCCCTGGCCGGTACCGCCGCCAGGCGCGGGGCCGGGGCCTGGCCTGTCTCCATCAGAGGACCGCGGGAATGACAGCGATCGGCCGGATCCACCGGGAGCGCGTGGAAGACGCCATCCATTTCCGGAAACCCGACAGGACGCCTCGCGATTTCGCGGCCGTGCCCGAAATCTGGGCTCGCCTGGCCGGCCGGTTCGGCACGCAGGACAGGAACGCGATTCTCGGGCGGCTGGATGTCGACTGCCGGATCGTTTCCTATGACAGCTTCTGCCGGCCCCCGGTCGATGCGGCGGGCCTCGTGGATATGGAGGCCTCCCAGGAAAGGTCCTCGGTCGGGGGCATGTGGCGACGTGTCGAAGCCGACGGCACCAGCCTCGACATCTGGGGCGCGCGCAGGAAAAGGGTGACAAACGCCTTCGGAGCCCTGGATCAGCTCATTTCCTTTCCCCTGGGATCGGCCCGGAGTATCGATGAGCTTCGGCGGCATCCGTGGCCGGCACCGGACTGGTGGGATTTCAGCGGCATCCGCCCGGCCATCGGCGAACTGAACGCCTCAGCCGTGCACAGCATCCGTTTCCGTGTTGGATCCGTTTTTGAGACGGCGTGGTCCCTGACCGGTTTCGAGAAATTCCTTCTCGAGCTGGCCATGGATCCGGACCTTCCGACGTACGTGATGGAGAGGATCGCGGAAGTTCACCTCGCCAACCTGCGGACCGTGCTGGAAACCGCGGGGGACCTCATCGACATCGTCTATTTCTACGACGACATCGCCTCGCAGGAAAGCCTGCTCATCAGTCCCGAATTGTACGACAGGCACATCCGGCCCTTTCACGAGAAGATCATCGGGCTGGCCCGGCGTTTCGGCAAGCCCGCCATGATGCACAGCTGCGGGGCGGTTTTTCCGCTGATTCCGCGGTTCATCGACATGGGGCTTTCCATACTCAATCCCATCCAGCCGGCCGCCCGGGGCATGTCCCCTGAAAGGCTCGCGGCTGAATTCGGCGGACGGATCGCCTTCCACGGCGGCATCGACGTGCAGTCGTTCCTGCCGGCCGCGACGCCGGACGAAGTGAGAGCGAAGGTGCGGGAAACCTGCGAAATCCTCGGCAGAAACGGCGGC
>Ga0316628_100004656_pt1 | contig 10811 bp, 8 predicted proteins | sample OWC_Aug_M2_C1_D5_FD_207648 | JGI IMG/M metagenome (GOLD analysis project Ga0316628, IMG submission 207648) | Wetland soil microbial communities from Old Woman Creek delta, Ohio, United States - OWC_Aug_M2_C1_D5_C | ecosystem: Environmental > Terrestrial > Soil > Wetlands | place: USA: Ohio... | reverse complement strand
CCCCACGGGCTCTACAACTTCGTCGAGGTGCTGGTCGCCTTCGTCCGCAACGAGATCGCCGTTCCGAACATGGGGAAGGAGCACGCCGACAGGTACGTGCCCTACCTGACCACGGCCTTCTTCTTCATCCTCTTCATGAACCTGCTGGGCCTGGTCCCCTGGGCCGCCACCGCCACCGGCAATCTCTCGGTGACGATGATGATGGCCGCCTTCACCTTCGTCGTCACGCAGGTGGCGGCCATCCGGCAGATGGGGCTGAAGGGGTTCCTGGCGCACCTGACCGGCGGGGTGGGCACGTCGCTCTGGTGGCTGTGGCCGGTGATGGTGCCGGTCGAGATCCTGGGGCTCTTCACCAAGCCCTTCGCGCTCACCATCCGTCTCTTCGCCAACATGATCGCGGGCCACTTCGTCATCCTGGCGCTGCTCGGGCTCATCTTCGTCATCTCGCCCTGGGTGGCCTTCGGGGCCGTCCCCATGGCGCTGGGCATCTTCCTGCTCGAGATCTTCGTGGCCCTGGTGCAGGCCTACATCTTCACCATGCTCTCGGCGCTCTTCATCGGCGCCGGACTGGAGAGCCACTCGGGGCATGGGGAGCACGCGGAGCACCCACACGTGGGGCCCGGCGCCGGCTCGGAGCACGAGACCAAGGATTCGCACGTGGCCGGGGGAGTCCCGGGCCATGGGTAGTCGAGCGCTGCACGCGCCCCGGGACACGCGGCCCGGCAAGACCGCGCACATCGTGACGAGGAGAACCAGATGAACGCCGTCGCTCTCGCCTTTCTCTCCGCCGGGTTCGGGGCTGGCCTGGCCGTGCTCGGGGCCTCCATGGGCATCGGCCGCCTGGCCGCCGCCGCCATGGAGGGCACCGCCCGCCAGCCGGCCGCCACCAACGACATCCGCACCGGAATGATCATCGCCGCCGCCCTCATCGAGGGCGTGACGCTCTTCGCCATCGTCGTGTGCCTGCTGCTGGCACTCAAGGCGGCGGGCGGCGCGCCCGCCTAGGAGAGCCGAGCATGCCCGCCATCCCCCTCGTCCCCTCCGTCTTGGCCGCGGGCGGGATCACCGACATCAACGTGGGCCTCACGGTCTGGACCGGGATCACCTTCCTGGTCCTGCTCTTCGTCCTCCGGCGCTTCGCCTGGGGACCCATCGTGAGCACGCTCGACGAGCGGGAGCGGACCATCCGCGAGGCCATCGAGGCCGCCCGGCGCGAGCGCGAGCAGGCCGAGAAGCTGCTCGCCGAGCAGAAGGAGGGGCTGGCCAGGGCCCTGCGCGAGGCGGCCGAGCTGGCGCGCAGGAATCAGCAGGAGATCGAGGCCGTGCGCCAGGAGCTCACCGCCCGCGCCCGCAAGGAGGCGGACGACCTCCTGGTGGACGCGCGGCGCCAGATCGCCGAGGAGGTGGCCCGGGCGCGCGGGGAGCTCAAGGCCGAGGTGGTCGACCTGGCCATCGACGCCGCCGCGCAGCTCATCAAGGCCAACCTGGACGACAAGGCCCAGCGCGCTTTGGTGGAGGAGTACATTTCGCAGCTCAAGCCGGAACGAGTGGCGTAGTCCCCGTTACCGTCACCGTTCGCGTCACCGTCACCGGGCCCGTTCTCCGAGCGTCCGCGCTCGGAGAACGCACCCGGACACGGCAACGGAACCTTTGACGGTGAGGGCAACGGTAACGGCAACGCTGGACCCGGCGCGGTAATCTAGGTCCATGGGCCTCTCCATCGGCATCGTCGGCCTCCCCAACGTGGGCAAGTCGACCCTCTTCAACGCGCTCCTGGGCGCCGCCCAGGCGGCGGCCGAGAACTACCCCTTCTGCACCATCGAGCCCAACGTGGGCGTGGTGCCGGTCCCCGACCGCCGGCTGGCGGCGCTGGCGGGGGTGGTGAAGCCCGAGCGCATCGTGCCCACCACCCTCGAGTTCGTGGACATCGCCGGCCTGGTGGCCGGGGCCTCGCGCGGCGAGGGGCTGGGCAACCAGTTCCTGGCCAACATCCGCGAGGTGGACGCGGTGGCCCACGTCCTGCGCTGCTTCGAGGATCCGGACGTGGTCCACGTGTCCGGCGCGGTCGACCCCCGGGGCGACAGGGACGTGGTCGAGACCGAGCTCATGCTCAAGGACCTCGAGTCCCTGGAGAAGCGGCGCGAGCGCACCCAGAAGAACACCAAGGCGCCGGGAAAGCCGGGTGAGGTGGCGAAGCACGAGCTCGCCTCGCTCGACAAGGTGAAGGCCGGCCTGGAGGCCGGGACCCCGGTCCGCAAGCAGGCGCTCACGGATGACGACCGGGCGGCGGTGAAGGACCTGTTCCTCCTCACCCAGAAGCCGGTGCTCTACCTCGCCAACGTGGACGAGGGCCAGCTCGGGAAGGAAGCGACCGACCCTCGCATCCAGGCGGTGAAGGCCCTGGCCGAGGCGGACGGCGCCGGGTGGGTCGAGATCTCGGGCAAGGTCGAGGCCGAGCTGGCGGCGCTCTCCCCGGAGGAGCGGACCGAGTATCTCGAGTCGCTGGGCCTCTCCGAGCCCGGCCTCGACCGGCTGGTCCACGCCGGGTACCGGGTGCTCGGGCTCGTCACCTTCTTCACCTTCAACGAGAAGGAGGCGCGGGCCTGGACGGTGCGCACGGGGTCGCACGCGCCGCAGGCGGCCGGCGCCATCCACACCGACTTCGAGCGGGGCTTCATCAAGGCAGAGGTGGTCCGCATCGACGACTTCCTCAGGCTGGGGAGCGAGGCCGCCGCCCGCGAGCACGGCAAGCTGCGCATGGAGGGGAAGGAGTACGTCGTCCAGGACGGCGACGTCATCCACTTCAAGTTCAACGTCTAGCGCCGCGGCGCTGCGCGGAGCGAGCCGATCGACCGTTCACCGACTGATCCCGGAGCGTCCGCCGATGGCTTCCCCACCCTCCCCCGCCCTCCCCGCGCCGCCCTGGCCCTGGTGGCAGAGCGGCGTGGTCTACCAGGTCTATCCGCGGAGCTTCCAGGACGCGAGCGGCGACGGGGTCGGCGATCTGGCCGGCATCACCGCCCGGCTCGATCACCTGGTCTGGCTGGGAGTGGACGCGCTCTGGATCTCGCCCTTCTATCCGTCGCCCATGAAGGACTTCGGCTACGACGTCAGCGACTACACCGGGGTCGACCCGCTCTTCGGGACCCTGGCCGACTTCGATCGTCTGCTGGCCGCCGCCCACGGCCGCGGGCTCAGGGTGATCGTGGACTGGGTGCCGAACCACTCCAGCGACCAGCACTCCTGGTTCCAGGCCGCGCGCTCGGACAGGAGCGATCCGCACCGCGACTTCTACGTGTGGCAGGATCCCCGCCCCGACGGGTCGCCGCCCAACAACTGGCTCAGCCACTTCGGAGGCCCGGCCTGGACGCTCGAGCCCCGGACCGCCCAGTACTACCTGCACTCGTTCCTCCCGGAGCAGCCGGACCTCAACTGGCGCAACGCCGGGCTGCGCCGGGCCATGCTCGACACGCTCCGCTTCTGGCTGGACCGCGGCGTGGACGGCTTTCGCATCGACGTGGCCCACTACATTCTCAAGGACCCGGCCCTCAGGGACAACCCGCCCAACCCCGGGGTGACCCAGTTCCACAAGTCGCTGGGGCAGTACGGAACCCAGCTCCACCTCCACGACCGGAACCACCCCGACACGCACGACGTGTACCGCGAGATCCGCGCCCTGCTGGAATCGTACGGCCCGGACCGCGTCTCCATCGGCGAGATCCACCTCTTCGAGCTCGACGACCTGCTCTCCTTCTACGGCGCCAAGATGGACGAGCTCCACATGCCCTTCAACTTCACCCTGCTCGCCACCGCCTGGGAGGCGGAGGCGGTGCGCGGCACGGTGGACGCCATGGAGGCGGCGCTGCCGGACGGGGCCTGGCCGAACTGGGTGCTCGGCAACCACGACGAGTCGCGCGTCGCCTCCCGCTTCGGCGAGGAGGCGGCCCGCTCGGCCATGCTGCTCCTGCTCACCCTGCGCGGCACCCCCACGCTCTACTACGGCGACGAGATCGGGATGGTGAACGTCCCCATCCCAAAGGAGCGCGAGCAGGATCCGTTCGGGCTGCGAGTGCCGGGGCTCGGGCTGGGGCGCGATCCCGAGCGCACGCCCATGCAGTGGGACGCGACGCCGAACGCCGGCTTCTGCCCGCCGGGCGCGACCCCGTGGCTGCCGGTGGCCGCCGATGCGCAGGCCCGGAACGTGGCGGTCCAGCGGGATCGGCCCGGGAGCATGCTCTCCCTGACGCGGGCGCTCCTGGCGCTCAGGCGCAGCCGGGGCGTGCTCCAGCGCGGCTCGTATCGATCCCTGCCCAGCACGCCGGACGGCGTCTTCGCGTTCCTGCGCGAGGACGGGGCGGATCGCATCCTGGTGCTGGTCAGCTTCTCGGACGAGCCGATCCGGACGCAGTTGCGCGCCGAGCGGGCGGCCGCCTTGCTCATCTCCACCCACCCGGACGCGGCCCTCGACGCGGCGGACTCCTTGCTGCTTCGACCGCGGGAGGGCGTGGTGATCGAGCTGGCCAGGTAGCCCGCTCGTCCGGCCGGCGCCGAGGGCCGGGAACCCTCAGCCCTTGCGCCGCCGTGCGCGCCCCACCGCCATCCGCGCCGCCAGCCGCAGCGCGGCGATCATCGAGGCGGGGTTGGCCTTTCCCTTCCCGGCGATGTCGTAGGCCACCCCGTGATCGGGGCTGGTGCGGACGATGGGGAGGCCGAGCGTGACGTTCACGGCCGGGTCGCCGTTCACGGCGTCGAGGAGCTTCACCGGGATGAGCCCCTGGTCGTGGTAGAGGGCCACCACGGCGTCGAACTCGCCCAGGGCGGCGCGGAAGAAGACCGAGTCCGCCGGGTAGGGGCCGGCGGCGGGAGCGCCCAGCGCGCGGGCGCGCGCCAGCGCGGGCGCGAGCAGCGTCCGCTCCTCGTCGCCGAACTCGCCCCGCTCGCCCGCGTGCGGGTTCAGGGCCGCCAGCGCCAGCCGGGGCCGGCGGATACCCATGTCCGCGCGCAGCGCGCGGTGGGTGATGGCCAGGGTCTCGGCGATCCGGTCGGCGGTGAGGAGCCGCCGCAGCCGGCCGAAGGCGACGTGGTTGGTGGCGAGCGCGACGCGGAGCCTGGCCCCGGCCAGCATCATGACCGAGCGGCGGACCTGGCACCGCGCCTCCAGCCACTCGGTGTGCCCGACGAAGCCGGGGAGCACGCTCGCCACCTGGGTCTTCGATACCGGGGCGGTGCACAGCGCCGCCGCCTGGCCGCGGCGGACCGCCTCGAACGCGGCGATGAGGAACGCGAGCTGCGCGCTGGCGCCGGCCGGGGTGGGGTGGCCGGGGCGGACGTCGGCCGCCGGGAGCGAGGTCACGGCCACGAGGGCGCCGCCGGGCGGGAGGGGATCGCCGGCGGCCACCACCGGGAGGCGGAGCCCGGAGAGCTCGCGGGCGAAGAGGCGGCGATCGCCGAAGGCCAGCGGCTCGATCTCGCGCCGGAGGGTGGCCAGCGCGCCGGCGGTCACCTCCGCTCCGATGCCGGATGGGTCGCCGAGGCTGATGGCGATGCGAGGCCTGCTGGGATCTGCCATGCCCGCTCTCGCTCCCGCTCCCGCTCCCGGAAAGGTCCGAGCCGGGGATGGCGGGGCTGGGTGAGCTTACTGCGGCTTCAGCTCCGGGATGCGCGTCTCGATGTTCGCGTCGCGCCGCAGCTCGGCGACGTACTGCTCACGGTACTTGTTGGCCAGCTCGTCCACCAGCCGGTCGCGGATGGTCTCCTTCACCTCCGCGAACGAGCGGCCCGCGCCCTTGCGGTGCTCGTCGACCCGCAGGATGTGGATGCCGTTGCCGGCGCGGACCAGACCGGAGAATTGCCCGTCCTCGAGCGAGAAGGCGGTGTCCTCGAGCGCCTTCTGGATGGTGCCCCGCTTCAGCCACCCCAGGTCGCCGCCGGCGTCGGCCGAGGGGCCGCGCGAAACCTCCCTGGCCAGCTTGGCGAAGTCCTCGCCCCTCCGGAGCCGCTGCAGGATGCGGTTCCCGTCCTCCTGGACGCGCCGGACCTCGGCGGGCGAGGCGTTCTCGGCCAGCGGCAGGAAGATGTGGCGGACGTGGATCTCCTCGTCGCCCTCGAACTCCCGCGGGTGCGAGCGATAGTAGTTCTCGAGCTCCTGGTCGGTGACCTTGACCCGTCCCCCCACCTTGAACGAGAGCACCGCATAGTTCTGCAGCTGGTTGCGGAGCCGCTCGCGGAAGACCTGGCGGGTCAGCCCCTGGGCGGTCAGCGCCTGCTCGAGCTGCGCGTCGTCGAAGTGGTTCTGGCTCTTGATGGCCTCGACCTGCGCATCGACCTGGGCGTCGGTCACCGCCAGGTCGAGCTTCTTCACCTGCTGCTCGAAGAGCTTGTCGGCCACCAGCAGGTCGAAGGCAGCGCGCAGCGCCTCGGCCCGGGCGCGATCGCGCTCCGGGCCGGGGGGCAGGGCGCTGGCCTCGTTGAGGGCCGAGCCGCCCATCCGCTCCAGCTCGCGCAGGGTGATGACGTCGCCGTTCACCGTGGCGGCCACGCGGTCCAGGGTGGAGCGCAGCACCGCCGGCGGCGGGGCGGTCGCCGCGCCGGCGGCAGCGACGAGGAGGAGAGGAGCGAAGAGGTTCACGGCGTCACCGAGGCGATGGCCTTGTCGTCGAGGGTGATCTGCGCATGCTGGCGGAGGGCGGCCACGTACTCGGCCTGGGCCCGGGCGCGCTTCTCGCGCAGGAGCTTCTCGCGGATCTCGGCCGCGGCCTTCTCCAGCGGGCGCCGCTGCGCAGGGCGGCGCTCGATGACCTTGAACAGGTGGAAGCCGTAGGGCGAGGGGGTGACCTCGGAGATCTGGTTCAGCGGAAGGGTGAAGCAGACGTCGAACACCTCGGGGAAGCCGGAGCCGCGCCCGATCATGCCCAGGTCGCCGCCCATGCGGCCCTCCGGCCCGATGGACGACTTCTTGGCCATCTCGGCGAAGCTCTGCGGGTTCTTCCTGAGCTTCTCGCGGATCTGCACCGCCTCGTCCTTGGAGGCGACCACGATCTGCAGCACGTGGACCGCCTCGGGATCCTCGAACTCCTGCGGGTGCTCGGCGTAGTAGCGGGAGATCTCGTCCTCGGTCACCCGGATCTGCGGGAACACCTCGCTCTCGAAGAGGCGCTCCAGCAAGAGCTGCTCCCGGAGCCGTGCCTTGAGCTCGGTCTGCGAGAGCCGCTCCTGCGCCAGCATGTCGTCGAAGTGCGTGCCCGGGTACTCGGAGCGCACGCGGAGCAGGGCGCGCTCGACCTGGTCCTGCCCGACCACGATGGCGCGGGCGCGGGCCTGCTGGAGCAGGAGCGTCCGCTCGACCAGCTCGTCGAGGATGCGCCGCTTGAGCAGGTCGACGCCGGGGCTGGCGCCGGCCGTGCCGGCCTGCGCCTCGCGCAGCTCGCGCTCGAGCGCCTCGGAGGGCACCGGCTCGCCGTTCACCATGGCCACCGCGCGCGGGGCGGGGGCGGCCTGCGGCTTGCGCGGGCCCTGGCAGCGGTCGCAGCCTGTCGCCAGGGCCGCTGCCAGGATCAGGGATGCGAAGGGCGCGCGCACTACTGCTTGGAGGCCGGCGCCGCGCCGGCCGGCTTCACGTCCCCGCCCGGCTTGGTGGCGGGCGTCATGGCCGGGGTCGCGCCAGGAGGCATGGCGTGGCCCGGCGGCATGGCCTGCATGCCCGGCGTGGCGGGCTGCGACATGCCCGCGGACATGCCGGCCGGCGTCACCTCGACCGCGTCGAGGGCCTTCTCGTCCACCTTCACGTCGGCGGAGTCCTTGAGCTTCTTCAGCCACTCGTCGAACTCCTTGGCCTTCTTCTCCCGCGAGAGCCGGGCCACGATCTGGGGCTTCACCTGCTCCAGGGTGCGGTTCATCTCCTCCTGCACCAGCGTGACCTTGGCGACGTACAGCGCCTGAGGCCCCTCGATCACGCCCGAGATCTCGCCCTGCTTCAGCCCCATGATGCCCTGGGCCAGCTCCTTCGAGTACGCCTTCTCGATCTCGTCGGCGGTCTTGAGGCCGATGTCGCCGCCGGCGGCCTTGGAGGCGGCGTCCTCCGAGAGCTGCGTCACGAGCTTGGTGAAGGCCTGGGGATCGCCGGGCTTGACGGTGTTGTCCGCGGCGGCCGCGGCCGGCTTCTTGGCGGCGGCCTTGGGATCGACCGGCGCCGGGGGCGCTTGCAGGATCGCCAGCGCCTGCTTGGCGGCCGCCAGCTTCTTGGCGCGATCGGGAGAGTCGGCCGGCGCCTGCAGCACGATCACCGAGGCGCGGATCCGCTTGGGCCGGTGGAACTCGGCGCTGTGCTCGTCGTAGTACTTCTGGGCGTCCGCGTCGGGGACGGCCGCGGCCGCGCCCGGGTCGTTGAAGCGCTTCTGGACGAGCTTCTGGACCATGATCTTCCGGAGGGTGTTCTGGACCTCCGGGTCGTCGCGAAGCTTCGCCTTCTCGGCCTCGCGGGCCAGCACCTCGAACCGGACGAGGTTGTCCAGGAACTCCTTCTTGCGCTCGAGGGTGTTGTAGCGGGCGCGCATGAAGGGGGACTGCTCATCGATCCGGGCCTTGAACTCGTCGGCGGTGATGGTGAACCCATCGCCCTTGGCGAGGACGGGACCGGACTTCTTGGCGCTGTCGCCCTTGCAGGCGATGACGGCGAGCGCGGCGATGCCGATGACGGCGAGACGGCGCAGCATGGATGTTCTGGCTCCTTGGCTCTGGCGAAAAGGCTCGAAGGTCGAAACGCGCGGGCCCACCAGGTCCTTCCGGGAGGCCCCTGGGTCCGCGCTGGAACGGCCGAAAAGAGCACGGAACGCCGCAGGGATCAAGGGCCCGATGGCACGGTCTCCGGCCGCCCGGTTCCGGCACCGAGAGTGACGTCGCCGGGGCGTCCGGCCCGACCCCCTTCGCACCGCCCGGGACAGGCGTTCGACGGACTCGGGCCGGTTCACCCGTCGCGCCCGGCCACCCGGGAGAGCTCCTGCAGCGCCTCCCGGGCCGCCCGGAGCAGCTCGCGCCCGGCCGCCACCTCCTGGGCGGGCGTGGGCGTCGAAGGCATCGCCGCCGCCACCGCCTCGCGCACGGCCTGGGCGGTGCGCGCCGCCCGGCCGGACGTGCCCCGGGCGGGCGCAGCTGCGCCCGCGGGCTTCGCCTCCCCGAGCCGGATCACGAGCTTCATGTCGGGGGTGAGGCGGAGTGCGCCCGCCGACGACTGCACGTGCCTGGCGAGCCGGAACGGGTCGAGCGCTGCGCCGTCCCCGAGGGTGAGCACGAGCCGGCCGGGCCCCGCCTCGAGCGCTCGGATGCGGAGCTCGCGGAGTCGCACCTTCACCGCCATCACCTGGCAGAGCGCGTCCACCTCGTCGGGCGGATCGCCGCAGCGGTCGATCATCTCGGCGCGGATCTCGTCCAGCTCCTCGTCGGTCCCGGCCTGCGCCAGCCGCTTGTAGAAGAAGAGCCGCTGGTGGACGTCGGGCACGTAAGCCTCGGGGATGAAGGCCGGCACCGGGAGCTGGATGTCCGGGTCGATCTCCTCGCGCGGCGGCTCGCCCCGGAGCTCCCGCACCGCCTCGTCGAGGAGCTCGGAATAGAGCTCGAAGCCGACCGCCTCGATGTGGCCGGACTGGTCCTTGCCCAGCAGGTTCCCCGCGCCGCGGATCTCCAGGTCGTGGCTGGCGATCTGGAACCCGGCCCCGAGCTCGCTGAAGCGCTGCAGCACCTCGAGCCGCTTGCGGGCGTCGGCGGTCACCGGCCGGCGCGCCGGCACGAGCAGGTAGGCGTAGGCCCGGTCGCGACTGCGGCCCACCCGGCCGCGGATCTGGTACAGCTGCGCCAGCCCGAAGTGGTCGGCCCGGTTCACCACGATGGTGTTGGCGCTGGGGATGTCCAGGCCCGACTCGATGATGCTGGTGGCGAGGAGCACGTCCAGCTCCTTGTTCACGAATCGGCTCATCACCCGCTCGAGCTTGCCCTCGCCCATCTGTCCGTGGGCCACCCCGATGCGCGCCTGGGGGACGAGCTCGGTCAGGAACTTCTCCATGGCCGCGATGGAGCGGACGCGGTTGTGGACGTAGAACACCTGCCCGCCGCGCTTGAGCTCGTTCTCGATGGCCTCCTTGACGGCGCCCGGGTCGAACTTCATGACGAAGGTGCGGATGGCGCGCCGGTCCTCGGGCGGGGTGGCGATGATGGAGAGATCGCGCACGCCGGCCAGGCTCATGTGCAGCGTGCGGGGGATGGGGGTGGCGGTGAGGGTGAGGACGTCGACCAGCTGGCGGAGCTTCTTGAGCCGCTCCTTGTGGGCCACGCCGAAGCGCTGCTCCTCGTCGACCACCACCAGCCCCAGGTCCTTGAACGACACGTCCGCGGCCAGGATGCGGTGGGTGCCGAGGAGGATGTCGACCTTGCCCTGGACGGTGTCCTTGAGGATGCGCTTCACCTCCTCGGCGGTCTTCATCCGGGAGACGGCCTCGATGCGGACCGGGTAGCCGTTGAAGCGCTCGCGGAAGGTGCGCTCGTGCTGGGAGGCCAGGACCGTGGTGGGGACCAGGACCGCCACCTGCTTCCTGGCCAGGATGGCGAGCATGGCGGCCCGCATGGCCACCTCGGTCTTGCCGTAGCCGACGTCGCCGCACACGAGACGATCCATGGGCGCGAGCGCCGCGGGGCCGGTCCGGGCCTTGCGCATGTCGCGCAAGACGTCGGCGATGGCCGTCTCCTGGTCCGGGGTCTCCTCCCAGGGGAACTCGGCCTCGAACTCGCGGAAGGTCTCGTCGGGCTCGGGGAAGGCCACCCCG
>Ga0316628_100004655_pt1 | contig 10811 bp, 4 predicted proteins | sample OWC_Aug_M2_C1_D5_FD_207648 | JGI IMG/M metagenome (GOLD analysis project Ga0316628, IMG submission 207648) | Wetland soil microbial communities from Old Woman Creek delta, Ohio, United States - OWC_Aug_M2_C1_D5_C | ecosystem: Environmental > Terrestrial > Soil > Wetlands | place: USA: Ohio... | reverse complement strand
TACCGGAACGATCTCGCTGCAGAACGTCGATCGCGAGAACGCCTTCTCACAGTCCGACCTGCGCCTGCTGCAGACGCTTGCGAACTCGATGAGCGTCGCGCTGGAGAATGCCAGGCTGTTCGATGAGACCCAGCGACTGCTGAAGGAGACCGAGCAGCGTGCCGCCGAACTGTCCATCATCAACAGCGTGCAGGCGGGCCTCGCCTCCAAGCTCGAAATGCGGGCCATCTATGATCTGGTCGGCGACAAGATCTGCGAGATCTTCAATGCACAGACCATGTTCATCTCCGTGTTTGACGAGGCGCAGACCACTGATTACTCGGTGTATAACATCGAGGGCGGACAACGCCTCTATCCTGATCCGGCACCTCTATCCGAGTTCGAGAAACGGCTGATCCAGTCCGGTGAGGTCATCGTCGTCAACGAGAATGCTGCGGAGCGGACCAGGGAATTCGGCATGGAGCTCGTCCCGGGCACCGAGCCCCCGAAATCCGGAGTCTGGGTTCCGCTCACCGCACGAGGTCGAGTGCGCGGCGTGATCAGCCTGCAAAACATCTTCCAGGAGCACGCCTTCCGCGATTCCGATGTCCGCCTGCTGGAAACGCTGGCCAACTCGATGAGCGTGGCCCTGGAGAACGCCCGGCTGTTCGATGAGACGGAGCGGCTGCTCAAGGAAACGGAGCAGCGCGCGCAGGAACTGGCGATTATCAATAGCGTGCAGGAGGGGTTGGCCTCCAAGCTTGATCTGCAGTCCATCTACGACCTAGTGGGCGACCGCATCCGCGACGTTTTTGACGCCCAGGTGGTGCTGATCGAGACCATCGATCATGATGCGAAGACGCGCACGACCATGTACATGTATGAAGATGGAAAGCGCATCTACGATAACGCGACCAGTCCCTGGAGCCAACTGGTTGCCCACCTGGTAGCTGATCGCCAGCCGGTCATCATTGGGACCGATATCCTCGGCGCGGCCGAGCGATACGGCATGACCGTCGTGCCGGGCACCCAGATGTCGAAATCCATGATTTTCGTGTCGTTCGGGACCGCAGAGCGCGTCAATGGCTACTTCAGCCTCCAAAATCTGGACCGGGAGAACGCCTTCTCGGAGTCGGATGTCCGCCTGCTGCAGACGCTGGCGGGTAGCATGGGCATTGCCCTCGAGAATGCACGGCTCTTCGAGGCTGAGCAGGAGCGTTCTGCCGAGCTTTCTGCCATCAGCACGGTCAGCCAGGCGCTGGTGGCCGAGACGAACCTTGACAAGATGATCGAGTTGATCGGCGAGAAGCTGCGCGGCATCTTCGGCGCTGACATCGCTTATGTCGCCCTGCTGGACCGCCTGACCGACACGATCCATTTCCCGTACGCTTACGGCGACGAATTCCCCTCCCTCAAGCTCGGGCAGGGCCTGACCAGCCGCATCCTTGTGAGCGGGCAGCCGCTCCTGATCAACCAGGATATCGAGAAGAAGCGCGCCGAGCTTGGCACGCCGCGTATCGGGAAGGGAGCGCGCTCATACCTGGGTGTGCCGATCCTGACGGGCGGGCAGCCAATCGGCGTCATCAGCGTGCAGTCCACGGTCGAAGAGAATGCCTTTGATGAAGACGACCTGCGCCTGCTGAGCACGATCGCGGCCAATGCAGGCGCTGCCATCCGCAATGCCCAGCTGCACGCGGAGACGCAGCGCCGGGCGCAGGAAATGTCGACGCTGGCCGAGATCGGCAGCGACATCGCAGCCTCGCGCGAGCTGGAACCCATCCTGGAGCGAATTGCCAGCCACGCCCGGAACATCCTGAGCGTGCGCGACATCATCATCACGCTACGGGAACCCGATGGAAGCATGTTCCGGACGGCCGTCGCGCTCGGCAAGTACACCGACGAGATGAAGGAACTGATCGTACTGCCGGGCCGCGGGATCATGGGGCACATCCTGGAGAGCGGCAAGCCGGAGCTGGTCAATGACCCCGTCTCCCATCCCAACCGCTATACCGTACCGGGGACGCCCGAGGACGAGCCGGAATGCCTGATGGGTGCTCCGCTGATCTCGCGCGGCGAGACGATTGGCGGCATCATGGTCTGGCGCGACTATCCAGAACTGTTCTCACAGTCAGAGCTGGATTTCCTGGTCAGCGTGGCTCGACAGACCGCGATCGCCATCGAGAGCGCCCGCCTATACCTGGAGACGCAGCGCCGCGCCACGGAGATGTCGGCCCTGGCAGAGGTGGGCCGGGAGATTTCTTCGTCCTTGGAGCCGGCGGTCGTGCTGGGCAGGATCGCCGAACGCGCCAAGGAATTGCTCTCGGCCGCGACCAGCGCCGTCTATCTGGTCAGCCCCGACCGGACATCCATGAGGACGATCACTGTGCTTGGCGAGCAGGCCGAAGAAGTCCAGGCGGACGTGATCCAGTTGGGCGAGGGCATTATCGGCTTGCTGGCCCTGGAGGGCAAGGCCGAGTTCATCAACGACACCAGTAAGGATGCTCGTACCGTCCACATCCCCGGCACGCCGGAAATCGGCAATGAGAACCTCATGGTAACGCCCCTGTTCCGGGGCGAGGAAGTCACCGGGATGATGGCGGTCTGGCGCACCGAGGAGCCGTTCGATGCGGCCGATCTCAACTTCCTGGTCGGCCTTTCGCGGCAGGCAGCCATCGCGCTGGAAAACGCTCGCCTGTTCGACGAGATCAAGCGGCAGGGGCAGTACCTGGAGACCATCTTCACCAACAGCCCGGTTGCCATCGTGACGGTCGATGAACATAACAAGGTGCTGTCGTGGAGCCCCGCAGCCGAAAGGCTGTTTGGCTACTCTCGCGAGGAGGCGCTCGGCCGCGATGCGGATGACCTGGTGGCCCATTCGGGTCCGGTGCGTGAAGAGGCTCTCCGTTACACCCGCGGCGGGGTGGGAGACCACTATGTCCGCAGCATCACCCGGCGCACGCGCAAAGATGGCACGCTTGTGGACGTCGACCTGTCGGCGCTGCCGCTGGCCCTGGAGGGCGGCAAGAGGGGCGTGGTGGCGATCTACCATGACATCACTGAGCTGCAGCGCGCCCGGCAGGAGGCCGTGGCGGCCAACGAGGCCAAGAGCGCCTTCCTTGCCACCATGAGCCATGAGATACGCACCCCCATGAACGCGGTCATTGGCATGAGCGGCCTGCTGCTCGATACCGAGCTTTCGAAGGAGCAGCGGGATTATGCCGAGACCATCCGGAACTCGGGCGACGCGCTCTTGGGCATCATCAACGACATCCTCGACTTCAGCAAGATCGAGGCCGGGAAGATGGAGCTTGAACAACAGCCGTTCGATCTGCGGGAGTGCGTCGAATCGGCGCTTGATCTCGTGGCGGCGAGGGCCGTCGAAAAGAACCTGGATCTTGCCTACATCATCGAAGATGATGTGCCCCACGGAATCCGGGGCGATGTGACACGCCTGCGCCAGATTCTGCTCAACCTGCTGAGCAATGCCGTCAAGTTCACCGAGAAGGGCGAGGTGGTCGTCACGGTGAAGCGCGACAAGACGCAGAAATGCCTGCTCTTCGCGGTGCGCGACACCGGTATCGGCATAGCTCCCGACCGCATGCACCGGCTTTTCGAGTCGTTCAGCCAGGCCGACTCCTCCACGACCCGCCGTTATGGCGGCACAGGCCTGGGCCTCGCCATCAGCAAGCGGCTGACGGAGATGATGGGCGGCGCCATGTCGGCGGAATCGCCCGGCGCCGGCATGGGCGCCACCTTCAGCTTCACGGTCTGCGCCGAGCCTGTTAATGTGCCCGATCGCAAGACGGCTCGCGACGTGCGCGGCGTTCAGCCCGCCCTGCAAGGCAAGCGCGTTCTGATCGTCGATGACAACGAGACCAACCGGCGCATCCTTGTGCTCCAGACGCGTAAGTGGGGCATGGAGCCGCGCGAGACCGACTCACCTCAAGAGGCCCTCAGCTGGCTGAAGCATGGGGAACCGTTCGATCTCGCGATCCTGGATCTGCAGATGCCTGAAATGGACGGTATCATGCTGACGAGGGAAGTGCGGAAGTTCAAGGAGGCGCACTCTCTGCCCGTGGTGCTGCTTACCTCTCTGGGGCGCAAGGAGGTCGGCTCAGATGAGCTAGGTTTCTCGGCCTATCTGACGAAGCCGCTCAAACCGTCGGCGCTCTTCGACGTGCTGGCATCGATATTTGCCAGGAACCTGGTGACGCCCAAGGCCGAGCCTGCGAAGGCCATCATCGACACCGAGATGGCCAAGAACCACCCGCTGCATATCCTCTTGGCCGAGGACAATGCCGTCAACCAGAAGCTGGCGTTGCGCCTTCTGCAGCAGATGGGCTATCGTGCCGACGTGGCGTCCAACGGCATCGAAGCGGTCGAGTCCGTGCAGCGCCAGGCCTATGACGTGGTGCTCATGGACGTGCAGATGCCGGAGATGGACGGCCTCGACGCCACGCGGACAATTAGAAAGCTGCAGATCGAGCAGCAGCCGCGCATCGTGGCAATGACCGCCAACGCCATGCAAGGGGATCGTGAAATGTGCCTCGCCGCCGGCATGAACGATTACGTGAGCAAGCCGATCCGGGTTGCCGAACTCTCGGAAGCCCTGCTGAAGGCAGCCACCGAGTCCGCGGCGCGGCGTGCTGCGGCAGCCAAGCGCTCGACTACCGGCTCCGGGAAACCAGCAAAGCAGACTGCTGCCAGGAAGCACGCCGCAAAGAAGCCACGCAAGACGGCCGCGCGACGGAAATAGCTGTGCACAAGGCAAAATCCAAGCTCAGAAGGAAGGAAATCGTACATGGAACTGGATATGACGGTCTATGATGAACTGAAGGAGACCACCGGGTCAGACTTCGTTGACGAGCTCGTCGAAACCTATCTGGACGACGCGCCCAAGCTGCTGGGAGAGCTGAAATCGTCCATGGAGGCGCAGGATGTCGAAGCATTCCGGCGCGCCGCGCACTCCCTCAAGTCCAGCAGCGCCACTTTCGGCGCCAGGGGGCTCTCGGAGATGGCAAGGGAGCTCGAGATGCTTGCCAAGGAGAATAATCTCTCCGAGGCGGCCACCAAGCTTCCCGCGCTGGAACGGGCGCTTCATTCTGTCGAAACGGAACTGAAAGGTTTGCGACAATGACCGCGATTCATGAACCTGGGCACCTGCTCGTAGTGGACGACAATCGAGTCAACCGGTTGCTCCTGATCCACGGCCTGGAGCAGGAGGGGCACGACGTTGCATACGCCGAGAATGGCCGGCAGGCCCTCGACATGCTGGCCAGCCGCCCGTTCGACCTGATGCTGCTGGATATCGAGATGCCGGTGATGAACGGCTTCCAGGTGCTGGAAGCGCTCCTGGCAGATCCCAATTTCAGGGACCTGCCCGTCATCATGACCTCGGCCTCCGACGAGCTGGACCGGGTGGTCAAGTGCATCGAGATGGGGGCGGAGGACTACCTGACCAAGCCGCTCAACCCTGTCCTACTGCGCGCGCGTGTCAACGCCAGCCTGGAGAAGAAACGCCTGCGCGATCAGCAGCGCAAGCTCCTGCACACCTTCGCCATGCCCGAGGTGGCCGATGAGCTGATGAAGAACGGCCTAACGCTTGGCGGCAAACACGTGGATGCTTCGGTGATGTTCGCCGACATACGATCGTTCACGGCGATCGCGGAGACCCAGGATCCGGCGGATACGATCGGCCTGCTGAACGACTATTTCGCGCTGATGTTCGATGCGGTCACTGCCCACGGCGGGATCCCCAACCAGATGGCGGGGGATGGCCTGATGGCTGTGTTCGGCGCGCCTGTGGCGCACGAGGATCATTGCGAGCGTGCCGTGCGCGCAGCGCTAGAGATGATGGAGAACCTGGCGGCTTTCAATGCGCAGCAGGCATCGCTGCGCAAGGTCCAGATCCGCATCGGCATCGGTGTTGCCTCGGGCGTCATGATCGCCGGCTACACCGGCACGCAGCACCGCGCGCAGTATACCTGCATTGGCGATACGGTGAATCTGGGCGCCCGACTCGAGCAGCACACCAAGGTCGCTGGCTGCCCGATCCTGATCGATGCGAACACGCGGAGCGGCCTCCCGGAGGACATCGCCATCGAACCCCTGGGACCGGTGTTGTTCAAAGGCAAGCAGCAGTCCGTCGATGTGTTCAGCGTGAGGGTGCCGGGGGGTTAGCCCTTCCGGTCATTCGTAGGCCAGCGTATCGCGCACCGTCAGGCTGGAGGCCCGGTGCGCAGGCAGGGCACTGGATAGCGCGCCGATAACGACAATGACGCCCAGCCACAACACAGGCCCTGTGATGCCAAATACGGCCGGCATGGGGGCCTTCAATAGGGCGACCCCCACCCCGGTGCTGAGTGCGACGGTGATCGGTACCGCAAGCGCAATGCTCAGGATCCAGCTAAGAATCCCGATGACCATGCCCTCGAACATCACGATGGACTGAATATTCCAGTTCGAGGCGCCGATGGCGCGCATCACGCCGATCTCGCGCGTGCGCTCGAGCACGTTGATGCTCATCGTACCCATGAGGCCCAGGCCGCCGACGAGGGCGATCATCACTGCCATAATCAGCATGAACCAGACAAAGATATCGAACGTCGACGTCTGGTCGTTGTACCAATCGGTGCTGAGCGACGAACTGCTCACCGCGATCCCGCGTTCCTCGAAGAGCGCCAGCAAGCGGTCATTCACCTGTTTCTGGGTGGCGGCATCGTGGGAGGTGGTGATGATACGCAGGGATTGCGCGATCCCAGGTGCGCCCAGCAGACTGCTCATGTACTCATAGTTGACATACAACATGGGCGCAGGCGCGTTCCCGATCATTGCATACGTGCCGATGATCTGCCACCTGGTTTCCTTGCCGGAAATCTTGATCGTGAGCCAGTCGCCGAGCTTGAGGTCCGGCATCATCGTGAACAAGTTGTTGCCGACGACCACGGCGTTCTCATCGCCGGGAGTGAGCCAGCGGCCGGAGGTCATGATGGGTTTGATCAGCTGGGAGTTCGAAGGCGGCGCTATGAACTGGATCTGCTTCTCGGCGGTCTTCTCACCCGTTATCAGGGTCCCCGCGATTTCCAGCCAGCCTTCGATGCGATCCACGCCAGGTACGCGTAGCGCCATGGGCGCAACCCGGTCAAAGCGATAGTTTCGCGCGAAGCCCACATTGATATCTGCCAGGAAGTAACCCTGGACATCGTCCAACACCTTGGCGAACCCGTCCCTCAGGTTGAGGACGCTAATGAAGATGGCACCGGCGAGCACCAGCGTGAAGAGCGTGAGCGCCAGGCGCAGCTTGCGACGGAAGGCGTTCTGCAGCGAGAGGCGCATGGGCCGTGAGAGCAGCAATGTGGACCTTGCGATGCTCTTGTCCTTGGGCTTGCTACTGCCGATGCCATAGTCACTGAGGGCCTCCCGGACGGTGATGCGCACGCTGTGGTAAAGAGGCCAGAGCACCGCCAGCAGCGGGAGAACCACGGCGACAAGCACCTGCTGGATCAGGGTGGATTGATAGCCCGTGTAGCGGGCCGGAAAGAAGTTGAGATACTGCGCCATCCCGTCCCCGATGACCCTGGCCGCCGTGTTCGCCAGAGGGACGGCTAGCAGCAGCGCACCAAGGCCGAAGGCGATGATCAGCACTATGTACATGCCAAAGACCTGCAGCGTGCCTCCGCCCGTGGCCTTCATGATCCCGATCTGCCGCGTCTGCTGAGCCATCAGGGACATGATGGTGTTGACGACCAGGAAGACCCCTAGCAGCACGGTTAGCCAGCCGAGCACGCCCATGATGGCAAACATGCCCTGCGAGATGCTGTAGGCAAAGTGGTGGCCCGGTTCGTATACGTACACATAGTAGACGGTCGCGCCGCTATGTTCGACGGCGTCTGCGACCGTCTGGGCAACCATGGTCACGTGCTCGGCATCCGTGGGATTCTCAGCCACGCTAACCGCCAGCTGATTGAAATCACGCGATCCACCCAGCCACACGATCGTGTCAGTGTTCACGTAGGCGTCGAGTGTGGGGGAGAGGCTGTAAGGGATGCCTGTGGGCGAGTGCAGGTAGCCGGCGAATTGTAGCTCCCGCCGCTTGCCGTCGTCCAGCTCGACGACGATCGTATCGCCCGGCTTGTATCCCAGGGTGGCCGCGGAGGAATCCAGCACGAGCTGCTTGTCTCCGACTGGAGGGATGCCCGGCTCTCCCTTCGCCGGCTTCACCTGATTGACGGTAAGCGAGGCGAGCTGGTCAACCGCACGGAAGACGATGGCGATCTTGGTGCCATCCGGCCCGATCACGTTGGCCGAAGCGATATTCTCCCCTTCGACGCCGTTGACCCCCGGCACGCTGCGCGCGATCCGCAGGCTCTCCTCGTCAAGAGGAGAGGCCGCGATGGTCGCCTCCGAAGGGTTGACGGAGAGGAAGTCGCTCTCCATGCTCTCTACCATGTAGAGCTGCAGGTTGCTGTTGAAGCCAATTGCCAGCGTTCCCACAGCAATGGTCAGAATGGTCAGGACGCTGCGGGTCTTGTTGTGCCAGAAATCTGCCCAGACCTTCTTCCAGCGGCTGCTCATTGCGGCTCTCCGCGACGCTGGACATTCTCCTGCTCGTGCAGGTCGGCGCCTTGGTGGAGCACCTCGCGCGTCGGCTCCGACTGGCTGAGCAGCTCGTTGAGCGTAGCGTAATCCATGGCCAGCACCTCGACCTGACCGTGCTCGTAGGCACGGACCGAGGCCAGGTTACGGTGTTGGTGGAAGAACTCCATCTCGCCGAAGTACTTGCCCGGGCCGAGCTGGACGGCGATCACATCCGACTGATTGGGCCGCGGCAGGACAACCTCTACCGTTCCCTTGGAGACCACATAGAACTTGTCGCTGCTGCGGCCTTCTGTCATGATCATGGCGCCGGCCTCATACTGGATCGGCTGGATCCTGCGGGCGGCCTCCAGGAGCTGGGCAGGCGTGAGAGTAGACAGGGCCTTGGCCAGGTACTCGTTGACGATCTCGCCGTCGGCGATCAGAGCCGTACGGTTGGTGCGCTTGGCCAGGCCACTATCATGTGTCACGATAATAATGGTCTTGCCTTGCGAAATCAGGTCATTAAAGAGTGCGAACACGGACTCGGCGGTCTTCGAGTCTAGGTTGCCGGTCGGTTCATCTGCGATCAGGATCGGCGGGTCGTTGGCCAAGGCACGCGCGATGGCAACACGCTGTTGCTGCCCGCCGGAGAGGGCCGTGGGGAGCTTGTAGGCGTGATCCGCCAGACCCACCAGGTCCAGCAGATGCAGGGCGCGCGCAGCGCGCTGCCGCATGGGGTAGGAGTTGCAGAAATCCATGGGCAGCATCACGTTCTCCACGACGGAGATGATCGGCAGCAGCTGGAAGAACTGGAAGACGATCCCGAGATTCTTGCCTCTCCAGCGCGCCATCTGGTTCTCGCGCAAGCGGTGGACCGCGGTGTCGGTGACCCATACTTCACCGGAAGTCGGGTGGTCGATGCCCGTGATCATGTTGATCAGCGTCGTCTTGCCGCTGCCGGATTTGCCGATCACGCTGACGAACTCGCCGGCATTGATCTCGAGGTCGATATTCTTCAGGGCAGGATAATCCCCGACGGCGGTTCGATAGGACTTCTGCACGCCGTGCAGGTGGATGATGGGGCGCTTCTCGTTCTCGGAAGTGCCATCCTGCCGGACATCGTTTTCACTGACGAATGGAAGAGTCGACATGCGAGTTACTCCGTTTCCGCGGGCGGTGGCGGGAGAGCCACGCCGGCGCTAGGCGTAGGCCAGGCTGTCCCGGACCGAGATCCGGGTGGCATTGCCGGCCGGTATGATGGAAGCAAGCGCCGCAATGATGAGCATGACCGCGAACCAGATGGCTACGGCGGACCAGTTGTATTGATAGTCGAGCGTGGCGCCAAACATGGCCTTCCCGAGAGCCTCCGCCAGGTAGGGGCTGGCCAACAGGGAGATCGGCACAGCCAGGATCCAGCTCAGGATGCCTTGCAGCACGCCCTCCATCAGAAAGATGCCGAGAATGGTCCGCGAGCGCGCTCCTACTGCGCGCAGGACGCCGATCTCCTTGGTGCGCTCGATCACGCCGATCGACAAGGCGCCCATCAAGGCGATGCCTCCCACCAGGGCGACGATCACCGAGAGGCCGAGCATCATCCAGATGACGAGATTGAACTGGAAATCATCGGTGCTGCGCAGAGCCGCCTGGGTCTGGCTTGAGCTGACCGGCATGCCGTGCCTCTCGAACATGTCCTTCAGGCGGCTGGTCGCATCGTCCGTGAACGCGGGCTCCTTGGAAGTCGTGCGGACGAGCAGCATAGTGCCCTGCCCATACTTCTTGGTGGCAAGGTACAGCGATTCCAGCGGAGCGTAGATGGTGTCTGAGCTGAACGCGCCGGCAAACACCGGATCGTAGAAGCCCACGACCTGCCATTGATCCTTGCCGAGGTCTCCCAGGTCAAGGGTGACCGTATCGCCCAGCTGGATGCGGTTCTTCGTCGCCACGTCGCGGGTGATAACAATGGCGTTTCCGTCTCCCGGGACGATCCAACGTCCGGCTACCATCTGCGGCTTGAAGAAATCGCTGCCGGCGACGATGCCCTCGATGCTCGTCCCAATGCCCGCCTCGCGCACCAACTGCCCGGCCGTGTACATGCTGGCCGACTGTACCAGGTGCAGCTCGGCTTTCTCCACACCCGGCACCGATTCTGCCAGCAGAGCAACGCGGGTGAAACGCTCATTCCGCTCGAAGGCAAGCAGCGTATCATACCGGCTGCGCGCGAACATGTTGTCCAGCGTCAGGACCGAGGACGAATA
>Ga0316628_100004654_pt1 | contig 10813 bp, 10 predicted proteins | sample OWC_Aug_M2_C1_D5_FD_207648 | JGI IMG/M metagenome (GOLD analysis project Ga0316628, IMG submission 207648) | Wetland soil microbial communities from Old Woman Creek delta, Ohio, United States - OWC_Aug_M2_C1_D5_C | ecosystem: Environmental > Terrestrial > Soil > Wetlands | place: USA: Ohio... | reverse complement strand
GCACACTGCTCCTGATCGAAGAACCCAACGCACTCAGTGCACTTCTCGGGCACGATGTAGTAGATGTCGTCCTTGATCGCATCGTGGCTGGTACCGTCGAGTTCCCACGAAGCACCGCCCTCGTAGATCGCGGTGTTCGGGCACTCCGGCTCGCAGGCGCCACAGTTGATGCATTCTTCGGTGATGACGGTGGACATTCAGGTCGCCTCCGCTCAATCAAAATTCGTGGAACGCTATCACACGGGTCGTGTGCACTCAAGAAACTGCCGCCAGGGCGGCCCTCTCAGCCGACGATGCGCGGAGCCGCCGCCTCGGCGCGCCCGGCTTCGACGGCCGCGGTGACCTTGGCGGCGAGCTCCCTAAAAATCGCCGCCGCGGGGCTACCCGGCTGGTCGATGACGATCGGCTTGCCGGCGTCCCCACCCTCGCGAATCTCGGGAACGAGCGGGATCGCGCCCAGCAACGGTACGCCGAAGCGCTCGGCGATGCGGCTGCCCCCGCCGCTGCCGAAGATATCGTCGTGGCGCCCGCATTTCGGGCAGAGGTAGTAGCTCATGTTCTCGACCACGCCGAGGACCGGCGTGTTGACCTGCTGAAACATGGCGATGCCGCGCTGCACGTCCAGCAGAGCGACATCCTGGGGTGTGGTCACGATCACGCCGCCGGTCACCGGCACCTGCTGTACCAGCGTCAACTGCGCGTCCCCGGTTCCGGGCGGCATGTCCACGACCAGCACGTCGAGCTCCCCCCATTCCACGTCCTTCAGGAATTGGCGCACCAGCCCCATGACCATCGGACCACGCCAGATCACCGGCGAGGAGTCGTCCAGGAAGAAGCCGAGCGACATCACGCGCAGCCCGTACTTCTCGATCGGGAAGATTCGCTTGTCCTCGCCCATCCGCGGCCGGCCCGCGATTCCGAGCATGAGCGGCAGGCTCGGACCGTACACGTCGGAGTCGAGCATGCCGACCGACTGCCCGGACTGCTGCATCGCCAAGGCCAGATTCACTGCGACGGTCGATTTGCCGACGCCGCCCTTGGTGCTCGATACGGCGATGATGTCGCGCACACCCGGGATCGGGCCGATCTCGCTGAAGGGGCTCTGCCCCTGCGGCGGGGCGTTCTCGACGCGAACGTCCACCGATCGCACCCCCTCGAGGGCACCCACCGAGCGCCGGATCTCGGCGACGGTGGCTTGCACGATCGCTTGCGCGAGAGCTCGCGGCGCCAAGTGCACCGTGACGGCACCATCGTCCACGTCGATTCCATTCACCATCCCGAGCGCCACGATGTCTCCCCCCGCTCCGGCGGGACGGATCTCGGTCAAGCGCTCTCGGATGACGTCGGTCGTGCTCATCAAATCTTCGCCTTGGCGCTCGCTGCCACTACGCCCGGGGATTCCGTGCTGACCAGCGGTCGGCAGTGCTCACACGGGCAGACCTCTCGCAGCGTGCGGTAGCTGTAGATGCCCGTGTCGTGACCATCACTCCATTGGATGCTGATCGCGTAACGGCCGACGACGCCCATCTGCACGGGGTACAGCTCCTCGACGCCTTGGCCAACCACCGGCAAGGGACGGGCCGCGTGGCCACGGCAGCTCGCGCACGGGCAATGATGCCGCAGGTGATGGTTGGTGTACTCGGAGCGATGCCCGTCGCTCCACACGATTTCCAAACCACGCCTACCAAGGCGCCTGATGTCGGTCGGAATCGGCGAAGCCTGCACGCCCATAGCGAACGTGAACCTAACCAGTCCGCAATCGAAAAGCAACGCAAGCCGGCGCACGGCTGGCTCGATTTGAAGCCCGCGCACAGCAACCGCTTTCCTCGGTCATGGCGAGCAGCAGAGGCTCGGCACCGACTGGGTCGTAACCGAAGCGCTGCGCGGCGATGGGAACGGGTGCCTCGCGGTGAGCGGCGCGCAATGCGGTCGCTGCGGGGATGTCCTCCTTGACACCCCGACGGGTTTTGTCATTATCTGCCCACATTCGTGCACATACCTCGAAGGACCCCTGAGTGAACACCGCCCAGCCGCGCCGCGTGCGCCCCTATCCCGAGGCGGCCAGCTCACTGATTGGTGCCGAGTTGGAACAGGTCGAGCACCGCCTCGTCGAACTGCTCGGTTCGCGCGAGCCGCGTCTCAGCGAAATCGCCCAGTACCTGGTGTGCTCCGGCGGCAAGCGGGTTCGCCCCGCGGTCGCCATCTTCGTCTTCCGTGCCTGTGGCGGAGAGAGCCTGACCGACATCATCGATGCGGCCGTGGCCCTCGAGCTGATCCATTCGGCCACGCTGCTCCACGACGACATCATCGACGGCAGCGATTTCAGGCGGGGCAACGACTCGGCATTGCGCAAGTACGGGTTGGCCGACACGCTGGTCACGGGAGACTTCCTGTTCTGTCGCGCCTTCGAACTGTGCGCCCGTTTCGAGGAGCGAGTCATCCGGTGGGCCGCCGAAGCCTGCGTCAGTCTCACCGAAGGCGAGATCCTGCAGGCGCGCTTCCGGCACAACGCCGCCGTGACCTTCGACGACTACATGGAGATCATCACCCGCAAAACGGCCTCGCTGTTCCGGCAAGGTGCTCGCACCGGCGCCTACCTCGGTGGTGCCGACCCGAACACGGTGGAAAAAATGGCGGCGTGCGGCTTCGCGGTCGGTCTGACCTTCCAGATGGTGGACGACCTGCTCGACGTGGCGGGCAACGAAGACCGCATCGGAAAGCCGGTGGGCATCGATCTGCGCGACGGCAATCCCTCGCTGCCGGTCGTGCTCGCCCTACCCCACGATGCCGAGCTGCGCAGCTTGTTCGAAAAGCGGGAGCCCACGCCAGCCGACATCGGGGCGGCCCTGGCACGCGTTCGACGCTCGGGTGTGCTCGATCAGGTTCGCACGCTGGCAGTCGGACATGCCAACCACGCCCGTGCCGCGATGGAGATCATTGCGCCGTCGGTGTACAGAGACAGCCTGCTCGATCTGATCGACCAACTGGTCGAGCGCGTCTCCTGAGCCTGCTCGTTGTCGGGCAAGCGGCGTCAGCCGGCACCCAAAACCTCGCGCAACTCCACCAAACGCGCGATGGTGTAGCGCGGGGCGGGAGAGCCCTCCGGCAGTGGAACGCCGCCGGCATTGAGCCATACCGCGTCCATCCCGGCGGCTCGCGCACCGCCCACGTCGTCGGCAACGCTGTCGCCGACGAAAACCGCATCCGCCGCGCTGACCCCCAACTGCGACAGGGCCGCGGCGAAGATCGCCGGGTGTGGCTTGCGCCGGCCGAACCCATCCGAGATGACGGTGCTGGCGAACAAGTCGGTCAAGCCGTGCCGGGCGATCACCGCACGCGCCGTCGGGCCATGATCGAAGTTGGAGACCAGCCCGAGCCGATAGTGGTCCGCCAGCGATCTTAGCAGCGTCAGGTGTTCGGGTGGCAGCTCCGTCGCCTCCGCGAGGTGCCGCATGTGTGTCGCCGACAGGCGTGCCGCCTTCGCTTCCAGCCCATCGGTAACCCCGAGCCGAACCAGAGCCCGGCGGAACCGTTCGGCCGACGGCACTTCCAGGTATTCCGGCGGCCGCTGGCGAACGATCTCGGCCGTCGTCTCGGTGATGGCGCGCAGGAAGGAGTCGAACTCCACGGAGGGCAGCTCGCACGTGACCACCTCGGTCATCCAGCCCATGGTCGAGCGCCAGCGGGTACCGGCCACCGTCAGAGTGGGGACCAGCCGCCGGAACAGCACCACCGTGTCGTAGAGGTCGAACAGAATCGCGCGATACATGCCACGCGCCGGGTGTGCTAGGGCCTGAGCTGAAGGGCGGAGATGACGGCAACCACGATCCCGCCCAGCAGCACGACGGCGTTCAGTTGCACCGCGCGGCGGTGCAACTGGTCGAACTCTTCCTTCACCGGCGGCGCACTCGCCGCATGCAGCTCAGGACGCAGCGCACGCGCGCGCGGCTCGACCACGACGCCCGCGTACAAGGTCGCCGCCAGCATCACCGCCACCAGCCCGGCGATCAGCGCCCAAGCGCGGCCGCCCGCAAGTCCGCGCAAAGCCAGCGCGGTGACGAGCATCACCGCGCCCGCGCCGTAACCGATCTTGTAATAGATGGGAAACAACGTGCCGACCGCACGACCGGCCTCCTCCACGGCGAATGTGCGAAACATCGCCGGGGCGACGACGAAGGACAGGAACAGAACCTCGCCCAGCCAGACGATCAGGGCGAGCAGGTAGACAATTCTGACCAGCGTCGACAAGCGCGATCTCCGCAACTACTGCAGGTAGCGCGAGCGCTGCGGGGTCCGCCGCGGCAGAGGCTGCCGGCCGCCGAAGCCCCCTTCGAGGCTGTGCCAGTAGCCGATCTCCTTCTCGCCGAACTGCCAGCAGAGCAGGGCCACCTCGCCGTTCATCTCGGTGGGAAAGTCCACTAGACCCAGCTCCAGGCCCTTGAATTCCCCGCCGCACTCCTCGATTTCGCCCACCAGCTCCTCGAGCTCCTCGATCACCGGCTGCAGCTCCGGCCGCAGCTCGACGATGTCGGCGGTGCTCAGCTCGAGCGCCGACTTGCCGGTGCTGACAGCCAGCTCCTCGATACCCGTCCTCAGCTCGGCCGCGCGCTGCTGCAGCCGACCCATGAGGATCTCGAGCCTCGGAATGAGTGCGTTGGCTTCGTCGATGCTGAACAAGCGTTGCTGCATGGCGCCATCCCCCCGCCCAGCGACCTGGATCGCTCCCTAACGGCTCGCTCGGACGATGTCAAACCACTCTTGTTGCAAGCTCGCCCCTTGTCGCGGTGGGGAGCGTGTATTAGATTCGCGCCATCCCGCCGCCCCCATCGCGCCCACGTGGCGGGGCGCGGCCGACACGTCGGCGGCCAGCTCGATCTCGAGACATCGCACATGAGCGAAAGCGAAGAGAAAGAAATCAAGGAGCAACGCTTCTTTGGCTTCGAGGACGACCTCAGCGGCATCGCCGTGCCCACCGAGCTGCCGGTCTTGCCTTTGCGCGGGGTTGTCATCTTCCCCTCCGCCATCGTCCCTCTGTTGATCTCCCGCGGCGCCTCGCTGCAGGCAGTCGAGCAGGCGCTCGCGACCGACCGCATGCTTGCCCTGGTGGCGCAAAAGAATCCGGAGGAGGAAGCGCCGGAGCCTGCGGGTCTCTACAGCCGCGGCGCCGCCGGCCGCATCTTGAAGATGCTCAAGTACCCGGACGGCAGCGTTCGGATCCTGGTGCAAGGATTGCGGCGCATCGAAACCGCCGAGTTCCTGCAGCGCACCCCGTACCTGCGCGCCCACGTGCGGCTGCTGAGCGACGTGCTCGACGCCTCCGCCGACATGGAGGCCATGCAGGCGCACATGGTCAATCAGTTCGCTAAGTTCGTCTCGATGATCCCGTATTTGCCCGACGAGCTGCAGGTCGTGGTCATGAACATCAAGGACCCGGGCAAGGTCACCGACCTGATCGCCTCGAACCTGAACGTTTCGCTCGAGGAAAAGCAGGAGCTCCTGAGCACGGTCGAGGTGCGCAACCGCCTGGAGCGGCTGTCGACGATTCTCAACCGAGAGATCGAGCTGCTCGAGCTCGGACACAAGATTCAGTCCCAAGTGCAGACGGAGCTTTCCAAGAACCAAAAGGAGTTCTACCTGCGCCAGCAGATGCGCGCGATCCAGAAGGAGCTCGGCGAGGGCGACCCGCGCGCGGCCGAGATCGACGAGCTGCGCCTCAAGATGGAGCAGGCCCATCTGCCGGAGCAGGCACGCAAGGCCGCCGAGACCGAGATCGAGCGCCTGCGCATGATCCCGCCGGAGTCGGCCGAGCACTCGGTGGTGCGCACCTACCTCGAATGGCTCGTCAACCTACCCTGGGCCGTCTCCACCACCGACAACCTGGACATCGGGCACGCGCGCCGGATCCTCGACGAGGACCACTTCGACCTGGAGAAGATCAAGGACCGCATCCTGGAGTTCCTCGCGGTGCGCAAGCTGAAGAGCGACTCCAAGGGTCCCATCCTCTGCTTCGTCGGCCCGCCGGGTGTCGGCAAGACCTCGCTCGGTCGCTCGATCGCTCGAGCACTGGGGCGAAAGTTCATCCGTCTCTCGCTCGGCGGCATCCGCGACGAGGCCGAGATGCGTGGTCATCGGCGTACCTACATCGGCTCGCTGCCCGGCCGCATCATCCAGGGGTTGCGCAATGCCGGCTCGAACAATCCGCTCTTCATGCTCGACGAGATCGACAAGCTGGGCGCCGACTTCCGCGGGGATCCCGCCTCGGCGTTGCTGGAGGTGCTCGACCCCGAGCAGAACTTCACTTTCCAGGATCACTATCTCGACGTTCCGTTCGATCTGTCGAAGGTGATGTTCGTCACCACCGCGAACATGCTCGAGCCCATTCCGCCGCCGCTGCGCGACCGCATGGAGGTCATCGAGCTCGCCGGTTACACGGAAGAGGAAAAGCTCGAGATCGCCCGCCGTCACCTCCTCCCGAAGCAGGTGCGCGAGAACGGCCTCGATCCACAGCAGATCACCTTCACCGACCAAGCCCTGACCGAGCTCGTGCGGCACTACACCCGCGAGGCCGGGCTGCGAAACCTCGAGCGCGAGATCGGCAGCGTCTGCCGCAAGGTGGCCCGTCAGATCACCGAAGGCAGGACGGAGCCGACGACCGTGACTCCCGACCTCGTGCACGATCTGCTGGGTCCCGAGCGCTACTTCTCCGAGATCGCCGAACGCACCAGCGAGCCGGGTGTCGCCACCGGGCTGGTGTGGACGCCGATGGGCGGCGACATCATCTTCATCGAAGCCACCAAGATGCCCGGCAAGAAGAGCCTCACCCTGACCGGCCACCTCGGCGAGGTGATGAAGGAGTCGGCGCAGGCCGCCCTCAGCCACATTCGCAGTCGGGCCGAACGCTACGGCTTGTCTCCGGATTTCTTCGAGATGCTCGACCTGCACATCCACGTGCCGGCCGGGGCCGTGCCGAAAGACGGGCCCTCGGCCGGCGTCACCATCGCCACCGCGCTGGCCTCGTTGCTCACCGGCAGGCTGGTGCGGCACGACATCGCCATGACGGGCGAGATCACCTTGCGCGGCAAGGTGCTGCCGGTGGGAGGCGTCAAGGAGAAGGTCCTGGGGGCACGGCGCGCCGGCATCAAGACCATCATCCTCCCCAAACGCAACCAGAAGGACCTCGAAGACGTGCCACCTTCGGTGCGCGAGGAGATGACGTTCCACTTCGTCGACAACATCGACGAAGTGCTCGAGCGGGCGCTCGAGCCGGCGCTGACGGCAAAGCAGCAAGTGCGGGCAGCGGTGGTCTCCTGACCCGGTTGTCGGGGGCCGGAGGTTCTTGCTCCTGTCGGCCGGATGCGGAATAAGTGCCGACGAAATGCCTGAACTTCGCAAGGACCCGGTGATGGGGCGGTGGGTCATCATCGCCACCGAGCGCAACAAACGCCCCCAGGATTTCAAGCAGCCCCGGGAACCGCGCCGCGGCGGCCCCTGTTCCTTCTGTCCCGGCCAGGAGGAGGAGACGCCGCCGGAGGTGCTCGCCTACCGTGGCAACAGCAATGGCCCCGGCTCGAACGGCTGGAGCGTGCGCGTGGTGCCGAACAAGTTTCCGGCCTTGCGCATCGAGGGCGAGCTCAACCGCCGCGGCGAGGGACTCTACGATCTGATGACCGGGCTCGGGGCTCATGAGGTGATCATCGAGACGCCCGACCACGACGCCCACCTCGCCGACCTCTCCCAGCGCCAGGTCGAAGAGGTGCTGTGGGCCTATCACGACCGCATTCTCGACCTGCGCAAGGACAAACGCTTTCGCTTCATCTTGATCTTCAAGAACCACGGGCCCGAGGCCGGAGCGAGCCTCGAGCACACCCACTCACAGTTGATCGCGCTGCCGATCGTACCGCTCAATGTCGTCGAGGAGCTGCATGGCGCCAAGGAGTACTACGAATACAAGGAGCGCTGCATCTTCTGCGACATCGTCCGCCAGGAGTCCGACACTCGGACGCGGCTGGTGACCGAGAACGACGACTTCATCACCCTCTGCCCCTTTGCCCCCCGCTTCCCGCTGGAGACTTGGATTCTACCCAAGCAGCACGGCGCGGCCTTCGAGAACGCCACCAAGCACGAGTACGGCAATCTGGCACTGGCTCTGGGCGACGCGCTTCGTCGTCTCAACCGCGTGCTCGACTCGCCCCCTTTCAACTACATCATCCACTCGATGCCCCTGGCCGAGGAAGACAACGGCTACTACCACTGGCACATCGAGATCATGCCCAAGCTGACCCAGGTGGCGGGCTTCGAATCGGGGACGGGCTTCTACATCAACCCGGTGTCTCCCGAAGACGCCGCCCGCGCACTGCGGGAGGCCGGCAACTAACGGCGCCGCTTTCTCCCCCCGGCCAGGACGACCCCCATGCGAGTGCTGATGGCGGCCTCAGAGGCCGCCCCTTTGGCGAAGACCGGGGGTTTGGCGGATGTCCTGGGAGCTCTGCCGGGCGCGCTGAAATCAGCCGGGGTCGAGGTGGCGATCGTGCTTCCGGCCTACCGCGCCGTCGATCGCGAGCGCTTCCACGTCCGAGCGGCGGGCTGGTCGGTCGCAGTGCCGGTTTCGGACCGTCTGGTGAACGCCGAGATCCTCACCGCCGAGATCGCCGGCGGCGTGCCCGTCTACCTCGTTCAAGCCGACTCCTACTTCGACCGCGACGGCCTCTACGGCACTCCGGAGGGCGACTTTCTCGACAATGCCGAACGCTTCGCCTTCTTCGCACGCGCCGTCCTGGCGGTGGCCGAGCGCGTCGGGCCGCCGGACATCCTCCACTGCCACGACTGGCAGACGGCCTTGGCGCCGGCCTTCCTGAAAGTCGACGCCGGGCGTTACCCGTCGCTGCGCAACACCAGGACCCTGCTCACCATCCACAACCTCGCCTACCAAGGGTTGTACTGGAGCGCCGACTGGCATCTGCTCAACCTCGACCGGCACTACTACAATCCCGCTCAGTTCGAGTTCTACGGCAAGATCAACTACCTCAAGGCCGGCATCGTATTCGCCGACGAGGTCACCACCGTGAGCCGGAAGTACGCCGAAGAGATCCAGACGCCCGAGTTCGGCTTCGGTCTCGAGGGCGTATTGCAATCGCGCCGGGCGGCGCTCACCGGCATTCTCAACGGCGCCGACGGCGAGCACTGGAGCCCCGCGCACGATCCCCACATCGCCGCTCGCTACGATGCCGACGATCTCGCCGGCAAGGCTGTCTGCAAAGCCGACTTGCAGAAGACCTCCGGGCTGCCGCTCGAGCCCCGCCAGCCCGTGATCGGGATGGTATCGCGACTGGCCGACCAAAAGGGCTTCGACCTGGTCGCCGAGGCGCTGCCGGCACTGCTGCGCCGCAAGCTGCAGCTCGTCCTGCTCGGCCAGGGCGACGCGAAGTATCAAACGCTGATCACCGATCTCGGCCGACGCTTCACGCGCCGGCTGGGGGTACGCATCGGCTTCGACGAGCCGCTGGCGCACAAGATCGAGGCGGGCGCCGATCTCTTCCTGATGCCCTCGCGTTTCGAGCCCTGCGGCCTCAACGAAATCTACAGCCTACGCTACGGCACGATTCCGGTGGTACGGGCAACCGGAGGACTCGACGACACGATCGTGGACTTCGACCCCGAGACCGGCACCGGTACCGGCTTCAAGTTCCGCGACTACACGCCGGCGGCCCTGCTCGGCTGCATCAAACGCGCTCTCGCCTGCTACCGCCGACCTACCCAGTGGCGCCAGCTCATGCGCAACGCCATGGACGCCGAGTTCTCCTGGCAGAGCAGCGCGCAAGGGTACCTGGCCGTCTACCGGCGACTGACGGGCTCGTCGCAATGAGTGGCAACGGCGAGGGGCAAATCGGCCGTCTCATCTGGGTGCGCCACGGCGAGAGCGAGGGCAACCGCGACCGTCGTTTCACCCACTCCCCCGAAGTACCGCTCACCGATGCGGGTCGAGAGCAGGCACGTGTCGCCGCGATGCGGATCGCCAGTCGCTTTGCGCCCGCGCTGGTGATCGCGAGCCCATATGCACGGGCGCGCGAAACCGCCGACATCATCGCGGCGGCACTCGCCCTGCCCCTCCAGATCGATCCCGACATCCGCGAGCAGAGCCTCGGCCGCTTTGCCGGGCTGCCCTACGAGAGCGTGCTCGGCGACCCCGATTTCGACCCCGCGCGCCGCTGGGAGTGGCGCCCTCCGGAGGGCGAGGCTCTGGTCGACGTGCAGAGCCGCGTCGGTCGCGCCCTCGCTCGCTTCGCACGGGCCCACCCGTGCCGCGAAGTGGTGGTGGTCGCCCACGCCGGCGTGATGCAGGCGGTGTGGGCTAGCGTGACGGGGTCGTGGCACAATGCACCACGAACGCCGAATACGGGCATTCTCGTGGTCGAGCACCAGGCCGGCCGCTATCGCCAGGCCCAACTCTTCGAGGAGGAATGACATGCTGACTTTGTTCGAGCACCCGCTTTCCCCCTACGCGCAGAAGGTGAAGGTCGCGCTCTACGAGAAGAACATCCCTTTCGAGCTGGTGGTCCCCGACATTCTGGGCGGTGGCGATGCCAGCTTCGCCGCCGCCAACCCGCGCCTCGAGGTTCCGGCCCTGGTCGACGGTGACGTGAAGGTCTTCGACTCGACGATCATCCTCGAGTACATCGAGGACAAGTGGCCGAAACCTCCGCTGCTGCCCGCCGCTCCCGCCGCGCGGGCACGCGTGCGGATGATCGAGGAGCTGTGCGACACCTACTACGAGGCGATCAACTGGGGGATCGCGGAGATCCGCGTCTTCGGCCGC
>Ga0316628_100004653_pt1 | contig 10815 bp, 6 predicted proteins | sample OWC_Aug_M2_C1_D5_FD_207648 | JGI IMG/M metagenome (GOLD analysis project Ga0316628, IMG submission 207648) | Wetland soil microbial communities from Old Woman Creek delta, Ohio, United States - OWC_Aug_M2_C1_D5_C | ecosystem: Environmental > Terrestrial > Soil > Wetlands | place: USA: Ohio... | reverse complement strand
CTGCCGCCCTGGTCATGGGAATATTGAAGCATAAAAATCTCGATGAGATCAACGAGCGCGCGAACCGCTTGGCGAGCTTTATCTGCTCTCACCAAGGAGCCTGGCCCGAGCTGCCGGTCGAATTGACTGACTGGGCCTGAACAGGGAGAATATGAATTTAGGAAGAGAGAAGGAGAGATCATGATGAATCCGTTCCGATACTTTCAGCCCACGGAGATCCGGTTCGGGGCCGGTCGCGTGGCCGAAGTCGGGGAGGCGGTCGCCCGCTGGGGCCGCCGGTGCCTGATCGTCACCGTCCCCGAATTTCCGGCGTTCGCGCCGTTGATCGCTCGGGTGAAAGCGTCCCTGGCCGCCCAAGGCATCGCCTTCGCCCATTTCGATCGGGTCATCCCCAACCCGACGACCGACGTCGTCTCGGCCGGCGCTGGGATGGCCCGAGACTTCGAGGCCGACGTCGTCCTGGGCGCGGGCGGCGGCTCAAGCCTGGACACGGCCAAGGCCGTAGCCGTTGAGGCGCGGCACGCGGGCACCTCCTGGGATTACCTATTTTTCCGCGAAGCTCAGCCCACCGAAAAAACCCTTCCTGTCATCGCCGTGACGACGACGTCCGGAACCGGGTCCCATGTCACCCAAGTCGCCGTGGTCACGAATGCCAAGGAAAAGACGAAGTCGGCCCTGTACAACTCGCGTCTCTTTCCGAAAATCAGCCTGGTCGACCCGGAATTGATGATCACAGCTCCGGCCCATGTGACGGCGACGACGGGATTCGACGTCTTCGCCCACGCTTTCGAAAGTCATATCAATCCCGGGGGTTCCGCCTATACCGACCTCCTAGCCCTCGAAGCCTTGAGGATCGTGGTGAGTTCCCTCCCCGCCGCCGTGAGCGACGGCGCGGACATGCAAGCCCGGACGTCCATGGCCTGGGCCGATACGCTGGCCGGCTTGGCGATCGCCAACGCGGGCGTCACCCTTCCCCACGGCATCGGCATGGCCATGGGAGGGCTTTATCCGCATGTGGCCCACGGCGAAGCCCTGGCCTGCATCTATCCGACCGTGCTGCGCTACACCTGGGACGCGGCCCCGAAGAAGTTCGCCGCCGTCGCCCGCCTCTTCGACGGATCGCTCGCCGGGCGCGATGACGCCGCGGCCGCGGAGGCGTTCAGCGGTGTCGTCGAAGCCTTCCTCCGGACCATCGGCCTGAGGATCGGGCTCGAGGACTTGAAGATCCCGGAGGATGAGCTCAAAGTCCTGGCCCAGGCTTCGCTCGTGCTTCCCGATTACAAGAACCATCCCCGGATCGCCAGCCGGGAGGATATTTACGCGATCCTGAAGAGAAGCAGTAAGTGCGAAGGATAGAAGGAAGGAGGAAAAATCCCGTGTCTCGAACGAAATCGAAGATTTTCTCGGTCATCGCCCTGCTGGTCTTCTCTTCGACGCCGGCGGCCCCGTCGGATCCGACCCCCAAGGCCCTGTGGAAGTTGGACGACGTGGCGGACAGGAGCGTCGCCGACAGCGCTTCCGGAAAGACGGACGCTTTTTCGGGGAACTATCGGCTGATCCGCGGCGTCGCCGGCCGGGCCGTCAAATTCGACGGCTACACGACTGTGATCCGGAAAAAAGCGGCGGAGGCGCCTGCCCTCTCCGAAGCGTTCACCGTCGAGGCTTGGGTCGCTCTCGGCGCTTATCCCTGGAACTGGTGCGGACTCGTCACCCAGCAGAACGAACAGAAGGCGGGCTATGCTCTCGAGATTGGACCTCTCGGCGAATTCGGCCTCAAGGTGTTTGCCGGAGGCGAGTGGCGGGAGTGCGTATCTGGAGCGAAGATCCCCCTGCGGACCTGGACCCATATCGCCGGGACCTTCGACAAGGCCGAGGGCGTCATCATCTATCTCGACGGAAAGGTCGCCGGCGAACTCAGATTCGCCGGCGATTTCAAGCCGGCCGCCGAGACCGACCTTATCGTCGGTTCGAACCATGCCAAGCGGAAGGCGGCCTTCATCCATCGCGAATTCGGAACGCTTCCGGCGTGGTATTCGCTCGACGGGGCTCTGGACAACGTGGCTGTCTATGATCGGGCGCTACCGGCGGAGAGATTCGCAAAATTCTACGCCGACCAAAAGCCGGTCGAATCACCTGACATTCCCGCGCGTCTCCTTCCCGCCGGTCCGTCCGGTCCCGGCCGGTTCGGGGCGTACTACACGAAACTGAATTATTACTGGGAATGGGACGATCTGTTCCGCGTGGCCGAACAGCCGGATGTCGTCGTCCAGTTCGACGGCTCGCCGGTAAGGGTCGTCTTCTGGCGCGGAACCCGGTACTCCCCTGCTTGGGTCACGGAAAACAACCTCTGGATGGCCGACCAGAGTGTAGAAACCTGGAATGAAATCGAAGGCTGCTTCGAGCATATGCAGGACCCGAAATGCCTCTATTCCCACGTCCGCGTTCTCGAGAACACGCCGGCCCGCGTGGTCGTCCACTGGCGCTACGCGCCCGTCAGCGCCTATAACCATTTGTGGAACGTGGATGAACGGACGGGGTGGGCCCTCTGGGTGGACGAATATTATTATTTTTATCCCGACCAGACGGCGATCCGGAGGGTCACCTGGCAAAAAAATTCCCTCGGCCGACCGTCTCAATTCCAAGAGTCTATTCCTCTGGCCCACCCGGGCCAGCTTCAGGGCGACGTCATCAACCCGGATTATGTCACAGTCGCCAACCCAAAGGGCAAAAACGTCGTGTTTTCCTACATCAAGAATCCACCGAAGGAAACGACAAAACCGGTCCCCGCGAATCCCACCATCCAAATGCACAACCTGAAAGCGAGCAACAAGCCGTTCATCATCTTCGAACCGGGCAACCGCATGGAATATCTCCGGGACATGAACATCGACAATCTCTCCAAGCCCGGGTCCTGCAACCACTGGCCGGAAGGTCAGATTCCCTGCGATGGGCGGACGGGGCGGACCACCGACCGGGCCACGAGTTTTCTCGGGTTCCCAATCAGCAATCCAGTCCGTCATGCCGACGGGACGCGCGAATGGATCAACTCGCTGTACGGAATGACGGATCGGTCCTTCGACGAGATTCTGCCGCTGGCCCGGTCCTGGTCCCAAGCGCCCGAGCTGAGGGTCGTTTCGGGAGGGCTCAAAAGCAAAGGATTCGACAGGGCCCAGCGCGCCTACATCCTCGAGAACCTGGATGCCGTGAAGCCAGGCAACGCCGAGTTCGAGTTCGCGGCCGACGCCGATTCGCCCGTCCACAATTTGTGTCTTTTCATCAAAGGTTGGAACGGCGAGGACGCGGTTGTCTCTTTAGACGGCAAGACGCTGACGAAAAAGGACGGCCTGCGTCTCGGCGTTCTCCCAACCCTGACCGGAACGGACCTCGTCGTCTGGATCGAAAAAAAGTCCAGTCGTCCCGTCCGAGTGGTGTTGACCACGGACAGAGCGTGAGGAGGGCTTTCCGGGATTCAGGCACAGGGGGATTCTGGCGGATATTGCGGATGTGCCGGGGACGGATCGAAGAAAGGAAAGAATCATGACGAAGCCGATCAACCGACCTCCAAAAAGCCGTTCAAAACCGGTCCTTACGGTTCTTCTTTTCATCGGGTCTCTGGTCCTGGTTGGCTTGGCCGTCTTCGCCCAAGATCAGGGCCTTGTCGCCCGGTGGACATTCGACGAGGGAGCGGGCCCTACGGTTCTCGACAACGCCGGCGGCCTCAAGGACGCGATTGAGGGCCATTTCAAATTCGTGCCGGGCGTCGCGGGATCCGGCCTCAAGTTCGACGGATATACCACCCGCGTGATCCGCAAGGGGAATAAAGCTCCCCGCCTGGGAGACTCTTTTACGATGGAGGCCTGGATCGCCATGGCCGCCCTGCCCTGGAATTGGTGTCCCATCCTGAGCCAGGAAAAAGATAGGATGATCGGAATGTCCTTCGGTGTCGGTCCTCAAGGCGAGTTCGGGCTCAAGGTTTCCGTCCGGGGAGAATGGGTAGAATGCTTATCGCCTGTTAGAATCAGCCCGAATAGATGGGCCCATGTCGCAGCGACTTTTGAAGCCGGGAGGGGGATCATGCTTTTCCTGGATGGAAAAGAAGTCGCTTCGCGGGCTGTCAAAGGAACCGCGGCCTATGCCGGAGGCGCGGACCTTTTGATTGGCATGAATCCCGAAAAACGCAAGCCATCGTACGTCGTCGGCCAGGGTGCGGGGACGATTGATAGCTGGTATGCCTTTGACGGAATCATGGACGAAATCCGGATCTACAACCGGCCGCTCGGCAACGCGGAGCTGATGCAGTCCTTTGATTCCCGGGCACCGGTGCCCGCGCCGGACCTGCCGGCGCGTCTCCTGCCGTCCGGCCCGACCGGTCCCGGTCGATTCGGCGCCTATTACACCAAGCTCAAATACGACGACGGCTGGGATGCGCTGTGGCCGGTCGGTCAGGCCGCCGACATCGTCGTCCAATTCGACCATTCGCCGATCCGCGTCGTTTTTTGGAGAGGGACGCGCTATGGCCCGGCATGGGTCATGGAAAACGGGCAATGGCTGGCCGACCAGAGCGTGGAAACCTGGGATAGTACCGAAGGCTGTTATGAGCATATGGAGGATCCCCGCTGCCTCTACTCCCAGGTCCGGATTCTCGAGTCGACCGAGGCCAGGGTCGTGGTCCACTGGCGCTACGCGCCCGTGAACTCCCGTAATCATTTCTGGCGGGTCGACGAGAAATCGGGATGGGGGCTCTGGGTGGATGAGTATTATTATTTCTATCCCGACCTGACGGCCGTCCGCAAGATCGTCTGGCCCACGGAATTCCTGGGCAAGGAATCTCCGTCCGAGATCCAGGAGACCATTCCCCTCTGCCAGCCGGGCCAAAGCCCGGAAGATATTTTGAACCCGGACGCCGTGACGATCCTCAACCTGAAGGGGGAGAGCCGGACCTACTCCTGGCCGGGCGAGATGAATGATCCGGGGCTCTGGAAAAAACTCCAGCCCGAGAACCCTAACATTCAAGTCGTGAACCTGAAGTCGAAGGCCAAGCCTTTTATCATCTTCGAGCCGGGATGCCGGATGCGCGTCTACGTCGGCCGGCTCCGGAAAGACGTCTCGGATTTCTCGGCCTACAATCACTTTCCGGTTTCCCTCTTTCCCTCCGACGGTCGGTTTGCCGTCGCCCCGGACCGGGTCACGAGCTTTTCCATCTCCTATACCGATCCTCCGCGGCACGTTGATCCGTCCTCGACGACATGGGCCAGTTGGATCTACGGTGTTACCGAGGCGTCGTTTGGCGGCTTGGCGGCGCTCGGGCGGTCGTGGGCGAATGCGCCCGGGATTACGGTTCAAGGATCCGCCGTTGTCTCCGAAGGCTATGATCTTTCGCAGCGAGCCTATGTCCTCCGTTGTCGAGAGTCGGGAAAACCTGCCGCCGTTGATGTCGAACTCCGCGCGAGCGCGGAATCTCCCGCGGCGAACGTCGCCCTGCTCGTCAAGGGCTGGGGAGACGGGGGTGCGGCCCTGAGGATCGATGGCAAAGCGGCGGCTCGGGGACGGGACTTCAGGATCGGGTCTGTGCGAACGCTCGAAGCGACCGATCTCGTCGTTTGGATCAAGATCGAAGCGGCGCGGCCCTTCAAAATCGTCTTGGCGCCCCATTGAGCCCGAGAGTCAAAATACGGACCGAGACGAGCCTCGTTTCCAAAAATCCGGAGGCGAGATTTCGCCGCATTGTGATATCATGACTTCAGACAAGGCTTTTATGATGTATCCGTAAGACGAATCCTGCGTTGGCCGAGGCGAGCGCAGGAAGGGGAGGATCGAATTATGAAAAAGACAGCCATCATCGGAATCATCCTCGTCCTGGCGGCCGGCGTGATCTTCGTCAACTTAGTCCGCAAAAAAAAGGGTGTCGAGACCATTGTTTGGTACGGCATGATGCCCCATCCCTACAAGACCGAGGTCCGAAGCGGGGTGGAGCGCTTCGAGCAGGAAACCGGCATCAAGGTTCTCAAGGTCGTCGGTCAACAGTGGACCCAGGACAACGAAAACGTCAACATCGAGTCGCTTTCGACGAGAGGCCACTTGGCGTTCAGCATATATCCCGGTGATCCCGTCGGCGCCAACGCCCTGTTCGGACAACTGAAAAGCCGCGGCCAGCTGGTCGTGGCCTACGGCGCGGAGCCGGGCCTGCCTACGCCCGTCCCGTTCACTATGGCCACCGATATCAAGGCGGCGGCCATGACGGCCGTGGACAAGCTTATCGATCTCATGGGCGGCAAAGGCCGGATCTTGAATGTCCTAGAGCTCGTGACGGACATCAACACCAAGAAGCGCGACGACGGAATCAAAGAGGTCGTCGCTGCCCATCCCGGGGTGGAAATCATCCAGACGATCTCGGACATGACCCAGGTCAGCGAAGCTACGGTCAAGATTCAGAGCGCGCTGGCCGCCCGGATGGATGAGATCGACGGGATCATCACCACGGGCTACAACCCGCCCATCGCCGCCGCCTCCGTCCTGGCAGAATGGCACAGAGACCCCAAGCATCGGAGGATCCGCTTCATCGGGATTGACACCGGGGAGACCGTTCTCCAGGCGATCCGCGACGGCGCCATAGACGCCACGATCGCCCAGAACCCCCCGGGCCACGGCTACATTTCCTGCATGCTCCTGAAGTACCTGCTCGACGGCTGGACGCCGCTCAAGGACTATCAGTTCATCGACGCGGGCATCGTCATCGTGACCAAAGACAACGTAGACACCTACGCCGCAGAGGTCCGGAAGATCACGGACGGAATCGCCGCCGATCTAAAGACCAAGTATCTGCGTCCGCCCAAGTAGACGCGGGATTGTCCGTTCATGCTGGAACTCAACGGCATCGGCAAGCGATTCCCCGGCGTCCAGGCGCTCCAGGACGTCAGCCTGGGCTTTGAACCGGGGGCGATCCACGCCTTGGTCGGTGAGAACGGCGCCGGGAAAAGCACGCTGATCAAGATCATCACCGGGATTTATCAGCCCGACGAGGGCGAAGTATTCTTCGAAGGGCGGCGGCTGCGCTTCCGCAGTTACCGCGACAGCTTAGCCCAGGGCATCGACATTGTCAGCCAAGAGATCCAGGTCATCCCCGAGAGCACCATCGCCGAGAACATCATGCTCGATAAGCTGCCGACCCGGGGAAAGACGGGAATCATCGACTGGGCTGCGGTCAACCGCGTCGCCGGCGCGTATCTGGACATGGTCGGACTGCCCCTCGCGCCCGAAACGGTGATCAAGCGTCTGAGCCCCGCCCATAAGCAGCTGGTCCAGATCGCCAAGGCCCTCTCCGCCGAGGCCCGCGTCCTTCTTTTGGACGAGCCGACGAGCTCGCTCACGGAGCACGAGGCCCGCAATCTCTTCGAGATCCTTCGCGGGCTGAAGAACAGGGGCGTGACCATCATCTTCGTCTCGCATAAATTCGAAGAGGTCTTCAGCCTGTGCGACAAGGTCAGCGTTCTCCGCGACGGCCGACTCGTGGGGACCAAAAGGATCGGGGAGCTTACCCTTCCGGAGCTCGTGAAAATGATGATCGGCCGCGAAGTCAACCAGGCTCACCTCGGCCGTCTCGACGCGGACTGCGGCCGGGAGATGCTTCGGGCGGAGCATGTGGTCCGAAAGAACAAAGTCGAGGACGTGAGCTTCACGGTCCGCGAGGGCGAGATCCTCGGCTTCTATGGCCTGGTCGGGGCGGGCCGGACGGAGCTCGCCCGCGTTTTGATCGGCGAGGACCGGCTGGACGCCGGCATGGTCCATGTCCGCGGCGAGAGGGCGCATATCCGCAGCGTCGCGGACAGTCTGGAACGGTACGGCATCGGCTACGTCACGGAAAACCGGAAGGAAGAAGGGCTGCTGCTCCAGTCGCCGGTCAGCACGAACGTCACCATCGCCGTCTGGCCGCGGATCATCCAGACCCTGACCCGGTGTATCAGCCGCGTCAAGGAAGTTGCCATCACCCGGGCCATGATCCAAAGCCTGGGCATCCAGGCCACGGGGCCGAACCAGAGGACGGAAGACCTCAGCGGCGGAAACCAGCAGAAAATCTGCGTTTCGAAATGGCTTGCGGCGGACTGCGATATCCTGATCATCGACGAACCGACCGTCGGGGTGGATATCGGGGCCAAGGAGCAGATCCATCGCCTCATCTGGGACCTGGCGAAAACCCGCCGCAAGGCGATCATTCTAATCTCCTCGGACCTGCCGGAGATCATCAAGATCGCCAGCCGGATTCTCATCTTCAAGGAGCGCCAGATTGTGGGCGAGATCACCGGCGTGGATGATGAAGCCAAAACCTACGACGAGGTCAGCGCGGCGATCGGACGATATTTAAATTGAAGCGATTCGAGGAAAGCGAACGGAGGACTCGACTATGACGACGAACAACACGGAGCGTCTCGGATCGCCAGGACCCGGCGCCGGGGCCGCCGACCGCCGCGAACGGATCAGCGGACGGACGTTGGGGCTGATAATCTCCGTGGCGATCCTTTTCGCCGCCCTCACTCTCCTGTCGCAGAGCTTCCTCAGCGGCTACACCATGTTTGTCGTGTCGCGCCAGATGGCCTTTTACGTCCTCATCGCCCTGTCCCAGGCGTTCTGCCTGGTCGTCGGCCAGATGAGCCTGGCGGTCGGCGCGATCGGCAGTATCACAACCGTTGTCCTCGGCCTGGGGCTGGAGACTTGGGGCCTACCGGCCTGGCTGGCCGCTGCCCTGGCCATCGGCGTCGGAGTCCTGGCTGGCGCGCTCAACGGAATGCTCATCACCCGCCTGAAGATCGATTCGTTCATCGTCACGCTGTCGATGATGTTCATCTTCATGGGGTTGCGCTCGGGCATCTCCGGCGGTTCGCCCTATAAGGTGCCCGAGTCGTTCAGTTTCGTCGGACAGAAGAGCCTGTTCGGCGTTCCGTATGTCTTCCTGCTCGTGGTTGTCCTCCTGGGGCTGGTCGGCTATATGTACCGGAACACGGTCTTCGGCCGACGGATGCTGGCCACGGGCGGCAATGCCGCCGCGGCGCGTCTTTCCGGAATCCATACTGATCGCATGGTTGTTTGGGCGCACGTCTTGTCCGGCGCGTTCGCAGCGCTCGCCGCGGTGCTCTGGGCGTCCAAGCTCGGATCGGCCGCGCCCGAGACCGGCGACGATTGGCTGATCATCTCCTTCGCCGTGGCGATCATCGGTGGAACTGGGCTCAGCGGCGGAGTCATCTCGGCCCTGGGAGTACTCATGGGCTCGGCCATCTTCATGCTGATCAAGCATGGGCTTGTCGAGGTGAAAGCGAACCCTTATTACGCCAATTCGTTCCTCGGCCTGCTGATCCTGCTGGCGATCGTCGTCGACCGCGTCCGGGAACTTTACAGCGACAAACAAAAGGGGAAATGAATCCCATGAAAAGCCTCACGCGCCGCGAGTTTCTGGAAGCTTCCGTCGCGGGATTGGGGGTCCTGGCGGTCCAGCCGCGGATTCCGGGCGGCCCCGAGGACGGCGGGAGGCCGAACTTCCTCTTCATCTTGACCGACGACCAGCGTTTCGACACGATGGGCTGTGCGGGGAACCCGATCATCAAAACGCCGAACGTCGATCGGCTCGCCCGGGAGGGGGTGCGATTCGAGCGGAGCTATGTCACGACCCCCATTTGCGCCGCCAGCCGGGCGACCATTTTCACGGGCACTTTCGAACGGACGCACGGCTACACGTTCACAAAGCCTCCTCTGGCCCGGGCGTTCACGTCGATCAGCTACCCCGTCGTCCTTCGCCAGGCCGGCTACCGCACCGGCTTGGTGGGCAAGTTCGGCGTTGCGGTCGAGACAGGCGTCGAGAAAGAGATGTTCGACTTCGCGAAGTTCACGAGCCTCCCCCATATCCAGACGATCGACGGCGTCAAGCGTCACATGACCGAGGTCGAAGGGGAGTCCGTTTTGGAATTCCTCCGCGCCGCAAAACCGGGGCAGCCGTTCTGTCTCGCCTGGTGCCCTTGGGCTCCTCACGCCGACGATAACAATCCCAGGCAGTACTTCTGGCCGCCGGCCGTGGACGATTTATACAACGACATCCGGATTCCTGTCCCGGAGATGGCGGCGCCGGCCTACTACGAGGCCCAGCCCGAGTTCCTGAAGAACACGATGAGCCGGACGCGCTGGGCCTGGCGGTTCGACACCGCCGAGAAATATCAAACCATGGTCAAGGGATATTACCGGATGATCAGCGGCATTGACCTGGTCTTGGGCCGGATCATGGCCGAACTCGAGCGCCTCGGTCTGGACAAAAATACGATCATCATTTTTACCTCGGACAACGGCTACTTTCTAGGCGAGCGGGGATACGCCGACAAGTGGTTGATGTATGACCTGTCGATCAACGTCCCCCTCATTGTCTATGATCCCCGGGCGCCGCGTGGGGACCGCGGCTTGGTCAAAAAAGACATGATCCTCAACATCGATCTGGCGCCGACGATCATGGATTTCGCGGGAATCAGGACTCCCTTTCTGATCCAGGGAAAAAGCTTGCGGCCTCTGCTCAGTCGCAAGGCGCCGGCTTGGCGGACTGAGATCTTTTGCGAGGAGCTTTGGGACCACCCGGAGATCCCCCAGAGCGAATGCGTCCGGACGGAGCGCTGGAAGTTCATCCGGTATCCCAAGCATCCCGAATATTTGGAACTCTTCGATCTCCAGGCGGATCCCCAGGAAAAATGCAATCTGGCCGACGATCCGCGATGCAAGGCCGTACTGGCCGCGCTGGGCGAGAACTGCGACCGTTGGATCCGGGAGCTGATCGACGCCCGGAAAAAA
>Ga0316628_100004652_pt1 | contig 10815 bp, 12 predicted proteins | sample OWC_Aug_M2_C1_D5_FD_207648 | JGI IMG/M metagenome (GOLD analysis project Ga0316628, IMG submission 207648) | Wetland soil microbial communities from Old Woman Creek delta, Ohio, United States - OWC_Aug_M2_C1_D5_C | ecosystem: Environmental > Terrestrial > Soil > Wetlands | place: USA: Ohio... | reverse complement strand
GACCGCCGGCAAGCAGCTGCTCGCCAACTTCCTGCGGATGGCGAAGCGATGACCGTCGCGATCGTGCGCGGCATCCAGCGCGCGCTCGGCAAGCAGGACCTGTCGCGGGCGGAGATGGCCGAGGTGATCGGCCAGATCATGGACGGCCAGGCGACGCACGCGCAGATCGGCGGCTTCTTGATCGCGCTGCGCGCCAAGGGCGAGGCCGTCGACGAGCTGGTCGGCGCGGCCAGCGCGATGCGAACGCGCGCGCTCCCCCTCTCGGCACCCGACGCCGCTCGCAGCATCGACACCTGCGGCACCGGCGGCGACGGCGCCGGCACGGTCAACATCTCGACGCTCGCGGCGATGCTGATCGCGGCCTGTGGCGGCATCGTCGCAAAGCACGGCAACCGCGCGCTCTCCAGCAAGTGCGGCTCGGCCGACGTGCTCGAGGCGCTCGGCATCGCCGTGGACACCGAGCCGGCGGTCGTCGAGCGCTGCATGAAGGTCGCCGGCATCGGCTTCGCGTTCGCGCCGCGCTTTCACTCGGCGACCCGCCACGTCGGCGGGCCGCGCAAGGAGCTCGGCACGCGCACGATCTTCAACCTGCTCGGACCGCTGACCAACCCGGCGAACGTCGCGCACCAGGTCGTCGGCGTCTACGATCGCGCGTGGTGCCGCCCCGTCGCGCTCGCGCTCGGCGGCCTCGGCCTGCGCCGCGCCGCGGTCGTCCACGGCGAGGGCAATCCGAAGATGGAGGGGGCCGGACCTGCGCCGGCCCCCGGGATCGACGAGATCGCCGTGCGCGGCGAGACGTTCGTCGCCCTGTGGGACGGCGACGTCGTCAGCGAGTTCCTGCTGACGCCGCGCGCGTTCGGCCTCGACGAGGTCGATCCGGCCGGCCTCGCCGGAGGCGACGCGACCTTCAACGCCAGCGTGCTCCGCAAGGTCCTCGCCGGCCACCAGATCGATCACGGCGAGCGCCTCGAGGCGGTGCTCCACGCGAGCGCGATGACCGCGGCGCTCGGCCTCGAGCTGCTCGAGCGCTCGTTCGAGCGCGGCCGCCTGCCGGCCCAGTACAAGCGCGCGGTCGAGTCGATCCGCTCGGGCGCCGCGCGCCTCGTGCTCCACAAGTGGCGCGAGGTCAGCCAGGCCGCCGCCGACATCTCGGTCGACGACCTCGCGCAGCTGACGCCGGCCGAGTTCGCGGGGGTGGAGTGAACGTCCTCGACAAGATCCTCGCGGTGAAGCGCGACGAGGTCGCCGCCGCGAAGGCCCGCGTTCCCGCGCCGGCCGCGGGGCCGGAGACGACCCGCTCGCTGATCGAGGCGCTGCGCCGGCCCGCGGGGGCTCCGGTGCGCGTGCTGGCGGAGATCAAGCGCGCATCGCCGTCGGCCGGGCCGATCCGGCCGGGCGCCGATCCGGCGGAGATCGCGGCCGAGTACCACGCGGGCGGTGCGGCGGCGATCAGCGTGCTCACCGACGAGCAGTTCTTCGACGGCCGGCTCGACTTCCTCGCGCGCGTGCGAGGCCGCGTGCCGCTGCCGCTGTTACGTAAGGACTTCATCATCGACCCGTACCAGGTCGTCGAGGCGCGCGCGGCCGGCGCCGATGCGATCCTCCTGATCGTCGCGGCGCTGGCGCCGGTGCAGCTCGAGGAGCTGCTCGAGCTCGCGGCCCTCCATCACCTCGATGCCCTGGTCGAGGTCCACGACATGCGCGAGGCCGACATCGCGCTGGCGGCCGGCGCGTCGCTGCTCGGCGTCAACCACCGCGACCTCAAGACGTTCACGATCGATATGTCGCTGACCGAGCAGATCGCGAAGCGCGTGCCGCCGTCGGTCGTGCTGGTCGGCGAGAGCGGGATCAAGACCGCGGCCGACGTCCGCCGGCTCGGCGATGCCGGCGCGCACGCGGTGCTCGTCGGCGAGACGCTCATGCGCGCGCCGTCGCCCGGCGCCGCGCTGAAGGAGCTGCTCGCATGACGCGAATCAAGATCTGCGGCATCACGCTGCCCGACGACGCGGCGCGCGCGGCGGCGGCCGGCGTCGACTTCATCGGCCTCAACTTCTGGCCGCGCAGCAAGCGGTTCGTGAAGCCCGAGCGCGCGCCGCTGCTCGCCGCGGCCGCCCGCGGTTCCGGCACGCCGAAGCTGGTCGGCGTGTTCGTCGACCCCGATCCCGACGAGGTCCTCGAGATCGCGAAGGCCGCCGACCTCGACGTCATCCAGCTCCACGGCGACGAGAGCGCCGACACCTGCAAGCGGATCTCGCTCGCGGTCTACCGCCCGGTGTGGAAGGCGGTCGCCGTGTCGACCGCGCGCGACATCGAGCACCTCGACGCATTCCCGGTCGAGGCCGTGCTGCTCGACGCGCCCACACCCGGCCGCGGCGGCGCCGGCGCCCGCTTCGATCACAACCTGGCGCGCCAGGCGCGCGAGCGCCACCCGCGGATCAACCTCGTGCTCGCCGGTGGGCTGACCGCCGAGACCGTGCAGACCGCGATCGCCACGGTCGAGCCGTGGGCGGTCGATGTCGCGAGCGGCGTCGAGGCGGCACCCGGCATCAAGGATCCGGCGAAGCTGACCGCGTTCGTCAGTGCAGTGCGTAGCCTACGACCAGGTCGAGCGTGATGAACGGCGTGTCGATGTCGATCGTCTCGGACTGGTAGCGCATCCACTGCGCGCCCGCGCCGACGCGCACGTCGAGCTTGTTCGTCGCCGGGAACGCGTAGCCGGCGAGCAGCCCGCCGCACCAGCCGACCGCACTGGTCGAGTCATCGGCGACGCGGTCGATCCGTAGCGTCCCGGCGGCGTAGAGGCCGTGGTGCGTCGTGTGGCGGAACCACGTCGTGCGGACCTCGCCGCCGAACCCGGTGACGTTGCTGCCGGCGTCGAACCACGGCAGGAAGTACGTCCCGAAGATCTGCGCCTCGCCCATGACGGCGAGGTGATCGCCGAGGGGCTTCTCGTAGCCGAGCCCGACGACGGCGAGCCCGAGGTCCGCCTGCACCTGCGCAGGCTCGGCAGCGGCTGGAGCGGCGGCGAGCAGCACGATCAGGACACCCGACTTCACCTCACGTTCGTATCACGTGCTAACTCCAGCGGGATGGCGACCGCCGACGAGATCGCTGCCTTGCCGGAGCCGGTCAACGGCCGGTTCGGGCCGTTCGGCGGCCAGTACGTCGCCGAGACCCTGATGCCCGCCATCGGCGAGCTGGAAGCCGCCTGGCGCGCCGCCCGCAAGGACACCGCGTTCTGGGCCGAGGTCGACGGGCTGTTCGCGGACTACGTCGGGCGGCCCTCGCGGCTGTACCACGCGAAGCGGCTGTCGGCCGACGTCGGCGCCGAGGTGTGGCTCAAGCGCGAGGACCTCAACCACACCGGTGCGCACAAGATCAACAACTGCATCGGCCAGGCCGTGCTCGCGCGGCGGATGGGCAAGCGGCGGCTGATCGCCGAGACCGGCGCGGGGCAGCACGGCGTCGCGACCGCGACCGTGGCGGCGCTGTTCGGGCTGCCGTGCGAGATCTACATGGGCGCGGAAGATGTCGTGCGCCAGGCGCTCAACGTCGAGCGCATGAAGCTGCTCGGCGCGCAGGTCCATCCCGTCGAGAGCGGCACGCGCACGCTCAAGGACGCGATGAACGAGGCGCTGCGCGACTGGGTGACCAACGTCGGCGACACGTTCTACCTGATCGGCTCGGTCGCCGGCCCGCACCCGTATCCGTGGATGGTGCGCGACCTGCAGAGCGTGATCGGCCGCGAGGTCAAGACGCAGCTCGGCCGGCTGCCCGAGGCGCTGGTCGCGTGCGTCGGCGGCGGCAGCAACGCGGCGGGCCTGTTCGCTCCCTTCATCGGCAAGACGAAGTGCTTCGGCGTCGAGGCGGCGGGCGAGGGGCTCCATGGCCTGCACGCCGCGACGCTCGGGATGGGCAAGGTCGGCGTGCTCCACGGCAGCAAGAGCTACGTGCTGTCGACGCCCGACGGCCAGATCGCGCACGCGCACTCGATCAGCGCCGGCCTCGACTATCCGGGCGTCGGCCCCGAGCACGCGTACTGGAAGGAGACTGGCGCGGTGACCTACATCTCGCGCACCGATGACCAGGCGCTCGCGGCGATCGAGCGGCTCGCCCGCACCGAGGGCATCCTGTGCGCGCTCGAGTCCGCACACGCGATCGCGGCGCTCGACGAGGTCGCGCGCAGCGCGAAGCTGATCGTGCTCGGGCTGTCGGGCCGCGGCGACAAGGACATGGTGACGATCGCCGCGCGGAGGGGCGCGTGAGCCGGCTCCGCGACGCGTTCGACAAGGCGGCCGCCGAGAAGCGCGCCGCGCTCGTCGCGTACCTGACGTTCGGCGACCCCGATCCGAAGACGTCGATCGAGGTCATCGAGCGCGTGTGCCGCGCCGGCGCCGATGTCATCGAGCTCGGTGTGCCGTTCTCCGACCCGTCGGCGGACGGGCCGTCGATCCAGCGCGCGATGGAGCGTGCGCTCGCTGCCGGCGGCAGCCTCGGCGGTGCGCTCGATGCGGTCGCGGAGCTGCGCCGCCGCGGCGTGACCACGCCGGTCGTGCTGTTCGGTTATTACAACCCGGTGTTCATCATGGGTCCCGAGGCGTTCGCCGCGCGCGCGGCGGCCGCCGGCGTCGATGCCGTGCTCACGGTCGACCTGCCGATCGACGAGCTCGCCGAGCTCGCGACGCCGCTCGCCGCCAAGGGCGTCGCCGTGATCCCGCTCGTCGCCCCGACCTCGACGCCCGAACGCATCGACCGCATCGCGCGGATTGGCGCCGAGCCGCCGCCGTTCGTCTACTACATCACGCTGACCGGCGTGACCGGCGCGCGCACCGCGGCGCCCGTCGATCCGGCGCGGCTCGAGGCGATCCGCTCCGCGGCGAAGGCACCGGTCGCGGTCGGCTTCGGGATCAAGACGCCCGCCGACGCCGCGCGGTTCTCGGCGATCGCCGACGGCGTGGTGGTCGGCTCGGCGCTCGTCGATCGCGTCGCGCAGGGCGCCGATGCCGTCGCCGCGTTCGTTCGCGATCTCGCGAAGGCGATGCCGCGCTAGGCGCGCTCTACTGCATCGCGCAGAATGCGTCGGCAGTGGCGGTGTCGGGCGTCATCGGCCCGAGCCCGCCGTATTGCTTGCGCTGCGCCGCCGTGACCGTGCGGCTCTGCGCGATCGCGCCGAGCACGTCGGCACCTTCGGTCTTCGTCCGCGTGTAGGTCTGCGGATCGGCGCGATACAGGCCGAAGTGCGGCGCGAAGCCCATCGCCCACTCGAAGTTGTCGGACAGGCTCCAGTGGTAGTAGCCGCGCACGTCGACGTTCGCCTCGTCGCGGGCCTTCGCGATCGCCTCGAGCACGCGCACGACCGCCTCGGCGCGCCGCGTGCCGACGTCGCTGGCGATCCCGCTCTCGCTGACGACCAGCGGCAAGCTCGGATAGCGCTTGCTGAACGCCTCGAGCACCGTGCGGATGCCGTCGGACCAGAACTCGTAGCCCATCTGCGGCACGCAGAACGTCTGGTTGGTCGTCTCGAGGCACGCACCGAGATCGAAGCCGTTGAAGCACGGCGTCAGCGAGATCGGCGCCGGCAGCAGGGCAGGGGCGGAGGTCACGCCCGCGCGCATGTAGTACTGCAGGCCGAGCCAGTCGAGCTTGCCCTGCCACTCGGGGTGCGGCTCGTCGACCACCCCGTCGAGGTCGGAGTCGAGGCCGCCCTGCTCGATCGCGTCGACCCACAGGTAGTGGAAGATGTAGACGAGGCGATCACGCGCGGCGAGATCCTCGGGCTTCTGCGACGGCTGGTTGCCGCGCGACGGCTCCCAGTCCGCGACCGACAGCGACATCCCGACCGCCGCCGCGACGCCGTCGCCATCGGCATCGACCGTGTCGTTGGCCTTGATCGCGTCGTACATCGCGGCGTGCGCGGCGAGGTAGTCGCGCAGCACGGGGATGAAGTCCGTCGACAGCGAGGCCAGCGTCGTGCGACCCGGCGGGAAGATGCCGACGGCATACGCGGCGAACAGGTAGTTGATCGGCTCGTTGACCGTGCCCCACTCGTCGACGAGATCGCCGAACCGCTGCGCGAGCAGCGCCGCGTGCTCGGCCATCTGCTGCACGATCTGCTGACCGCCGGCCGAGCCCAGCCCGCACAGGTTCGTATCGGTCGGCCCGTTCGGGCAGTTGTTCGCGCGCGGGTCGCCGACCCAGACCGGGTTCGAGAAGTGATGGATCGTGACGAGCGGCCGGATGCCGAGTGCCTTCAGCGACGTCAACACGTCGCGGTAGTGCTGGATCGCCGCCTCGTCGATGACATCTTTCTGCGGCTCGATGCGCGCCCACTCGATCGAGAACCGATAGCTGTCGAGGCCCATCTCCTTGACGAGCTGCAGATCGTCGAGCGCGTGGGTGTAGCCGTCGACCGCGTTGCCGACGAACGTGTTCTTGCCCAGGCCCATCGGGCTCGGGGCCGTCCACACGTACCAGTCGGTGTTCTGGTTCATGTCCTCGATCTGGGTCGCGGCGGTCGCGGCGCCGAACCGAAACCCGCCCTTGCCGGCATCCCCGACGAGCGGCCCCATCGTCCCGAACGTGATCGGAGCTGTCGGCTGATCGTCGCCGCCACACGCGACGAGCGCGAGAGCGAGGAGGGCGCGCTTCATGTCCCGGGGTATCTCATGAAAGCCGCGTGCTTGACGGATGAGATCGCGGACCCATACTGTCCGCTCCCATGGTGAAGGACGCTCCCTACGTGGTGCCGGTCAGAGAACTGCCGCTGCACCGCACGTTCGAGGTGCCGGCGACGACGGTCTCCGAGTGGCTCAAGGGGCTTCCCATGCGCGACGCCCTCGGCGCCCCCGACCCCGATCCCGAGGCCGGCCACGGCACCGCGGATCTCGATCTCTACGCCGACGGCAGCCACGCGTTCGCCTCCGGCACGTTCAAGGGCCGCCTGACGGTCGCCTGCAGCCGCTGCGTCGGCCCTGTCCACATCGAGATCGACGAGAAGCTGCGCGTCACCTTCATGCCGCCGGGCGAGATGCCCTCCGAGGACGAAGAGCCCGCCGCCGACAGCGAGGGTGCCGAGGTCAGCGAGGGAGACCTCGACACGTTCCCCTTCGACGGCGAGCGCATCGACCTCGAGCCGGTGTTCCGCGAGCAGTTCGTCCTCTCGGTCCCGTTCGCGCCGCTCTGCCGCGAGGACTGCAAAGGGCTGTGCCCGCAGTGCGGGATCGACCGAAATACAGGTACCTGCAGCTGCGAGAAACCCATCGACCCCCGCCTGGCGGCACTCAAGGGCTTGAAATTGCCCTCGTGACCTGGCAATAAGTCCCCTCCCCGGAGACTGCCATGGCACTGCAAAAGCGACGTCGCGGACCCAAGCGCACTGCACAGCAACGTTCGGCATGGATGAAGAAGTCAGGCGAGAACCGTCCGACCGTCCAGGCCTGCCCCAACTGCGGCGCGCCGCGCGTCCCGCACCGCGTGTGCATGAGCTGCGGCCAGTATCGCGGCGAGACGATCGTCGCGAAGAAGTCCGCGGAAGAGTAGTCCGCTAGGCTCGCCGCATGGCCGAGCCGCTCCGCACTCGCGTCGTTCTCGACGCGATGGGCACCGATCGCGCGCCTGACCCCGAGGTCGAAGGCGCTCGTCGCGCCGTCGCGCAACATCCGATCGACGTCACGCTCGTCGGCGACGCCGCGCGCCTGCGCACCCTCATCGACGATCCGCGCATCACGATCGTCCACGCCTCCGAGGTCGTCACGATGCACGACCACCCGGGCCAGGCGTTCCGCGCCAAGCCCGACTCGTCGATGCGCGTGGCGGTCGCGCAGGTCGCCGCCGGCTCCGGCGCCGCGGTCGTCTCCGCGGGCAACAGCGGCGCGATGCTCGCGACCTCGCTCTTCACGCTCGGCCGGCTCCCCGGCGTCGAGCGCCCGGCGATCGTCACGGTGCTGCCGACGCCGTCGGGCCCGCTGGTCCTCTGCGATGCGGGCGCCAACACCGAGCCCAAGCCATCGCACCTCGCCCAGTTCGGCCTCCTCGGCGCCGCCTACGACCGCGTCGTCCACGGCCGCGCGCGCCCGCGCCTCGGCCTGCTCTCCAACGGCGCCGAGCCGGGCAAAGGCACCCCGCTCACGCGCGAGGCCCACGCGCTGCTCTCCGCGGCGTCGGGCGACTTCCAGTTCATCGGCTACGTCGAGGGCTCCGACCTGTTCCGCGGCGTCGTCGATGTCATCGCCACCGACGGCTTCACCGGCAACATCGTGCTCAAGACGTGCGAAGGCATCGCCGAAGGCCTGTTCGGCCTCGTGCGCCAGGAGCTCGAGAAGACGCCGCTGGCCCGCCTGGGCTCGGCGCTGGTCGCACCCGCGCTGCGCGGCCTGGCCAAGCGCATCGACTACACCGAGATCGGCGGCGCCCTCCTGGCGGGCGTGGCCAAGCCGGCAGTGATCGCGCACGGCCGGTCCGACGCCGCCGCCATCTGCTCCGCGATCCGCGCCGCGGCCGAGTTCGCCGCCCGCGACCTCCCGGCGCAGCTCGCCACGGCTGTCGAAAAGTAGTCCCTCGCGCGCGGCGCCTCTACGATCATCGCGGTGGCGACGATCAAGGTGCGGCTGACGAACCGCGGCTCCGATAGCGAGACGCCGTGGGCCGAGGACCTCGGCCCCGAAGCCAACGGCCGCCGCGTCCGCCTGATCAACGTCCCGTTCCTGCACGCCAAGCCAACCTGGGGCGACGAGATCATCGTCGTTCCCGACGACAACGACTTCCCGACCTGGGATCGCAACGGCACGCCGTGGAGGCGCATCGACACGCGCATCGCCGCCGACGGCGGCCGCTGGGCGATGATCGTCGACTACCGCGGCGACGGCTTCCTGGCCCTGGCCGAGGCCTGCCACGCCAACGACATCATCTGCGAAGGCGCCTGGGCGCCGCGCGACGCCACGCCGGGCCGCACGTACCTGGCCGTCCCCAACGCGCTCGACGACGCAGCGGTGATGGCGCGCCTGCACGCGGCGCAGCTGCTCTGCGAGCTGATCCAGATCCACCCCGCGCCGCCGAAGCCGCGCACCGCCAAACCGCCGAAGAAGAGGCCCGCCGCCAAGAAGCCGGCGGCCAAGAAGGCTGCGGCCAAGAAGCCGGCGCCCTCTGCGCGCAAGCCCCTGAAACGGCGAAAGAAGTAGCGCGCACGCAACCGACGAGCGCTCGTGCCGATAACGCCGGCATGAGCGAATCGATCTTCTCGCCCCAGGTCCGCACGCCGACCCGGGCCAATCCTCGAGGTCTTCCGCACGGCGCCCCCGCAGCGCTCCCGTGCGCGCCCGTACTCGCCGCAGAGCCGGCGACGCTGCACACCTGCATGACGGTCGCGTCCGCGAGCGACGCGGCGCTCATCTCGATCCTCGACGCGCCACTGCGCCACGGCGAGACCGCGCGCGAAGGCTTTCTCCGCAAAGAAGCCGAGCTGCGCGCCGCGTTCGGCACGCTGCCGGTTGCAGCGCAACGCGCGCTGCACGCACGCCTGTCGAGTCCGAGCAGCGGCGATGCGCTCGCAACCAAGTTCGCGGGCATGACGGCAGACCGCCGCACGCGCCTGCTCACCTACCTGGCCGATGCGCGGCGCCGCGAGGCGCTGGCGGCGGCGAAGCGCTGAGAGGAGATGCCAATGGGAAACGCGAGTGAAAAGACGAAACCCGAGGGCCCGAGTTGGATGCAGCCCGCTGCCCAGCGCCTCCAGGAGGCGGCACGTGGGCAGCAGCCCTCGCAGGGTGCTGGAGAGTCATGCACGAAGGATACGGACAATCCGTGTGCGGACAGCATCCAGACGATCACGCAATCGTTTGGTTGGCTCCAAAACTTCGCGTCGTTAGAGCTGCATCGACTGCGTGCCGACCTCGCGAAAGCGGACAAACCCGACTGGACCCGCGAGCTCTTGAAGGGGTTGGTTGCCGCGTCTTTTGCGGGAGCGGTTGATGCGATCGCAGAGAAGATCGGCGAGAAGGCCGCAGAGAAGCTGGTTGATGGGTCGAGCAAGCTCGCGCGAAAGGCCACGGGCAAAGCAATCGAGGACGTGCTCAAGAAGGGCGTCGAGACGGGCATCGACAAGGCATCCGAACTGCTGGCAGGCAACGAGAGTCCCGATCCAGAGGAGTTCATCGCCGCTCAAGAGACCGCCGTGACCGACCTCTACCTAGAGGCGCAAAAGCAGTTCATCCATCAAGGGCGCCACGAGGTCAGAACCAATGCGGAAGCGGTTGCGCTTGAGGAAGCGGTCGATGCTTCGCACCTGAAGGAGATCGCAAAGGCCCACTATCGAGTCAGCCGAGATCGTTATCTCTCGGCGCTTGCGAGGGAAACGGCCGGTGTAACGAGCGACGGCGCGACCACCAATATGGCCCCGCAAACCGAGCGAAACGACAACAGCCGCGCCCCGTCACTCACCGGGATCAGTCTTGGAATGGACCGCGGGATCCTGAGTGTGCGTGTACTACTCCACGACGACGTCGCGCGGAAACCGTCCGCCTGGGACGCGGTGCTGAATGGCGTGAACGCAACGATTCGCGATCAGTACAAAGGTGTTCCACTCGCCTCTGTGAACATTCCGCGGCAGCTTGTATGTTCAGTCCGCGGGGACATGCCCGACTTCATAGTCAACGTCGACGAGAACGGCAGGATGTTCCTCGACGATTCCAACTCGCCCGCGTGGTTGGAGGCCAGGGCGCGAGCGTCGATCCCGAATGCTGCCACGCTGCCGCCTGCGCAGCTGCGGCAACTGGGCCTCGAACTGCTGTTACAAGATACTCAGGTACCCTCGATCCGAGG
>Ga0316628_100004650_pt1 | contig 10818 bp, 8 predicted proteins | sample OWC_Aug_M2_C1_D5_FD_207648 | JGI IMG/M metagenome (GOLD analysis project Ga0316628, IMG submission 207648) | Wetland soil microbial communities from Old Woman Creek delta, Ohio, United States - OWC_Aug_M2_C1_D5_C | ecosystem: Environmental > Terrestrial > Soil > Wetlands | place: USA: Ohio... | reverse complement strand
TTTTGGGTAAAAGGTAGGTTTGACCCCTTCTTGTAAGTAGGGGCGAAGGGCGGAGAAGGCCGCGGCTATCAGGACGCAGAGCGCGGCGCACACAAACCAGACCGCGTCCCCGCCGAAGCGGTCATAGATCGCCGTGCCGCCGGCCGGAGCGACGATGAAGGCCAGCGAGAAGACGAAGCTGAACAGGCCCATATAGCGGCCGCGGTTCGAGTCGTCGGCGCGCCCGGCGATGAGGGCCGTGACCAGCGGCATGCTCAGCATCTCGCCGAACGTCCAGATGGCCACGGTGAGGGCGCCGAACGCATAGCCGCGGCCGAGCGGCATCAGGCCGAGCCCGACGCCGAGCAGGATGAAGGACACGTTGATCATCCGGGCCAGCGGGTATTTCCGGATCCTCTCCATCAGGATCATCTCCAGGGTGACGATCAGGATGGTGTTGACCGCGAAAAGTTGGCCGATCCTGTTCTCGGCCAGGCCGTAGACGTTCCGCATGTAGAGCGGGAATGTCGTCAGGACCTGGATGAAGACGGCGCTATGGATGAGGAAGATGAGCATCAGCACGAGGAAGGGGCCGTCGCGCCAGGGCGAGCTGGATTTGACGGGATGAAGAGCGGGGACCGGCTCTTGTTGGTCCGCTGGACTAAGCGGGCGAGTCCCGGCTGCCCTGATCGCCGGTCGTCCCGGTCGATCCGGCTCCTGCAATGGAGGAGAGGCCGAACGCCCGGCTGCGTCGGCTCCAACATCTGAAAGAAGCCCTGCCGCCTCCGCCGCGCCCGCTCTCCTCCCTTCCACCCGCGCTCCTCTCCACAGAAGGGCGAAGACGACAGCCGCGGCGAGAGAGGTCAGGCCGTCGGCCCAGAAGAGGAGCCGGTAATCGCGAAGGGCCAGCACGCCGCCCACGGCCGGGCCTATCGTCGCACCCAGATTATTGGCCAGCCTGTTGAGGGCGAAGCCCTTGACTCGGAGTCCGGACGGGCAGATCTTCGACATCGACGTGGAGTTGGCCGGGTAGAGCATGCCCGCGAACAGGGCCAGGCTGAAGAGCAGCGCCAGGATGCCGGCCATCAAACGGACCTGGCTCAGGGCGATGAGAATGATGCCGCATACGGCGAGGCTCATTTTCTGGGCGGCGATCGATCCGATCCGGTCGGTGAGCCAACCCCCCAGAAACGCCCCGGCGAGCGCACCCACCCCATAAAGGCTCAGCGCCTGGCCGGCCCTGGCGGTGCTGAGTCCGAGCTTGCGGGTCAAATAGAGCGAGAGAAAAAATAGGACCATCGACCCGGAGGCGTTGATCAGGTTGACGGCGAAGAGGATCCAGGCCCGCCGCGGCAAGCCGCGATAGGCTTGAGCGTATTCGTCCCTGATCGCTCTGATGGGTCGGAACATGGCCGTTGCCGGCCATTATAGAAAAAATCGGGGAGATAATACCAATCCCCAGTTCTTAGATCGAGAAGTGGCGTTGTTTCGCCGATTTAACCCTTAGGATACCGGAAGCATGTGACGAGATGGTCGTTGACCATGCCCGTGGCCTGCATGTGCGAGTAAACGACGGTCGAGCCGACGAACTTGAAGCCCCGCGCCCTAAGGTCCTTGCTGATAAGGTCGGAGAGCGCCGTCCGGGCCGGCATGTCCGCGAACGACCGCAATCCCGTGAGCACCGGCTTCCCGCCGACGAAGCCCCAGATGTAGCGGTCGAAGGTCCCGAACTCCTTCCGGACCTCGAGGAAGCGTTTCGCGTTGTTGATCGCGCCCAGGATCTTGAGCCGGTTGCGGATGATCCCGGCATCGCCCAACAGGCGCTGCACGTCCCGGGCCGTGAACTTGGCAACCCTCTCCGGGTCGAAGCCTCGGAAGGCCCGCCGGAAATTCTCCCGCTTGTCGAGGATGAGCTTCCAGCTCAGCCCGGCCTGCATGCCTTCGAGGATGAGGAACTCGAAGATCTTGCGGTCGTCATGGAGCGGAAGCCCCCACTCCCGGTCGTGATAATCGCGCATCAGCGCGCCCTCGACCTCTCCCCAGCATCTTTTCCGGACGCCCTTGGGACCACATCCCGGCTGTTTGTTCTTGGACATCGGGCACCTCATGCCCCCTGTCGGGGTAGCCCGATTTTACAGGAGCGCCGCGCAGCCGTCCAGTCACGCCGTCGGTCCCATCATTTTCACCTGATTTCTTCAGCCCTAATAAAGAAGGGGTCAAAACTACCTTTTACCCAAAGTTGGGTAAAAGGTAGGTTTGACCCCTTCTTTTATGCGTTTCGCCTATAATAGGTGAAATGCCCCGGCCGGCCGGGAGGAGGCGACGATGGAATGGATGATGCATTTCCAGTCCTGGGTAGCCCTGGCAACGCTGACCGCCCTCGAGATCGTCCTGGGCATCGACAATATCATCTTTATCTCCGTCCTCGTCGGCCGGCTCCCGCACGACCGGCGCAACCGGGCCCGGGTCGCCGGCCTGGCCCTGGCCATGGTCAGCCGCATCCTCCTGCTCCTCTCGCTGACGTGGGTCATGAGCCTCAAGAAAACCCTCTTCGAGCTCTTCTCGCGCGAGTTCTCCGGCCGCGACCTCATCCTCATCGGCGGCGGGCTCTTCCTCCTGGCCAAGAGCACCCGCGAGATCCACCACAGTCTGATGGGCGACGAGGAGCACCACAAGGCCCAGGCTGCATCCCGGATGCTCTCTGTCCTGGCCCAGATCGCCGTCCTCGACATCGTCTTCTCGCTCGACTCGGTCATCACGGCCATCGGCCTGGCCGAGCACGTGACCATCATGATGGCGGCCATCGTCATCGCCGTCGGGGTGATGATGGTCTCGGCCAGGGCCATCGGCGAATTCGTCGACGGCCATCCGACCATCAAGATGCTGGCCCTGAGCTTCTTGCTCCTGGTCGGCTTCACGCTCTTCGGCGAGGGCCTCGGCCTGGTCATCCCGAAGGGCTACATCTACTTCGCCATGGGCTTCTCGGTGATGGTCGAGCTCCTCAACCTCAAGGTCCGCAAAAGGATGGAGCGACCCCTCAGGCTGCACAAAGCGATCGAATGGCAGGCGGGAGTGGCGGCCCAACCGCATTCAGGCCGGAGCCCCGGTCAGATCAGCCCGGAAAATTGACCGGGGAACGGGTATGGTGTCCCCGGATCAGGTCTCGATCTCCGGGTAGCGCTTGTCGGAGAACCTGAGCAGGAGGCCGTAGCTCAGCACCGCGAGCCCGGCCAGGGCCGCGAACACGACGCCCAGCACGGTTTTGCCCGCCATCTTCACCTTGATGAGCATTTTAACGCCAAAGAAAAACGCCGTCAGGATGCCGATGTCGGCGAGCATGGCCAGGAGCACGTTGAGGTTCTGCTTGATGGCCTTTTGCGGATTCGTCCAATCGAGGAGCGGCCGGGCAAGGTCGATGATCATGCCCACGGCCGTGAGAAGGACGCCGGCGACGAGTGACAGCCCTGCCGCCGCGGCCAGATGCAGCGCTTTAAGGTGCAAAAAGACAGCCGACACGGCCGAGGCCGTGACCACACCCAGCATGGCCACCAAATAGGAGTGCAGGAACTTGGCCGCCACCTGCTCCCGCGGCGGGACCGGGATGACCCTCGATATCCAGAACTGCGTCCCCTCCCTCGAGAACGTCGACGACGATGTGCCGTTGAGGCTGCCGCAAACGGTCATGAACAGCGCCGCCGCCAGGATGACATAGAGCGGGTTGGCCGAGGTCATGATCCTCATGAGGACCATGGAGCCGCCTTCTCTCGCCGGGTCCATGATCGCCATCAGGACGAAGATGGCCGGGAAGACGACGACGACCAGGACGCCGTTGAGCAGGAAGATCGGCGTGCGGTTCATGATCTTCCACTCGCGCCCGAAGACCGCGGCGATGACCCGCCGGCCCGACGAGACCCGGCGCGACATCTCGTCACTCGTCAGGAGCCGTTTTTTTCCCGTCGTCTCTCCCAATCCCACTAGCCCTCTGTAGAAGAGCTTCTCGGCCAGGACGACCATCGCGGCGAAGAAAACGAGTGATACGCCCAGCAGCAGTGCCAGGTTCGCTAGCCCTTCCCCGCTGAGGCCCCCCGCCACGGCCTTGGTGGCCCAGATGCTCGGCGGGAAAAAGGCCCCGACCCGGTTGAGCAGGCTGTCGGGCGAGGTGAAGAACGCGGCCACGTCCTGGGCGCTCGCCTGCGCTCCTCCCGCCCCGGCCGACTTCCCCAACGCGATTTGCAGGCCCATTGCCAGCACGATGAGCACGATGCTGCCGACGAGGATGAGGGCATCCTTCTTCCGGCTGACGTTGATGAACCGCATCATGGCCACGACCGCAAGCGAGACGAGCGCCAGCGGGATGACCGGAAGCGCCAGATAGACCAGGACCGCATTCACCCAGTAGCCCACGCCCCCCTTGGCCAGCACGCCCAGCGTGATGACGACCGGAAGAACGACCGCCGCGACCGTCAAGTACTCATTGATCACGATGACGGCGAACTTGCTCGTCATGACCTCGCCCGGCCGGAGCGGAAGCGGGATCAGCATCTCCAGGTCCCGCGAGAAATAAAAGGCCGAGATGACGTAATAGATCCCGAACACCAATATCAGGAGCTGCCCGGCCAGGATGCCCAGCGATAGCAGGGCCCGCTCCTGGCCCATCGGCGCGAGCATCTCGTACGCACCCTTGATGATGAGGATGATCCCCCAGAGCGCCGGCAGGGCGCCCAGGATCCCCAGCCCGATGACCGGGACGAGCCAGCGGTCCTTCTTCTCCTTGAACAGCCTGTGCTTGAGGAGAGTCAGCCCGAAGTTCGACCTGAGCCCCGCCCTGATGACGGTCTTGAGCCTGCGGAGCCCGCCGGTCCCCCTCGTCCCGCCCGACCCGCTCATTTGTCCGTCAGCTCCAAGAATATCCCCTCGAGCGACTTCTCGGTGCGGTCGAGGGCCTTGAGCTCCTCCATGGTCCCGCAGGCGACGAGCCGGCCCTTATGGATGATGCCGATGCGGTCGCAGAGCTTCTCGGCAACCTCCATGATATGTGTCGAGAAGAAGAGCGTCTTGCCTTCGTCGCAGTGCTCGCGGAACATCTCCTTGATCTGATGGGCGGCGCGCGGGTCCAAGCCGACGAGGGGCTCGTCGAGGACCATGACCCGCGGCGCTGGCAGGAGCGCGGCCGTCAGGACGATCTTCTGTTTCATGCCGTGGGAGTAGCTCTGGATGGGATTGGTGACGACCGGCGCGAGCTCGAAGATGTCCAGCCATTTGCCGATGCGCTCAAGCCTCTCCTTCCTCGGCACGCCATAGACATCGCCGATGAAGTTCAGGTACTCGAGTCCGGTCAGACGCTCGTAGACCGCCGGGTAGTCGGGGACGTAGGTCGTAACCTGCTTGGCCTTGAGGCCGTCCGTGGCCACATCAAAGCCCTCAACGAAGATCCGCCCTGCGTCGGACCGCAGCAGGCCGACGATCATCTTGATGGTCGTCGTTTTCCCCGCTCCGTTCGGGCCGAGGAAGCCGAAGATCTCGCCGGGATCGACGTTCAGGGTCAGATCGTCCACCGCCTTGATCTTGCCGCGGTTGTAGCTCTTGGAGACGTTGCTCAGCTTGATCACCGGGTTCTCCTCATGGGGCCCTTATCCCCCGCCCGGGCCGCGCGAACCGGGTCCCGTCGGTCCGAGATCCACCGTCGGGAGCAGGCGCGGCGCTTGGCGCATCCCCAGCGCCCGTTCGAGCCCATAGGCCAGCTTGATGAGCTCCGGCTCGCTCCAAGCCCTGCCGATGAGCGAGATGCCCACGGGCAGGCCGTGGACCCATCCGGCCGGGAGCGTGATCGTCGGATAGCCGGCCACGGCCGCAGGAGAAGAGCTGCTCCCGGAGAACGAGTCGCCGTTGACGAGATCGGTCATGTGAGCGGGTCCGTTGGTCAGGACGATAAGGGCGTCGAGGTCGTCGCCGGCCAGCACCGCGTCGATGCCCTTGGCCCGCATGAGCTCATGATTTTTGGCCAGCGCCTCCAGGTAGGCCTTGTCGGTTAGGGGGCCCTTTTTCACCGCCCGCTCGAGGATCTCCTGACCGAAGAACGGCATCTCGCGGTCCGCATTCCTGTCGTTGAAGGCGATGAGGTCGGCCAAAGTGCGGACGGCGGCGCCGGGCCTGGCCGCGAAGTAGGCCTCGAGGTCGGCCTTAAACTCGTAGAGAAGGACCTCATACTCCGATTCGTCGGTCTTGCCGAGGGTCGCGAACTCGACGGGATCGACGACCTCCGCCCCGGCCCTTTTCATGGCCTCGACGGCGTTCTGGAGTATGGGATCGAGCTTTTTCGCGAAATTGAAGGAGGGCGACCGCAGGACGCCGATGCGGGCGCCGCGCAATCCGTCGGCCTTGAGGAATTCCCGGTAATCCGCGCGATAATGTCCCTCGCCCGCCCCGGTCGCGGCGTCGGCCGGGTCGGGCCCGGTCATCGCGCCGAGGAGGGCCGCGGCGTCGGCGACGGTCCGGGCCATCGGCCCGGCGGTGTCCTGCGAGTGGGCGATGGGGATGATGCCCGAGCGGCTGACGAGCCCGACGGTCGGCTTGATGCCGACGATGCCGCAGGCAGACGCGGGCGAAACGATCGAGCCGTCCGTCTCCGTCCCGACCGCCGCCGCGACCAAGCTGGCGGCCACGGCGACGGCCGAGCCCGAGCTCGAGCCGGACGGGTTGCGGTCGAGGGCATAGGGATTGCGCGTCTGGCCGCCGCGGCCGCTCCAACCGCTCGTCGACCGCGACGAGCGGAAGTTGGCCCATTCGCTGAGGTTCGTCTTGCCGATGATGACGGCGCCGGCCGCTCGGAGACGCCCGACGACGAAGGCGTCGCGGAAGGGCTTCGAGCCGAGGAGGGCGAGCGATCCGGCCGTCGTCTCCATCTTGTCGGCCGTGTCGATGTTGTCCTTGATGAGGACGGGAATGCCGTGGAGGGGCCCCCGCGGGCCTTTCTCCCTGCGCTCCCGGTCGAGCTCGCGGGCGATGGCCAGCGCGTCGGGATTGATCTCGATGACCGAATTGAGCCCGGGCCCGCCCCGGTCGATCGCATCGATGCGCTCGAGGTAGAGCAAAACGAGGCTTTCGGAGGTCGCCGCTCCGGAAGTCATCATCTCCTGGAGTCCGGCGATGGTCGCCTCCTCCAGCGGAAATGCGGCCGCGGCAGTCCCCTTCGGGGCCGCTTTCTCCGCGGACCGGTCGCCCGGGGACGTGCAGGCCGCGGCCACGACGAGGGCCAAGCTTACCCCGCAAATGAGCCATGCTCTCTGGGATCTGGACATCGCCTCTCTCCTTCCGTCCGGCTCCGCGAAACGGCGCCGGACAAACGGGACGTACGGTCTCCTCCTGCCCACATTACAGCAAAACCGGCCCCGGGCTCAACAACCGGTCGGGGAGCGGCGGGGAAGGCCGTCGAGCGGCAGGCGGCGGCCGGGAACGGGATCCCCCTCCCCTATCCCGCCTCCCGTTTCTTGTGCTAATATCCCGTCAGGGAGTGGCATCCCCCCAGAGACCGCGACACGGGGAGGCTGTATGGACAAGACGATCCGTTTCAAACTCAACGGCAAGGAGGTCGCGGTCGAGACCTCGCCGGAGCGCAAGCTTCTGTGGGTGCTCCGTGCCGACCTCGGCCACACGGGCACGAAATACAGCTGCGGCGAGGGGTACTGCGGCGCCTGCACCGTCCTCGTCGACGGCAGGCCGACACTCTCCTGCCAGTTCCCGCTGGCCAAGGCCGAAGGCAAGAGCGTCCTGACCATCGAGGGCCTGGCCAGGCGTGGACGCCTCCACCCGCTCCAGCAGGCCTTCATCGATCATGGCGCCGTCCAGTGCGGCTACTGCTCGCCGGGCATGATCCTCCGGGCCTACGCCCTGCTCCTCAGGAAGCCGAACCCCACCGAGGCGGAGATCGCCGATGCCCTGGAGACGAACCTCTGCCGCTGCGGCTGCTACAACCGCATCGTTGCGGCCGTTCGGGCGGCGTCCCAGGCGATGAAAATGAAGGTGGCCGGTCATGAAGCCCGCTAATAATAAGATGAAGGACGACGAATACACCATGTTCGGGCCCAACGGCTGGGGCGGCGCCCCGGCCCTCGAACGCCGGGAGTTCCTCAAGCTTGCCGGCGGCGGCCTCATCGTCATTTTTGCCGTCGGCGAAAGCCTGTCCCCGCAAGAGGGCGCTCGGGGCGGCTATCCCGATGACCCCAACGCCTACCTCAAGGTCGGCCCGGACGGCCGGGTGACCTGCTTCACCGGGAAGATCGAGATGGGCCAGGGCATTCATACGTCGCTGGCCATGATGCTGGCCGAGGAGCTCGACGTCCGGCTCGAGGCGGTGGACATGGTCATGGGCGACACGGCCTTTTGTCCCTGGGACGCGGGCACGTTCGGCTCGCGCAGCACGAAATACTTCGGGCCGCCCATGCGGCAGGCCGCGGCCGAAGCGCGCGGCATCCTCGTTCGGCTGGCGGCGGCCCGACTCGGCGCCGCCGAGGAGGCGCTGGCAACGAAGGATGGCGCCGTCTATGTCGCCAAGAGCCCGGGAAAAAGAGCGACTTACGCCGAGCTCATCGGCGGGAAGAAGATCGAAGTGCGCCTGGACGTCAAGCCGCCCATCAAGCACCACTCCAAGCACGCGGTCTCCGGCAAGCCGACCCTGCGCACCGACGCGCGGGCGAAGGTCACGGGAGAAGGCAAGTTCGCCGGCGACATCCGCCTCCCGGGCATGCTCTACGCCGCGATCCTCCGGCCGCCGGCCCACGGCGCCAGACTCAAGAGCGCCGCGACGTCAGCAGCCGAAAGGGTTCCGGGCGCGCGGGTCGTACGCGACGGCGATCTCGTGGCCGTCCTCCACGATAAACCCGACATCGCGGCCGAGGCCCTCGGGCTCGTCGAGGCCGAATTCGAGCCCTCGGCCTCGAAGCTCGACAACGCCACGATCTTCGCCCATCTGAAACAGGCCGCGCCGCAGGGAGAGGTCGTCGTCGAATCGGGAGACCTGGACGAGGGCGCCAAGCTCGCCGCAAGAACCGTAGAAAGGTCGTATTTCGCCCACTACGTGGCCCACGCTCCCTCCGAGCCGCACACGGCCGTCGCGCAGGTTGAGGGCGGCCGGGCGACGGTCTGGGCCTCGACCCAATCGCCCTTCCGGGCCCAGCAAGAGGTCGCTCGGACGTTGGGCCTCCCGGAGGCGGACGTCCGGGTCATCACGCCTTTCGTCGGCTGCGGCTTCGGCGGCAAGAACCAGGGCGGGCAGATCGTCGAGGCGGCGCGCCTGGCCAAGCTCGCGGCGAGGCCCGTCCAGGTGGCCTGGACGCGTAAGGAGGAGTTCTTCAATGACACCTTCCGCCCGGCGGCCGTCTACGACGTCAGGTCGGGCCTCGATGCCGCGGGAAAGATCGTCTTCTGGGATTACAAGAACTACCACGCCGGCAGCCGCAGCTCCCAGCCGGTCTACGATATCCCCCACAAGCGCGTCCTCTCGTTCGGCGGCGGCTGGGGCGGCGGGGGCGCCGGTGCGGTCCGGGCCCATCCCTTCGGGACGGGCGCCTGGCGCGGGCCCGGCAGCAATACGAACATCTTCGCAACCGAATGCCACATCGACATCATGGCCGAGGCGGCGGGCCTGGACCCGCTCTCATTCCGGCTCAGGAACCTGGCCGACGAGCGCATGAAGAGAGTAGTCCGGGCGGCCGCGGAAAGATTCGGCCGGACCTTCGCCAAGGCCCCGAGCGGCCACGGCTACGGCGTCGCCATCACGGATTATCTGGGCACTTACGTGGCCACGATGGCCGAGGCCGAGGTCGACCGGGACAAGGGCACGGTCCGCGTCCGGCGCGTCGTCTGCGCCCAGGACACGGGCGAGGTCATCAACCCCGAGGGCGCCCGGATGCAGATCGAAGGTTGCATCACCATGGGCCTGGGCTATGCGCTGGCCGAGGAGATCAGGTTCAAGGACGGCCGGGTCCTCGACGAGAATTTCGATACCTACGAGACGCCGCGCTTCTCCTGGCTTCCGAAGATCGAGGCCGTCCTCGTTGACAATCCCGATCTGGCGCCCCAGGGATGCGGCGAGCCGGCCATCACGACGATGGGGGCGGTCGTCGCGAACGCCGTTTACGACGCCATCGGCGCGCGCCTGTTCATACTCCCGATGACCCCGGCGCGGATATTGGAGGGCTTGAAGGGCTTGCGCTGAAGGGGCAAGCTGGAGGGAACGATGCTTCTTCAGGAGCGAAGAACCCGGCCGGACATGCGGACGGGGCGAGCTCCTCGTCCTTCCCGGATCGCATTCTTGGCCCTGGCCGCGGCCTTGGCGCTCGCGGCCGGCATCATGTTCGCCGTCTCCTGCTCATCCCCGACCTATCCGGGCCTCAAGGACGGGGTGCTGGCCACATTCGACGTCCATGGGGAGCGTTACAGCATCTTCATCACCAACGTGCAGACGATCGAACAGGTCATCGCGCTCTGGAACGGCCAATCGAACGCCAAGATCCCCAGCGGCCGGGTCATCAAGGGCCGGGTGGCCTATAACCGGCGCTGGTCCTGGCACATCGATTCCCAGGACATCACCATGGCCGAGGTCACGATCGAGCTCTGCGACGGGGTCCCCTCGTACGTCGAGGCCCACCTCGACGACTGGATCGCCACGGTCGGCTACTTCTGCCCATGGTCCGCGGAGCTCATCGCCCTCAAGGACTATCGGTAGTATCTGTGCGGAAGTGCCTTGCTGTGCGGAAGTGCCTTGGCTAACGCAAGTCATTCATAATAATAGTTTTGGTTAACTTTTAAGACCCCTTATTGGGCCTAAATCGTGTTTTTCAC
>Ga0316628_100004649_pt1 | contig 10818 bp, 5 predicted proteins | sample OWC_Aug_M2_C1_D5_FD_207648 | JGI IMG/M metagenome (GOLD analysis project Ga0316628, IMG submission 207648) | Wetland soil microbial communities from Old Woman Creek delta, Ohio, United States - OWC_Aug_M2_C1_D5_C | ecosystem: Environmental > Terrestrial > Soil > Wetlands | place: USA: Ohio... | reverse complement strand
AACGGCGCGGCGTTCAGCTTCCTCGCGTCCGCGTCGGGCTGGCAGCGCTGGTTCTTCATCGCGCTCGCGGGCGGCGTGAGCGTCGGGATCACGGTCTGGCTCTGCCGGCTGCACAGCCGCGCGAACATGCTCCTCGCCGCGGGGCTCGCGCTCGTCCTCGGCGGCGCGCTCGGCAACCTCATCGACCGGGTCCGCTTGGGCTCGGTGATCGATTTCATTCACTTTCATTGGAATCAGGCGTATTTTCCGGCTTTCAACGTCGCCGACTCGTCGATCACGGTCGGCGCCGGCCTATTGTTGCTGGATGCGCTGCTCGACGGCAGGCGGAAACACTGATGCAAATTTTGCTGGCCAATCCGCGCGGTTTCTGCGCCGGCGTCGACCGCGCGATCGACATCGTCGAGCGCGCGATCGACCTGTTCGGTGCGCCGATCTACGTGCGCCATGAAATCGTGCACAACAAATACGTCGTCGACCGCCTGCGCGAGATCGGCGCGGTGTTCGTCGAGGAACTCGCGGACGTGCCGGACGGCGCGACCGTCGTCTTCAGCGCGCACGGCGTCGCGCGCGTGGTCGAAATGCAGGCTGAACACCGCCGCCTGAAGGTCTTCGATGCGACCTGCCCGCTGGTCGCGAAGGTGCATATCGAGGTCGCGCGCTATGCGCGCGAGGCGCGCGAGGTGCTGCTGATCGGCCACGCCGGCCACCCGGAGGTCGAGGGCACGATGGGCCGGTTCGACGACAGCCACGGCGGCAGCATGGTGTTGATCGAGACGGTCGAGGACGCGGAGAATCTCCAGGTCAAGAACCCCGGACATCTGGCGTTCGTGACCCAGACGACCCTGTCGATGGACGACACGGCCTCGATCATCGAGGTCCTGCGCCGGCGCTTTCCGCTGCTGCGCGCGCCGCTGAAGGAGGATATTTGCTATGCGACCCAGAACCGCCAGGACGCGGTCAAGGGCCTGATCGAGCGCTGCGACGTGCTGGTCGTGGTCGGCTCGGCGAGCAGTTCCAATTCCAACCGCCTGCGCGAAATCGCCGACAAGGCGGGCAAGCCGGGCTATCTCGTCGACGGCCCGGAGAATTTGCGGCGCGAATGGTTCGACGGAATGCGCACGGTGGGCGTGACTGCCGGCGCCTCGGCGCCCGAAGTCCTCGTCCAGGGGGTCATCGGCAGACTGCGCGAATGGGGCGGAGAAGTGGCCGAAGAACTCAAGGGACGCGAGGAACACGTGGTGTTTGCGCTGCCGAAGACCCTGCGCGAGGTCGCGAAACACGGCGGCAGCCTTTCATCGGTGGATTCCACGGGTTAGAATGCGGGCCCTCTCAGGTTCCAGTGCCGCAATAGCTCAGCCGGTAGAGCAACGCATTCGTAATGCGTGGGTCGGGAGTTCGATTCTCTCTTGCGGCACCATTTAATCGCATGATCGCCTGGATGTCGCGCTGGCCGATGCGCATCCTGTACGCGCTGTCCGGATTCCTCTACTTCCTCGCGTACTACGTCGTGCGGCACCGCCACCGGGTGATTTCCGCGCAAATCGCGCAAGTATTCCCCGCGGCGAGCGCCGCCGAGCGGCGGCGGATCCACAAGCAATTCCTGAAGAATTTCTGCGACGTGGCCGTCGAGATACTCAAGGGGGCGACGATCGATGCAGCCGAGATGCGTGCGCGCGTGCGCATCGAGAACCCCGACCTCGCGCTCGAGGCCTTGGGCGAGGGCCGGACGGTGATGTTCCTGACGTCGCACCTCTGCAACTGGGAATGGCTCCTCCAGGGCGTGACGCTGCGCTTCGGCTATCCGCTCGATGCCGCCTACAAGCCCCTGCACGACGCCTGGGCCGAGCGGCTGATGCTTTCGATACGCTCGCGCTTCGGCGCGCGCCTCGTGCCGGCGAAGGAGTTGCTCAGCGACGCCTTGAGCCGCCGCGGCATCGTGCGCGTGCTCGCGATGAACGCCGACCAGGCGCCGGTGTCGACCGACCGGCGCCATTGGACGCAGTTCCTGGGCCAGGAGACCGCGTTCTACATCGGTGCGGAGCAAATCGCGCGCGCGCTGCGCCTGCCCGTGTTCTATCACGGCATGAGGCGCGTCGGCCGCGGCCGCTACGTCGTCGAGCTCAAACTCCTGTGGGATGGGCGCGAAGTGACCGAGCCCGGCGAGATCACGGAACGTTACGCGCGCGCCTGCGAGAAGGACGTGCTCGCGAGCCCCGCGGATTGGCTGTGGTCGTATCGCCGCTGGCGCCTGAAGAAACCCCTGTACGGCGACCCGCAGGCCTCCGGCTAGAGTCCGCCCCCGGAGCCCGCGAATTGCGCGAGCGCTTCGCGCCCGTCCGCCCAGAGAGTGAACGGCAGGTCGAGCGGCTCCTGCGGCAGGCGCACACGCAGGTCGCGGCTCGCGGCGATGAAGCGCAGGGTGCCGAGATCGACGTCGTAGGCGTAGGCGCTGACATCGCCATGGTCCGGCAGGTGCAACAGGCGGCGCCGCGTCAAGCTGACCGGCAGCTCCGGCAGGGGCTTCAAGACGATCTTCCGGCCGTCGGCGAGGATGTGCAGCTCGCCTTCGTTTGCGCCCGGCGGCGGCGACATGCGCGGATCGACGGTCGACCAGCGGTACAGCAGCAAATACTCGTGGTCCTGTCCCGACAGGTCGACTTCCACCGCCACGAGCGTCGCGTAGTCGTGCGCGAACGCGGCCGCATCCGAGCGCGCGCGGGCAAAGATCAGCGGCTCATCGACCACCGACAGGGTGCGCCCGGTTTGCTCGTCGAAGAACTCCTGCGATGCGCCGCGCGTCGGCGCCGCCTTCGGCTGGGATGCGCATGACGCGAGCGCGGTCAGCACCAGGATCAAAGCCGCGCGGATCTTCATACCTTCCTAGAAATTTACCCGATATGCCGCCGAAATATACAGCGAGCGCTGGTTCACTGCGCTGTTTTGTGGCTGTCCGGCCGGCGATAGGGGCTGCAGAACGGCTTGCTGGTTCAGCATCTGGTAGCCCGCCGTGAGATCGAACACTTGCCGCCGGCCGGTCCAATCGGTCTGCAGCTGCGGTAGATAGATCATCTGCTTGCCGCCCAGCGTCGGATTGTTCAACTGTTCCACGCTCAGGCGCGGGCCCATGCGCCAGGCGCCGTGGACCACGAAGCGCGCGTCCCAGGATACGGTCGTACTGCGGGAGGTCGGCGAGTCGTCGAAGCGCAGCCCGAAAATGTGCAGATCGCTCGCCTGCAGCAGGCTCGAACCCGCAATCTGCATGGACGCGTTCTTGTCGAGGCCGGTCGATTGCGTCGCGACCACGCCGAAGGAGGCCGGCGTGCCGGAGAGTTCCAGCGCCGACAAGTCGACCATGAATTGCCAGCGCTCGCCCAAGGGGCGGTTCGCGGAAATGACGAAGGTGTTGCTGGTTGCCGTGCGGTCGAGCGTCATTTGCTCGATTTGCGAGGGCGTGAACTGGATCGCGAGCGCGCGCAGGTCGGTTGCGCTTTGGCCGATCAAGGCATTGCTGAGTTCGAGCAGCGGGCTGCGGCGATGATCCGCGTCGAAGCCCAGCACCCAATATTTCCCGAGCTTGGAATTGCCGATCAGCGTCGCCGAATTCAACTGTTTGAAGCCGATGTCATAGTCCACGAGGATGATCGCCGTGCGGCCCGGTTCGGTATAGCGGGTCTGCAGGCCGATCGAGCGCCGCTCCGTGCCGATCGGGTTGGTCTGGTCGAACGCGTAGGCATCGAACACCCACGGCAGGTGCGCGGGGCTGTATTCGGCGGTCACGGTGCCGAATTTCTGGCTGCCCGAGACCGGCGAATAGCTCGTGTAGGCCGGCAGGCCGCCGGCGGCGCTCACGGACCAGCGCGGGTTGATTTGGTAGCCGACGTACAGACCGTCGAAAAGCCCGACGACGCCCTGGCTCGCGAGCGACTGCCGGCCGAGGCGCGCGGTCACCCCCCAGTATCGGTCGACCACTTCGCCGTAGGCGGTGGTCACGCGGTCCTGGCTGGTGCCGAAATTCGATGCGATCAGGCTCTTCGTGTAGCCGCCGTCGACGCGTGCGGAGAAGTCATAGCGCTTGCGGTGCTCGCGCATGAGCAAATCGCCGTAGACGAGCGCGGCGTTGACCGAGTTCGTCGTCGTCGTCGTTCCCGCCGAAATGGTCTGGTCCTTGCCGTACTCGTAGCTGATCGCCGCGCTGCCCGCGATCAGCAAGCCTTGGCTCGCGGCCGGACCGAAGGTGCCGGCCGATTGCGGCTTGAGCGAGGCCGCGGCCAGAGTCTGCAGGCGCAGCCGCACGCGCTCCGCGGCCGGGCCCTTGGGATAGCGGCGCAGATATTCCTGGTATTCGGCGACGGCCTGCGCGAGCTGGCCCGCGCGTTCGCGTGCGATGCCGAGCAGTTCCTGTGCTTCGGCGCGCGCGGGGTATTCGGGCTGGCGCACCAAGCGGGTCAGCAACTCCACCGCTTGCGGATATTGATGATTGGCGAGCGCGGTGCGCGCATTTTGCAGGATTTGCGCGCGCTCGGCGTCCGGCATCGCCGGGTCGGTCGGCGCACCTGCGGCCGCCGCCCGCACGCCCGCGCTCGCGACCGCCGCCAAGCCGCTCTGTTCTTCGCCCTCCGCGATCCAGGCGCGCGGGTAGCTCGCGAGCGCGATCTTCAGCACGCGCTCGGCCTCGGCGCGCGTCGAAAAGGGACCGACGCGCAAGCGGTACCAGCGTTCGTCGCCGATCTCGGTCTCCGACACGTAGGCTTGTGCCTGCAATTGGGCCGCGGCCGCTTCGACCGTCGCGCGCTCGATCTTGGACTTCGACGACTCGAGATTGACGGCGTAGCCTTCCGGCGGCGCCGGCTGGGCGACGAACACGTTGGGCTTGCGCGCATTCACGTTCAGCAGGCGTACGCGCAGGCCGAGGCCGGATGCCGTGGGTGCCATGACGAAGTCCAAGGGCCGCGCGAAGCCAAGTTCGAGCGTGATCTCGCCGGGCACCATCGACTCGACGCGGGCGCTGGTCACGAGCCGGCCGCCGCCGCCGACGAGCGGCAGCTCCGGCGGAACCGTGCGGAACTGGGCGCCGCAGTCGGCCCCCAGCAACAGCCTGATCGTCGTGCTCGTGCCGTGGCTCACCGGCGTATTGCTGATGTAGCGCATCGAGCAAGAGAACTGCACGGAGATGTCGACGTGGTTGCCACTCTCGACCGTGTCGATGAGTTGCACGAGCGGGCCGTTCAGGATCGCGGGCGGCGCCGCGAGTGCGCCGCCGCCGAAGGCCGTCACTCCGAGCAATAGCGTAGCCAGCCGCTGCCGCCGCACTCGTGCGTACGGATTTCGGCGGTTCGCGGCGGTCACTTGGTCGGACCGCCGTTCGCGCCGCGCTGCAGGTGCAACAGCGGCCGCAAGATGACCGGCTGGCGAGCGATCGTCCAGTTCAAGGTGTTGTGACAACCGCCGCAATCCTGCACGGTGACGAGGTGCTGGGGCTGCATGCCGGTCGCCGTGACGCCGTTATGGCAGGTCCGGCACGCGGCGCCGACCCCGGCGTGGCTGAATGTCGCCGGCTGCCAGGCGATCGTGCCATGGCATGCGCCGCAGTCGCGCAGCGTTTGCACGTGGATCGCCGGCTTGCCCGGCGCCGTCACGCCGTTGTGGCAGCTGACGCAGGTCTGGGCGATGCCGCGGTGATCGAAGCGCGCCGGCATCCACGCGAGCGTCGTGTGGCAGTTCTCGCAAGCGTTGTTGCTCGCGATGTGAGTCGGCGGCTTGCCCGCGGCGAGCACGCCGTTGTGGCAGCTCGCGCAATTGCCGGTCACGCCCGCGTGCGTCGGACCCGCAACGCTCGTGACCACGGCGCGTCCCGCAGCCGGCAGCCCGGGCGCGCCCGGCGCACCGATGCGCGGCGTGCCCACGTGCTTGCCGGCCAGGCCCGCGCTCGCCGCACCGGGTGCAACCCCGATGCCGGCGCCGAGCGTCGCGCCGCGCGCGCCGGTGGCCGGCGGGCTGACGACGAGCATGACCCGGCTCTTGGTCGCGGTCCGGACCTGGGCGTTCCCGCCCCAACTCGTCGGGTTGTGGCAGCCGCTGCAATCGTTGGTGAGCGCACTGCCGGCATTGTGCGGGTCACCTGTCGGCCGGATCGTCAGATTGGTCACGCCATAGAAGTTCAGCGCCGGCGTCACGCGGTTGTGGCAGGCGTCGCAAGTGCTGCCGATATAGGCAAACATGGCGCTGTGCTTCGACGCCGTCATGGTCGTGCCGCTGAAGCTCGTGAACACCGTCGGCGCGTGGCAATCCTCGCAGGGCGTCGTCGCGGTCGGGATGTGCACGGGCGAGAGCACCGCGTCCTTCGGCGTGTAGTTGTTGTAGAACACCGGCGGTGCGGAATTCGGCGCGCCGTGACAGGTGATGCAGCCTCTCGAGATCCCGGTGTGGATGACCGCATTCGCCGCCAGGGTGGTCGTCGAATAATCCGCCGGCGCCGTCGTATGGCAGACCGTGCAGGCGCTGTTGGCCGGGTTCGGCATGTGGCCGGCCGGCATCACGGTGCTGTTCCAGTTCGCGGTCGTATGGCAGAGGCTGCAGTCGTTCGGCGCGACCATCTGGCCGCTGGTGTGATCCGCCGGGCGGCCTTGCAGCGCCGGGCTCGCCGCGCCCATGTAGAAGGAAAGGCCAGCCTCGTGGCAGGTATCGCAGGACTTCGGCACGAACGCGTGCTTCGCCTGGGTCATGTTCATCGGCCCGAACGTGCCGGCCGCGTAGGTCGTCGACGAGTGGCAGGAACCGCAGTCGGTGCCCGACAGGTACGGAATGTGCGACGGCGTGAGCACCGCGTCCTTCGGCGTGAAGTTGTTGTACCAGGTCAGCGCCGTGGTTGCGCCATGGCACTGGCCGCAGTTGCCGCTGATGCCCGTGTGCAGCACGGAGTTCGCCGCCAGCGTCGCCGTCGTGTAGTCGTTCGGCGAGGTCGTGTGGCAGACGCTGCAGGGCTGGTTCGCGGGGTTCGGCATGTGGCCGGCCGGCAGCGCCGTGCTGTTCCAATTCGCCGTCGTGTGACAGAGGCTGCAGTCGTTCGGCGCGACCATCTGGCCGGTCGTGTGATCGGCCGGGCGGCCCTGCAGCCCGGGACTTGCCGCGCCCATGTAGAACGACAAGCCCGCCTCGTGGCAGGTGTTGCAGGTCGTGCCGACGCCGGCATGGGTCGCCTGCGTCATGTTCATCGGCGCGAAGCCGCCCGCGACGAAGTTCGGCGCGTGACAGGAACTGCAGTCGGTTCCGGTGAACGCCGGGATGTGCGGCGGCGTGAGCACGGCCGCCTTCGGGTTGTCGTTGTTGTTGTAGAACGTCAGCTGCGTCGTGCCGCCGTGGCACTGGTTGCAGCCGGTCGTGATCCCGGTGTGCAGCACCGCAATGCTCGCGAGCACGGTGTAGTCGGTCGGCGCCGCCGTGTGGCAGACGTTGCAGGCCTGGTTCGCGGGGTTCGGCATGTGCCCCGCCGGCAGCGCCGTGCTGTTCCAGTTGGCGGTGTTGTGGCAGAGGCTGCAGTCGTTCGGCGCGACCATCTGGCCGCTCGTGTGATCGGCCGGCCGGCCTTGCAGCCCGGGACTCGCCGCGCCCATGTAGAGCGACACCCCGGCCTCGTGACAGGCATTGCAGGTGGTCGGCACGAACGCGTGCTTGGCTTGCGTCATGTTCGTCGGTCCGAAGCCGCCGGCGGTGTAGTTCGCCGCATGGCATGAGCTGCAGTCCGTGCCCGACAGATAAGGAATGTGCGCGGGCGTCAGGATCGCGGCTTTCGGATTGTCGTTGTTGTTGTAGAACGTCAGCTGCGTCGTCGTGTTGCCGTGGCATTGCCCGCAGTTGCCGCTGATGCCCGTGTGCAGGACCGAGATGCTCGCGAGCGTCGCATAGCTCGCCAAGGTGCTGCCGATCGCCGTGTGGCAGACGTTGCAGGCCTGGTTCGCGGGGTTCGGCATGTGGCCCGCCGGCATCGCCGTACTGTTCCAGTTCGCCGTGGTATGACATTGGCTGCAGTCGTTCGGCGCGACCATCTGCCCGATCGTGTGGTCGGCCGGGCGGCCCTGCAGCGCGGGGCTCGCGGCGCCCATGTAGAACGACAGCCCCGCCTCGTGGCAGGTATTGCAGGAGGTCGGCACGAACGCGTGCTTCGCCTGGGTCATGTTCATCGGCCCGAACGTGCCGGCCGCATAGGTGCTCGACGAATGGCAGGAGCTGCAGTCGGTGCCGGTGAGATACGGGATGTGCGACGGCGTCAGCAGCGCATCCTTCGGCGTGAAATTGTTGTACCAGGTCAGGGCGGTCACGTCGTTGCCATGGCACTGTCCGCAGTTGCCGCTGATGCCCGTGTGCAGCACGGAGTTCGCCGCCAGCGTCGCCTGCGTGTAGTCGTTCGGCGAGGCCGTATGGCAGACGCTGCAGGGCTGGTTCGCGGGATTGGGCATGTGGCCGGCCGGCAGCGCGGTGCTGTTCCAGTCCTTGGTCTCGTGACAGCCCGAGCAATCGCCGCTCACCATGCGCGGGTCGCTCGCGCCGATGTGGTCGGCCGGCCGCAGCTGCAGCGGCGTGCCGCTGCCGACATAGAAGCTCTTGCCGGTGTCGTGGCACGTGTCGCAGGTCGTGGAGACGAAGGCGTGCGTGGCGGCGCTCATCGCCGTGGCCGGCCCGAAGCCGCCGGCTTGATACGCCGCGCCATGGCAGGCGCTGCAATCGGCGCCGGCGATGATCGGAATGTGCGGCGGCGCGAGCGGCGTCGATTTGGTCGGTGACACGCCGGAGGTCGTCATCGGCGTGTATGGCGCCGGTACGCCCGCGAACGTCTGGCCGGCGTGGCACATCAGGCAGTTGTTGACCGACAGCCCCGTATGCAGCGTCGCGATGCTCGCGGCGAGGACGTTCCAGGTCTCCGCCGCGGGATTGTTGCCGTGGCACACGCCGCAGTCGATCGTCGACGGAATCGGCGGCACGTGGTTGGCCGGCTGTCCGGATACGAAGCCGGTCGAAATCTTGACGCTGCCGCTGTGGCAGGTCTGGCAGGTCGTCACCGACATCTGCGTGTGATCGAACAGCGAGGGCGTCCAGCTCGGCGTCTTGGTGCCGAGGCCGGTGGTGTGGCAGGTTTCGCACGAGTTGCTCGTCGGCATGTGCGCGCCCTGTTTGCCGACCGCCTTGGTGCCGTTGTGGCAGCTGACGCAGCCGCTGACGATGCCGGTGTGATCGAAGCTCGCGCCGAGCCAGGTGCTGGAGAGGTGGCAATCGCCGCATTCGAGGTTCGTGGCGATGTGGCCCGGGCTCTGGCCGCTCGCTTGCACGCCGTTGTGGCAGATGATGCAGAAGCCGGCGACCGCGAGCGGGATCTGGGTGTGATCGACCGTCTTCGGCGGATTCCAGCTCATCACCGTATGGCAGGCTTCGCAGGCCTGGCTCGTCGCCGGATGGGTCTTGCCTTCGCCTTGCGCGAGCACGCCGTTGTGGCAGCTGACGCAGGCGCCGAGCACTTCGGCGTGATTGAAATGCACGGCGGGCCTGAACGAGGTCGTGTCGTGACAGGCGCCGCAGTTGTTGGTCGTGAGGATGTGGTTCGCCGTCTTCGGCGTCGCGTTGAAGCGCGAGCCCGTGACGTGGCAGACGCCGCAGGCGCGCGGCGTGCCCTTGAACACCGCGTCCATGTGACAGGACTCGCACGGCAGGTCGCGGTGCACGCCGTCGAGCACGAACCCCGTGGACAAGTGGTCGAAGGGCGCCGTGATCGGCGGCGCGGCGGCCACCGCGAGCGCGGCCGGCGGCGCGGCGCAGGTCAACAGCGCCGCCGCGAGCGTCACCGCCGCCGCGAGCCGTGCGAACGCGGGCCGCCGGCGCATGCGGGTGTCGTGCGTGTTCATGGTGGTGAGCGCATCCCTATTGCATCCTGGCGCCTTTCCAGGAATCGACCGTATGGCATCGATCGCACTGCTCGCCGTATTGACCGAGGTGGCGATCATCTTTTTGGTGGCAGATCCCGCATGCCGTGGGCGTCTTCGCCCTGCCGGGCGGCTCATGATGGCAATCCGCGCACTCGAGCTTGCGGTGCGCGCCGAGCAGCGGGAAATGGGTTTGCGTATCGTGATTGAAAGTCCAGAGCCGCCAGCCGTTCGGCGAATGGCAGCTTTCGCATTTCTTGCCGAGGCCGCCTTTGTGCACGTCGTCGCGTGAATGGCACTCCACGCACTTCAGCGGCGCCGCGTCGTAGGCCATGGTCGTATGGCATTGCGCGCAGGAGACGACCCGGTGCAGGCCGAGCAACGGGAATTTGGTCAGGTCGTGGTCGAAGACGATGCCGGTGCGGAAGGATTGCTGGCCATGGCAGCTGTCGCAGCCGCCCTTGAGCTTGCCGCCGTGCGGATCGTCGCCGCGGTGGCAACCCGCGCAATCCTTGGGCAGCTTCTGCGTCGCCACCGCGGCCGTGTGGCAGGCATAACAGTCGATCTTGGCGTGCGCGCCGAGCAGCGCGAAATGGTCGCGGCCCGCGTGATCGTAATTCTGCACCTGCCACCGGTCATTGCCATGGCAGTCGTCGCACTGCGGACCGAAGCGCCCCGCGTGCGCATCGTCCGCTTGGTGGCAGCCGTTGCAGTCCTTCGGAATCTTCGCCTTCAGATCGCCGCTGCGGTGGCAGGCGAGGCAGTCGATCTGATCGTGCACGCCGAGCAGGGCGTAGCCGGTCTCCCGCAAGTGATCGAATTTCGCGGTTTTCCATTTGGTGGTCACGTGGCACTTGCCGCAGTCGGTGCCGCGAGATCCGCGGTGCTCGTCGTCGGTCGCGTGACAGCC
>Ga0316628_100004648_pt1 | contig 10819 bp, 4 predicted proteins | sample OWC_Aug_M2_C1_D5_FD_207648 | JGI IMG/M metagenome (GOLD analysis project Ga0316628, IMG submission 207648) | Wetland soil microbial communities from Old Woman Creek delta, Ohio, United States - OWC_Aug_M2_C1_D5_C | ecosystem: Environmental > Terrestrial > Soil > Wetlands | place: USA: Ohio... | reverse complement strand
CGCCGCCGCCCGCGGCGACGGCCGTCGCCGTCCTCGACTTCCAGAACCTCTCCCCGCGCGACACCCTGGCCGCCGCGCAGGCCGCCGAGTTCATCGACGCCCTCACCGAGCGGCTCCAGCTGGTCGAACGGCTCCAGGTCGCATCCCGCTCCGCCGTGCGCGCCCTCGGCTCGCGGGCTGCCACGATGCGCCCGGCTGCGCTGGGGCTCGCGCTCCACGTGCAGTACCTCGTGACCGGCACCGTGCGACGCGTCCCCGGCCGCATCCGGATCACCGCCGAGCTGGTGCGGGCCAGCACCGGGCGAGCGGTGTGGTCGCAGCAGCTCGAGCGCAGCGACGTCGACCTGCCTACGGAGTTCGCCATCGAGCTTGCCAGCGCCGTTCTCGGCACGCTGCGCCCGCGCGAGCAAGCGGCCCTGGCGCCGCCGTCCGACAGCATCGCCTTCGTGGCCAACACCATGGCTGCGCTGCCCTTCAGCTTCCCCGCCGGGGACACGGCGCTGCAGCGGGTGGCGGACCGCGTCACGGACGTGGTGACGCAGCGGCTCCAGGACGGCAACCTGCCCAGTGCCGCGGACCCGGCCGAGGTGCGGGCGGCGTGGCAGCGGTTCGGGGGCGCCGACACCCTGATGGACGCGGTGGCACAGGCCTACAGGGTGGGGCGGTTCACGCGCGCGCCGTACGTGCTGCGGGGCGAGGTGCGGCGCGAGGGGGCGCGGGTACGGCTCGGCGCGAGCCTGTACGGAGCGCAGACCCGCAGGCGCCTCGCCCAGCGCGCCGTCGTCACCACACCTGACAGCGCCGAGGCGGCGGCAACGGTGCTGCTGTTGCAGACGTGGCTGACGATGAACGTGGACTTCGCCGAACACCAGATCGAGTGGCTGGCCCGTCGCAACCCTGACGCGGTACGGCTCTGGCTCGGCCCTCCCGCAGGGACGGTCACCGGCGGGCGCGGGTGGTACCGGGGCCTGCTCGACCGCGACTCGCTGCTCCTGTACCCGGTGATCTTCGCTCGCAACACCGTGGGCTTCTCCCCGTACTACCCTCCCGTCCCCTGGTTCGACACGCTGGCCGCGCTGGCGTTCCAGCGGAGAGAGACACTGCCGCGTGCCGACCGCCTCCTGGTGGAGGGGATCTTCGGCCCCTGGTTCGGCTGGGCGGACGACGCCGAAGCGCGCATCGAGTTGTGGCAGCGGATCGCCGAAGAGGTGCCGTACTTCTTCAAACCCTGGGAGCATCTGGCATCGCAGCTCACGTTCAATGGGCCGCTGACGTCCATCCCGGGCTGGCGCGTTCGCGCACAGAGCGCCATCGCCAGCGCACTTCGCGCGCACGATTCGTGTGCCACGGCCGTCGATCTCGCGTTCTGGTTCGCGCTCTTCCAGAGGGACACCGCGCAGGCGGCTCGGTTCCTGGAGATCGCGACCCGGCGGCAGTACAGGGGTTGGGCGGTAGGGTCGATTGCGAATTTCGAGGACATGCCCCACGCGCTGGCTGCGGCGCGAGGCGACCTCGGCGACACGCTGTACTGGATACAGGGCGTAATGGGCCAGGGCCGGATCTTTCTGGGCCCAGGACGCACGATGATGGCGCTTGCCCGCGCGGTGCCCGCCGCCGTGCCGACCGCCGACGCGCTGATGCTTGCCTGGGAACGAGACTCGGAGCTGGCGCGCCGCGCGGGCTGGGCGCACTGGTGGGTGGGCACCTACTGGCGCGATCGCGGGGACCGCGAGCGCTGGCTCCGCCACATGAGCCTTTCACAGGCGGGGAACATGCAGACCGCCCGGCTCGACGAGATCTTCGACGACGCCACTCGGATGCGGGACGTCGTCCACCAGCAGTGGCCAGAGGACGCCTCGACCCAGCGCGTCATCGCCCGGCTCACCAGGATCGCCAGGGGCGACAGCGTCCCCTCCCCGGGCCCGGGCGTGGTGGGGATCGCGCACTGCTGGCTGGCACAGTGGCAGCTCTCTCACGGCGACACGTCGGGCGCGGCGGCGGCGATCGCGCACCTCCGGGCCCTCGACGCGCGCGACCGCGCGGGCCTTCAGGACGTGCCGCCCAACGTGCATCGCTGGGACGTGTGTCCGGCGATCCTGGAGGCGCAGCTGGCCCGCGTCACCGGGCGGGAGCAGCTGGCGAAGGCGCGAGCCCTGGACGCGCTGCTCCGCCCGATGCCCCTCGCGCGCCGTGGCACCGGCGAACTCGATGGATCCGCCACCAACGATGGGACGCGCAATGGGCATCTGGAGAACCTCGTGGCCGCCCGGCTGCTGGCGGCGGCCGGCGACACGGCCGGCGCGCTCGTCGCCGTGCGGCGCCGGCCCCGGGACCTGTCATTGTACGATAACCTCGACAACATCATCGACTTCCTGCGCGAGGAGGGCCGCTTCGCCGCGGCGATGGCCGACACCCTCGGCGCGCTCGCGGCCTACGACCACTACCTCGGCCTGCGCCCGGAGCGGCCCGACTACGGACCCTGGGCTGCGGAGTGGGAGGCGGTGCGGGCGGAGGTGGCGGCGCTGCGGCGGCGGCCCTAGCCGGAGCGCACGACCAGAGGCATCTCGACAGCGGAGGCGGCATGAGCCGTCACACGTGGCACATTCGTCGAATCGCCGGGTTGCTCGCAGTCCTGCTGGTCGGCACCGCAGGCGCCGCACCGGCGCAGAACGCCGTGCTGCGTGGGACGGTGCGCTCGGACATCGGCGAACTCATCGAGGGGGCGAGCGTCGTCATTCCCGAAATGGCCTTCCAGACGGCCACGTCTGCGCGCGGCGTGTTTCTGATCAGCATCCCGGAGGCCCGGGTACGGGGCCAGGCGGTCACGCTTGTCGTCCGGATGATCGGCTTCCGGCCGTACCGGCAGGCGCTCACCGTCCGCGCCGGCGAGCACGTCTTCGACGCGACGCTCCAGAGCGACGTCAATCGGCTCGAGGACATCGTCGTCACCGGCGTGATGGAGGGAACGCCGCAGACGCAGACGACGTTCTCGGTGGACCGGGTGGACCTGACGAACGTGCGGGTCCCGTCGGTCGACCCGCTGACTCAGCTGGCGGGGCGCGTGCCGGGCGTGCTCGTCAATACATCGACGGGCCGGCCCGGCGCATCCGCCGACATCATGCTCCGCGGCCCGACGTCCATCAACGCCTCCGGCCGCTCGCAGGAGCCGCTCTACATCGTGGACGGGGTGATCATCAGCGGCGGCCTGCCCAGCATCAACACGCAGGACATCGAGAACATCGAGGTGGTGAAGGGCGCAGCCGGAGCATCGTTGTACGGGGCCCGGGCGGCGAACGGCGTCATCAACATCACCACCAAGTCCGGCCGGACGGCGGCAGAGGGGACGACGCTCCACATGCGGACGGAGGTGGGAGCGAGCGACGTCGAGCGGGAGATCCAGCTGGCGCGACAGCACGCGCTGCTGACGGACGCGACCGGGGAGCGATTCTGCATCCGGGACACGTCGCAGCCGCTGTGCGCCCGAACGGTGGACTGGATTGCCGAGACGAACCGCGTCAACAACGCCCCCGGCGGCGGAGCGGCCGATCCGGAGACCTTCACGCTCGACCCCGGCGTCTCGACGCCGGCCCCGACGCTCCGGCAGGTCTTCCTCTCGCGCCAATGGCCCGTTCCACTCTACGACGCGGTCAGCCAGGTCCTGACGAGCCAGCCATTCGTCAGCACGAACATCGAAGCGACAGGCCGGGCGGGCGGCACGCGCTACTTCGCGAGCGCGTCGCAGCTCCGCCAGAAGGGGGCCGTCCGGATGATGTCGGGCTTCGAGCGCTACACCGCCCGGCTGAACGTGGACCAGCAGGTCCGCGCCAACATGTCCCTGTCGTTCCGCACCTTCTACAGCCGCGGCAACTGGGACGGGTGGAGCCAGGACGGTGGCGGCAACCTCTTCTTCCGCCTCACGCGCCAACCGGCGTCGGTCAACGTGCTGGCACACGACACCCTCGGCCGGTTGTTCGCGCGCTCCAACATCATGTTCCAGGGCCGCCAGAACAACAATCCGCTGATGTTCACCACGGGGAACGGCATCACGGATCTCACGACGAACGACCGCTTCATCGGGGGCGGCACGCTCCGCTGGACGATGACCGGATGGGCGGACCTCGAGGCGAACTTCTCGTACGACAACGCCACGAACTACTTCGACTACGGGGAGCCCAAGGGGTTCCGCTCGAACATCCCTACCGACCTGGGGTTTGTCGGGCGGGTGTGGACAATGGTGAGCGGTGGCAGCTCCTACAACGCGAGCGTGAACCTGACCTTGCGCCACAACCTGGCACGTGACCTCGTGGCGAGGTGGCAGTTCCGCTACCTCTTCGAACAGCAGGATAGACACAGCCGAAGCCTGAGCGGCAATACCCTGGCCGTCGTCGGCGTCGATGCCGCGACCAACGCCACACTGAACCAGTCCATCGGGTCGAGCTTCACGTCACAGCGGCTCATCGGCCTGTTCGCGGGCGTGAACCTGGACTTCAAGCGGAAGCTCATCGGCGACTTCCTGCTCCGCCGCGACGGCTCGTCGCTGTTCGGGGCCGGCAACCGCTGGGCGACCTTCGGCCGCGCCTCGGTCGCCTACCGCCCCTCGCAGGAGGGGTGGTGGCCGCTGCGCGACGCCCTGAACGAGTTCAAGGTGCGCGCGTCCTATGGCACCGCGGGCGGCCGGCCCAGCTTCGCGGCCCAGTACGAGACGTTCAACATCGGCTCCGGCGGCGCCCTGACGGCAGCCCAGTTCGGCAACCGATTCCTCCGGCCGGAGGTCAATACGGAGATGGAGGTCGGCGCCGACCTCGAGCTGTTCCACCGCGTCGGGGTCACCGTCACGTATGCGCACTCCGACACCAAGGACCAGATCCTCCTCGTCCCCGTCGCCGCGGCCACCGGGTTCGCCTCCCAGTGGCAGAATGCCGGCACGCTCACCAACACGACGTGGGAGCTGTCGGTGAACCTGCCGGTCGTCCGGTCCCGCGACTTCTCGTGGTCGTGGCGGTTCAACTACGACCGTACGCGCACCGTGGTCACGAGGCTGGACGTACCGCCCTTCCGCATCGGCACACCGCTCCAGAACACCACCGACATCTTCAATGTGGCCGAGGGTGAGCGCTACGCCACCATGTACGGCAACTACTTCCTTCGCGGCACCGCGGACTGCGACAGGCTGCCGGCGCCGTTCAACGCTGACTGCGGCGGGCCGGGCGCGGCCTTCCAGGTGAACAGCGACGGATGGCTGGTCTGGACGGGCGGCTACGACGTGGGGGAAGGCCTGACCCGGAACCTGTGGATGGCGCAGCGGCCGGCGGCCGAGTCCCCGTGGGGTGTGGCCCTCAACTGGGGGATGCCGATCGCGCTGCGCGACTCGGTCGACAAGAGCTACGGTTCGGTGCCGCTCGGCACCGGGCTCCCGGACTGGCGCTTCTCGGTGAGCCAGACGCTCCAGTTCCGGCGCTGGACGGTGTACGCACTGCTCGAGGGCGTGGTCGGGCGGTCCATCTGGAACCAGGGTCGGCACTGGTCGTATCTCGACTTCATCACCCGCGACCTCGAGCAGCGCGGCAAGAGCCCGGAGGAAGCCAAACCGATCGGGTATTACTGGCGATCCGCGGAGAACCTCGGAATCGGCGGCCTGTACCACAACCTGATACCGACCAACGCCACCGTGGAGAGAGGAACCTACGCGAAGCTCCGGGAGCTGTCCGTGACCTACCACCTCGGCAGGGTGGGAGGCGCGGGCAACTGGGAGGTGAGCGTGATCGGCCGCAACGTATTCACCATCACGAAGTACCAGGGGTTCGACCCCGAGACCGGCATCAGCAGCCAGAACTACGGCACCCAGTCGAGCTCCGGACTGGTCAACGCGATCGACGCGTTCACGTTCCCGAGCCTGCGCACGTTCACGGTCACGCTGTCCACGACCTTCTAGCCGGAGGATGACGATGCACACGCTGAGCCGTGCACTGTCAGGGGTGGTCGTGGCGACGGCGCTGACCGCCTGTCGCGATCCCCTGGCGGTACAGAACCGCAACAACCCGGACCGCCTCCGCGTCCTCGCCACCGCCACGGACCTCGAGACCTACACCGCCGGGGCCTTCCGGATGATGCACCAGGGCTCCATTGGCGCAAACGCGGCGGGAAGCGGTGGGAGCATCGCGAGCCTGGCGCGGGCGTCGTCGTGGGAGGTCACGGCCGCCATGGCCAACTGCGGCTACCTCAACTTCCAGGCCATCCCGCGCACGGCCATCGACAACAGCCGCGGCAACAGGTTCAACACCGCGATTCTCACGGACTTCGCCCGGCAGTCCAGCGCCGCGCGCGCCGCGGCGGACGGCCTCAATCGGCTGACACTGGGCGGAGTCTCGCTTCCCTCGGCGGCTCAGAACGCCCGGCTCAAGGCGTTCGCCTGGTTCACGCTGGGCGTGGCCCTCGGCAACCTGTCGCTGGTCTACGACTCGGCGGCGATCGTGGACCCCTACGCGGACCTGGCGTTCGTACCGCCGCTCTCCGGGTACCGCGAGGTCGCTGCGGCCGCGCTGACGGACCTCGATTCCGCCCTGGCGTGGGCGAGCGCCACCGGCACGAACGGGTTCTCGCTGCCGAGCACCTGGATCAACGGCAATGCCCTGACCGCAGCGCAGTTCATCCAATTGGTGCGCTCGTACAAGGCGCATGTGCGGGCCGACGTCGCACGCACAGAGGCGGAAGGCGACGCCGTGGACTGGCAGGCCGTCCTCGCCGACGCGTCGAACGGGATCACCGCGGACCTCCAGATCACGACGCAGTCGTCGCCATTCTGGGGCATTGGCGTCTGCTACTGGTTCACGGGGAGTCAGGTCACCCAGTTCATCGCGGGGATGGCGGACACCTCCGGGGGCTACGAGGCGTGGCTCCGGGCGCCGCTCGGGAACAAGGTGCCATTCCTCGTCGTCACGCCCGACCGGCGCTTCCCGCAGGGCACGACTCGCGCGGCGCAACGGACCAACTCCCCCACGACGCCGACCGGCATGCTGTACTTCGCCAACCGCACGACCGGCGACATGGACGCGGGGCCCTACGGCACCTCCTTCTACTACTGGTACCGCTTCTGGGCCTGGTGGATGAATCCCGCTGGCGGCCCGTATCCCGTCTTCTCGCACAACCAGAACGACATGCTCCAGGCCGAGGCCTATCTCCGCACCGGCAACGTCCCGGCGGCAGCGGCGCTCATCGACCTCTACCGCATGCGCGCCGGCCTGCCGGCGCTGAGCGGGGTCATCACGGCCCTCGGCCAGCCGGTGCCCGGCGGCGCGGCCTGCGTGCCGCGCGTCCCGGTCGGGACCGGACCGGAGTGGACCGGTTCCACTTGCGGCGACATCTGGGAAGCGATGAAGTGGGAGTTCCGGATGGAGAACATGTTCATCGGGTACTCGTCGTGGTACTTCCCGTCCCGGCGATGGGGGGACCTGCCGGAAGGCACGCCACTCCACTGGCCGGTGCCGTACCAGGAGATGGATGCGCGACGCCACCCGTTCTACAACCTCGGCGGCGTGGGGGGCGTGGACGGCGCGGTGGGCAAGGGGACGTACGGACTGTAGGCGGCTCGGTGGCCCCGCGCAGGCCGGTGTGCAGGGCGCGGGTGCACAGGCGGGGAGGAGGCTCTCCATGAAGTGCTCCGCGTTGGCTCTCGCGCTGCTGGCATGCGGAGGGCCGGCGCTCGCCCAGTGCCCCGACGGTTCCATGCCGCGCCCCGACGGCACGTGCGGAAGGCGGGCGCCAGCGCCCACGGCAGCCACTCCGAGACCCCGGCCCTTCACGATTGTCGCGGAGATGGACGGCACCGCCCCGGCCGAGGTGAGGGCCGCGGGGCGCAACCTCGTCATCTCGGCGCTGGACGAGTCCGGCGCGCTCGCCGTGCTGCCGGACGCTCAGGTCCGGTTGGGGCTCACGCTGGCGGGGAGGCCCGAGACGACACGGGTGGACGTCGCGACGGCGCGGGAGCTGGCGGTGCGCGGATCGGTGCGGACGGTGATGACGGGCACGATCGACCGGGTGGGGCAGACGTACCACGTGGCCATACGGGTGCTCGATGCCGACTCGAATGTGGTCGTGGCGGCCAGGAGCGGGATCGCGCGAGGAGACGACGACCTCATTCCTACGCTGGATCGGATACTCCGGTTGGTGCGGGCGGACCTGGGTGAGCGCCGCGCGGCGATCAGGGCGAACCGGCCTCTGCAGCAGGCCGCCACGCCATCGTTCGCCGCGTATCAGCAGTACCGACGGGCGATCGAGCTGAACGTGGCCGGCAACTACCCGGCCTCCGCCGGCGCGTACAAGCGCGCGCTGGCGCTGGACACTGGCTTCGCGGCGGCCTGGCGCGGCTTGGCCGCAGTGTACTTCAACATGGGACACCCGGACTCGGGCTGGGCTGCCGCCGACTCGGCCCTCGCCCGGCCCGGGCGACTCGTCGAGTGGATGCGGCTCCATGCCGAGGGACTTCGTGCGGGTCGCACGGGGGAGACCGCGGTTGACACCTACCTCGAAGCCCATCGGTTGCAGGGCGGATCGCCCATCAACGCCGGCGACGCCCTCGCCAACCGCGGTCGCTTCACCGAGGCGGTCGCACTCTATGAGGCGTGGGAGCGGTCGGCTCCGTTCGGCCTCACACCAATCGAGCAGAACAACTTCGTCGTCTGTCTCTTGGCGCTCGGACGGTTCGACGAGGCGCACCGGAGAGCGGCGTCGGTCCCCGGCGACCTCGGTATCCGCACCCGGCTCTGGGTGGCAACGTGGACGGCAGACTGGCCAGCTGCCGAGAGCCTGGCGACGAGACTCCTGGAGCGCAGTACGCGAGTCAGGACCTGGCGGATCGAGGCGCTCCTCGCGCAGGCATCAGTGGCCGCGGCGAGGGGCCGGGTGCGGGATGCGCTCGACGTCCTGGGGAATCTCGGAGTCACCGGCCGTCAGCAGATGCAATTGGCGCTGCGCCTTGTCAGCGGCCTCCCGGTGACGGCAGCCGAGGCGGGCACCATGTCCCCGGAGGCCGTCGCGTACGAACAGCTGACGTTTGCGCTGTGGGCGGTGGCGGCGGGCGACACCGCCGGCGCCCGCAGCATCCTGAGGCGCGTCCAGAGCCTGCCTTCGGGGCAGCGCGCTCGAACCGATGCCCAAGCTGCGCTGGTCGAGGCGTGGCTCGCGGCTGCGGCGGGGCGTCCCGCGGAGGTCGCCCGGCTTCTGCGGCCTCTCACCGACCGAGGCACGCTGGACAGGTGGGGCCTCACGCAGAAGGTGCGTTGGACGCTGGCTGACGCCTACGAGCGCCTGGGACAGCTGGATTCGGCGGCGGCACAACTGGAACGTTTGGCTGCCTGGCAAGGGGCGTCGAAGGTGGACGTCAACCAACGTGGCCTGACGCATTCCTTCGCGCATCAGCGGCTGGTGATGCTCTACGCGCGCCTGGCGCGCCTGGCCGACGCGCGGCGTCACTGGCGGGTGTTCAGCGAGACATTCACCAACCCCGATTCCGAAATGCAGCACTTGGTGGACGAGGCGCGGGCGGCAATGGCGAGCGCCGAGCGGCGGAACTAGGAACCCGATGCGAATGCCCGCGACGTGCTGCATGCCGCTGGCGCTCCGGGCGCTCGGACCACTCGCGCACCACGTGGCCGGGCTCCTTGCGGAACAGGAACAGGTCGGGCTAGACCAGCGTCCGGGGGCCGAAGCGGATGTCGGCCGGGCTGGGCAGCACCGCGAGGGCGGTGCAGTCCTCGAGCGCGACGCCCAGCACGACCTCCAACTCGTGCAGCACGGCCTGGTGCGGATGCGCCGGCGCCGGAGTCACGACGTGGAACCCGTCCAGCAGCTCGTGCCGCAGCCCGTCGTCGGGGAGCGCGAGCAGTTGCTCGATGGTCGTGACCTCCTCGAGCCTGGTCGGCATGGCCATAAGATGAACCTCCTCGGCGGACACGGGCAACTCGGCGTGCGCCGAGCGTAGCACGCCCGCGCCCGGATGTGCCATCGTTCTCGCACGCGCCCATGGCATTCCCTTGCACAGGCGCCAGCGGCCCCGGCAGTTCGCCGGGCCCGTCCCCTGTGCGGCCGTGCGTCCGTGCGCCGGTGCGCCTAGCCGCGGCCAGCCGGCCGCCGCACCGGCATGGAGCAGCGGAAGCCGGTCAGCCACAAGTCTCTCCGCAGGACCGCAGGCGGATACGGGAGCCGCCAGGTGACGCCGGCCAAGCTGTCGGGAGTGTTCACCGCTCCACCGCGGATGACGTACCGCCCCGCGAACTCCGGTGTCGCGGTCCCGCCGGGATACGCGGCCATCGGCGAGCGCGTCCACTCATACACGTTGCCGACGAGGTCCAGGACGCCCTCGGGCGAGCCGCCCGCCGGGTAGCTCCCGACCGGCGCGGGGGCGGTTCGCTGGGAACCCTCCGTCGCCGCAGCGGCCGGGCTCCACTCCGAGCCCCAGGGGTAGCGCCGCCCGTCCGGCCCGCGCGCCGCCGCCTCCCATTCCTCCTCGGACGGAAGCCGTCCGCCGCTCGGGTGCTTCCAGGCGCAGTAGTTCATCGCCTCCGACCAGAGCACCGCCGTGACGGGAACGCTGCTGTCGGGCGGGGCGCCCTCGGGATCCTCGCTCCACGGCGCCGGCGCGCGGCCGCTGTCCACGAAGACCGCATAGTCTCGGATCGTCACCTCGTGCACGTCGAGCCCGAACGAGTCCAGCGTCACCGTGTGCGCCGGGCGCGCGCTCCTCGGCCCGGCGTCGTCACCGATCACGTACAGTCCACCGGGGATCACCACCATCCCCGGATCCACGACCGGTATGGCTGGCGCC
>Ga0316628_100004647_pt1 | contig 10821 bp, 8 predicted proteins | sample OWC_Aug_M2_C1_D5_FD_207648 | JGI IMG/M metagenome (GOLD analysis project Ga0316628, IMG submission 207648) | Wetland soil microbial communities from Old Woman Creek delta, Ohio, United States - OWC_Aug_M2_C1_D5_C | ecosystem: Environmental > Terrestrial > Soil > Wetlands | place: USA: Ohio... | reverse complement strand
GGGGTCTGCACCCGGGTAACCCGTTTCGGATGGCGTCTGAAACTCGCCGCTAACGGGGTCTAGGCCCGGACCAGGCCCGTCTTAGAATAAGCTGTTGGTGTTGTCGCCGAGTGTTGCGGTTCAACCGATCCTTCGGCACGGGGTCCGGTCCAAGACCCCGTAAGCGTCTCAGACAGTCAGTCCCGCCTGCGGCGGGATCACCCGGGTGCAGACCCCTCCGGGACTCGATGCAACTCGATAGAAGCGATCGTTTCCGGTATTACGGGGACTCAGGACGCCCGGCGGACTCCGGGGCCTGGGCAAAAAACTGCAGCTTGACCGACCCGATGTCGATCACATCGAGATCCTGCAGCAGGACGGATTTCCTGACGCGTTGATCGTTGACCCTGGGATTGGACCAGCCGCCGGCATGACTCAGGTAGTAGCCGTCCGGTCTGCGGCTGATGGTCGCTGCCGTCCAACCGACCAGCCATCCCTTCACCACGATCTCGGAGGTGGGATCTTTGCCGATCTTGATCAGGCTGCCGACCAGGTCCAGCTTGCCGTGGCCGCCGGCCAGGTAGGTCAATTGCGCGCACATATCGTTCGGCCGAAGCAGGGGCTTAGGAACGAGCGGCGCGCTTTTCTGCATCATGGAACGGTAGCTGCTCGTGTCCATGACCATCGTCTTGTCGATTTGAGCCGGGGGGACTTCACCCTCCTGCGCCGCATCGTCGAGGGAAAAAACCAGCAGGTGCTTGCCGATGCTGATCACGTCTTCGTCCTTCAGCCAATGCGACGTCACCAGCTGCTCGTTGACAAAGGAGCCGTTCTTGCTCTGCAGATCCACCAGGACATAGGCTTCCCCCACGGCGTCGATCTTGGCGTGGTGGCCGGAAACGGCCAGGTTGTCAATAACGATGTCGTTGTCTTTGCGGCGGCCGATAGTGAGGGATCGGCCTTTCCCGATCGGGTGGCGACCGATGACGTTATCTTTGAATTTGAGCGTTATGTTCGGCATATGGGCTGCTCGGTGATGAGAGGTTAAGCTCCGATCGATGCCAGTCGTTTCCTGACACGGCCGACCCATCTTCCGAAGCCGGAGGAGGAGTTGGGCCGGACACCGGTGACCTGAAGAACGACCGCGGATATGTTGTCGTCGCCGCCCCGCTCGTTGGCCAGGTCCACCAGCGCTCGGCAGGCTTGGGCCGGCGGGCGAGAGCCGGCGATCGACATGATCTCCCCGGGCGCCACTTTCGTGCTGAGCCCGTCGGAACAGATGACAAGGGTATCCCCTTTGAAACAGTTGAGCTCGCAGATGTCGGCTTCCACGGTGCCCCGGGGGCCGACCGCGCGGGTGAGAACATTGTGCATGAACACGGCATGCGCCTCACCCCATGCGTCGGCCTGAAGCGTGTGAGCCACGGACAATAAATCAATTTTACCGTTTCGAATCAGATAGATGGGGCTGTCGCCGACATTGGCGGCGATGACGGTATTGTCGGCCAGGTAGACAGCGGCGACCGTGGACCCCATGCCGCGATAGGCGTCGTTCGCAGCGGCGGCCTCGTAGATCACCCGGTTCGACCATTCGATCCCTGCCAGCAGCCGCCCGGCTTCGACTGAAAGAGGACCGCTGTTTGAGGATTTGGCAGGGCCTGATGCGGGGCCGGTGAGGAAGTCGCAGATGGATTTCACGACCAGGGAGCTGGCGACTTCGCCGGCTTGATGCCCGCCCATGCCGTCGGCCACCAAGTAAAGGCCCTGGTGGTCATCGATGAAGACCCGGTCCTCGTTGGATTCTCTTTTTCTGCCGATGTCTGAAATCCCCGCTGATTCGACACTGATCATATCTTTTAATTTTATTCGCAAAGGGTGCATTGGTCAAGCCGGGCGAAAAAATAAAAAACCCTAACTTTCGCGATTCTTACCAAAATTTCTTGCGGCAAGGCCCGGGGGGGTCTCGGTGCCACTATGATGATATCGCCCAGTTTAGGAAAAACAATAGAAGGTCTTTGACTTGCGGACGCTTGGCAGGCATAATCGAGCAAAGCCCAGCAGGATATACGTTCCATGCGCGAAATCCTTTTTTTGAAAAATGAAACCCAACCCTATCCGTGGGGGTCAAAGACCGCGATCCCCGAGTTGCTGGGGCTGCCGAACCCTGACGGCATTCCCCAGGCGGAGCTGTGGATGGGGGCTCACCCGAAAGCCCCTTCCATCGTTCAAACACCGGAAGGTGGGGTGCCTCTCGATGCGCTGATCGAGCGCTGCCCGGACGACATCCTGGGGCCGCGGGTATCCTCGGCTTTCGAGCGTAAGCTCCCGTTTCTCTTCAAAGTCTTGGCAGCGGCCGAGCCGCTGTCGATCCAGGCCCACCCTGACGCAAGCATGGCCCGGAAGGGGTTTGCGCAGGAGAACAGGTGCGGCCTGGCCCCCAATGCTCCCGAGCGGAACTATCGCGACCCCAACCCCAAGCCGGAATGCGTGTGCGCCCTGACACCGTTCTGGGTCTTGTGCGGTTTTCGTCCGCCGGCACAGATCCTCAAACATCTCCGCCTGCTCTGCCCGCGGGAGCTGAGGACAGAGATCGCCGCCTTCGCGGCTAACTGCAACCCAAAGGGGCTGAAACACCTGTTTGCCGCACTGCTGGCCCTCGGCCCGTTGCCCCGCCGAAAGGCGGTCGCCGAGGCGGTATCCTGGGCAGAGAAGGGGGCTGACAACGCCTTGGGATGGATTCCGTCCCTTGCGCGGTGCTATCCGGACGACATCAGTGCGTTGGCCCCCGCACTGATGAACACCTTGCGGCTGGAGCCAGGCCAGGCGCTGTTTCAGGCGGCTGGAGTTCTGCATGCCTACCTCGAAGGAACGGCGATTGAAATCATGGCAAATTCCGACAACGTGGTGCGGGCGGGGCTGACAGCGAAGCACATCGACATCCTCGAACTGTTCAACGTGGTGCGATTCGATGCTCAGGAAATTCAATTGGTTCGCACCGAAACCCGGACTCCCGCCGAAACGACCTATATTACCCCTGCGGCGGAGTTCGCGCTGTCGGTGATTCGCCTGAACGACACCGAGAGCTATTGCAGCCGAGCCGATCGAAACGTTGAAATCCTGCTGTGCATCGACGGGAAGGCCAACCTCGGTGAAACTCGTCCCGGCGGGAAAACCCTTGAAATCACCCGGGGGGCGTCGGTTCTCGTGCCGGCCGCAGCACCGGCCTACCGCATCACCGGACCGGCCGAGCTCTACAAGGCCACAGTACCATAACCCGACCATTTCATGATAACCTCCCAACGTGCGATGAACATTTTTCTGATCGGTTACCGCGGCACGGGAAAAAGCGAAGTCGGCAGGGCGCTTGCAGGGATGTTGAACCGCCCCTGGTTGGACATGGATGACGAGCTCACGCAACGGCTGGGAACGACGCTCCACGCCTATGTCGGCCGCTGGGACTGGCCTGCCTTCCGGAGGGAAGAGAAAAGCCTTTTGCAGGAGGTGTGCCGCCGGGACGGCTGGGTGATATCGACGGGAGGAGGCGTGGTGTTGGATGCCGATAATGTGACGGCCATGCGAAGCAGCGGCCGGGTGATCTGGCTGCAGGCATCGGCAAGCGCCATCCAGGAACGCCTCGCAGCCGACCCGCGAACTCGCGACCTGCGGCCTCCCCTGAGCACCGCAACCGATCCGGCGGCGGAAATTAAAGACATGCTCAGCCGCCGGTTGGCGCTGTACCAGCAGGCGGCACACTGGCAGATCGACACGGAGGGGCTTCCCGTCGAGCAGGTCTGCCGGTGCATCTCCGAATGGATAGCTCTCTGAAGCGGATGATTTTTTGCGAGCCCATCAATCTTCAGCCAACTTCTTTCTCCCCCTTGACAACACCAAACGATTTAAGTAGCTTTGCGCACATTTGACGCAACCATCATCTCGCCCGGATCACAGGAGCCGACCGCGTATGACACTCACCAAAGCGCAAATTGCGGATGCCATCCACCAAGAACTCGGTTTTCCCAAGAACAGATCGGCTGAACTCCTGGAGCTTCTGCTGGAACTGATGAAGAATAAGCTCGACAAAGGCGAGGATGTTCTCATCAGCGGCTTCGGAAAATTCTGTGTCAAGGATAAAAAAGAGCGTCGCGGCCGCAACCCCGCGACCGGCCAGGACATGACGCTGGTTAAACGCAGAGTGATCACATTCCGCTGCTCCCATCTGCTCAGGGAAAAAATCAACAGCGTGGTCGCTTGACAGGCCGCCTCAGCCCAAGGGCGACCGGTCGGCTGTCACCCCACAGAGATGTGATCTCAGGCCCTTCACGCGCGGCCGTCGCGGCCAGTTCCTCCTCATCCAGGCGATAACCTTCCCCGGGGTCGACCGCGGACGCGGAATGCCGTGTTCACGGGAAGCGCATGAGCCTGCCCATCCCGCGGTGGCTGACTGACGATGGCGGCGGCCATCGCCCTGGCGGCTGATCTGCCGGACGGAATCCCCCGGGAATGAACGGGGAGATCCACGCCAACCGCAACATGACCGGATTCCATCTCATCACCAGCAACCACATGGAACTGCTGGTCGAACGCCTGGCGGCGCTGGCTCGTGAGCCCCTCACTTCTCCGCTGGCCCCGGACATCGTCGTGGTGCAAAGCCGCGGCATGGAGCGCTGGGTGTCCATGGAACTGGCCCGGCTCAACGGCATCAGCGCGAATGTGCAGTTCCCATTCCCCAACGCCTTCATCGAGGCGGTATTCAAAGCCGTCTCGCCCGGCCTGGCCGTGCCCTCGCCCTTCGAGCCCGACGTCCTGGCTTTCCGTGTCATGGCCATCATCCAGGAACATTCCGGGCAGGATGAGTTCAAGCACCTGCGCCACTTCCTGGCGGACGATCCCCGCGGGGTCAAACTGTACCAGCTGTCTCGGAAAATCGCCGATCTTTTCGACCAGTACCTGGTTTTCCGCCCTGAAATGATCGAAAGCTGGGAGAGGGGGCCGGCTGCCGATTCCGGGCATCATCGCTGGCAGTCCCTGATCTGGAGGGAACTCGTACGTCTCACGCCCGGCGTGCACCGGGTCGGCCAGCGCCGGCTGCTCGCAGACGCCATCCAAAGCGGTGCCGCCGGCCTCGGCGCGCTGCCCAGGCGGGTGTCGCTGTTCGGGGTTTCCTATCTCCCCCGGTTTCATCTGGAGATTTTCGGGGAGCTGTCACGCATCGTGGAGGTGCATGTCTTCTGCATGAACCCCTGCCGGGAATACTGGGCGGACATCGTTTCCGAGCGCGAAGTCCAGAAGGTTCAACGGCGTCTGGGAGCCGACGACGCCGTAGAGCAGCGTCTGCACCTCGAGCGCGGCAACCGGCTGCTGGCCTCGCTGGGAACCCTCGGCCGCAATTTCCTGGGCATGCTCACCGAATTTCCCGCCCTGCAAAGCGAGGAGTTTGCCGAACCCGTCGGCTCATCCCTGCTGGGCCGGCTCCAGTCCGACATCCTGAACCTCAGAGACCCTGAACGCGACCCGGATCTTTCGACCGACGCCTCCCTGCGGGTTCACGCCTGCCACAGCGCCATGCGCGAGGTCGAGGTCCTCCACGATCAGATGCTGGCGATGTTCGAGGAGGATCCCCGGCTGCAGGCGGGCGAGGTCATCGTCATGACTCCGGACATCGAGGCCTACGCCCCGTTCATTTCCGCGGTGTTCGGCGCCCCGGGTGACGCCCAGCGCCGCATCCCCTTCTGCATCGCCGATCGCGGTCCGCACCGGGAGAGCAGCTCCCTGCAGACCTTTCTGAGCCTGCTCGATCTGCGGGACAGCCGGTTCAGCGCCGGCGAGGTGCTGCGCCTGCTGGAAGCCCCGGGGATTTTAAAGCGCTTCGGGCTGGAGACCGCCCATCTGCCCCGCCTGGAACAGTGGATCCGAGAGGCCCGAATCTGCTGGGGCGAGGACGAGACCACCCAGAGGGCGCTGGGGCTTCCCGGCCACGCCTACAACACGTGGAGGGCCGGGATCGAACGGCTGCTTCTTGGTTATGCGCTTCCGCCCCGGGGCACCGAGGTGTTCCACGGGATCCGCGGGACCAACGCCATCGAGGGCAGCGACGCGCGGGTGCTGGGGCCTTTCCTCGATTTCCTGGAACAGGTGTTTGCGTTGTCGCGCCGCCTGAGCCGGCGCCGGCGGCTGGGCGCATGGCGCGACGAGCTCAACGGCGTGATATCCGATTTTTTCCCGGAGGACGAGGGCGAGCAGCCGGACCTGCAGCGCATCCGCCGCATGCTGGATGAGCTGGCCGGCCTGGAAGAATCCTCAGGGTATACCGCGGACGTCCCGGTGGACGTCGTGCGCTTGTTTGTGTCCGAGCGGCTCGAGGGGCAGGGCGCCGGCCGGGGGTTCATGACCGGCGGCGTGACCTTCTGCTCCATGCTGCCGATGCGGACCATTCCATTCAAGGTGGTCTGCCTCATTGGTATGAACCATGACGCCTACCCGCGTGAAAGCCGTCAGCTTACCTTCGACCTGATGGCCCAGGCGCCGCGGCCGGGGGATCGTTCCCGCCGCAACGACGACAAATACCTTTTTCTCGAGGCCCTGTTGTCGGCACGCCGCCGGCTTTATATCAGCTACATCGGGCAAAGCATCCAGGACAACAGCCCCGTGCCGCCCTCCGTCGTGGTGAGCGAGTTGATCGACGCGATCCAGACCGGCTACGGCCTGTCCGTGGATCACCCCGAGGGGCCGCTGGTGACCCGTCACCGGCTTCAGGCGTTTTCCCCAGCCTATTTCCGGGCCGGATCCGGGCTCTTCAGCTATTCCGCCGAAGACCGGCAGGCCTGTGCCGCGGCCGCCGCCCAGCCCTCCCCGCAGCCGTTCGTGCCCGGGCCGATCCCGCTGACCGCGGATGAAACGGCCGCCTGGAGCCGCCTGGACCTCGAGCGGCTGACGTCATTTTTCGCCAACCCGGCCCGGTTTCTGCTCAGAAGCCGCCTGGGCGTGCGCCTCGAAGCGCCGGAAGCCGTGCCGCAGGACAGCGAGCCTTTCATCATCGGCGGCCTGGAGCGTTTCGACATGGGCAGCGCCCTGCTCGAACACCGCTTGAAGGGCCTGCCTCCCCGGGATGCCTTTGCGGCGCTGCGCGCCGAGGGCCGCCTGCCCCACGGAACCATGGGCGAGGTCGAGTTCCGCGATCTCTGGTCCGAGGTGGACCGGTTCGCCCGCCGCCTCGACGCCCTGCGCCCGGCAGCCCCTTCGACGACGATTTCCGCTCAATGGGACATCGCCGGGTTCAGCTTGACGGTGCGCCTTGCCGGTCTCTCGGAGAACGGCTGCCTGCGATACCGTTTCGGCAAGCTGCGCGCCAAGGACCACCTGGACCTGTGGCTGCGGCACCTGGCGCTCTGTCTGGCCGAACCCGCCCGGGGCCGCCGGGAAAGCGAATTGGTTTGCACCGACCGCACCCTGAGGTTGAAGCAGGTTGCGGACAGCCGGGCGGTTCTCGAGGACCTGCTGGGACTCTACCGCCGGGGCCTTGAGCAGCCGCTGTTTTTTTTCCCGAAGTCTTCGCTCGAGTATGCCTGGATGCTGCGCAAATGGTCTTCGGAAGCCCGGGCCCTGGGAGCCGCCCGCACCGCCTGGGAAGGCAGCGAAGCCCATCCGGGTGAACACACGGACCCCTACTTTCGGCGCTGTTTTGAAACCCTGGACCCCCTCGGCGTGGAATTCATGGAATTGAGCCGGCGAGTCTTCGATCCCCTTCTGGACTGCGCCGACTATAGAACCTAATCTGATGGAAATCGGATCGATCATCGACATCCTGCGAGTCCTTCCGGAGACCTTCGCCCTGAAACCCGGGGATCTGTTGAAGGTGAACGTCCTGGAGGTGTTCGAACAGCAGCGCGCGCTGGTGGACCTGGGCCGATTCCGGGCAACGGCTGCCATCACCTTCCCGGTGGCTGCCGGTGATGAGCTTTGGGTGCGGGTCATCGAAACGCAAAACCAGCTGCGATTGCAGCTGGTCCCGACTCCGGCCGGGCCTGCGCCGCCGGCCGGTGCGGCAGCGGGCCCGGTGCAGGCGGTGCCGGCGGAATCCTTCCAGCAAGTTCAGGCATGGATCGATCAGCTGGTCGGTGCTGAGCGGCAAGTCCCCGGTTCGCAGCGGCTTCCAGGGGATGCGCAGCAGGCCCTCGAGGCACTGAGGATTTTCCTCGATCCGTTCGAGCCGGGTTCCAGCGCTGACATCGTCGCCCGCAAACTCAGCAAATTCTGCGACGACTCCGGGCTTTTCCTGGAACTTCGGCTGGCGGATGCGGTGAAGCGGGACGCCGATGGGGCAGGCCGGCCGCCAGCGCCGGACGCGCCGTCTCCGGACCTGCCCGGGCGCATCCTGACAACCGACCTGAAGGCACGGCTCATGCTCCTCAAGGCTTTCTTTGAGAGTCCGGCCGGCCGGGAGCTGATCACCGACAGCCGTGAAGCCGCCGGCCTGGCTCGGGCCGCAGTCGAAATGCTCGCGGATATCCGCGCCGGACAGGAGCAAATGGCCAAACCGACCGCCGCGGCGGAACCCTTCCAAATGGTCCACTTTGCCCTGCCCATGACGGACGACCGTCACCAGGTCCAACTGAAAATCGCTTACCCTCGGCGCCGGCCGGCCGGGACGGCGGACGGGCACCGCGCGGCGATCCTGCTTCAGCTCGATCGGATGGGGGCCGTCCGCGCCGATCTCATGCTGCTGGGCCGGAGCCTGAACGTCTCCATCTTCGTTTCCGGCCCCGAGCTCCGGGACCTGGTCACCCGACACGCGCCCGAGGTGCGTGAGGCGCTTTCGGCGTTTTTCGAAAACGTCGGCGTCCACGTGTCGGTTTCGGCCCAGAAAATCGCCCAGTTTGAGGCCGAGGATTGGCGGCCTCTCGGCGAAACCCAGGTGGATGTGCGCGTATGAAAAAGGAAAAGCCACCCAAGGCGGCAGCCCTGCGTTACGATCGCGCCAAAGACGGCGCCCCCCGCGTGGTCGCCAAGGGGCGGGGTCATGTGGCGGAGAACATCATTGCCGTCGCCCGGGAGCACGGGGTGCCGCTGCACGAAGACCCGAACCTGGCCGAGACCTTGAATGCCCTTGATCTCGAAACCGAGATACCGCCGGAGCTCTACCGCGCCGTGGCGGAAATCCTGGTCTTCATTTACCGCTTAAACGGGAAACTGCGCACGTCATGACCCCTTTCGACCCCGTCCACACGCCCCTGGAGGGGATCAGCCTCATCGAGGCCGCCGCCGGCACCGGTAAGACCTACACCATCGAAGGGCTCTATGTCCGGCTGGTGCTCGAAAAGCAACTGCCCGTGGAGCAGATCCTGGTAGTGACTTTCACCCGCGCGGCCACCGCCGAACTGAGGGACCGGATTTACAAACGCCTGGCCAGGGTGCGCGACGCTTTTGCCGGGACCCCTGCCGATGACGACGAACTCCTGAGCCACTTGACGGCTCATCATCCCAGCCCCGCCCAGGCAGACCGCCTGCTGCGCCAGGCGCTGATGGATTTTGACCGCGCCGCCATATTCACCATCCACGGGTTCTGCCAGCGGGTGCTCTACGAAAACGCCTTCGAGACCGCCTGCGCCTTCAATGCCGAACTGCTCCAGGACCAGACGCCGATGCTGGCCGAGGTGGTGGAGGATTTCTGGCGCAAACGGGTCTGCGACCAGCCGCCGGAGTTCCTGCGCTTTGCCCAGGGGACGCTGAGCGACCCGGATGCCCTGCTGAAACTGGCCGGCAAAACCACGGCGGCCGAGTTTGCCGTGACGCCGCTGCAGGACCGGCCATGCCTGCGGCCTGAAACCCTCGCTGCCTTCCGGCATGGGCTGGAGTGCCTCAAGAGCCGCTGGCGGGCCGGGCGGGAGGAGGTCCACCGCATTCTTCTGGAGGCGCCGCTGAACGGCAGGAGCTATGGCACGCTGCCGCTTGGGGAACGCGGCGGGCCTTCCGGGCGGGAACGGAAGGTTCAGGGCCTGATCGAGGCCATGGATGCGTATATCTCCCCGGCTGAGCCGGAGTACCCGTTGATTGCAGCCGTCGATAGGCTGGCCGCGTCGACCCTCGCCCGGCAGACGCTCAGCCGGGGCCGGACACCGTCACACCCGGTGTTCGACGCGTGCGAAGCGCTCCTCCAGGCCGGCCGGTCCCTCGGGTTGGAAATGACCGGGCACCTGCACTACCTGAAAGGGAGCTTGCTGGAATTTGCCCGTACCGAATTGGAGCGGCGTAAAACCGAAAGAGGGCGGGTCTCTTTCGACGACCTGCTACGGCGGGTGGCGCGGGCGCTGGACGCGCGCGGGGGTGATGAGCTGGCCGCCGCCGTACGCAGGCGCTACCAGGCGGCGCTGGTAGACGAGTTCCAGGACACGGACGATCTGCAGTACGTTGTTTTCCTGCGGCTGTTTTCGTCGCCGCAGCATCTGCTGTTCATGATCGGTGATCCCAAGCAGGCCATATACGGGTTTCGCGGCGCCGATATTTTTTCCTACCTGCGTGCGGCGCAGCACGCCGGGCGCCGCTTCACCCTCAGCCGCAACTGGCGGAGCTCGCCCGGGCTCATCCAGGCGATCAACGCGCTTTTTTCGCGATCGCCGGCACCGTTCCTGTTTCCCGACATCGAGTTCATCCCGGGTAAAGCCGCCCGGGCCGGGGTGTCACCGACGGCCGCGCCGATGGTCATCTGGCATGTGGATTCCCGGCGGCACCGCGAGGACGGCAGCGCCCTGACCAAAGCGGAGGCGCAGCCGCTCATCGCCCGGGCCGTGACGGCCGAGATCCGGCGGCTGGCCGCCCCTGGGCCCGTTGCAGTCAAGACCGGCGACA
>Ga0316628_100004646_pt1 | contig 10821 bp, 8 predicted proteins | sample OWC_Aug_M2_C1_D5_FD_207648 | JGI IMG/M metagenome (GOLD analysis project Ga0316628, IMG submission 207648) | Wetland soil microbial communities from Old Woman Creek delta, Ohio, United States - OWC_Aug_M2_C1_D5_C | ecosystem: Environmental > Terrestrial > Soil > Wetlands | place: USA: Ohio... | reverse complement strand
AGGGGCTGCTGAATGCCCGCAACGGTCAATCCGCCTGCTCAAAGTCGGTTGGTTTGTCTGCAGCTTGGACGTTCCAAGTGAAGTGGCAAACAGGATGTCATAGATGTCCATAAAACCGGCAACTATTCCTGCTGCCAAATCTCGGCATCAATCCAGAGTTGTACCCGATGGCCTGTATCGTTGATCAAACCCAAGACTGTGACCGATCCCCGTGTCAGATTCAAAAGTCCAGAGAGCATTTCCTCGGACCAAAGTGCAGTTTGGATGCGCCGATGAGGTTCCCCACTCTTTTCAAGTCCAGCTTCTTTTCACAGGCGGTCATGAGCAGATAGAATGTTTCCTGTTTACCCCGCAGAAAGAGGTTCTTGGTACTCACCGCGGGCAGCCTAGGCCGAAGCCGCTCGGCCTCTTCGCAGGTATAGACTGGCGGGTGTTCGTACCGCTGGTAAGGGATTTGCTGAGCGTCGAGAAATCCCAAGAGCTGAGCTTCAGTGTCGAGCATACTTTGTTTACATCCGTATCTGATGGCAGCCGAACGAGAGACTGCACCCTGAGCTTGTCGAAGGGTGCTTCCCCAACTTCTTGAAAAGATACCTATTCGAGTTGTGTGATCTCGTGCCCTGCCACGACCATTTGTCCTTGCCGGTCAGTCCGAACCCGCCCACGAATCAACACGGGCTCACGTTGTGATAGGGCAGAGCGATAGCGGTCCAACGCCGCGCCGCTCCACAACACTTGATAGATGCCGGCTTCGTCTTCCATGTCCACCAGCAGCATCGGCGCTTGCTGGGCGCTAAAACGGTGTGCGGCAAGTCGCACCCCGGCGAGCGTTACGTCCTGGCCCGTATGACGGCTCAGCTCATCACTGCGAATCAATCCATGTTGGGTGAGTTCCTCTGCTACCAACTGCAAAGGGTGCACGCTGACCAACATCCCCAGCACTTGACGTTCCCAGGCGGCGCGCTCGTGTAGAGCCGGATCGGGCATCGCCATCACCGGTTGCGTCGCCAACAATCCTATCTGACCGGCGTGCCGGCCATGCCAACGGTCCCGCTCAAGTTGGGACAGCTTCGCCTTGGCGTTTCCAAGGCCGTCCAATGCGCCCGCTTTGACGAGGTTGACGGCCTCGACGTATTGCGGCTGAGCCCGCGCCAGAAAATCTTCTAACGACTCAAAGGGACGCTGGGTAATGATAGTCTTCATAGTCGTGCGCGTCAACTCGCGTACCTGGCCCAATCCCATCCAAAGTGTCTGAGGGGGTTCCAGAGTAAACGCTTCATCGCTGTAGTTGACGTGCGGCGGTCTGACAGCCAGCCCCAACTGTCGCGCTTCGCTCATATAGACACTCGGCCGATAAAACCCGCCCGGCACTGCCAGCCGCGCTGCCATAAACTCGGCGGGATAGTGCGTCTTGAGATACGCCATACGATAGGCCACGGCGGCATAACCCGCTGCGTGCGCCTTGGGAAAGCCATAACCCGCAAATGCCGCTATCAGCTCCCAGACTTGTTGAGCGAGAGTTTCATCCAGTCCACTCGTCGCTTGCGCGCCGGCGACAAACTGCGCGTGCAATCTTTCCATCTCATGCGCTGACCTGAACTTGGACATTGCCCGTCGCAGGATGTCGGCATCGCCGAGTGAAAAGCCTGCGACCTCGTGCGCGATGCGCAAGACCTGTTCCTGGTACAAGATCACGCCATAGGTCTCACGCAGGATCGGTTCAAGCGCCGGGTGCAGGTATTCGGCGGGTTCCTGGCCGAGGTGCCGTCGCACAAACGCATCCTTCAATCCACCTTTGAGCGGCCCCGGCCGGTAGAGGGCCAACGCGACGATGAGGTCGTTCACTGTGCGTGCTGAGAGTTCCCTCAAAGTCATGCGCATTCCGGGGCTTTCGGTCTGAAAGCAACCGATGGTGCGTGCGGTCGCGAGAGTTTGTTCCGCAGCAGCATCTTGCTCAGGAATAGACTCGAGCGTGAAATCCGGCTGGCGTTGCCGAATCATCTCGACGCAATCGGCGATGACGGTCAGTGCGCTGATGCCCAGCAGGTCAATCTTGACCAGCCCCAGTTTTTCAATGCCGCCCATGTCGAACTGAGTGACCAACAACCCTTTTGTCGCATATTGCAGTGGCACGAGATCGGTGATTGGCCCAGGTGAGATGATGATACCACCAGGGTGAATCGAGAGGTGATGCGGTGTCCCGTCAAGCGCGCGGCTCGTCTCCAGCACTTGGCGCTCGGTAGGGTCACGGGCTTGCTCGATGAGTTCTGCCTGCGCGTCTTGCATCCGCTTGCGCGCACCGGGATGCCAGAACCCCGGCAGTTGAGCGGAAAGCTCCTTGATGCGTGTCTCCGGCAGACCGTAAGCTTTGCCCACCTCGCGCAGCGCGTAACGGGCACGCAGTGTAGCGTAGGTGCAAACCATCGCGACGTGATCCGCCCCGTATTTCTGGTAAACGTATTCGATCACCTCATCCCTTCGATGCGAGCACAGATCGAGGTCAATGTCGGGCGGGTCGTGGCGCTCCAGCGATAGGAATCGTTCAAAGTACAGGTTGTGCGCGATAGGGTCAATGTCGTGGATGCCCAGGCAGTAGGCCACGACCGAAGACGAAGCAGACCCGCGCGGTGAGATAGGTACGTGCTTCTCTCGCGCGTATCGCACAATGTCGGCGACGACGAGAAAGTAGGGCGTGTAGCCCAGCGTGTCAATCACATCCACTTCTTTGCGCAGGCGTGCCTCGACCTCGGGCGTCAGATCGCCATAGCGCTGCGAGGCTCCGGCGAGCGAGCGCGTCCACAGTTCCTCGTGTGTGGTGCGCTCCGGCGGCAAATCGAGCGCCGGAAAATGAAGCTGGCCAAGCGGAAACTCGAAGTGGCATTGGTCGGCAATCCAACCGGTATGGTCGAGCGCAGAGGAAAAGTCGGCAAATCGGCGCCGCATCTCATCCTCCGAAGGGTAGGACAGGTCGGCGAGTGACGGCAAGTCTTTCACGCGGCGACCCTTTCGCATGGCGGTCAGGACCTGGTAATGTGGCGCATCGGCGGGCGACAGATAATGGATGTCATGTGTCGCTACGGTTCGAAGGTGCAGGCGGTCGGCCAGCGACTGCAGTGCGGCTGCTTTTTCGGCATCCCCCTCCTCGACGATTTGTAGCTCGATGAAGAATCGGTCTTGCCCAAAGAGGTTGACCAACTCTTGCGCGACGGATTCGGCTTGCGCAGCACCGTCGCCGTGCAGGCGCGGGTCGCGCAGACGCGCGTCGAGTGGGCCAGAGCGCCCGCCGGACAAGGCGATTAATCCTTCGGTGTGTTGGGCTAGGTCGGCCAGGGAAAGGCCGTGAGCCAAAGAAGCTTCCCGGTCAGGCGCAGCTTGTAAGCGGGTAATGAGTTGACACAGCCCGGAGTAGCCTTGCAGGCTCTGAGCCAGCAGAACAATCGAGTGCCCACCGGTCAGTGTCAACTCTGCGCCGATGATAGGCGCGATGCCGGCCTTGCGACAGCTTGAGATGAACTCCATCGCACCGTACAGCGCGTTGGTGTCGGTCAGCGCAATCGCCGGCAGATGACGTGATTCGGCCAAGTCAACGATCTCTTGAACGGATGGGACCCCGTCCAACAGACTCCAATGGGAGTGGACGTGGAGAGGGATAACAGACATGTCCGTATTGTATCACAATCGCGGGCGATCCCAGGTTGCTATTCTCGGTTCAGGTTTCAGGGATGTGTGGAGATCCCCCACACTTGGCAAAGCGACTCGCATCCTCTATAATCTCAACATTCGTGTCGTCGCCGATTCGGCGGAACAGTATCTTTTCAAGAAATGGGGAGCTCAGCATCCTGAGCCTGTCGAAGGGTGCGGTTTCTCATTACGAAGACTGCAACAGCTCTAGAAAGGAAGGCTGCACATGAAAGCCTTGTTTATCGGCGGCACTGGCCTCATCAGTTCTGCCTGCTCGGAGCAGGCCGTGGAACGCGGTATCGAACTTGTCATCCTCAACCGAGGCAGATTGAGCAAGCATCCTGTGCCCCAGGGCGCTCGATTGCTCGTGGCTGACGTCCACGGCGACCCTGTTGCTCTCACCTCGTTGCTTCAGGACCTTCACTTTGACGCTGTCGTGGATTGGGTCGCCTTCACGCCCGCCGATATCGAAAGAGACATCCAACTCCTGAGCGGCAAGACGCGCCAGTTCATCTTTATCAGTTCTGCCAGCGCCTACCAAAAGCCTCCCGACCATTACCTGATCACCGAGGACACGCCATTGGTCAATCCTTACTGGGACTATGCACGCAACAAAATCGCGTGTGAAGAACGATTGATGAGAGAATACCGTGAGAAGGGCTTTCCTGCCACCATCGTCCGGCCCTCGCTGACCTATGGCCCTTCGCAAATTCCCTTGTGCGTTGGAAGCTGGCAGCACCCCTACACCGTGGTGGACCGCATGAAAAAGGGAAAGAAAATCATTGTCCCTGGCGATGGCACATCGCTGTGGACCCTTACCTGGAATGGCGACTTTGCCAAAGGCTTGCTGGGCCTGTTGGGCCGCGAACAAACCATTGGCCATGCTTTCCACATTACTTCCGACGAAGTGTTGACCTGGAACCAGATCTATCTTGAAGCTGGGCATGCTATCGGCGTTGAACCGAACTTGATTCACATCCCGTCCGATTTGATCGCAGCTTATCAGCCCAATGCGTTGGGTAGCCTCATCGGCGATAAGGCCAATAGTGCCGTCTTTGACAATCGCAAGATCCAACGCTTTGTGCCGGATTTTGTCGCCACGGTCCGCTGGTCAGAAGGGGTGCGCCGCGCCATTGCCTGGCACGAGGCCGATCCGAGCCGCTGCACCATTGATGAGGAGGCCAACCGAGTATGGGATACGATCATCGCCGCCTACGAGCGGGCCCTTCCGGAAAAGTGAACTCCGCTCGATAGGCGATGAACCTCAAATAGAGATTGCCGAAAAGGAGTGACACCTATGACGACGGACCTAGCTACCTTGACCCCCGTGCCTTTCACCCAGGTGAAATTCAATGATGCCTTCTGGTCGCCACGCTTGGAAGTGAACCGCACGGTGACCCTCCCGCACATTTATCGCAAGCTGGAAGAGACAGGTCGCATCAGCGCGTTCGCCCTGAACTTTCAGCGCCCGATTCCCTCGCCGATTGTCTTGATCTTTGGCGACTCGGACTTGGCCAAATGGATCGAAGCAGCCAGTTTGTCGCTGTCCACTCACCCGGACCCAAACCTGGAAGCGCTGGTGAACAAGGTGGCCGATAAAGTTGTCAGTGCCCAGCAGCCCGACGGCTATCTGAACACGCATTTTATCGTCACACAGCCGGAGATGCGCTGGCGCAACCTACGCGACTGGCATGAGATGTATTGCGCTGGTCATCTGATGGAAGGCGCTGTTGCTCATTACCGGGCTACGGGAAAACGTAGCCTTCTGGATGCTCTATGCCGGTACGCTGATCACATTGACGCCACCTTTGGACGGGAACCTGGCAAAAAGCGTGGCTATTGCGGACACCCGGAGATCGAGCTGGCGCTCGTCAAACTGTACGGCGCCACGCAGAACCCCCACTATCTCAAGCTGGCGACCTATTTCGTAGATGAGCGCGGTGCGCAGCCACACTATTACGACATCGAAGCCCGTGAGCGCGGCGAAGACCCAGCCCGGTATTGGGCGAAAACTTACGAGTACTGCCAGGCACACCTTCCCTTGCGCGAGCAGAAGAAAGTGGTGGGACATGCTGTTCGAGCTATGTACCTGCTGAGCGCGGCGGCCGACCTGGCCAGGGAAAATGACGACCCCACCTTGCTGGAAACCTGCCGGCGACTGTGGCACAACCTCATCACTCGCCGGCTGTACCTAACCGGCGGCATTGGACCTTCTCAGCACAACGAGGGCTTTACGGAGGATTACGACCTGCCTGACGAGACTGCGTACGCGGAAACCTGCGCCACCATCGGCCTGATCCTATGGAACCACCGATTGCTCCAACTGACGGGTGAAAGCAAATATGCGGATGTGATGGAACGCTCTCTCTACAATGGCTTTCTCAGTGGCGTTTCCCTGGATGGAGCGAGCTTTTTCTACGAGAATCCCCTGGGCAGCGCCGGGCGACATCATCGGCAGGAGTGGTTCGAGTGCCCTTGTTGTCCGCCGAACGTGGCGCGCCTGTTGGCCAGCTTGGGCGAGTACTTGTACTCCACCCAACAGAGCGATGCATGGGTGCATCTGTACGCCAGCTCGGAAGTGGACCTGAAGGTGGATGGTCGCCCGGTGCGCCTGCGCCAGGTGACGCGCTATCCCTGGGAGGGAAAAGTGCGTCTCGAACTCGGTGTGGAGGCTCCGCAGACCTTCGCTCTGCACCTGCGCGTGCCAGCCTGGTGCGAAGAGTGGTCGTTGAGTGTGAACGGGGCAAAAGTCGAGTCGCGGCCCGAAGGAAACGGCTACCTGCTTGTGCAGCGCGAATGGCGACCTGGTGATGCCGTGGAATACGAGATGCACATGCCAATACGGGCCGTGTGGGCGAACCCAGCCGTTCGCCAACTGGAAGGACGCATTGCGTTGCAGCGCGGGCCGCTGGTATATTGCCTGGAAGGCGCCGACCACGGCGGCGTGATCCTGGATCGTTTGACCGTCCGCTCGGATGATGTCCTCTCCGGCAAATTCAGCGCCGATTGCCAGACAGAGTTGCTAGGTGGAGTCACAACCTTGCATGGGTTCGGGTCCATCCTTGAGGAAGAGGGATGGGAAGGGACACTATACCGCGGCAGGCCGCCCGCTTCCCGGCAAGTGGAAATCACCGCCATTCCCTATTTTGCGTGGGACAATCGCGGGCCTGGGGAGATGCGCGTCTGGCTGCGGACAGGCGGCAGGTAGTGCAGAGGGGGCGGCGGTCAATCGCTCTCACGCCGCAGCCGGTGTGCTCATCGAATGTAGTGGTTCTCGCGCAGCCAGGCTACCGTGTCACACAGAGTTTCGTCTAGCGGGCGCGGCGAATAGCCCAGCTCGTTTATGGCTTTGCTCGAATCATAATACCAACGATAGCGCATCAGCCGAGCTGTGGCAGCGTCCATCAGCGGCGCGGAAGAGAACCACTGCATGAGCCATCCACCGGCGCGGATAGCGCCGTTGGGCATCGGCACGATTGGCATCCAGCGATTGGCAGCCTTGCCCAGTCGCGCAAACAGATCATGGAATGTGACGTTCTCGCCGCCCACGAGATACCTTTGTCCGACGCTCCCGTTTTCCAACGCAAGCACATGCGCTTCGCCCACGTCGCGCGCATCCACGATGTTCAGCCCGCCGGACGGACACACCGGTAGTCCGCCGCGCAGGCAAGCGATGATTTGCCGCTGTGGGGGAATCTTGACGTTGTGGAGGCCAGGCCCGAGGCAGTAAGTGGGGTAGACGTAGACGATGGGCAGGCCGGCGGCGGCGAATTTCTCTGCTTTGGCTTGCGCAGCGCGGCGCGCGGCGATATACGCGAACTTGAGTTGCCGCAAGTTGTCCTCGGCGTCCTCGGCGACGGGTTGCCCGTTGGCGCTGGTGCCAAGCGTAAAGATGGACGCGGTGTAGATGACTTTTTCCACACCGGTGACGTGCGCGGCGTTGAGAACATTGGTTGCGCCGATAAAGTTAACTTCCCACACGCGCCAGCGGTTGTATGGGCCTGTGCCGATCAAGCCTGCGGTGTGGATGATGGCTTTGCAGCCTGTTGCGGCGTCCACGATGCTGCCTGCCTTGAGCAGGTCGCCCCGGACAAGCTCCACGTTCAGCCCGTCCAGGTTGCGCAGGTCGGCGCCCTCTCGCACGAGCGCGCGCACCGCATAGTCCCGCTTGAGCAGGCTGCGGACGATGTGTGATCCGATGAGTCCGTTAGCGCCAGTCACTAGAATGGTCATGAGCTTTCACCGCCTTTTCACGAATGACGCCTCGCAGGCAAGGCCGAATGCATTCTGAGGGCAGTATCGCAACTCCTTTGCAAATTCGCTTCACCCGCACCCTTCGCGAACCGCGAGCGAGCCAGAGGGGGTAGGGAGCATCGGTTTGACAGCGCACACTGGTCCAAGTGCCAACACGAACGGCCATAATGATTTTCTAGGCGACATGATAATTGTACACCCCCGTGCCGTCAGCGCAAGATGATGGTCGCGTGCATGACAATTGCGAGCCCAACAGCGGCAATTCTTTCCAATAGCTTGATGGCATATTTTACTTCAAAGTGCCCTGTGCCAATTGGAAGAGCCTTCGGGCGATCAGAAAGAACCACGTCATCAAAAGTACGTATCCAATGCCGATGAGAATTGCAACGATAGTCGAGGTAGAGTTCTCTGTTGTGCCCAAGTCACCCGCCAACAAGAGCACGCTGGCGAGGATTCCCACAAAAGCGATTACTTTGCTAAAGATATTACTCCGCAGCATGACAAATGAGATTACCAGCCCCGCTCCCATCACCCCGCTGCGGCCTGCTATTCTCGTTGCAATAAAGACCACTATCGCCAGGAACGGCATGACCGCAGCAACGATAGACCAAATTCTACTGGTCCGCCTGAGGGCGACATAGAGGCCAAGATACGTCGTGGCGACAAGGGCCATGATGGCAATATCCAGAGGGTTCAGTCCATGCAATAGATCGAATTGAACCCCGTCGAACCCAGCGTTCAGTTTGAACAGTACGACGAGCCAATTGTTCTGAAATGGCGAGAGCCAGCCGTTTATGGTGCCAGGTTGAAGACCTGCGGTGAAAAGACTCGTCATCGCAATCAGGAATAACACTCCCAATATCAGTGAAGCTGCTCCACTGACCTGGTTGAGCCAATTCCATCGAGACTCGGCAGTTTTCGCATTAACGACTCGATTCACCGTATTCGTTCATCCTTTCCATTCTGCCCAAGGAGTGACGAGCATCGCCGCACCAACGGTCAGGGTTAAGCCGCGCCGCGAGCCAAGCAAGGAATACCACGAGAACCAGAACGACAACCAGGCCAGGCGCGCCGCGTGTTCAGCGTCGCGAAGCGGCGTGGGCTGCAGCCACCTGTTAGGCCAGATTTTCCCGCGTGAACGAAAAGCCTTGCCTTGGTGTTACTCGCCTTTGTCTTGGCTGACAATGGTTGGTGAACCAATCTCCAGCAGTTCACGCATTCCCCCCGCCAGTGTATAGCACGCGAAACCGCTCACATACAATCGGCATATCCTCTGCCGGCTTTCGCCCGATGACCGCGCATTCCGCTGAGAACACTTTCCAGTGCACTCGCTGCCAGTATCCCAGGGAACGATCTCCTTCACCTTCATCGTACGCAAACCGCTCGTCTACTGCGCTAAACGCCTTGACCTCAGTTTCTACGGTCTCAATGATACACAAGGGCCATCCTGCCCCGTCCGTTATGATGCTGGTGGTCCCAACTTGTGGCAATGATGCGTTCTCGGCTTCGTAGCTCCATGCCAGTGAGGAGGTGGCCGTTTTGATGCCCGCCTTCACCAGACCACCCAGCTGTTTCGCCAACTCCGGCGTACTGCCAAACGACCAAGCTTCACAATAGCCAGCAGGATGTGGCGTTGTGTCTGGCAAAGAGGCCAGATAAGCTTGCCAGTAGTCTTCAATCAAGTGCTTATTGCTCACGAATCCTCGTACCGCAACGCCGCGACGGTATTTTCCGATATTGAAGCCGCCACTGACCCCACTTTATCTTTGCCGCAAACGCCATCGCCTTATGAATGTGCGGTAAGACATGCAGCGAAAGGGACTCGGCCTAGAACTCAGTCGGGCCACCGCAATATGAGCACGGCAACCAAAATCGCTATATTGATAAGAATAGCAATCGCCCCCTGATCAGCCAGATTCTGCATTTCTCCATTCCAGAAAAGGACAAAGATAACTGCAGAAAACACGGCCGCACCCACGACCACTGGGTGCCACCAGGCCTGCCTCGCAAATATTCCTGTGCCGCCAGCCACGAAACCGATGGCTGCCAATACACAAGCAATGCTCGCCAGCAGTCTTGTCGTTTCATCTCCAAAAAGTCTTGAGAATGCCCACGCGCCATCGGGCCAAACCATCTTGGGGCGAAGCTCAAAGAGCCTCCAGCTCTGTCCAAAGTACAGCAAATGAACTAGGCCATGCAGCACGAAAAATACGCCAGTTATGAACATCTTCATGGAATATCTCTTTCTGTTTACTTGGTGCAACGGCCTATCGCCCCGCATCACCCACCCAGAAGTATACTCCAACGCGGAACGCGCGCTTGCTATTACCAGGCCGTTCTGCACTGAGTACAGCGAAGTGGTCGGGTGCATGCGGTTGTTGATTGGCCTGCTGACTTCACATGCTCTTCCTAATGGATGGCTTATGCCTGGACCTTGTCTTTGAGTTCCGTAAAGTCAAAGACTTTTGCCTGCGTGAGCGTGACCACGGCTTGAGGGGCAATCTGGAGAGTATGATTAGGCTCACCACTGCCTCCATATATCATCGCCACTTCCAGTACCCGCTCATCAATGATGGTCTGCACTCCTTGATTAACCAGTGCGACATGGCCGACTTCTGAACCCGTGAGTTGTTTGACCTCGTCAGGTGTTGCCAGAGAGACATTCTTCAAGCCCAGCTTCTGTTTGATCTTCTTGTAGGATAATCGTGTGTCACCCCTAACGATCGCGGCCACAAATCCTGTTTCGGTCCGAAGAATAAAGGTGGGAGCCATCGCAGACAACGCTCCCAATCCCGTCTGGGCGCCGCCTTGAGCCGTCGAGATGTTTTGCTCATGAACAAGAATCGCGTACGTGATCCCGGCACTATCCAAGCACAGCTTTAATTG
>Ga0316628_100004645_pt1 | contig 10821 bp, 11 predicted proteins | sample OWC_Aug_M2_C1_D5_FD_207648 | JGI IMG/M metagenome (GOLD analysis project Ga0316628, IMG submission 207648) | Wetland soil microbial communities from Old Woman Creek delta, Ohio, United States - OWC_Aug_M2_C1_D5_C | ecosystem: Environmental > Terrestrial > Soil > Wetlands | place: USA: Ohio... | reverse complement strand
AATCGTGCAGATATATCCTATGCCTAGAGAAAAAACTGCAGTTCCTGCTAACGCCCCAATGAGGTGGCTCACCGAATCTGAAAGACATGGGAGCAATGTAGCCCAGAGTCCAGTCGGCACAAACAAGGTAAAGCTAAAGGAAATGAATGCGACGAACGAGGGGATCTGAAATCGCTGTATTCTGTCATTCATGCCGTCTCCCGGAAGTGGCGTTTGGGGCGAGGTTCAATAGTTCGGAGCATGTCGGCTCTTGGGACAAAGCAACCACTCGCTCGCATGATAGTTCAAATCTTCTCCGACACCCCCGCCTCGGCAAACGTCGCCATGCCGCTATGCAGCGCACACGCCAGTCGGATGAGCGGCACGGCCACCGCGGCGCCGCTGCCCTCGCCCAGTCTCATTCCAAGGTTCAGCAACGGCTCTGCCTTGAGTGCCTGCAGCAGCAGCGTGTGGCCGGGCTCGGCGGAATGGTGCGCAAACAGCAGCCAGTCGGCCACGCCGGGATTGATGCGCACCGCTAGCAGCGCTGCGGCGGTAGCGATGTAGCCGTCCACCAGCACGGGAATGCCGCGCTGGGTGCAGCTGATGAAGGCGCCCGTGAGCGCGGCGATCTCGAAGCCGCCGAGGCGACGCAGGACTTCAAGAGCGCCCTCTCCCCCGGCCCCTCCCCCGCTCGCGGGGGAGGGGAGATAACCGTGCAGTGTCAGTGCGCGAGCGATGACTTGCGCCTTGTGCTGCACACCGGCTTGGTCGAGGCCGGTGCCTGGGCCGGCGAGTTGCTGCGGGGACAATTGCAGCAGTGCGCAGGCAAGCGCTGCCGCCGCGGTGGTGTTGGCGATTCCCATCTCGCCGCCGATGTAGAGTTGGGCACCTGCCTGCTGCGCCCTCGCCGCGCTGTCGCGACCAACTTCCAGCGCGGCTGCCAGTTGGCTCTCGCTCATCGCGGCTCCCTGCGCGAAGTTGGCGGTGCCGCGGCCCAGGTTGCATTGCAGCACGCCGGGCAGATTGCCGGCGTCGAAGGCGGTGCCGAGGTTAACCACTTCCAGCGTGGCGTCGAGTTGTTTCGCCGCCACGCTGATCGCCGCGCCGCCGCGCGCGAAGTTCTTCACCATTTCCGCAGTCACCGCCTGCGGGAAGGCCGACACGCCCTCCGCCGCCACGCCGTGGTCGCCCGCGAACACGCCGATGAACACGTGCTCCACCTCTGGCTTCTCGCGCCCCTGCATGGCGGCGAGCTGGATCGCCAGGCCTTCCAGCCTGCCCAGTGCGCCGGGCGGCTTGGTCAGCTGCCCTTGGCGTGCTTGCGCAGCCGCACGTGCGGGTTCATCCAGTGGTTTTGCGGCCTGCTGCAGCCAGGAAAGATCGTTCATTGCTTACCCTTTCAAAATCAGCGGCAACCCCGCCACGGTCAAAATAACCTGGTCACATCGCGCGGCGACGGCTTGGTGCAGCCGCCCCGCCTCGTCGCAATAGCGGCGCGTCAGTTCGCCCAACGGCACCACGCCCATGCCGGTCTCGTTGCTCACCAGGATGATCTGCCCCGGCAGCCTGGGCAGCGTGTGCAGCAGCGCGTCGACCTCCTGGCGCAATCTAGCCTCATCGTCCATGCACAGCAGGCTGGTCAGCCAGAGCGTGAGGCAGTCCACCAGTACGCAGCGATCCACTGCAGCATGGCGCTGCAGTGCCGCAGCCAGCGCCAGCGGCTCTTCCACCAGTTGCCAATGGCCGGGCCGGTTCGCCTGATGATGGGCGATGCGCGCGCGCATCTCGTCGTCCTGCGCGGTAGCGGTGGCGATGTAGGTGACCGGCAGATTGGTCGTCTGTGCGTGCTGCTCGGCGAGGCGGCTTTTGCCGGAACGCATGCCGCCAAGGATCAGTTCCTTCATGGTTGCACTCCTATCAATTGCAGGATGCGCGGCATGTCGAGGTGTGCTTCCAGCGCATCGGCCAGCCGCTCCAGGTTGCGTTCGCGCAGCGCGTGATAGTCGAAAGCCTGGGGCGCCTGCAGTCCGGCCCAGCCGAGCAAGGCAGCGCATGCCTCCTGCGACTCGAACACGCCGTGCAGATAGGTCGCCATGATCTGGCCGTCGTCCGAAATCGCGCCGTCGTTGCGGCCGTCACTGAGCCGAGCAAAGGGGCGCTGCAGCGCGGCACCTTCGCTGGTGCCGGCGTGAATCTCGTAGCCGCTGACTGATGCACCGGACTGCACCAGCGTTCCCCGCACGTTGTGCAACTGCTTGTGTGGCTGCAGGGTGGTGGCGAGATCGAGATAACCCAGTCCCTTGCTGCCGCCGGGCTCAGCCTCGATGCCGTGCGGATCGTGGATGTGTTGGCCCAGCATCTGCAAACCGCCGCAGATACCCAGCAGCTTGCCACCATAGCGCAGATGGCGCGCGAGGTAATCCTCCCAGCCCTGCGCGCGCAGCCAAGCCAGGTCGGCGCGCGTGTTCTTGCTGCCGGGCAGGATCACCAGGTCAGCGGCGCGAAGCGCTTCGTTCGGCGCGACGAAATGGAACTCCACCTGCGGGTGCAGGCGCAAGGGATCAAAGTCGGTGTGGTTGCTGATATGCGGGAGGGCGGGTGCGACGATGCGCAGCCTTTCTGCACTCGTTTCTACCCGCTCCCTGACCCTGATGAGACTACTAGCCATTCGACTAGGCGGCATAGCCGCCAAGTCGCCGGTTATCTCCCTGCAAGGGAGAGGGGATGATGGCTGAGGCAACGCATCCTCTGCCTCCAGATGCAGGCCGTGCAGATAAGGCAGCACGCCCAGCACCGGCTTGCCGGTGTGGTGTTGCAGCCAATCGAGCCCCGGTTGCAACAGCGCCAGGTCGCCGCGGAAGCGGTTGATGATGAAGCCCTGCACGCGGGCCTGCTCGCTCGCGGAGAGCAACGCCAGCGTGCCGACCAAGTGGGCGAACACCCCGCCGCGGTCGATATCGGCGACCAGCAACACCGGACAATCCACGGCTTCGGCAAATCCCATGTTGGCAATGTCGCCCTCGCGCAGGTTGATCTCGGCAGGACTGCCCGCACCTTCTACCACGATAGCCCGGTACTGCGCCGCCAATCGCGCATGGGAAGCAAGCACCGCCTCGCGCGCCACGCTCTTGTAGTCGTGATAGGCAACGGCCTCCATATTGCCGACGGCACGCCCGTGGATGATGACCTGTGCGCCGGTATCACTGTTCGGCTTGAGCAGCACCGGGTTCATGTCGGTGTGCGGCGCGAGCCCTGCCGCCTGTGCCTGCACCGCCTGCGCGCGCCCGATCTCGCCGCCCTCTTCCATCACCGCGCTGTTCAGCGCCATGTTCTGCGGCTTGAACGGGGCCACGCTCACGCCGCGCCGCTTGAGCACGCGGCACAGGCCCGCCACCACGGCGCTCTTGCCCGCGTCGGAGGTCGTGCCCTGAACCATCAAAGTACATGTCTTCATCGTCGCACCTCGTTTAGCGCAGTCGCCAGCCGGAGCCACTGAGCGTCATCGCGCGGCAGGCCGAAACGCACGCTGTGCGGCTGCTCGAACAGGCGCGTGAGGATGCCGCGCTGCGCGAGTTGTCGATGCACGCTCCCGGCATCAGCACGGCATACCCATTGAAACAGGGCACAGCCGCCAGCGGGTGAGAAGCCATGCTGCCCCAACAAGGCAGATAACCGTTGCGCTGCCTGCGCGAGTGCCTGGCGGTTTTGCTGCTGCCAGACGCGATCGCGCAACGCAAGCATCGTCACATGGCGCGAGGGGGCCGCGATCGGCCACGGCCCCAGCAGCACGGCCAAGGCGTGCAGCAGCTTTTGCTCCGCCAGTACAAAGCCCACGCGTGCACCCGCCAGCCCGAAGAATTTGCCGATCGAGCGCAGCACGATCAGCCCCGGCTGCGGACTCACCGACGCCAGGCTGTGTTCGGGTGTGGCATCCATGAATGCCTCGTCCACGATCAGCCAGCCGCCGCGTGCTGTCAGCCGTTGGTGCAAGCTCACCAGCTCGTCACGATGGAAGAGCCTTCCGCTGGGGTTGTTGGGGTTGACGATCACTGCCACGTGCACGCTATCGCCGCTGTCCAGGATTTCCGCTGCAGACATGGGCATGACCTGGTGTCCGTGTCGCAGCCAGGCGCTGGCGTGTTCCGCATAGCTGGGTGCAACGACTGCGACACGCGCCGGCGCACGCAAGCGCGGCAGCGCTTGTATCGCGGCTTGTGAACCTGCCACGGCCAGCAATCGCGAAGTTCCGTAATAGCTTTGCGCTGCGGCATTCAACTCGTCATCGTCCTGCGGCAGGCGTTGCCAGATTGCCTGCGGCACGACGGGAACGGGCCAGCCGTTGGGATTGATGCCGGTGGATAGGTCGAGCCAGTCGCTTTCAGGGATGCCGTAGCGCTGTGCGGCTGCGCGCACTCGTCCGCCATGTTCGAGCATGCCGTGTTCAGACATAACGTTGCCACCCCGCAACCAGCAGCGCGCCTACGCCGATAACGCACAGCCACAAATACAAAGTGCGCTTAACCAATTGCACTGCGCGCTGGATATCGGCGCTACCGACTTCTGTCCCGCAACCCAGCACTGGGCGCTCGCTGACTTCCCCTTGGTAGATTGCTGTCCCGCCCAAGCGCACCTGCAATGCCCCGGCGCCCGCCGCCATCACCGGCCCCGCGTTCGGACTTTCCCAGTGCCTTGCCTGCGTGCGCCAACACTGCCAAGCGCTGTACGTATGTCCGAGCAGTGCATAACTCAACGCGGTCAGGCGCGCCGGAATGAAGTTCAACACGTCGTCCAGCCGCGCTGCTGCCCAGCCGAATTCGTTGTAGCGCGCATTGCGGTAGCCCCACATCGCATCCAGCGTGTTGCTCAGGCGGTACAACACCACGCCCGGCACACCTGCCAGGACAAACCAGAACAGCGCGGAAAAGACCGCATCGTTGCCGTTTTCCAGCACCGATTCCACCGTAGCGCGCGCCACGCCCTCTTCGTTCAATTGCGAGGTGTCGCGGCTGACTATCATGCCCACTGCCGCACGTGCCGCGGGCAGATCATTCCTGGCGCAGGCGGCTGAAACGCGCTCGGCATGCTCTCGCAGGCTGCGCGGCGCAATTGCCAGATACAGCAACAGCACAGAGCACAGCGTACCGATGGTTGCGAGGGATTGCAGCCATGCGGCGAATGCTGCGAGCGGCAGCAGCAATACACACACCGCCGAGATGCCACGCAGGTAACTCATGCGGGAGGCGGCTGCGCCGTAACATATCTGCTCGACCTGCTGCGCCAGCCAGCCAAAACCGGCCAGCGGATGCAGACGCTGCGGCTCACCCAGCACGCGATCGAGCAATACTGCAGCACAGAGCATAAGAAATACATCCCAAAGGCTCATGGCAAAAACAACTGCGCCACCACCTGCGGGTTGGACGGAAAATATAGATGGATATACGAGGCTGTGAGGCGTTGCTGTTGATACACCGCTTCGCTCGTCGTGCCGCCGTTCGGGCATGCTCCCATCGCCACGGGCGCGAGAGCGCTTTGCAGCTTCGAATAGTGGAAGGTATGCCCGCGCAGCGCGCCTTGCGGCAGTGTGACGCTTTGCAGAGCAAGCGCTGACAGGCGCGGCTGCATCTTCGCAACGCCATCGATCAGCCCCAGCAGGTTTTCAGTTCCTCCTCGTGCGTCGGTGAGCGAGCGCAGCGTGTACAACATCCCGCCGCACTCGGCGAGTATCGGCTTGCCCGCCGCGTGGTGCGCGCGGATGGCAGATAACATGGCGGTATTGCGCGCCAATTTGGCCAAATGCAATTCGGGATAGCCACCGGGCAGATACAAGCTGTCGGCCTCCGGCAAAGCACGGTCGTCGAGCGGCGAAAAATAACTCAGCTTTGCACCCAACGCACTCAACACATCGAGGTTCGCCTGATACAAGAACGAAAAAGCGGCATCGCGTGCGATGGCGATTCTTACTCCGTGCAACTCACGCGCCACTGAAGGCCATATGGCTGGAGCAAACGCCACGGCAGGCGGCAGATCGGTATGCGCGTGATCGGCCCACAGCTTTGCTGCATGGTCGATGCGCTGCTGAATGTCGGACAACTCGGTCGCCTGCAGCAATCCCAGATGCCGTTCGGGCAAGTTGATCTCTGCTGCACGTGGCAGCGCGCCGCAAAATTTTATGGTTTCCGGCAAATGCTCGGTAAGCATCTCGGCATGGCGCACACTGGCGACGCGGTTCGCCAGCACGCCGAAAAACGGCAGGCTCGCATCCAACCGCGACAAGCCGTAAGCCAGCGCGGCGAAAGTTTGCGCCATCGCGCCGGCATCGATCGCCGTCAAGACTGGAATACCGAATAGTTTGGCGAGGTCGGCACTGGACGGCTTGCCGTCGAACAGCCCCATCACGCCTTCAACCAGGATCAGATCCGCTTCACCCGCCGCCTGATGCAGCCGTGCGCGGCAATCGGCTTCGCCGCCCATCCATAAATCGAGTTGATAGACAGGCTGACCGGACGCCTGCTCCAGGATGGTCGGGTCTATGAAATCCGGCCCGGTCTTGAACACCCGCACACGCCTGCCTTGGCTGCGGTGGTACGCCGCCAGTGCGGCGGTGACGGTGGTTTTTCCCTGCCCGGAAGCGGGCGCACTGATGAGTACGGCGGGACAATGGCGCACGGTCATTACAGATCTATGCCGGGTTGTGCGCGTACGCCGGCGCGGAAAGCATGTTTGACGTCGCGGATCTCGCTCACGGTGTCGGCCATCTCGATCAGGCATTCGGGCGCGGCACGGCCGGTGATCACCACGTGCTGCATGGAGGGACGCGCCGCCAGATCGGCGCAGACCTGCTGTGCATCCAGATAGCCGTAATTCAGCAAGTACGTCAGTTCATCCAGCACCACCAGGTTCAATGACGCATCGCTCAGGAAACCTTGCACCACCGCCCAGGCGCGTTGCGCGCTGGCGATGTCCGCATCGCGGTTTTGCGTATCCCAGGTGAAGCCGTCGCCGAGCACCTGCCATTGCACATCGGGCTGACAGCTGAAAAATCTTTCCTCACCGGTATCGCTGCGGCCTTTGATGAATTGCGCCACAGCTACCTTCAAGCCGTAACCCAAGGTGCGCGCCACCATGCCGAACGCGGAACTGGACTTGCCCTTGCCATTACCCGTCAACACCAGCAGCAAACCTTTGTCCTGATCCGCTGCGGCAATCGCCGCATCGACCACGGATTTCTTCCGCGCCATGCGCTGCCGGTGCTGCTCACTGCTATCCGGCATGGTGCAAGCGCGCTGCGTCACTGCGACGCGCGAACAAGACGTATAGCACGACCGCGGGAACCAGATACACCACCGCACCAGTCAGGTAAGGCAGATAGTATTGTGCGACGCGATGCGCGTATTCCGGCATGTTCATGTCAGCGAACCGCCCCGAAAACAGATAAAACGAGCCGCTGGAAATGAAAAATGCCGCGCTGACCGCTGCAAAAGAAGTCCCCGCAAACAGGCCCATGCTGCGCAGATTGTGTTGATGGACGCGTGCGTAAAAACGGCCGGCGTACCACAACACGGCATAGGTGGGGATCAGAAACCAGTAGGCGGGCGTCACACAATAGTCGCTCACACCGAATTGCGTAATCGCAAGGTAATCCAGCACCCCCGCTCCGATGAGCAGCGCCCCGAAGAACAGCGGGCTGCCAATAAGGAAGCCAGCCAGCAAAAACACTGCGACTGAAGCATCGGGCAAGTGCAGCGACGTACCGTAGTGATGCATGCGCGTGGCCGCCATCAGCGCAAACAGGCCCAATGCGATGAACATTTGACGCTGCGTTAACTGTTTCATGATGTACTCCTTACTATGAAGATTGAGGGAAGAGAGCCGGGACAGGACATCCGATGACCAGACTCTCCGATAGCGCTACTTTGATTGATAATTTATCGTCAAGTATACCGCCCGACGTGCCTGATTAAAGTACTGGGCGGTTTCGTATTGCTTGTCCAGCAGGTTATCAATGCGCCCCTGCACAAGCCACTCCTTGTCCAGGCGATATTCGGCACGCACATCGAGCAATCCGTAACCGCCCAGTTTCTTGGCGGGGGTGTTGGCAAGATCGTCATAACGACGCCCTTCCCCGTACAGCGAGCTTGCCACCCGCACCTCACCGAATTGACGGGAGATTTCCACACGCATCGCTTCCGTCGCACGGCGATTCAGCAATTTCCCGTTGTTGGCGCCTGATGTTTGGCGCGGGTCCTGCCAGGTCAGCGTTGTAGCCATAATCCATTCGCCCAACTGCGCCTTCATCTGCCCTTCCACGCCGGTCAGCCGCGCGGTATTGATGTTGACCGGATTGAAATTGGCATCAAAGCCGATCAAATCGGTGATGTCGGTTTGATACGCATTCACGGACCATTTTCCCGAAGTAATACGTCCTGCCACACCCAGCTCAACGCTGCGCGACAACTCCGGCCGCAATGTTGCCGAACCGAATCCGGGGTAATACAACTGGTTAAAGGTCGGCGCCTTGAATGCCGTTCCGTAAGTCGCCGTCAGGCGTGTGCTGTCGCTCAAAGCGTAGCCGTAACCCAATCCGTACGTGGTGTGCCCGCCGAATTGCTGGTTATTATCGTGGCGTGCGCTGGCTTGCACACTACTCCTGCCTAGGGTGCCCTGATATTGCCCGAACACGGCGTTGTTGCTGCGCGTGGTTCTGGCGTAAAGCACAGTGCTATCTACACGGTCATTTTGATAATCCACCCCTGCCGTCAGCAGCTGGTCGGCATCCACCGCAACATCGTTCTGCCAGGACAGGCTGTCACGCCGAGTGTTGAAGCGCGACCTGAATACTCCATTCAGGAAATTATTCAGGTCATCCAGAGCGCTCCCGGCGCGCAAGGTTGTATTCCAGACTTGCATCGGCGCAAACTTCAGCGAGGCCCCCAACACCTGTTGTACGCCATCGGACTGATTGGGGTTCCCGTCATATTGATTCTTGCTGTTGGCGCGTAATGCTTGTGCATCGGCAATCGCCCCATTGTCAAAGCGGTAGCCGCCGTTCAAGCCGAGTGATGAATTGTGATAGCCATCTTTGTCCGGCTCGTTCACAAAGCAGCCGGCGCCGCCCGGCGAGGGCTTGCCGCGACAGGCATTGAAACCCTGCACGTTTTGCTGATTTGCCTTCGCGTTGAACCAGCCTTGCTCGCCGCCCCCGCTCAAACCCAGTGCCGTGTTGTAGGTACCGTAGCTGCCAGCAGTGAACTTGGCCGACGGAGTCAGCGCGCCACCACCCTTGCGCGTAAAGATCTGAATGACGCCACCGATGGCTTCCGAGCCATACAAGCTGGCGCGTGGCCCGCGCACAATCTCGATGCGCTCGATCTGCGAAACCGGAATATCCTGGTATGAGGCATAGCCTAAGGTTGCCGAACCGATCTTGATGCCATCCACCAGCACCAGCACATGATCGGGATTCGTGCCGCGCAAGAATACCGATGTGGCTTTGCCTGCGCCGCCGTTGTTGCTGATGGTCAAGCCGGCAACGCCACGCAGCACCTCGGGCAGGGATTGCGCTTGCAGCCGTTCGATATCCTGACGGGTGATGACCGTAACCGACGCGAGAGTTTCATCCGCGGCTTGCTCGGTGCGCGTAGCGGTGACTACTACTTCGTCCAGCGTTTCGGTTGCGGCATAAGCCAAAGGAGTGACCGCACAGAGCAGTGCGGCAATAAACTTCTTCTGTTTCATTCTGATTTCCTGAGAAGTTCCAAGCGTCCCCGTTGGAACGTTACAAAAACAGGAGATACCGCAGAAGCAAAAGAAGGCTGAAAGAAAATGCACAGCCGTCCATGCGCCTCCCGCAGCATTTCCTGAACCTCGTCCAAGGCCGGTATCCGGGCTCGCAAGTTTTGATTTGCCGCCTTCCCATGATTGCTCACAGTGGCTAATTGGCGAATCCGCACTTGCTTACCGTTGCGGGGGCAGCGCAGGCTTCGGAGTTAATGCTTCCTCACCTGTTTCCCGTTTAACTGAATGGCTCGCGCCACTCAGCACCTTGAAGCGGCGCGGATTCTACCAGAGCTTGAATAGGGCTAACTCGCCAAAATTCCAAAGCACTTGCAAAACATTTCGTTACCAATTGACTTAACAGGTTTTTTAACTTTATAGTTCAGCCATGCAGAGCGAACTCGACAATCTCGACCAAAAGCTGGCCCAACTGGTGCAGCTCACCCAGCGGCTGCGTGCCGAGAACCTGCAATTGCGCCAGGAAGTGGCAGCGGCGGTCAGCCAGCAACGCAAGGGGCAGGACAAAGTCGACGAGGCCGCTCAGCGTCTGGAAAAACTTCTCGCCCAACTTCCCGGGGATGCGCAATGAGCAAGACCAGTTCATTGGATGTGACAATCCTCGATCGCGAGTTCCGCGTCGCGTGCCCCGAGGATGAACGGGCCGAGCTTCTCGATGCCGTCGCCTATCTGGACAAGAAGATGCGCGAGATACGCGATGCCGGCAAGATTGCCTCGGTCGAGCGCATCGCCATCATGGCGGCGCTCAACATCACTCACGAACTCCTCACCACACGCCTCGGCGGCGGATTTGACCTCGCCGAATTCAAGCGTAGAATGCAGTCCATGCAGGCAACCATCGACGCAGCATTGGCAGAGCAAGATGAGTTGTTTTAGGTTTGTCCCCTGCGGTGCTCGTCAGATTCATAATTCTTTGAACCAATGAGCTAATTGCTTAGGTTGTGCCCCATTCAAGTTACTGTTGTGAGCATCCCTCGCGGAAGCACCTGATGTAACCGGGAACCGACCCTCTTGAACCCCGGTTCAAGACATTGAGTCAACGGCACA
>Ga0316628_100004644_pt1 | contig 10821 bp, 9 predicted proteins | sample OWC_Aug_M2_C1_D5_FD_207648 | JGI IMG/M metagenome (GOLD analysis project Ga0316628, IMG submission 207648) | Wetland soil microbial communities from Old Woman Creek delta, Ohio, United States - OWC_Aug_M2_C1_D5_C | ecosystem: Environmental > Terrestrial > Soil > Wetlands | place: USA: Ohio... | reverse complement strand
GTCTTGACGATGAAAAGCATCAAGGAGCTGCCGGTGTGGGCAATTCATGGCGCCGAGGATACTGTCATTCCTCTAACCCGTGCTCAACAGCCGGTGGAAGCTCTGAAAGAAGTGGGCGGCAATGTCAAGTTTAGCGTTCTAGAAGGGCATGACCACGATGTGTGGACGGATACCTACTCAGATTCCAAGTTCTATGACTGGCTCCTGCAGCATTACAGGCCATAAAGGCGAGACCACCCATGCAATGCTGGTTTTCGGACAGAAAACAGCGCCGCCAGGCAAGTAGACAAACAGAACCGCCGATGCTGAGAAACTACGACGGAAGATAACTTTGAGCGACGACACCGTATCAACCCCGACCGAACGGCTGGGCAAGCGATTGCAGGAGTGGAGTGCCAAAACACTAACGACAATCTTCCAGCTTCGCATGGCTAGTGTCACGGCCATCTTTCTCGTGCTGGGCCTCTTCTTCTGGACGCAGAAACCCGACGTTTTCCTCAAACCGGCCAACTTGGCCGTCATGATGCGCTTTGTAGCCACCTTTGGCCTGTTGGCGATTGGCGAGCTGTTGGTGGTCATCACCGGCGGCATTGATCTCTCCGTCGGCTCGATGACGGCCTTGACGAGCGTACTGGTCGCTCTGCTGATGATGCGGGGCATCGCTTTCATTCCCCCCCTGGGCGCTGTGCCGGCCATCGTCATCACACTTGCCTGCGCTGCCCTGATAGGCGTCTGGCACGGATACTGCGTCACCCAACTGCGCATCCCGGCTTTCATCGCCACGTTGGGCACCTGGCTCATCGTGCGCGGATTGGCGGCCTTTATCACACGGGGTTATCCGATCCTCTTTCCTCCCGAGTCTCCTTTTCTGATTCTGGGGCAAGGCGAAGTCTTCAAAATCCCTGTGATGTTCATCATCCTGCTGCTTGTGGCATTGGTTGCCTCGTTCCTGCTCGATGGCACCACGTTGGGGCGGCATATCTATGCGATCGGAGGCAACATCGAAGCTGCGCGGGTGTCGGGCATCAATGTGGATCACATCCGTACCTTTTGCTATGCCATCAGCGGCTTGATGGCTGGCGCGGTCGGCATTCTGTTGGCCTCACGCCTGGGCCAGGGAACCCCTACGGTCGGTGAAGGTTACGAGTTGTGGGCTATCGCCGCAACCGTCATCGGCGGCGCCAGCCTGATGGGCGGCGAAGGCTCCGCCGCAGGAGCTATCCTAGGCGCTGCAACCATGGGCGTCATGGTGAACGGGCTGGTGCTGATCAACTTTTCATCCTACTTGCAAGACGTGGTGCTGGGCAGTGTCCTGATGGTGGCCGTCGGCTATGATATGTGGAGACGGCATCGCCACATCTAATCGAGATGCCTTTGGTCTACGAAGGGTACGAAGCCACATGAAGAATCAACAACCGGATATCCCTGCCCGTATGCGGCGCTTTGTGCCGCGTGCTTCATAGAGAATTTGAGGCTCGATCGTGAAACGCTGGGCTTTGATCGTGGCAGTGGTGCTCGCGTCGGCATGCATGCCCACGGCGACATCTGCGCCGTCCTCAGAGTTCAAAATCGTCGTGATCGGCAAATCGGTGCACTCTTACTGGAGCAATGTGGAAAAGGGCGTGCGGGCAGCAGCGCAAGACCTGGGACTCAAGGATGACCAGGCCATCTTTTTCGTGCCGCCCAAAGAAGACGTGGCTGCCCAGATGCAAACGATGGAAACTTATATCGCGCAAGGAGCGACGGGCATTGCCATTGCGCCCTCCGACCCCAACGCGCTTGAGCCGGTGATGAGAAAAGCGGCCGAGCAGGGCATTTTCGTCACGACGCTAGATACTCCACCGGTCAAAGGGTCAGTGTCGCTGGTCTATATCGGCACGGACAACTTTTCGGCTGGCAGGGCAGCCGGCCAAGCGATGGTCAAGCTCTTGCCCAACGGCGGCAAGGTCGGCATCGGGCGCGGCTCCGATACGGCGCTCAATGCCCTGCAACGCACCGAAGGCTTCAAGGATGGCGTCCAAGGCGCCGGGATCGTCACGCTGGCGCCGGTGAACGACAAGGAAGATTCTACTCAGGCTTTGGCTTTGGCGAACTCAATCATCTCCTCAAATCCTGATCTGGCCGGCGCCTTTGGCGTGTACGGCTACAACGGACCTGCCTGGGCCAGCGCGATCAAGGAAGCCAAAAAGGTCGGCCAGATCAAGCTGGTCTGTTTTGACGCCACCGCCGACATCATCAACGGCATTAAAGAGGGTGTGATTGATGCGACCGTCGCTCAGCGCGAATTCGATATGGGCTACAAGTCCGTGCTAATCATCTACAAGATGTCCAAGGATGGCACGAACAAGGCCCTTGCAGACATGGGCGTGAAGGACGGCGTCATTGACACCAGCGTGGATGTGATCACTGCCGCCACCTTGAGAGACTATGAGACCATCCTCGATCAGAAGGGCATCCCGCATGAGTGGACTGCCAAGGGCTGGGAGCCACGGAAATAGTGGGCGGTATGCAACCGATCTTACAGGTGATCAATCTCTGCAAAAACTTTGGCACGTTGTCCGCCTTGGCGCACGTCAACCTGGACGTGTCGCCCGGTGAGGTGGTGGGACTGGCCGGTCGCAGTGGGTCAGGCAAGTCGGTACTCATTGACCTGCTGGCCGGGTTATATGACCCCAGCAGCGGCGATGTGTATTTCAACGGGCAGCGCGTAAGCATCTTTCGCCCTCATGTGATGCGCGCCTTGGGCATCGAGGTCATCCATCAAAAGGCTGAGCTGGCCGAGAACCTGGACATTGCCGGCAATATCTTTTTGGGCCGAGAGCTAGGGCCAACGTTAGGAGCGCCCTGGTTGCGCCGCCCCGATCAAAAACGCATGGAGCGCGAAGCTGCTCGCATCCTTGACCGATTGGGCGTGCGCTTTGGGTCGCTGCACGAAAAGGCACGCAACCTTTCCGGCGAGCAGCGCCAGATCATCGCCATCGCGCGTGCAATGGTGCACCCAGCGCCTTTGATCGTGGTAGACGAGCCATTGGTGACATTGGGCTTCGCCGTCAACAAAACCCTGCTGAACCTGGTTCAGGAATGGCGAGCCAATGGCACGGCCGTGATCATTGCCAGCAGCAGCCTGGATGATTTGTTCGCCGTGACAGATCGGCTGGTCATTCTCCGCGACGGACGAGAAGTGGCCGAGCGCCTCACCGACGAGGCAACCCAGGAAGAAATCGTGGCCATGGTCGTGGGTTCGCCCGAGCACGAGCCCATCACGCCCATCATCTGGGCTTTGGATAGCTACTATCGCGCGCGTGAGCAGGCCGAGGCATTGCGTCACCAGCAGACTCTGCTCGAAACCAGTCTGGCGGCGCAAGACTCGCTCAACAAGCAGTTGTTGGAACAATTGGCCCAACAGTTGAGCGCGCTGGACAACGTGAACGTGGCCCTGCAGGTGGCGCAACGAAGGTTGTTGACCGAGCGCGAAGAGGAACGCAAGCTCCTTGCACGCGAGCTGCACGACGACATCATCCAGGATTTGCTCACTGTGAATTATAGTCTGGAAGACATTGCCAGCCAGTTGCAGGCCATGCCGCAGGTGAGCGCGGAGATGAACGAGCTTGGCACTAACATTCGCCAGTTGGTCGTCAACCTGCGTCGTATCTGCGGCGACCTGCGCCCACCCACCATTGACAGCCTGGGGTTGGGCGCAGCGATTCAGTCCTACGCGCGAGACTGGACTGAACGAACCGGCATCGCGCTCGCGCTTGAGATTCCTCCCGACCTGGGCCGCTTGCCAGAAGACACCGAGCTTTCAGTGTTCCGCATTGTGCAAGAAGTCTTGAGGAACGTCCGCAAACATTCGGCTGCCAGCGCCGCAACGCTGCGCCTGGAACACACTTCGCCGCGCAATCTGCGCATCAGCATCTGTGACAACGGGCGCGGCATGCCGGAATCATTCGACCTGGCAGAACTGATAAAACAAGGCCACTATGGTCTGCTCGGTGTGAGTGAACGCGTGGCCTTGTTGGGTGGTCGGTTGCAGTTGCGCAACCAACCCGGCGGCGGCCTGTCCCTCGAAGTCGAAATTCCTCATCCACGCGTGAGTGCCAGCGCGTAAGCGCAAACTTGCTCAGAAGTGCGAATGCAAGTAGAATAAGTACCTATCCGAAAACTGTTCAGGGCGGACAACAGTCCGCCCCGCTGGACTGTTGTCCAGCGGGAACAGACAGAGTTTACGGATAGGCCCTAGACCGTACGTTTGAATTCAAGCCTCCAGGTTTGGAGGCTTTTCCTCAAAGTAGGGAGGAGCCTGTGCCGACTTGTTCGCTCGCTGGAATCTTTCCGCCCATCCCCACGCCCTTCAAAGCCAACGGGCAAGTTGACTATGATCACTTGCAATCCAACCTGAACCGGTGGAACCAGGAACCGCTTGCCGGGTATGTGGTCTGCGGGTCGAACGGCGAATACATCTACCTCACACTCGACGAACGTGTAGAGCTTATTCGCGCTGCCCGGAAAGCCATCCCAAAGGACCGGTTGCTGATCGCCGGATCAGGGATGGAGTCCACACGCGACACGATTGACTTGACCCGCCGCATGGCCCAGGCCGGCGCGGCTGTGGCTATCGTGGTGACGCCCTGCTATTACCGGGGTCGCATGACGGCTGCCGCGTTGGAGCAGCACTATGGCCAGGTGGCCGACGCTTCGCCCATCCCGGTGATGCTATACAGCGTCCCGGCCAACACCGGCATTGACCTGCCGCCACAAGCTGTCATCAATCTCGCCAAGCATCCTAACATTATAGGCCTGAAAGATAGCGGTGGAGACATTGTCAAGATCGGCTACATGGCACACGAGACATCGTCTGACGGTTTTCAAATCCTTGCCGGGTCGGCGGGGTTCTTGTTGGCCGGATTGGCCGTGGGCGCGGTCGGGGGCGTGTGCGCGCTGGCCAATATCGCCGCCGCCAGATTGACGCGGCTGTGGGAGTCTTTTTGCCAGGGCAACGCCATGAAAGCACGCGAAATCCAACTGCCGTTGATCGAAGCCAATACTGCGGTAACCTCGCGCTTTGGTGTGCCGGGGCTGAAAGCGGCCATGGACATGCTAGGCTACTATGGCGGGCCGGTGCGCTCGCCGCTTCTCCCGTTGTCGGAGGAGGACAAGGCCACCTTGTGGGACATCCTCGCCAAGGCGGGGCTACGGTAAACGCTTCCTTCGCGAGCGGGTGTTTGGTGGCAAATCAATCTCGTTCAGCCATACGGAGATTGCTTTGGCCGTTTGGGCATCGCAATGACCTGAGCCGCTATTGGGTCAACACTCGTGACGACTGAACACCTACACCCTAAACCCATCTGGAGACACGAGTATGGCATACCCTGACAGGCCTATGCATGGCAAGGTTTGCATAGTAACGGGTGCCGCTTCGGGCATGGGCGCAGTGACGGCTCAGGCGCTAGCGCAAGAAGGCGCAGCGGTAATCGTCGTAGACCGCGACTCGGAAAAAGGCGCAACCACAGTCAACCAAATCAAGCAACTGGCAGACAACCCCACGCTCGAATTCATACGGGCAGACTTGTCGGCGCAGAAAGAGATTCGCCAACTGGCGCAGCAGTTCAAGAATCGCTATCAGCGCCTGGATGTGCTGGTGAACAATGCCGGAGCTTTTTTTCGCCGGCGGCAGGAGACCGTTGACGGAATCGAGATGACATTCGCCCTCAACTATCTAGCTGATTTTCTTTTGACGAACTTGCTGCTCGACACAATCAAAGCCAGCGTCCCGGCCCGTATCATCAACGTATCATCCCGCTCGCACGCGAGAGCGCAGATCAATTTTGACGACCTGCAAAGCCGGTCAGGCTACCGCGGCCTACGAGCGTACGCGCAATCCAAGCTCGCCATCGTGCTGTTCACCTACGAGCTGGCGCGGCGGCTAGAGGGAACTGGCGTGACAGTGAACACGCTGCACCCAGGTACGGTTGCGACCAACTTTGCCATGGACGATCCTGGGGTCTTGAGCCTGTCCATGCGCCTGTTTCGTCCGGCTTTTATCAGGCCGGAAAAGGGCGCGCAGACCGGCATTTACCTGGCGACGTCGCCGGAGGTAGAGGGCGTCACGGGAAAATACTTTGTGAAGCAGAAAGCCGTTCTGTCGTGTCCAGCCTCTTATGACACAGCTACTGCCAGCCGATTGTGGCAGGTGAGTGCAGAGATGACAGGGCTGCCGGTCAGTAATATCGCCTCAGTCTCCTCCGCGCCTGGCCAATGAACGGCACAATCAACACCAGCCCCGTCACAAAGCCACCCACGTGCGCCCAAAATGCCGTCCCGCCACTTTGCGCCACTGTCGGCGTGAGTGACAAGAGGCTGTAAAAGAATTGCTGGATGAACCACCAGCCGATCAAAACAAACGCCGGCAGGTCAATCGGCAAGAGTATGATCAGCACCGGAATCAACACACTGATCCGAGCGGTCGGGTAAAGCACAAGGTACGCGCCTAGCACACCCGCGATTGCGCCGCTCGCGCCAATCATCGGGACCGCATGTCCGCCCAGCAGAGGCGCTAGGATAAAGGACTGCGCCAGTGCGGCCGCCACGCCGCAAATCAGATAGAACACCAGGTAGCCCAACGCTCCCACCACGTCCTCGATGTTATCGCCAAAGATGTAGAGGAATAACATATTGCCGAGGATGTGCAGCCAACCGCCATGGATGAACTGCGATGTGACAAGCGTCTCGAACGCATGCGGCGCGCCGGAGGCGAATGGGTTGGCAAATGCAGCCAATATATTGCCTGGGGTGGCGCCCCACGTCAGGATAAACCGGTTAAGTGCCCGCGCCGGCATCTGGAGTTCGTACAAGAACACCACCACGTTCACGGCGATCAAGAGCCACGTCATAATCGGCCTATGACGGATCGGGTTCCTATCACCAATGGGCAACATATCATCCTCCGTTCCGGATCCACAACGTCACGGTCTCGATGTGGAAGGTGTGCGGGAACATGTCCACGGGCTGAACGTCCATCAACCGGTAGCCCCCGTCCAGTAACTGGCGGGCATCGCGAGCCAGCGTCGCCGGGTCGCAGCTCACATAGACCAGCCGCTTGATTTGTTTGTCCATTACCGCCTCGATGGTCTGTGGTCCGCAGCCCGCGCGCGGTGGATCCAGAATGGCCGCGTCCATCAGCACATCGAGAGAAACCAGCGTCTGCTCGACCCGCTCCTCATACAAATCAACATGTTCGAACTGAGCAAGGTTTACATGTGCGTCATCTACCGCGCTGTGGCTCGACTCGATTCCGATCACTCGCCCGGCGGCAGGCGCAACGAACCGGCTGAACAGCCCAACACCGCAGTATGCATCCAATACCGTTTCGCCTCCACGCAGGTTCAGCCGATTCAACACCAGGTCCACCAACGTTTCGACCAGCGACGTGTTAACTTGGAAAAAGCTCTTTGCCGACACACGGAATGGCACGCCCTTGACCCTGAATCCTAGCCGCGTATCGCTTTGAGCGCGGCGTCCGCCCCGCTCCAGAGTCACCGCCAATCGCGAACCGCTGCTGCGCACAGCCACGCGCTCAACTCCGACGCGCCTGGATACACCGGCTACCGATTGTTGAGACAGGAACTCGGCAATCGGCGGCTGGACGATGTAGCAGACCTTGATCGGCACCACCCGGTTGCTGCGTGCTGCTTGAAAGCCCAACTGCCCGTCCCGCGTCACACTGAACTGGGCATAGTTGCGATACGCCCACACGTCGGGACTGGGAAGCGTCTCACGTACCGGCGCATCCGCAATCTTGCCGATCCGGCGCAGTTGCTCGCGCACAATCTCTGTCTTGAAGCGCAGTTGCGCAGCATAGTCAATGTGCTGCCAGGTACAGCCGCCGCACGAGTTCGTGCTAAAACCGAAATGCGGGCAGCGCGGCTGAACGCGCTCCGGCGAAGGCTCGATCACATCAGTCACCTGTGCCCGGGCAAAGTGATCGTGCTCCTCGATGATCTCAGCGCGGCCCCATTCACCCGCGATGCCGCCTCGCGCAAAAATCGCTTTGCCCCCTGCCCTGCCGATGGCGTCTCCGCCATAGGTCATCGCGTCGAGCCGCAGGGTAATCTCTCGTTCTTTCGATTGCTGTGCCTGTGGCACTTTCATGGCCGTCACGACTTGTTTCACACCTTAACGAACGTTGCAACCCTTCACAAGGGTTCGCGGTCCGTCGTCACCTCGATTATACCGCGCTTTTTCATCTCCTTTCGAGAAAAACACGAGAACGGACAACTACAGAGCGTTGCCCTTGGTCACACCCTTAGAATTGGGGGGCGTTTCAGTTCTAGGGCGAGTTTCGCCCTATCATTCTGAGGCCCGTGTAGCGCGCGTTGTACCCAACGCCGAAGAATCTCTGTCTGACAGGGCAAAGACCCTTCAAGCTCCTGCCCTACACCTGGCGGAGTGGCTGGCGTGAGTTTCTTGGTAGCCGCACGTAGCACGGCCAAGCATCTCGACTTTGGGGCTCAGAGATGCTTCGGCGCTTCGCGCGTCAGCATGACAAGTGAGCACACAGAGCGATGTTTGCCCCCAAAGTGACACGGACCCTAGAATTGGCACCAATTGCATTCAGTGGCCTGACGTGATAAGATTATGACCATCTGCTTCAGAGACCGATAACCAAGGTGAGGAGGAAAATCAAATGGCTACCAAAAAACTGCAAGTGGGCGATCCTGCCCCGGATTTCGAGCTGCCGAGTGACGGCGGCCAGACGATCAAGTTGTCTGACTTTCGTGGCAAGCGCATCGTGCTCTACTTTTACCCCAAAGATGACACGCCTGGATGCACCACCCAGGCGTGCGGCTTCCGCGACGCTTATCCCCAGATCGAAGAGCAAAACGCTGTTGTGCTCGGCATCAGCCCAGACGGGGTAAAGTCACACCAAAAGTTCAAAACCAAGCACAACCTACCCTTCATTTTATTGGCCGATGAAGATCACGCCGTTGCCGAGGCCTACGGCGTCTGGGGCAAAAAGAGCATGGCCGGGCGCGAGTATATGGGCATCATTCGCAGCCATTTTGTCGTTGACGAAAATGGCAAGCTGGCCGACGTTCAGGTCGAGGTGAGCCCCACCGATAGCGTGCAACGAGCGCTGCAATTCATCCACTCGCGATGAAAGATTGAGCCAAGCACAGGAAGGGAGGAAGAATGGAATACACACATTTGGGTCGCACCGGCTTGCAGGTGAGCCGGCTTTGTCTGGGGACAATGAACTTTGGACCCTTTGCCACTGAGGCTGAAAGCTTTGCCATCATGGACAGGTCCTTGGAACTGGGCATCAATTTCTTCGACACGGCCAACGTCTATGGCCGCGTCAAAGGCGAAGGCATCACCGAGCAAATCGTGGGGCGGTGGTTGGCTCAAGGTGGAGGTCGCCGCGAAAAGATTGTGCTGGCGACCAAAGTTTATGGCGGCATGGGCGATTGGCCCAACCAGTCCAAGCTTTCAGCCTATCACATCCGCCGCGCGTGCGAAGAGAGCCTGCGCCGTTTGCAGACCGACCACATTGACCTCTATCAGATGCACCACATTGACCGCGAGACGCCGTGGGAAGAAATCTGGCAAGCGATGGAAACGCTAGTGCAACAGGGCAAAGTGACTTATGTAGGCAGCAGTAACTTTGCCGGTTGGAATATCGCTCAAGCGCAAGGCGAGGCCAAGGCGCGCCACTTTATGGGACTGGTCTCGGAACAAAGCCTGTACAATCTCTCTGCGCGCATAGTTGAGCTCGAAGTCATTCCCGCCTGTCGCGCGCATGGGTTGGGCTTGATTCCATGGAGTCCTCTAGCAGGTGGTCTGCTGGGCGGTTCGTCAGAAAAGACTGCACCGCCCAACCGGCCTGCCGGGCAAGATGCCGTGCTTGAGCTCAAGCAGCGAGTGCAAAACAAGATCATTGCCAGGCTTGACCCTTCGGTCGAAATCGCGCGCACGGGCGACGGACGCGGCCGATTCGACGATGTGTTCAAGACGGTCCTCAAAGAGGAGAATATCATCCTGTCTCGTGTCGAGCAAGAGCGCTTGCTCAATCAGATCCTGGATGCCGCGCTCGCCGAAAAAAGCCGCCGGACATCAAACCAAGCGCAAGCCAGGCTCGAAAAGCTTCGACCTCAATTCGCGGCTTACGCAGATTTCTGCCAAGAAATCGGTGAAAAGCCCGCCCACGTGGCGTTGGCCTGGCTGCTCAAGAATCCGGTCGTGACCGCGCCGATCATCGGCCCGCGCACGCTAGAGCAACTCGGAGGCACTTTGGGTGCGCTCGAGGTCAAGCTCTCGGACGACATGTTGAAAAAGCTCGACGAAATCTGGCCTGGCCCTGGTGGTCAAGCGCCGGAAGCGTATGCTTGGTGAAGGAGTGCCCAATACCTGATACCCAATATCCAGCACCCGGTGGGTGTGAGACTTGGTATTAGGTATTGGGTATTGAGCGAAAGGAGCACAAACATGGAAACCCGACGATTCGGACGGACCGGGCACATGAGTACCGTTGCCATTTTCGGTGCGGCTGCTTTTTGGCAAGTGACACAGGCGGAGGCCGACGCAGCGATGGAGCGCGTCATCGCCGCCCGAGTCAATCATATTGACGTTGCACCGTCGTACGGCGAGGCCGAGCTGCGACTCGGTCCATGGCTGGCGCGAGAACGCAAGCGATTCTTCCTGGGCTGCAAGACGACGGAGCGCACCAAAGCCGGCGCCGCGGCCGAGTTGCGCCGTTCGTTGGAGCGACTGCAAGTAGACTCGTTCGACTTGTACCAGTTGCACGCAATCACCCGCATGGAAGAA
>Ga0316628_100004643_pt1 | contig 10821 bp, 9 predicted proteins | sample OWC_Aug_M2_C1_D5_FD_207648 | JGI IMG/M metagenome (GOLD analysis project Ga0316628, IMG submission 207648) | Wetland soil microbial communities from Old Woman Creek delta, Ohio, United States - OWC_Aug_M2_C1_D5_C | ecosystem: Environmental > Terrestrial > Soil > Wetlands | place: USA: Ohio... | reverse complement strand
CACTATGCCGGCTCCGACTACTCCGAGGCGGGGATGTTCGCGCTGCTCTACGGACGCTCGCCGCTCGTCTACCACGCCGCGCTCGATGCCAAGCTCCACCCCGACCTCTGCGAGGTCGCTCGGCGCGCCGGTTACTCCACGGCCTACTTCAGCGGCCAGCCGCTCGACTGGATGCGACAAGAGGAATTCATCAACTCCGGCACGTTCGACCGCTTCGAGCACGACGACGCCGGATCCTGGGTGGACTGGGATCGCAGGGCGATGGCGCACGCGGTCGCTACCACCCGCGAGCACGGCGACAAGCCCACCCTGGCGGTGGCGTATTTGATGTCGTCGCACTTCGAGTATCGCTACCCGCCCGAGTACGAGCGCCACCTCCCCGTCGATCAGCACGTCCACCTCGAGGACACCAACATGGCCACGTTGGGGGCCGACTTGCGGATCCCGCTGACCAACCGCTACGAGAACTCGCTCGGGTTCCTCGACGATCTGATCGCGGATTCGCTTCAGCAGCTGGACGCGACGCGCGATTTGGTGATCGTCACCGGGGACCACGGCGAGTCGCTGGGGGACGACGGGCGCTTCGGTCATGGCTACGGTTTCCCCGAGGTCGTGGCGCGAACACCGATGGTTCTGCGGGGACCCGGCATCGGCGCGGCCGTCGTGACCTCGCCCACCATGCACGTGGATCTGCTGCCGACCCTCGCCCACGTTCTCGCCGGTCACACGCTGTCGCTGCCGGAGGTCGACGGCGTGGATCTGCTGGCGGACGGCACGCCACCACGCACGAGCTTGCTGCTCGCGCATTGCGGCTTCGAACGCAACTCAGCCGACGCGCTCTTGATCGCGGGCACCAGCCGCACGCGACTCGACCTCGGGCTCAAGTCTGCCGACGTCACGCTCGAGGGTTTCGAAGACTTGCTCGGACACGTGTTGCCTTACGCGACGCTCTCGCCCGACGTCGCGGATCAGCGGGTCGCGGATTTCGACCGCGAGCTCTTGATCATAGGCGGGCGCGGCGGGTTCTGAGCCACCACCGCTGGGTCTCAAGGCGGTCCGCGCTGGTGCAGATCGAAGACGTAGATGGTCTTGTGTTGCGGTATGCACGGGTAGAGGCGCGGCACGTGACCCGCGAGCGACCTGCGGAAATACGTCACGTCCCCCGGCGCCCACCCGACGACCCATCGCACGTCGCCGGGCTCGCCTTGCGCGAGCCCATCCACGAGCGCGCGGTTGTCGTTCACGAGCCCGTTCCAGTCGTGAACGGGCACGTCCGAGTCGTAGGCGAGCGTACCGACCTCACCTGCCGCGACCACGTCGCCGGGTTGGGCTCCGGCTCGAACCAGCCTCGCGATGTCGCCGTATGCCTTGTCGCGCGGCTCGAACCAGAAGAGCGAATGCTGCTCGAACTTCGTGAACGAGACCGTGCGGAGGAGAGCGATGGCGCCTAGCGTCGCGAAGACGGCGGGAAATGCGACCGCCCGCACGAGGCGATACCGGGCAAGGCGGTCCCGCAGAGCCACCGCTCCGACGAGGAAGAGCATGATGGCCAGGGCGATGGCCGGATAGAGCTGCCACACCTGCGACGGGAGCGGACGCCAGATCTCATAGCCCACGAGGTGAAGAACGAGCCAAGCGGGCCACGCGACGAGACGCCGATCGGCGCGGACCAGCACGATGCCGCCGTAGACCACCAGCGGCCAGACGACGATCGCGCCCATCCACGCGGATGCCGGCGGCACGGTCGCGACGATTTGGGCGAAGATCTCCGCGGGCACGACGCGGAGCTCGTGCGATGCGTAGGCGCCGAGGGACACCAGCCCGTACTTCGCGCCGGCCGATCGCGGGATGATGCCGCCCGCGTGGGCGAGCGCGGCGTACGCGGGCGCCAGTACCGCTGCGCTCACCAGGAGCGGGCGCCACGTCCTTGCCTTCATGCTCGCGTAGCAGAGGGCCAGCGCGATCGACGCCGGCACGACCATGTCGGGGCGGCCGAGGATCGCGAGCGCGGCGAGCACCGCCGAGAGATAGAAGCGACCCGCAAGCGCCGCCGCGATCGTGCCGAACGCGAGATCGAAGACGAGGTTCGTCTCCATCGCCACCCAGGTGAACGACTCGGCCATACCAAGCGCAATCGCCCCAGCGGCAAGCGCACCCGCGAGCTCGAAGCGGAACCGCCGAAGGGAAAGAAACACGATCGCGCACTGCGCGCTCCACGCGACACATCCAATCCCCGCCATCATCGACGGCGTCGCATCGTGGCCGACGACGCGGTGAACGATCGCAGACAACAGAACCCAGAGGAACGTCGTCGCTCCCCAGACGTGCTCGCCGACGTTGAACACCAGCCCACGGCCGCTCGCGAGGTTCTGTCCGTACCGGAACGAGATGAACGCGTCGTCGAACCGCACCGTGTGCAGGACCGCGCAGGCCACCGCTGCGTGGACGACCAAGGAAAGCAGCCAGACACGGCGTCGCATCGTCGCCGCACGATAGCGCCTCAGCCGCACTCGCGTGCGGGATGTGCGCGCTCGAGGCGCCGACGGCCGAGCAACAGCCGAAGGCGTCCGACGCCCATTTGATGGTAGGCTTGCCGACCGTGCATCGACCATCCGCACCCCAGCGAGGCTTTACCCTCCCGGAAGTGCTCAATTTCGTCGGGCTCGCCGCCATCCTCGGGGCCCTGGCCATGTACGGGGTCGCCCGGTATCTGCGGCACTCCAAGACCGCCGAGGCCATCGGGTCCACGGCGGCCATCGCCCAGGCGGCGTGTGCATACTACAACCAATCCGACTCGCTCCAGCCAGCGGGCACCAAGCCAGACGCCGCCAAGGCGATGAGGCACTTCCCTCCGTCGTCGCGGGCGAGCGTGCCGGCGAGCCTCGACGACGTGCGCGGCAAGCGTTACCAGAGCGGCATCGGCGACTGGTCCACGTCACCCTGGCTGGAGATGGGCTTCAAGATCTCGACGCCCCAGTTCTACGCTTACTCGTTCGACTCACGGGGCAGCGGCCCGACCGCTCAGGCCACGATCGAAGCCCACGGCGATCTCGACGGCAACGGCACGACGTCGACGTTCCGCACGACCTGCGAGCCCGACCCGAGCTTCACCGCCAAGGTGAACCCGGCCGTGCAGCAGATCGACGCCGAGGAGTGACGCGTCGATGGGGCGTCGTCGTTCCACTCGCAGGGAGAGCTCCCGCGGCATGACCGCGGTGGAGGTCGCCATCGGCATCTCCCTCGCGGGTTCCCTGCTCGCCGTCGCCGTGCCGGCGTTCGTCCGGAGCTGGTCCTCCTCGCACCTCGTCGAGCCGGTTGACGGTCTCGGACACATCCAACAGGAGGCCATGGCCTTCGCTGAGGGTCGGCCCTGCGCGGCGGGCGCCAACGGCGAGGGCGCATTTCCGAAGCCGGCGCCGCTCACGCCCCCGACGGTCCCGCGCGGCAAGGCAACCGTCGATCCGCCCGAGACGTGGGACATCCCCACCTGGCGTACACTCCACTTCCGCGCCGCACCGCAGGGCGTCGCGCACTCGTTCTCTTTCGCGTTCGACTCGTCGGCCTCGGCGACCGACTCGAGCTTCGTCGCGCACGCGCACGGCGATCTCGACGGCGACGGAACGACGAGCACGTTCGAGATGCGCGGCACGTGCGAGGCGAGCGAAGGCCACGCGCGCGCCATCCCCGGGATGTACGTCGAGGGCGAGGTCGAGTGATGAGCCGCGCGCGCCTCCCGAGCGACGTGCTCGGTCTCGCGCTCGTCCTCGCGCTCGGCGCCTTTGGCGTGGCGGCGACGCAGCCTGGCCTCGCGCGCGGCCTCCACGCCAGCAAGGCGCGCGAGGACGTTTACCTCTTCCCGCCCCCCGACGAGCTGAAGGTCGCCACGCTCGGCTATCGCGCGGCGTTCGTCGACATGCTCTGGGTGACTCTCCGCGTCCAGTACGGCATGCACTTCGTCGAGAAGCGCCCATTTCCCGACGTGACGCACTACTTCGACGCCATCCTCGGCCTCGAGCCGGACTTCGCGCCCGCCTACCGCTACGTCGACACGATGCTGTGCTACCACGAGCCGGGGGGCACGGCAGAGGACGCCAGGAGGGTGCGCGCCTACTACGAGCGCGGCATTGCCGCGCGCCCGACCGACCACGAGGTGTGGCTGCACTACGGCCAGTTCCTGGCGTTCATGGGCGCCACCTACCTCACGTCGAACGACGAGATCGAGCGGTGGCGCATCGACGGCGCGGCGGCCCTGGAGCGCGCGGTGGAGCTCGGCGACGACCCGTCGCGTTCGATGAGCGCCGCGACCCTGCTCAGCCAGCGCGGAAAGCGTGACGCGGCGGTCCGCGCTCTCGAACGCGCCTACGCGCTCACCGACGACGCGGCGACGCGAAAGATCATCGTGCACCAGCTCGGCGAGCTCAAGGCCGCCGACGTGAGCGCAAAGGCCGCCGAAGACGCGTCCTTCATCCAGCGGGTCTGGGGCCGTTGGCCCTTCTTGGACCGAGGCGCCTTCCTGCTCCTCGGCCCGGCTCCCGATCCGCTCTCGTGCGCCGGCTCGCGCGGGGCCGACCCGAAATGCGCGACCGACTGGGAGCCCGCGCTGCCTTCATCGCAGCCCTGAGCCCCGCTCGCGCGCTCGAGGCGTCGTGCGCTATAGTATGAGCATGGCTTTCTCTTGGCCGCGCACGCTGCTGACGGCCTTTCTGATCGGCGCCGCGGCGTGCTCGGCGTCGATGCACAACCCGCCCCCGCCAGGCGATGGTGGGACCGGGCCGACGGTCGCTTTCGACCAGACCGGCGTGCTGACGCTCGCCCCCGGCGACACGGTTTCCATCGGCCTCACGACCACGGGCGTCGTCGATCACGTGGCCGTCGCGTTGAGCGGCAACTACCTCGACGCCTTCCTGGACGCCAACGATCTGCCCCTCCAGGCGGGCCGCGCGGCCGTGATGCTGCGCGCGCCGAGCGCGGCGACCACCTTCTCGCTGCTGGCCGTGGCCGGCACGGCCAGCGCCCGGCTCGACGTGTCCGTGAGCGCGACGGGCTTCGCCGACGTGCGCGTCACGACCGACTACCTCGGCAAGCGACCGGTGCCGCTGCTCACCGCGAGCGCGTTCTTCGAGACCACGTGCGCCGAGCTGACCACCGCGCCTCCGAAGGACGGCTCGCCGCTGGTCGTGGGCACCTACGGCGAGACGCTCGTGCTTCCTTCGGTTCCGACCGACGGCCACGTGGCCATCAGCGTCCGCATCGCGCACTACGCCGTCGGCTGCGCGGACATCGACGGCCTCGTGCCCAACCAGACGCGCGACGTGGCGGTGAGCGTCTACGACCTGCCGTTCGATCTCGCCGACACCACGCTCGAGGCGCGGTTCACCTTCGCACCCGACCCGGCCGACGCGCAGGCGCTCGCGGCGTACCTGGCCCAGGTGGACGGGACCGTCTTGAACGCGTTCTCGCCGAGCGCCGGCGGGGAGGCGGGCATGCTGCTCGACGCGATGGCCGCCGCCAGCGGCGCGCCGCAGCAGTTCGACACCCAGCGGACGCAGATGGGCTGGGACGGGGCCGTGCAGACCTGGCTCGGCGCGCACGCGCCCTCGATGCACGATCGCGCGGGCCAGTGGCTCTCGGCGGGCCTCGCGAACGGCTTCGGCGATCTCGTCGCGCACCTCGCGTCCGGCAACACGCCGGGGAACTGCGCTCTCACGCCGGAGCTGCTCGGCACGCTCGACGCGACCGCCGCGGGGATCATCGCGTCCCCGTTCGTCTGGGCCGGAGCGCCGAACGACGTGCTCCAGCTCTCCGGGGTCGTGGCCATCGTCCCCTCCAAGCTCGCCACCGTGGCGGCGGACGCGCGCGCGGTGGTCGACGTGCCGCAGTCGACCGGCGTGGCGAGCGCCCTCGCGGCGGCGATGGACTGCACCGGTCTCGGCGCCGCGCTCGCTTCGGGGGGATATTCGTTCGGGGTGTGCGACGCCTCCTGCACCGCCGCGCTCTGCGCCACGGCCATCGCCGACAGGTGGCAGGGCGCGGCGCAGTCCCTCGCGAACAGCAGCGACACGCTGGTGTTGACCGTGAGCGCGAGCGCCCCGGCGACCGTGGCCGACTTCGCCGACGTGCAGTCGTACGACGGCTCGTGGGTGGGGCAGCTCTCCTTCTACTCCTCGCAGATCGGGACCAAGGGCGCGACCCGGGCCAACCACGGGTCGCTGCCGAATTGAAAGAACGGCGGGACCTCAGTCTACCCGCAGCGTGCGCAAGCTCACCGGCGCGAAGTCCTTGTCGCCGGGTCGCTTGGCCCACACGCTGACCTCGTAGAGCCCCTTGCGGCCACCGTCGGTCATGGGCACGTCGATGTCGAAGCTCTGGCCGTGGACGTTCACCTCGATCGGCGTGCGGAACCCGGCGGGCCAGTACATCGCGTAGGTGTTGGGCATGGGATAGACGCGGCGCCTGTTGAGCTCCGCCGCCGGAAGCGGCCGAGGCTCCTCGATCCGCGCCACTCCGACGCCGCCCACCTTGACCTCGCCGCCGAGCGTGCCGGCGACGTGCAGCTTGCTCCCGAGCCTCACGCCGCGAGGCATCTCGCCGTACGTCCCGAAGCTCTCGACGAACTCCTGCGCGATGCACGGCATCGGGATCTCGTGATCGAACTTCGCGACGGCGATGCCGATGCCGACTCGCCGGCGAAAGCGTCCCAGGATGTTCTTCCGGTGTCCGTCGTTCGGAGGCACCTCGTCGAAGAACATCGCCTCCGCGCGCTCGATGTCGGCGGCGGAGAAGCGCGGCGAGGCGTCGAGCGGGCGCTTCTTCTCGTCGGTGACGCAGAACGCGTTCTCGAACACGATGTCGCGGCCGCCGGCTTCGCTGTACCGCTGCTCGGGCACCGAGCCGTCGCTCCCCCAGTGGCCGAGGTACCCGAGCCGCGCCATGTCGTCCGCGTGCGCCTGGCCGGCCACCGTGGCCGGGCCGTCGTCGAGCGTCACGGCCGGGAGCCCGGCGGTCGCCCGATCGCGGTTGATGAGCTGCACCATGTAGCGCCGCGCCTCGGCGAGCGTGAGGTTGCCGGACGGCGGCGGCGCAGGAGCCGGCCTCTCGGCCGCACCGCCCGGGGAAACGCTCGCGGACCGCGGGGCGCTCACGTGCGCGCCGCCGCCGGAGCTCGCAGGGTGGACGGGGCTCCCGGCGGAGGGCCCGGGCTGGGTGACGGGGGCGCTCGCGGCCCCACAGGCGGCGAGGAAAACGAACGACGTGACACGGACGAATCGCATCGCGAGCAGTCTAGCGTGTACCATGCCCGGCGTGGCGCTGCGTGAGCTCTGCGGAGGACTCGTCGTCGGGGGTTTCGCCGGCACGTCTCTGCCGGGCTCGTTCGCCAGGCGGCTCGCCGCGGGCGAGCTCGGCGGTGCGATCCTCTTCGCGCGCAACCTCACACCCGACGTGGAGGCGACGGCCGAGCTGTGCGACAGCATCGGGCGCGCATCAGGCGGCGCCGCGCCGCCCATCGTCTCGGTCGACCAGGAGGGCGGACGGGTCGCGAGGCTCAAGGCACCCGTGCTTTCGCTCCCGCCCGCGGCGGTGCTCGGGGCTCGCTGCGACGAGGCAGAGCTCGAGCTGCTCGGCGCGGCGCTCGGAGTGCAGCTCGCGGCGCTCGGCTTCACGATGGACTACGCGCCGGTGCTCGACGTCCACACCAACCCGAAGAACCCCATCATCGGCGATCGCGCCTTCTCCAGCGATCCCGATCGGGCGGCGCGGGCCGCGCTCGCGTTCGCGCGAGGCCTCGAGCGCGCGGGCGTCTCGCCTTGCGGCAAGCACTACCCCGGCCATGGCGACACGGCCAAGGACTCCCACCTGGACCTGCCGTCGGTCGACGCGGGGCGCGAGCGGCTCGAAGCCGTGGAGCTGTTGCCGTTCCGCCGCGCGGCGGAGGCGAAGCTCCCCGCGCTCATGAGCGCGCACGTCGTGTACCCCGCGCTCGACGCCACGCCCGCCACGCTCTCGCGCCGCGTCGCGACCGACCTGCTGCGCCGCGAGCTCGGCTTCGGCGGCGTGCTCTTCTCCGACGACCTCGAGATGCGCGCGATCGCCGACCGGTTCGGTCCGGGTGACTCCGCGGTACTGGCGGTCGAAGCGGGCTGCGACGCGCTGCTCGTGTGCTCCGACGAGGCCGCGCAAGGGTCGGCCGTCGAGGCGCTCGTCCACCGCGCCGAGCGCGACGGCGCGTTCCGGGCGCGGTGCGAGGAAGCGAGCCAGCGCGTGGTCGCCCTGCGGCGTCGCTTTCCCCCTCGGCCGCTGCGCGGCGGCGCGCTCCGCGGCGCGCTGGCGCCTCGATCCGAAGCCGTAGCCATCCTGGCGAGGCTCGCGTGACGCGGGTCGTCCTCGCGGACCGCCTGATCACGTGCGACGACGCGAGCGCCGGTGTCGTCGAGGACGGCGCCCTCGCGGTCGGCGACGACGGGCTGGTCGCCTGGCTCGGACCTCGGGCCGAGCTCCCGCCTCGCTTCGGACCGCCCGGGGATCGCGCTCCGCTCGTCTCGCCCGGGTTGATCGACGCGCACACGCACGCCGCGTGGGCCGGATCGCGCCACGCGGAGTACGCGGTGCGCATGGCAGGGGGCGACTACGTCGCCATCGCGAACGCGGGCGGCGGCATCGTGAGCACGCACCGTGCGGTGAGCGAGGCGTCCGAGCAGGAGCTGTTCGACCTGCTCGCGGCGAGGCTGCGCCGGATGGCCGCCCTCGGCGTCACGACCGTCGAGGTCAAGAGCGGCTACGGCTTGCTCCCCGAGCTCGAGCTCAAGCAGCTGCGCGCCATCGCCCGCGCGGCCGGGTGCGCCGACCTGCCGCGCGTCGTACCCACGTTCCTCGCGCTGCACGCGCTCCCGCCCGGTGCGGACAAGGCGCGCTACGTGGCCGCGGCCTGCGAGCTGGTCGCCGACGTGGCCGCGCGGGGCCTCGCCCGCTTCGTCGACGCGTACGTCGACGAGCACGCGTTCTCGGTGGCCGACGCGCGCGAGCTGGGGCGGGCGGCGGCGCGCACGGGGCTCGGCGTGCGCCTGCACGTCGGGCAGTTCTCGGACATCGGTGGCGCCGCGCTCGCTGCGGAGCTCGGGGCCAAGAGCGCCGACCACCTGGAGCACCTCGCCGAGGACGGCGCGCGCGCGCTTGCCGGCGCCGGCGTCGCAGCGGGGCTGCTCCCGACCGCGGCGTTCACGCTGGCGCAGCGTCCGCCGGACGTCGCGATGTTGCGACGCGCGGGCGTCAAGATGGTGGTGGCGAGCGACGCCAACCCCGGGACCGCGCCGACCGAGAGCTTGCCGCTGGCGATGGCCCTGGCGGTGCGCACCTTCGGCCTCACGCCCGAGGAGGCCCTGCTCGGGGCGACGCGCCACGCCGGCGCTTCGCTCGATCGGCCCGACGGCGGCGTGCTCCGCGTCGGCGCGCCCGCCGATCTCGTGCTGTGGGACCTGCCCCACGAGATCGCGCTCGTTCAGCCGTGGGGCACGCCGCGCGCCCGGCTGGTCCTGCGCGACGGCGTCCCCATCGCGCGGGGATGACTCACAGCTCCCGCATGGCCTCGCGCAGCCGCGCGATGCCCTCGAGCACGCGCGGCAGCGGCTCGCTCGTGAAGCAGAGCCGGGCCGAGGTCGCGTGCGCCGCGCCGCAAGACTCGCCCGGCGCGAGCAAGACACCGTGCGCGATCGCGCGCTCGAGCAGGACCTTGAGCGGGCGCCCGCCGAGCAACTCGGCGAAATCGAGGAAGAGGTACACCCCGCCCTCGGGCAACGCGAACTCGACGGGCGCTCCCGCCAGCGCGCCCGCGGCTTCGTCCCGCGCGCGCTGATAGGTCCCGCAAGCCGCCTCGACCCATGCGTCGCCGGACGCCAGCGCCGCCATGGCCACGCGCTGCATGGCGACGGGCACGTTGAAGGCCGAGTGCACCGAGACCTTCCGCGCCGCCGCGATCACCGGCGCCGGGCCGACCACGTAGCCGACGCGCGCTCCCGCGAGCGCGTGGCTCTTCGAGAACGAGAACGCGGTCAGCGTGCGGTCGGCCATCTCGGGGAGCCGCGCGAGGCTCTCGGCGCGGCGACCATACGTGTAGTCTACATATACTTCGTCGGACAGCACCCACAGGTCGCGCTCGGCCGCGAAGCGGGCGATCTGTTCCAGGTGGCGCCGGGCGAGGACCTTGCCGTCGGGGTTGTTCGGCGAGATGACGTAGAGCGCGCGCGTGCGCGGGGTCGCGGCGGCGGCGAGCAGCTCGGCGGCGTCGCGCTCCGGCTCGCGGTAGAGCACCGACGAGAGCGCGACCTCGACGGGGCGAGCGCCCGTCTGCGCGATGATGCCGTGGGCGAGCGGCCAGTACGGAGACGCGAGCAGGACCTCGTCGCCCGGCTCGAGGATCACGCGCGCGACGCACGACAGAGCATGGGTCGCGCCGACGCCGACCAGGACGTGGCTCGCTCCCTCGGCGCCAGGCATGGCACGCTCGCGCTGGCGCAGGTGCGCCGCGATCGCGTCGCGCAGCTCGGGCATGCCGGCGGTCGCGCCGTAGGCGTAGATGCTCGCGTCGGACGCGCCCTCGATCGCCCGTTCGAGCCGGGCCAGCGGCGGCGGCGCAAGGTGTGTGTCGCCGATGTGCAGGCCGACGATGTCCCCCCCGGCCGCGCGACGCGCCGCGATCGCCTGCTCGAGCTCGGCGAAGACACCCGCGCGCATCGCCTTCGCGGCGGTCGAGAGGTCACGCATCGGGATCACGTTACAACGGCGAGACGGAAAGGACGAAGGTGGAATGTATGAAGGTGGAATTGAAAT
>Ga0316628_100004642_pt1 | contig 10821 bp, 7 predicted proteins | sample OWC_Aug_M2_C1_D5_FD_207648 | JGI IMG/M metagenome (GOLD analysis project Ga0316628, IMG submission 207648) | Wetland soil microbial communities from Old Woman Creek delta, Ohio, United States - OWC_Aug_M2_C1_D5_C | ecosystem: Environmental > Terrestrial > Soil > Wetlands | place: USA: Ohio... | reverse complement strand
CTGGGTGAAGCTGCCGGTGGCGGACTTCGCGAGCACCTCCCTCGGCCTCGACCACATGTTCCCCAAGATCGTCTACTTCACCTGGATCACGTACGGGCTCGTGGCGCTGTTCGTGCTCTCGCACGTGTTCCGGATGCAACGCCTGACGATGGGCAAGTCCGGCGCGCCGCTGCGCCTCTACCTGGTCGAGGCCTGGGTCACCGTCCTCCACATGGTCACCCACCGGCAGATGCGGAAGTGCTCGGCCGAGGCGCACGCGGCGAAGGCGCACGGGCGATCGGAAGCGCCAGGGGTCGCGCCCGCCGCCGAGATCGGGCCGCACCGCTGGCTCAAGCACTGGCTGATGGCGCTCGGCACGGTGGTGATGGTCGTCCTCACCGCCGTCTCCCTGCGATGGTTCCAGACCGACGCCATCCACCCCCTGTACCACCCGCAGAGATGGCTCGGGTACCTGGCCACCGCGTTCATCCTCTGGGCGACGACGGACATCCTCTGGCGTCGCATCCGGCACCGGCAGGCAACGGCGACCCGCAAGCCGGGCCCCCTCACGCTGCCGGTGCTCCTCTGGCTGACCGCGGTCAGCGGCATCGCGATCCACGTCCTCCGCCTCGTGGGCGCGGGGCTCGCCGCCCACTACGTTTACGCCGCCCACCTCGTGATCTGCGTCCCGATGGTGCTGGTGGAGGTGCCGTTCGGCGACTGGGCGCACATGGTGGATCGGCCCCTCGCGCTCTACTTCCAGGCGGTCCGGGAGAGGGCCCGCCAGGAGCTGCCGGTGGGAACGGGGCTGGAGCCCGCACGGCCATGAGCCAAGCCATCCCGGCACGGAAGGTGGGCGCCGCGCTCGTCGTGGGCGGCGGGATCGGCGGCATGCAGGCGGCGCTCGACCTGGCGGCCGCCGGGATCAAGGTGTACGTGGTCGAGCAGAAGCCGGGGGTCGGCGGCGTGATGGCGCAGCTCGACAAGACGTTCCCGACCAACGACTGCGCCATGTGCACGATGGCCCCCCGCCTCGCGGACCTCAGCCGCCACAAGGACATCGAGCTGCTCACGCTCGCCAACGTGGAGAAGGTCGAGGGGTGCCCCGGCGACTTCACGGTCACGGTGAGGAAGCGCGCCCGCTACGTGGACGAGGCCAAGTGCACCGGCTGCGGGAGCTGCGTCGCCAGCTGCCCCGTCCGTCACCAGGTGCAGCCGGTCCCCGACGAACGGCGGGCCCCGGTCGAGCTGGCGCCGGAGGTGCGGAAGGAGGTCGAGGAGACCCTCGCGCGGTGGAAGGGGCGCAGGGGCCCCCTGATGCCGATCCTGCAGGAGCTCAACGCGCGCTTCAACTACTTCCCCGAGGACGTCCTGCGCTTCGTCGCCCGCGAGACCGGCTACCCGCTGACCCACCTGTACCGGGTCGCCACCTTCTACAGCGCCTTCAGCCTCACGCCGCGCGGCAAGTACACCGTCAGCGTCTGCATGGGCACCACCTGCTACGTCCGCGGGGCCGAGCGGCTGATGGAGAAGTTCTCTGAGGCGCTCGGCGTCGGCGTGGACGGGACGACCGAGGACCGTCTCTTCACCCTGAAGGCCGTGCGCTGCATCGGCTGCTGCGGCCTCGCGCCGGCCGTGGCGATCGGGAGCGAGGTCCACGGGAAGCTCGCCGTCAAGGACGTCCCGAGGATCCTCGACCGCTACCACAAGAAGGAGGCGGCCTGACATGCCGGTGCTCCCGCCCGCGGAGCTGCGGAGGCTGCGCGAGGACGCGAGGGGCGCCCTCCGCCTTGAGGCCACGCCCTACCGCGCCCGCGTCGTCGTGCACATGGGCACCTGCGGGCTGGCCGCCGGGGCGATGCCGGTGCTGGGCGCGTTCGGCGACGAGGTCGTGACGAGGGGGCTGCGCGACGTCCAGATCGTGACCACGGGGTGCGCGGGGCTGTGCTCCGAGGAGCCGATGGTCACCGTGGAGCTGCGCGGGGCGCCTCCCGTCCGCTACGCGCGGCTCACCGCGGAGAGGGCCGCCGAGGTCTTCGCCGAGCATGTGGTCGGCGGGCGACCCGTCGCGAGATACGCGCTCGATCCCGGGATCCCGTTCTTCGCCAGGCAGCATCGCGTCGTCCTGCGAAACGTCGGGGCCATCGACCCCGAGAGCTTCGACGACTACCTCGCCCGGGACGGCTACACCGCCCTCGAGAAGGCGCTCTTCGAGATGACCCCCCTGGCCGTCGTCGAGGAGGTGACGAAAGCGGGCCTGCGCGGGCGCGGCGGCGCCGGCTTCCCCACCGGCCGCAAGTGGAAGGCCTGCCTCGCCGAGGAGCGAACCCCGAAGTACATCGTCGGCAACTGCGACGAGGGCGACCCCGGGGCCTACATGGACCGCAGCCTGCTCGAGTCGGACCCGCACTCGGTGGTCGAGGGGATCACGATCGCGGCGTACGCGATCGGCGCCGCCACCGGGTACGTCTACGTCCGCTCCGAGTACCCGCTGGCGATTCACCGACTGCAGAACGCCATCAAGCAGGCGCGCTTCCGCGGGCTGCTCGGGCCGGGGATCCTCGGGTCGCGTTTCGCCTTCGAACTCGAGATCCGCGAGGGGTCCGGCGCCTTCGTGTGCGGCGAGGAGACCTCGCTGTTGCGCTCGATCGAGGGCGCGATCCCCGAGCCCCGCCAGCGCCCGCCGTTCCCGGTGCAGTCGGGCCTGTGGGGCCAGCCGACGGTCATCAACAACGTCGAGACCCTGGCGAACGTCCCGGCCATCGTGCGGCAGGGGGCCACCTGGTTCGCGGGGATCGGCACGCCGACCAGCGCGGGCACCAAGATCTTCTCGCTTGTCGGGAAGATCACCAACAGCGGCCTGATCGAGGTGCCGATGGGGATCACGCTGCGCGAGATCGTCGAAAAGATCGGCGGCGGCATCCCGGACGGCAAGCGCCTCAAGGCGGTGCAGACCGGGGGCCCGTCGGGGGGGTGCATCCCCGCAGGGCTCGCTGACGTGCCGATCGACTACGAGAGCCTCGGCCAGGCGGGCTCGATGATGGGCTCGGGCGGAATGATCGTCCTCGACGAGGACACGTGCGTCGTGGACGTGGCCAAGTTCTTCCTGCAGTTCACCAACGACGAGTCGTGCGGGAAGTGCTCGGCCTGCCGCGACGGCTCCGCGGCACTTCTCGAGGTCCTCACGCGCATCGCCGAGGGAGGTGGCCGTGAGGGGGACCTGGAGTTCCTCGAAGAGCTGGCGCGCGCCGTCAAGGACGCCTCGATGTGCGGCCTGGGCCAGACGCTCCCCAACCCCGTGCTCTCGACGCTGCGCCACTTCCGCGAGGAGTACGAGGCCCACATCCGCGAGCGCCGCTGCCCGGCCCTCGTGTGCAGGAAGCTCATCAAGTACACGATCGACCCGGACCTCTGCCCGGGCTGCCTCGCGTGCCTGAAGGCCTGCCCCGCCGAGGCGATCCGGGGCTCCCTCAAGCACGTCCACGTGATCGACCAGGAGAAGTGCACGAGGTGCGGCCAGTGCCTCGAGACGTGCCCACCCAAGGTCTCGGCGATACGCAAGGTCTCGGGCGCGGAGGCGGAGCAGCTGGTCTCGCTCCCCGAACCCGTGCCGGTGGCGGAGTGGCGCAAGCAGCGCTCGTCCCCGCTTCACGAGGAGAGACCGTCGTGATCGGCCTGGTGATCAACGGCCAGCCGACCGAGGCCCCCGAGGGGGCGTCGCTGCTCGAAGCGGCGGAGGGGCTGGGGATCAAGGTCCCGACCCTGTGCCACCACAAGGCACTCCTGCCCTACGGCGCCTGCCGCCTCTGCCTCGTCGAGGTGGAGACGCCGGGGCGATCCGCCTCCGTCCAGGCCTCCTGCCAGTACCCGGCCCTCCCGGGGCTCTCCGTCCGGACGGACACGCCGCGGCTCGCGAGCGCGCGCAAGATCGTGGCCGAGCTCCTCCTCGCTCGCTGCCCCGACGCCCCGGCGATCCGCGCGGTGGCGGCTTCGCTCGGGGTGACCGAGACCCGCATCGCGAAGAAGAACGACGACTGCATCTACTGCGGCCTGTGCGTGCGGATGTGCGAGGAGCGGATGGGCCGCGCGGCCGTCTCGTTCTCCGGCCGCGGCCCGCGCCGCAAGGTCGAGCCGCCCTACGGCAAGCACAACGAGGCCTGCTGGACGTGCCGGGCGTGCGACTTCGTCTGCCCGACGGGGCGGCTCGTCTCGCCGACGACGAGCGCCGCCTCCCCGATTCCGATCCCCTCGGAGTTCGACCGCGGCCTGACCAACCGGCCCGCCATCTCGATTATGTACCCGCAGATGGTGCCCAACCGCCCCGCGATCGACCCGGCGAACTGCGTCCACCTCCGGCACGGGGTGTGCGGGGTCTGCGAGCAGGTGTGCGGCGTCAAGGCCATCAACTTCGAGGACGCGGATCGAACGGTGACGTTGAATGTCGGAGCGATCGTCCTGGCTCCCGGCTACGAGCTCTTCGACGCCCGCCTCAAGGGCGACCTGGGCTACGGCCGCTTCCCGAACGTCATCACCGCGGCCGAGTTCGAGAGGATCCTCTCGGCCTCGGGGCCGTTCAAGGGCCACGTCGTCCGGCCCGCGGACCACAAGCCGCCCCAGCGGATCGCGTTCATCCAGTGCGTCGGGTCCCGCGACACCGAGCGAGATTGGTGCTCCTCGATCTGCTGCATGTACGCCACCAAGGAGGCCCTGATCGCCAAGGAGCACTGCGGCCAGGACCTGGTGACGGACATCTTCTTCATGGACGCCCGCGCCTTCGGCAAGGGCTTCGAGGCCTACTACCAGCGCGCCCTCTCCCAGGGCGTGAACTACATCCGCTGCCGGCCGCCCATCGTCGAGGAGAAGCCCGCGACCGGGGACCTCGTCATCAGGTACCTGACCGAGGACGACACGAAGGCCGAGCGGGAGTACGACCTGGTCGTCCTGTCCACCGGTCTCCTGCCGCCCCGCGGGGCCCAGGAGCTCGCCAGGACTTTCGGGATCGGGCTCAACCAGTTCGGCTTCTGCATGACCTCGAGCTTCGAGCCCGTGGCGTCCTCGCGCGACGGCGTCTTCGCCTGCGGCCCGTTCACGGAACCGAAGGACATTCCCGAGACGGTGATGCAGGCCTCGGGGGCGGCCTCGAAGGTCCTCGTCCTGCTCCGCGACGTCCGCGGGACGCTGATGACGCCGAGGACCTATCCGCCGGAGATGGATGTGGCGGGTCAGGAGCCGCGGGTAGGTGTCTTCGTCTGCCACTGCGGGACGAACATCGCCGGCGTCGTGGACGTGGCGAGCGTCGCGGAGTACGCCCGCAGCCTCCCCAACGTCGTCCACGCGGAGACCAACCTCTTCACCTGCTCCACCGACACACAGGAGCGCATCAAGGACAAGATCCGCGAGCACGGCCTGAACCGCGTCGTGGTCGCGTCCTGCTCGCCGCGGACGCACGAGCCGCTCTTCCGCAACACCTGCCGCGAGGTGGGCCTCAACCCGTACCTCTTCGAGATGGCCAACATCCGCGACCAGTGCTCCTGGGTTCACATGTCCGAGCCCGCGCGGGCGACGGAGAAGTCGAAGGATTTGGTCCGCATGACGCTCGCCAAGACGCGCCTGCTCGAGCCGCTCCACGGCGGCGAGGCCCCGGTCAAGAGGTCCGCTCTCGTCATCGGCGGGGGTCTCGCGGGGATGACCTCGGCACTCGACCTGGCCGACCAGGGGTACGACGTCGCGCTGGTCGAGAAGGACGCGGATCTCGGGGGCAACCTGCGGCGAATCCACTACCTTTTCAACGGCGAGAATCCGCAGGCCGTCTTCCGCTCGCTCGTCGAGAGGGTGCGCAGGAACGAACGGATTCGGGTTTTCACCGGCGCCACCGTTCAGGCGGTCGAGGGCTCGGTGGGCAGCTTCGTCACGACGATCGCCCACAACGGGTCTGTCGAGCGGGTGGAGCACGGCATCGTCGTCGTCGCCACGGGAGCGAAGGAGTACAGGCCGAAGGAGCACCTCTACGGTGAGGACGACCGTGTCCTGACCCAGCTCGAGTTGGAGGAGCGTCTGGCCCTGCGCCTCGGCGAGGGGCTGCCGGCCACAGTCGTGATGATCCAGTGCGTGGGCTCCCGGGACGCCGAGCGGCCCTACTGCTCGCGCGTCTGTTGCTCGGAGGCGATCAAGAACGCGCTGAAGATCAAGGAGCTGAGCCCGCAGACCAGCGTCTACGTCCTCTACCGGGACATCCGGACGTACGGGTTTCGGGAAAGCTTCTACACCAAGGCGCGGCAGGCGGGCGTCGTCTTCCTCCGTCACGAGGACGACCGCAAGCCCGTCGTGACCCGCGACGGCGGCGGGCTCGTCGTCACGGTCCACGACCCGCAGCTCAAGCGGGACGTCGCGATCGACGCGGGCCTGGTCGTGCTCTCGGCGGCGACGGTTCCCTACGAGGAGAACAAGGCGACCGCGCAGCTCCTCAAGGTCCCGATGAACCAGGACGGCTACTTCCTCGAGGCCCACATGAAGCTGCGCCCGGTGGACTTCGCCACCGACGGGGTGTACGTGGCGGGTCTCGCCCACTCTGCGAAGTCCATCGAGGAGTCGATCGTGCAGGCCGGGGCCGCCTCTGCCAGGGCGGCCGGTCTGCTCTCGCAGGACCACATCGCTTTGGAGGCGACCCACTCGCACGTGGTCGAGGAGAAGTGCGACGGCTGTGCGTACTGCGTGGACCCCTGCCCTTTCCACGCCATCACGCTGGTCGAGTACGAGCAGGACGGCCAGACCAAGAAGCGCGTCCGGGTCGACGACGCCGTGTGCAAGGGGTGCGGAACCTGCCAGGCGACGTGCCCCAAGAACGCGATCTTCGTCTGGCATTTCCGGCCCGAACAGCTCTCCGCGATGGTGCGGGCCGCGCTCGGACGGTGAGGGTGAGACGGCGATGAGCGGCGACAACGGACACGACGAGCCGATCCTGCTGGCCTTTTGCTGTTACTGGTGCTCGTACGCCGGGGCGGACCTCGCCGGCACCTCGCGCCTCCAGTACCCGCCCAACGTTCGCATTGTCCGCGTGCAATGCAGCGGCATGGTCCACCCCAATCTGGTCGTGGAGGCGCTCACAAACGGCGCCGACGGGGTCCTGATCTGCGGCTGCCATCCGGGCGACTGCCACTACCTGGAGGGGAACCTGCGCGCGAAAGCGCGGGCGGATGCGATCAACCTGATGCTGGAAGACTTCGGGCTGGAGCCGGAGCGCTTCCGCCTCGAGTGGGTGTCGGCCTCCGAGGGGCCGCGCTTCGCCCAGGTGGTCACAGAGATGGTCGAGCAAGTGAAGAAACTGGGGCCCAGCCCCTATCGCACGTGACCCCCGACCGGCTGTCGGTCGCGGGAGAGAGGTGGAAGGAAGAGAAAGCAGCGAGCGAGCACCGAACGTGAGTTGAAAAGGAGGTCTGACATGGCGGTACGACTGGCGGAAGAGTGGTTCGCCATCTGTGGGGGATGCGAGGTGACGATCCTCGACATCGGCGAGCCCCTGATCGACGTGCTGGCCAAGCTTGACATCGTGCACATGCCGGTGCTGATGGACCACAAGCTCTTCGGCCAGACGGGCGAGAACGCAGAGCTGAGTATCCCCGAGGCGGATGTCGGCATCATCACCGGCGGCATCCGGACCGAGGAACACAAGAAGATCGCCCAGGAGATGCGCAAGAAGTGCAAGACGCTGATCGCGATGGGCTCCTGCGCGTGCTTCGGCGGCGTGCCCGCCCTCGCGAACCTCTACTCAACCGAGGAGATGACCGACAAGGTCTACCGCGGCAGCGTCACCACCGACCACGACGGGATACCCCACTCCGGCATCCCGGCGCTGACCGACCGCGTCTACGCCGTCAAGGAGGTCGTGCCGGTGGACCTCAGCCTGCCCGGCTGCCCCACCACGCCGGAGATGGTGGCCGGCGCGCTCATCGCCCTGCTCGAGGGCAAGCCGATCGAGCTGCCGAGCAAGAGCGTGTGCGACGACTGCCCGACGATCCGCGAGAAGAAGGCGGTCTCGACCCTGAAGCGGCGGCTGGAAGGGCCGGAGTTCACCCCGGGCCGCCCGCTCTCGGAGATGCGCTGCCTGATGGAGCAGGGCTTCCTATGCCTGGGGCCTGCGACACGTACCGGCTGCGGCGGCAGCCAGGGCACGCCGCGCTGCATCCGCGCCTACATGCCGTGCGAGGGGTGCTTCGGCCCGCTCTCCGACACCGCCAACCCCATGGTGGACATGATGGGCGCCCTCTCCACCATCGGGCTCGACCCCAAGCAGATCCCGGATCGCGCCCCGACCTTCAACCGCTTTGTCGGTGCCGGCCGCCTGCGGCCGCTGCCCCGGAGGTAAGCCATGGCAAAGACGATCGTCATTCAGCCCGTCACGCGGATCGAAGGCCACGCCAAGGTCACCATCCAGCTCAACGATGCCGGCAACGTGGACACCGCTCGCGTGAACGTCATCGAGCTGCGGGGCTTCGAGCGCTTCTGCATCGGCCGGCCGGTCGAGGACCTGCCGCGCATCACCCCGCGCATCTGCGGCGTGTGCCCGTGGTCGCACCACCTGGCGGCAGCCAAGGCCTGCGACGCGGTGTTCGGGGTGGAGCCCCCGCCCGCGGCCCGCAAGCTGCGCGAGCTGTGCAACAGCGTCGCCTACATGGAGGAGCACATCCTCCACTTCTACTTCCTGGCGGGAGCGGACTTCCTGCTGGGCCCTGAAGCCGACTACTCCGTCCGCAACGTCATCGGCATCCTGCAGGCCGCCCCCGACGTGGCGCGCCGGGTCGTGAAGGTCCGCCACCTGTGCGCCAAGATGCTCGAGACGCTCGCCGGCAAGCCGATCCACCCCCAGGCGGCCGTGCCGGGCGGCTTCAGCAAGCCGCTGGCGGTTGCCGAACGCGACCAGCTGCGCGCCCAGGCCGGCGAGGCGCTGGAGCTCGCCAAGTTCACCATCGCCTTCGCCAAGGAGAACATCTTCCCCAAGTACCTCGACGTGGTGAAGTCGCTGGGCGTGATCACCACCGGGTTCCTGGGCACCGTCAAGAAGGACGGCGCCCTCAACCTCTACGACGGCCAGCTGCGTTTGATGGCGCCCGACGGCTCCTACGAGGACTTCCCCTACGACCGCTACACCGAGTTCATCGCCGAGCACATCGAGGACTGGTCGTACCTGAAGTTCCCGTACGCGAAGAAGTGGGGCAGCTTCTCGATGGACCCCGACAAGCCGGGCGGCATCTACCGGACGAACACCCTCGCCCGCCTCAACGTCTGCGACTACATCGACACGCCCCTCGCCCAGACGGAGCTCGAGGCGTTCCGCAAGGCGTTCGGGCGCCCAGCCCAGCTCACCCTGCTCTACCACTGGGCCCGCCTCATCGAGCTCTTGTACAACGCCGAGAACGCCATCCGCCTGCTCGACGACCCCGAGATCACCAGCCCCGAGACACGGGTGAAGGTCACACCGCGGGCCGCCCGCGGCGTGGGCTGCGTCGAGGCGCCGCGCGGGACTTTGATTCACGACTACGAGACCGACGGCGAGGGGATGGTCACCAACGTCAACCTGATCGTGGGCACGACGCACAACAACGCCCCCATCAACATGTCGGTGACGCAGGCCGCCAAGAGCCTGATCCGCGGCGGCAAGTACGACCAGGGGATCCTCAACACCGTGGAGATGTCGATCCGCGCGTACGACCCCTGCCTGTCCTGCGCCACCCACGGGCTGGACGGAAAGCTGGGCGTGAAGGTCACCATCGTGGACTCGCAGGGGAGGGAGGTCGGCGTTCTCGCCAACTAGCCCTCGGCCCTGCGCGCGGGTTGCGGGAGGAGGCGCCTGGTGGAGGCGTCGGTGTGGGAGCCCGATGAGGGAGAGCTGCCGGATTTCTGCCGGAAGCCGACGCTGATCCTCGGCTGCGGCAACATCCTGTTCGGCGACGACGGCTTCGGCAGCGCGGTGGTGGAGTACCTGACGGAGCACCGCCAGGTACCCGATAACGTGTGCCTCGCGGACGTCGGCACCGGCGTGCGCAAGCTCCTCTTCACCCTCTGCCTGAGCCCGGTCCGCCCCTCCCGTGTCCTCATCATCGACGCGCTCGACCTCGGTGCCGCCCCCGGCGAGCTGTTCGTGATCGACCCGGCCGACATCCCGGCGGTCAAGCTCGACGACTTCTCGGTTCACCAGCTCCCCACGTCCAACCTGCTGCGCGAGCTGCAGGAGACGTGCGGCGTGGAGGTGCGAGTGCTCGCCTGTCAGACCGGCCCGCTGCCGGAAGAGGTGTCGTGCGGCCTCTCGGAGCCGGTGCGCAGCGCCCTGCCGGCGGCCGCCGACCTCATCGCCGCGCGCTACTTCACCAAGCACGTGGCGACCTAGCACGTAGCGTCCTCGTTGCCGACCAGGCGCCGTGGTTCGGGCAGCACCGGGCCGCGATCATGACGCTGAACGACACCCCCTACCTTGCCAACCTCGTCGATGTCTGCCTCACCAGGGCGTTCACCGACGTCCCGCAGGGCTCGTTCGCCGAGCCACGCATCCATTCGGTGGCTGGAGCCCGGATCGCCGAGGGGTGCGGCGGGAGCTTGTTCTGCCCAGGGAGCGCGATGACCCGCGGCATGATGGCGCCCTGGATGCTGCTGGCGCGTCACGGCCCCGGCTACTCGCCGCCGCCGTGCACCGGGATCTTCGCCGACGTTGCGTGCGAATCCACGCCCAACGCCGACTTCATCGAGGCGCTCTACAACGAGGGGATCACGGCGGGTTGCGGTACGGATCCGCTGCGGTACTGCCCGGACGCCCCGGTGACCCGTGGTGAGATGTCCGTGTTCATCCTCAAG
>Ga0316628_100004641_pt1 | contig 10822 bp, 10 predicted proteins | sample OWC_Aug_M2_C1_D5_FD_207648 | JGI IMG/M metagenome (GOLD analysis project Ga0316628, IMG submission 207648) | Wetland soil microbial communities from Old Woman Creek delta, Ohio, United States - OWC_Aug_M2_C1_D5_C | ecosystem: Environmental > Terrestrial > Soil > Wetlands | place: USA: Ohio... | reverse complement strand
CTGGTTGGTGCCTTTGGAGGTCGTGTCGCCGCCGGCGTAGCGATCGCTGCTGCCCACGGTGAAGACGTTGTCGGTGAAGTCGAGGGGCTTGTCCGGGTCCTGCGCGAGGACCTGCCCTGCTTGCGCGGCGGCGGCCGGCGCCTCCTTCGGGGCGTCGTGCTTGACCACCGGCTCGTCCTCCTTCTTCTCCTCCGGCGGGGGGGGAGGAGGCGGCGTGGCCTTGTCGGTCTCGATGTCGACGGTCTGCACCAGGTGGCCGTCGATCACGGGCGCGAGCTTCAGCGTCCAGGCGATGACCTCGGCGTGGATGTAGGCGGTGCGGACGGCGGCCATGCCGTGAAGCGAGAACGCGCCGATCAGCGCGATGATCATGCCCTGCGCGGCGCGACCGCGGCCGAGCTCGAGGACGCGCTCGAGCGGATCCCCTGCGAGCGAGCCCCACGGCCTCACGCGCGACGACGCGGCCTGCGCCGAGTAGCGGCTCCTGCCGTTGAGGTGCGCGTGAGGAAGGGTCATGGGGAGGGAGGTTTGGGCGGGGCTCCCGACGAGCTGGGGACGGCGGCGACGCCGAAGGCAATCTTGGCGACTCCCGCCTGCTTGAGCAAGTCGAGCACGTGGATCACGCGGCCATGCTGCACGGCCGCGTCCGCCCGGATGACGGTGCGAAGCTCGGCGTTCTTCTGGTGGGCAGCCTTGGCGAGGTCGAAGATCGCGTCGTCGTTCGGCTGGACCTTGCCGTCCACGACGGTGGCGCCCGACGCCGCCAGCTCGATGCTCATCATCGTCTGCACCTCGGTGCTGCCCTGCGAGGCGCGCGGCAGCTCGAGGGGAATCGAGCTCGGCTGCGTCACCATCTTGGCCGTCACCATGAGGATGATGCAGAGCACCAGCGTGACGTCGACCAGCGGGGTGACGTTGATGCCTACGATCGCGTCATCCGCGTCTTGCGAGCCGCCGGCCATGGCTAGCTCTCCGCGCCTTCCTGCTCTCCGCGAGCCTCGCGCTCCTCCGGCTCCTCGCGCTTGACGTGCTCGCGCTTCGACGCCGGGGCGCTGGCGCGCGCGGCCTTCGGGGCCGGCTCGCCTTCGTGGGCGGGCTCGCCGTCGGGGGACTTGAGGTGCGCGAGCAGCAGGTGGCCGAGCGCCTCGGTGTTCGCCAGCGTCGCCTTCACGACGCGCTGGAAGTAGTTGTACGCGGCGACCGCGGGGATGGCGACGAAGAGACCGACGGCCGTCGCGACGAGCGCCTCGGAGATGTGCGCCTGCAACGTCGCGCTGACGCTGGCCGCGGCGGTGGTCGCGCTCGGGTTGGCGCCGGCCGCGCTGGCTTCGCGCGAGAGCTCGTCGAACGCGGCGACGATGCCGATGACGGTGCCGAGGAGGCCGATGAAGGGCGCGTTGTTGCCGACGGTGCCGAGGAAGGCGAGGCGGCGTTCGAGCCGCGTGCGCTGCAGGGCGCTGGCTCCGGCCATGGCTTCCTCCGCGGCGTGCGGCCCCCTGGGCGCCTCGACGAGGCCGGCCACGACGACCGCCGCCTCGGCGCTCGGCGAGGACTCGAGGCGCTTGCGCGCGCCCTCGAAGTCACCCCCGCGCAAGAGGGACGCGAGATCTCGCATCAACTTGGGAATGTCGTCCCGCAGCGAGAAGAAGAGCCACGCCCTCTCGAGCATGATGGCCACGGAGATGACGCTGAGGGCGAACATCAGCATGAGCACCCAGCCAGCCCCGAGGCCCACCAGCGCGCTTTTGACTCGTTCAAGCATCCGCTATTTTCCCTGAGTTTTCCGACGGTTGGACGACAATTTGCTCGAGCACGGTCGTCGCGAAGGCCCCTCTCGGTAGCACAAACTCAACAACCCAGCTCGTTTGTTCTTCCCCAGATACAGTTGCAACTGGATTGTGATGATTACCCACCGTCGGGTCGACGTCCAGCGGCTCGGCAGGAGCCACGTGCGCCGTCAGGCCAGCCACGCGCAGCCGCAGCGGGCGGCGTGTCCCCTCCCCCAGCTCGGGCGCGTAGCGGCTGGCGTAGTCGGCGCCGAGGTGGCGCACGAGCATGGCCGCCTCGATCTCCGCCGGCTCGCCGGATGGCTGCATGGTCTTGGGGCCGAACATGGGGCCGGTCGCCGAGAGCTCGCCGCGGGCCGCGCGGGCGGCGTCCTCGACCGGGTCCGCGCAGACGAAGAGCCCGCCGGTGTCCTCCTTCTTGAGGACGTCGCCGAGCAGCGCGGTCGTCCAGCTGCCGCGGGCGACACGCTCGACCAGCACGTCGTTGAAGACGGCCGACTGCAGCGCAGAGTAGAGTAGGCGGAGCAGGCGCTTGTCGCGCGGGGCGGGCTCCTTGCCCTCGAGGATGGCGCGGGCCCGGGCGGCGTTGTCGCCGGCGACGCCGAAGCGCTGCGCGCCGAAGGCGTTGGGGACGCCGTTGCCCGCGATCTCGGCGAAGCGCGCGCCGACCTCGGCCGACCGCGAGGCAGGCACCCCTCGCACGCGGATGACGAACCGGTTGCCCCGCAGGTGGCCCGTCTTGAGCTTGTGCTCGTGGCGCCTCACGTCGAGGATCTCGATGCCGGGGAGGGTGAGGGCGCCGGCCGCGCGCGCGAATTCTTCCGTGGACGTTCCACGCGGCGGAAAGAGGCTGATGGTCTGCACCGTCACCGCGCGCTTGTCCTTCATCCCCGCCACGCCGGCGTCGCGGCTCGAGGCGCCGAGCGCCCCCGCGATGGCGCGCACGGCGACGTCGGTCGTAAGATCGCGTTTTCGGAAGCGCACGAAGACGTGGTCCCCGTGACCGCTCGGCTCGTACGCCGGGATCTCCTCGACGACGAAGTCCTCGGGAATGGCCTTGAGGATGCCGGAAATGCGCTCGCTCATTTCGTTTGCCTGCTCCGCGGCTTTCGCCGCGATGGGCGCCTCGCGTTCAGCCGATCTCGTGGGCCATGACGTCGCGCGGACTGTGGAAGTGCTGCTGCGGCGAGTAGTGCAGGAAGTTCGAGACGCGCGACGTGTAGATGCACGCGTACTCCTCCACCTGCGCGCCGAAGCTCGACTGCTCGTTGCCTTCCTTCAGCAGCGAGCCCCAGTACGGGTGGAAGCGCTGGTCGGTGCGGTTCTCGAGGGACGTCTGCTCGGCCTCGGCCTGGCGGAGAAGGCCGCGGACGCGCTCGAGCGCGCGCTTGACGCGGACACGCTCGGCCTCGAGCGCCACGCCGTTGCCGTGACCGTTGCCGTTCTTGTGGCCGACGGGCTTGTTCAGCTCCTTGAAGCGGGCCTGGTAGAAGCGCAGCTCGTCCTCGAGGCGCTCGCGCTGATCCTCGAGCATCACGCCGCGCTCGATGTCGAGCTTGCAGTCCTCGTAGGCGCCGACCTCGGTCTCGAGCTCCTGGATGATCATCGCCGTGCGCCAGGCCGAGTCCTTCTTGCTGCGCAGGATGTCGCCGTAGATGTGGTCTCCGACGTAGAGCACCTCGTCGCCGCTCACGGCGAGCGCGCGCTCGAGATCGTGCAGGTTGCCGCCCTCGTAGATGCGGCCGCGCTCGAGCGGGAAGGCGGCCAGCCTCGAGTGGTCGCCGTCGCGCTCCATCAGCGGACGGCGCTCGGTGAAGAAAGCCGGCTTGCTGGCCGCGCAGACGACGATGTCGAAGTAGTTTCGCCACGACGGGTACTCGCTCATCGCCCCGCCGAGCAGGTGGGTCATCATCTTGTCGGTGTAGGGCCAGCGCGAGTTGGTGAGCACGAAGAGCCGCTTGCCCGCGCTGCGGAGCTTGTGCAGCGTCGGCGCGAGGTCCGGGTCGCGCTTGATGAAGCGCGGCAGATCGCCGAGCACCGCGTCGAGGATGGTGCCGTCGCGGTGGGCCTCGTCGATGCTCTCGCGGATGTCCGAGAAGAGGCGGCCGTAGTCGATGGCCATGCCGCGCTGCTCGAACGCGTCGACGAGGGCGACGTAGAGCGCGACCTCGCTGAGCGCGTAGAGCGTGTCGATCCAGTGGTAGCGGGACGTCGCCGGGCGGAGCTTCTTGCTCTGATAGAGCTCGCGCAGCTCGTCGCGCGTGAGCTGGCGCGTGCCGTGGTAGCCCTTCGACGCCACCTTGTAGCGGTCCATCTTGAGGACGTGGCCGAAGCGCTTGTCGATGAGCAGGCCGCGCACCGGGAAGTCGATCGAGATCGGCACCTCGGCGACGAAGTCCGGATATCCGCGCAAGACGAGCTTCTTCTGCGTCGCCTCGATCGAGAGGCGGTCCATCTCCGGCTGGTCGTAGATCGCCAGCGTGTAGTCCATGTCGAAGCCGACCCACGCGATGCCCGTCATGCGCAGGTTGCGGTTGCAGAAGACTCGCCGGGCCCGCGGGATGGTCGCGACGGGACGGGTGCTGAGCTCTTCGAGCGGGAGGATGAGCTGCTGCGCTTGGGTCACGGGATCAGGGAGAAGGAATGGACAGCATTCCACGCCCGCGACCGCTGGGCAATCTCGCTACATCTTCGACAGGTAGCGCATCGTCTGGCGGGCGAGGCTTTCGAAGCCCGCGAGGCGAACGAAGAGCTTGAGCTCCGGGCGCAGCAGGTGATGCACGCCCTTCTTGCCGTTGACGGCGCGCCACGCGACCTCGGCGATGTGCTCGGCCTTGAGGTTCACGCCCACGGTCTCGAGCGACTTCGCCCGGTATTTCTGGTTGTGGACCATCGGCGTCGCGACGTAGCTCGGCATGATGTCCGCGACGCGGATGTCCTTCCGGCGGAGCTCGAGGTCGAGCGCCTCGGTGAGCGCGCGGACCGCGAACTTGGTTGCAGAATACACGGCCAGCTCCGGCGTGCCGTAGATGGCCGACGCGCTCGACATGTTGAGGATCGTCGCGCCCGCGCCGTTCGCGCGGCCGCTCTGGGCCGCGACGGTCTTCTCGAGCAAGGGCAGCGACGCGTAGACGCCGTTGACCACGCCCACGAGGTTGACCTGGATTTGCTGGTGGGCCTGCTCGGGCGGGATGTGCTCGAAGCGGCCCATGCGCAGGATGCCGGCGCAGTTGAACAGGACGTCCATCCGGCCGCCCGTCGTTCGCGCGAAGTCGTCGACGTTGCGCTTGAAGTCGTCGAGGCTGGCGACGTCGAGGACGCCCATGCAGGTCTTGCTCGTGCCGGTCTCGATCCGCAGGGCCGCGAGCCCCTTCTCGTCGAGGTCGTAGAGGCCGACGAACCAGCCGCGCTCGGCGAAGAGCTTCGCCGTGGCCCGTCCGATGCCGGACGCGGCTCCCGTGATGAAGATCGTCTTGGTGCCCGTCATGCAGGCGGGCTTAGCACGGGGAGGAGCCTAGCGCGCGAACGTGTTCCAGCCTTCGGGCAGCGGGCCGCCGAGCAGCTTCTCCGCGCCCGAGCGATCGAGCAGCACGAACGAGAAGTCGCCCGTGAACACCTCCTCGCCCGCCTGGAGGATGCGCGCGCGCGTCTGCACGACGCGCGCCGTCTCGCGCAGGATGCTGCCGCGGCCCTCGAGCGGGACGCCCGTGCGCACGGGCTTGAGCAGCTTGCACGTCATCTGGGCGGTGAAGCCGAACTTGCCGAGCAGCGCGATGACGGCCCACGCGGCGATCTCGTCGGCGAGCGTGGCGACGAGCCCGCCGTGCATGATGCCGGGCGGCCCCTGGTATCGATCGCCGGGGGTGAAATCGGTGACGACCTCGCGCGCATCGCCGCTCTCTTCGGTCCTGAAAGCCAGGCGAAAGCCGGTGGGGTGATCGGGGCCGCAGCCGAAGCAGGGCTGGCCGGGGCCGAAGATGGTGCCATCGAGCCGGGACATGGTACGCACGCCGTTAGCATGCAAGCGCGCCGCCCGCGAGGCGTCCGTCTGATCATCACGTACAAGCTCGCGAAGGCCGTGGGAGAGGCCGTGCTCGCCGTGGTGCTCGTCGCGCTGATCCTCGCGGGGTACGGGGCCGAGCTGGGCCACTTCGCCGAGCAGCTCCGGCGACACGTGGCAGGCGCGTGGAGCGTGAGGCTCGCCGACCTCGCCGTGACGCTCGCCACGCCTCACCGGCTCTGGGAGCTCGTCGTGGCGCTGGGGCTCGACGCGGCGCTGACCCTGCTCGAGGGCCTCTCGCTCGTGCGCGGGGCGTGGTGGGGCCCGTGGCTCGTGGTCATCGCGACGAGCTCCCTCATCCCGTTCGAGATCGTGGCGCTGGCCCACCATCTCCACGCGGGGCGGCTCGTCATCCTGGCGATCAACCTGGTGATTGTCGGCTACCTCGTGGGCGGGGCGGCACGGGAGCGAGCTCGAGCGAAGCTGAGGGAATAACCGCGACCGCTCGAGGGTTCGGCCAATGGAAATGCCTAGAACGGCGCGCATCTTCTCGCTCCTCGCGCTCTGCTCGGGCCTCTTGGGCTGCGATCACGCGACCAAGCTCGTCGCCGAGCGCGACCTCGGCGCGGGTCGCGTCGTCACCGTCGTGCCGGACCTGCTCGAGCTGCGCTACGCCCGCAACCACGACATCGCCTTCAACGCGCTCTCGCGCTGGGACTTCCCCGGCAAGTCCGCGCTGCTCGCCGCCTTCGGGCTCATCGTCCTGGCCGCCGCGGTGGCGATGTGGATCCGCCACCGGCGCCGCTCCGTGTCGCGCGTGACCGTGGACGACGTCGGCTTCGCGTTCGTCGTGGCAGGTGCGATCGGCAACGTCGCAGACCGGCTGCTGCGCGGCTACGTCGTCGACTTCATCCACGTCTCGCACTGGCCCGTGTTCAACGTGGCCGACGCGTGCCTCGTCGTCGGACTGATCGTGCTCGGGCTGTCGAGATCGCGCACGCGCGCCGCGCCTGCGTAGCCCCCCGGGCCCTGCGCGCGAACGCCTCCCCCACGCGCTCCGCGAACCTAACGCGACTCCGTCGACTCGGACTCGGTCTCCGACTCCGACTCCGACTCCGACTCCGACTCCGACTCCGTTTCTGGTACGGACCGCTCAGATCGTCGACAGTCCAGACCGGGGACCTCGACCACGTGGACCGCCGGATGGCGCAGAGGCAGCGTCGCCATCCACGTCGACCCTGATGCGTCCGAGGGCTAGACTCATGGACATTCATGCGTTCCCGGATCCGTCGGTGACGCGGAGTGTCAGGCGCTCTATCAGGCATTCGTGCCCGAGGCGTACGCCTACGGGAAGTGCATCCCGGGTAGTGGAGCCGACGTCGGCCAGTGCGCCTCCGCTGACCATTGCACCATCTATCCGTACAACGGCTCATCGCACGATGGCGAGGCGTCGTGCGCGTGCGGCACCGCTACGGCCCCATTCAGCAACCTGCCCGCCTTGTGCATCGACGTCGGTGGCACGCCGACGTACTCGACCATCTGCCAATAGCCGCGGCGCGTGCCGCCCGGTCGGTGCCGTTCGGCACCCTGAGCTCGAGCACCATGATGGTGATGAGGATCGCGATGACGCCGTCGCTGAACGCCTCGAGCGGTGAGGTCTTCGCACCTCGAGGCGAAGCAACAATCGACCCAAGCGGAGACCTCGCGAGCCAATGCGAGTCACGCCGGCGGAAGCGTGCGGGTGGCCGCGATGCGTGCGTACGTCTCGCCGCTCGGGCGCAGCCTGCGCTCTTGCGTCGCGTAGTCGACAGCGCGCCGTCCGAAGCGCGGCGCGTAACCCTTCGGCCCACTCGAAGTTGTCTAGAAGCGACCACTCGACCGACGTGCGGTGCGCCGCCATTCCGAGCCGGGACTGGAGCTCCACGTCGTCGCGAAAGCGGTGCCAGTGATCGCACGCGACGTCGGGCACATCGCCGCCCGCGACGCGCCCTGGCTCGCGAGCGAACTCCCACCAATCGATCGTCGAGCAACCGCCCTCGATCTGGGTCGCCGAGGTGGCCGTGCCGAGGACGACGGGCCGCAGACGTACCGATCGTGACGCGCAGAGGCCCGCGGACCGTTAGCGCGCGAACGAAGCTCGCCAAGTCCGCGCGAAACTCGCCTGGCACAGGCGTTGCTCGTGCGCGGCTGCACCGGTCGGAGGAAACGATGCGCACGTTCCCATGCGTTGTTCTGCTGTTCGTCGCCGCCCAGAGCGGTTGTGACTCCTCGCCGGCGGCACCCAGCGACGCCGGAGCGGATGCACCGGACACGGGCGGCCCCAACGCCTCGGTGCTGCAGTACCACAACAGCGCGTCCAGGTCCGGCCTGTACACGGACCCAGCGCTCACGCACGACGCGGTCGCGGGAACCACGCTCGACCCGAGCTTCACCGCGACGGTCAGCGGGAACACGTACGCGCAGCCGCTCTTTCTCGACGGACAGGGCGCAGGCAAGGATCTGGTCTTCGTCGCGACGGAGCAAAACCAGGTCACTGCGTTCGACGCCTCGAACGGCGCCGTCGTCTGGCAGAAGACTCTCGGCACGCCGGTGGACGTCGCCACCCTGGTCTCGAGCGGCCAGGTGGAATCGACCTGCGGCACCGTCAAGCCGACGCTCGGCATCACCGGAACGGGAATCCTCGATCCCGCCTCCCGCACCCTCTACCTCGACGCGATGATCAACGTGTCGACGAGTCCCTATGTCGTAAAGCACTTCATCTTCGCGCTCTCCGTCGACGACGGGACGACGAGGGATGGGTGGCCCTTCGACCTCTCGACGATCGCGAGCCCTTACTCGTTCAACTCGGCGCGCGCGATCCAGCGCGGCGGGATCGCGCTCGCCTCTGGGACGCTCTACGTTCCCTTCGGGTCGCACGCCGATTGCCTCGCGCCGCACGGCTGGGTGGTCGCCGTGCCCACGGCCAACCCCACCGCGGCAACGGCGTGGGCGACGCATAGCCCTGCGGGTGGCGGAGGCGTCTGGGCGCCCGGCGGGGTGACGTCCGACGGCACGTCGCTCTACGTCTCCACGAGCTACTTCGACTCACCGACGCCTCCCACGCAGTGGACCGACGCCGATTGCCTGGGCGTCTTGCGCCTCGACCTCGGCCCGAGCTTCAGCGGCGGGGCGACCGACTACTGGGCGCCGACGGACTGGACCCAGGGGGGCGACCCTGCGAGCAGCGCGCCGGTCCCCTTCGAGCTCCCCGGCGCCACGCCGTCGCAGCTGCTGCTGGCGTTCGACCGCCTGAGCGGCGCAGTCACGATTCTCGATCGGGCGAACCTCGGTGGCGTCGGTGCCGGGCTGGTGAGCAAGCAAGTGGGCTTGGGGGAGAACGGTGGTGGTGACATCCTCACGGCGCCCGCCGTCTACACCACGCCGCAGGGTACGTACGCCGTGTTCAACGGAGCGAGCAAGGACTGCGGCGGCGATTTGACCGCGCTCAAGATCACCGCCGGATCCCCTCCGACCGTCTCCACGGCGTGGTGCGCGAACGTCCACGGGCACGGTCTTCCGATCGTCAGCACCACGGACGGAACGAACGACGCGGTCGTGTGGGCCGTCGGGACCGAAGAGTCCGACGGCACGGTCGGCGACAACAAGCTGCACGCCCTCGACGGCGACACCGGCCAGGCCCTCTTCACGAGCCCGGCCATGTCGCCCACCGAGCGCTACATCACGCCGATCGTGGCCAAGGGCCACGTCCTGGTCGGCGGGAAGAATCAACTGTACTCGTTCACCGTTCCCGCGAACTGAGGTCCGCCACCTCCCCTCCCCCGGCCGAGCGAAGCGACGGCCGTGGGGGAGGCGCTCGCGCGCAGGCGGCACGCGCAAGCTCGCGCAAGGCCGACCCATGTAGATTGCACACATTGCGGAGGCCGCCGCGCGAGCGAGCATGCCGCCGAGCACGAGCGGGTGGGGGCAACCTCCCCTTTCTCCTTCACACTCTATCGAACGCCCCCTCGATCGCCTTGCAGAGCGTCTTCAGCACCTTGAGCCGCGCGAAGTACTTGTTGTTCGCCTCGACCAGCGTCCACGGCGCGTACTCGGTGCTCGTCCGGTCGACCATGTCGCAGACGGCGAGCTCGTAGTCGTCCCACTTCTTGCGGTTGCGCCAGTCCTCGTCGGTGATCTTGAAGCGCTTGAAGCTCGTCTTCTCGCGCGCGCGGAAGCGCTTGAGCTGCTCCTCCTTGCTGATGGCGAGCCAGAACTTCGCGACGACGAAGCCGTACTCGGCCAGCTCGCGCTCGAAGTCGTTGATCTCCGTGTACGCGCGCATGTAGTCGTGCTCGGTGCACAAGCCTTCGACGCGCTCGACGAGCACGCGCCCGTACCACGAGCGGTCGAAGAGCGCGAAGCGCCCGCGCGGCTCGATGCGCCGCCAGAACCGCCAGAGGTACGGCTGCGCGCGCTCCTCTTCCGTCGGCGCGGCGATGGGGAAGCCGGTGTAGAAGCGGGCGTCGAGCGCCTGCGTGACGCGTCGAATGGCGCCGCCCTTGCCGGCCGCGTCGTTGCCCTCGAAGACCGCAATCACGCCCGACTTCTTGAACTTCGCGTCGCGCGAGAGCACCGCCAGCCGCCCTTGCCACTTCTCGCGCAACGTCGCGTAGCGCTCGACGGTCATCGGGCGGTCCAGCTCCAGCGCGCGCAGCACGTTGAGCCTGTCGACCGGGGGCAAGAGGGGCGGGTTCTTGTCGGGCAGGCGCTTGACGGGCTTCTCGTCGAGCCGCTCGCGCATGGCGGCGAGCAGGGTCTTGCCCACCATCAAGTTGCGGTAGGGCGGATCGGCGCCCGCGACGACGATCCACGGGGCCTCGCCGGTGCTCGTCTGCCGCGTGAACTGCACGGCCGTCGTCTCGAACTCGTCGAACTTCGAGAAGTACTCCCAGTCGCGCTTGGTCACGCGCCAGCGCGTGCGCGGGTCCTTCTCGAGGGCGCGCAGCCGCTTGCGCTGCTGCTTCTTGGTCAGGTGGAACCAGAACTTCAGGATGAG
>Ga0316628_100004640_pt1 | contig 10822 bp, 6 predicted proteins | sample OWC_Aug_M2_C1_D5_FD_207648 | JGI IMG/M metagenome (GOLD analysis project Ga0316628, IMG submission 207648) | Wetland soil microbial communities from Old Woman Creek delta, Ohio, United States - OWC_Aug_M2_C1_D5_C | ecosystem: Environmental > Terrestrial > Soil > Wetlands | place: USA: Ohio... | reverse complement strand
TCCTTGATCCTCTGGATGTGTCCCCGCCCCAGCGCCTTCACCTCGCACCCGAGTTCGAAGTAGCGCCGGATCTGGACGTCCGTCAGGATGCCGAAGCAATCGACGATCGCGAGGGGGGCGCCCGCCCATCCCACCACCTGGTCGGGCTCGAGCTCGAGGTACGGCTTGTGGCGGACCGCCAGGACGAGCGCTTCGGCTCTCGCGAGCGCCTTCGGCAGATCCTGCTGGACGCGGATGTCGCTCAGGCCTTCCTGGTTGCGGAAGAAACGCGACCACGAGTGGCCGGGTGCCGGGTAGTCTTTCTGGCTCTCGAGCTCGTACCAGTGTTCCACGTACGGGTCGTGCACGACCAGGTCGGCGCCCATCTCGGTGAGCTTGCGCACGACGAGCTCCGAACCGCTGTAGCGGGTGTCGCCCACGTCCTCGCGGTAGCTGGCGCCGCACAGCAGCACGCGCGCTCCCGCGATGTAGCGGCCCATGTTGCGTAGCGCGTCGCGCGCCAGCTCGGCGACGTGCAGCCCGCGCGTGTCGTTGATGTCGATGGCAGTCGGGGTGATCCGGAACAGCTGGTCCTGGTCCTCGAACCCGAGGATGTGCTTGTACGCCCAGTAGCCCAGGCCGCCGTCCTTGGGCAGGCAGTAGCCGCCGATGCCGGGGCCCGGGAAGATGATGTTGTCGTGCGTCGGCCGCACCTTGATCGCCTCGATCACCTTGATCAGGTCGACGCCGTTGCGTTCGGCGAACAGGCTCCACTCGTTGAGGAAGGCGAGGATGGTCGCGCGGTACGAGTTCTCGACGATCTTCGTCGTCTCCGACTCGATGGGGCGGGTCATCACGGTCAGCGGGAAGTCGCGGGTGTTGAGAACCTCACCCAGGAACTTCACGGTGCGGTCCTTCGCCTCCTGGCTGCAGCCCGAGCACACGCGCCAGAAGTCGCGGATGCTGCGCACGTAGTCGCGTCCCGGCATCACGCGCTCGAAGCTGTGCGCGAGCAGCGGCTCCGTGCCGATGCCACGCGCGGCGAACGCGCGCTTCAGGATCGGCAGGGCGACGAACTCCGTCGTTCCCGGCGCCACCGTTGTCTCGATGAGGACCAGGCACGGGGCGGGAATCTTGTCGCCGATGGTGCGCATCGTCGCTTCGAGCGCGCTCATCTCGGCGTCCCCGGTGCGCATGTTGCCCAGGTCGCGCTTCGAGTAGTCGCACTGGACGTCGACGACCACGCAGTCGGCGAGCTGCAGGCAGTCGCTGTTGTGCGTGGCGACGAGCGTCTTCTTCTCGGCCACGACGCGGCGAATCATCGGGGCGACGTTCGGGTCCTCGGCCTTGACCGGCGACTCGCCGCGCGACAGCAGCGGGATCTTCCAATAGCTGCGGGTGCTGGGACGCTGGCAGCCGATGACGAACTTCCGCGGCTTGCCCCCGGCGTCGACCGAGTCGGCAATGATGCCGGCCATCACCGCCCCCACGAACCCCACGCCCATGACGACCACGATCTCCCTGCCCTCGCCGCGCGCCTGCGCGACCAGCGCCTCGAGCCGCGTCTTCTCGCGCGCGTCGTCGTCGGGACCTGGAAGGGCAAACCGCTCACCCGCCGGACTGACCGAATAGGCTGTCATCGCGTTCTCCCATCCTCCTTCAACCACCGCAACTCCTCGGCGAGCCCTTCCTCCAGCGTCACGCTGGGCTTGTAGCCGATCTCCTGCCTGGCCAGCGACGTGTCGGCGTACGTGTCGCGCATGTCACCCTTCTGGACGGCTTCGTGGCGGATGGTCAGGGGCTTGCCAGCCAGTCGTTCGACGATCGCCAGGACCTGGCCGACCGACACGCGCGAACCGCCGCCGATGTTGTAGACCCGGCCGGGGACGCCGCGCACGCCCGCAGCCAACGTGGCGGCCACCGCGTCGGCGATGAACGTGAAATCGCGCGTCTGGGACCCGTCGCCGTAAACCACGATGGGCGTGCCGGCCAGCGCGGCGTTCAGGAACTTGTGGAATCCCATGTCTGGGCGCTGGCGCGGGCCGTACACCGTGAAGTAACGCAGCGACACCGCGGGGACGCCGTAATTGACGTGATAGAGGCCACACAGGTGCTCGGCGGCGAGCTTCGTGACGCCGTACGGCGACACCGGGTGCAGCACCGATTCTTCCCTCATCGGCATCGGCACGTCGTCTCCGTAAACCGATGAGCTCGACGCGTACACGAGGCGTTCGATCTTCGCGCGCGCACACGCCTCGAGCAGCACCTGGGTCGCCTCCACGTTGTTCTCGGTGTAGATGCGAAAGTCCGCGCCCCAGCTCTTCCGCACGCCCGCCTGCGCCGCCAGGTGGAACACATGCGTCACGCCATCCAGCAGGCCGGGCAGGCCGGCGTCCTGGATGCGCGATTCGACGAACGTGAAGGCCCGGGCCTCGCGCAGCCGCGCCAGGTTCGTTTCCTTGATCGGGCGCGGATAGTAGTCTGCGAAACAGTCGATCCCGACGACGTCCGCTCCTTCGCCGATCAGCCGTTCGGCAAGCGTCGAACCGATGAACCCCGCCACACCGGTCACCAGTGCTTTCATGCCTTCTACTCACTACCACTACTTTGTCACTTTGCTGCGAGGCCGGATTCGGCTCGGGCAAGCAAGCCTACGAGCACCGCGATCAGCTACAGAGGGCAAAACGCCGGCCGCCAGCCATGCGGCCGAGCGTTTTTCCCGGGGTCCCCAACGCGGCAGCCGCGTTGGGGTGGCTTGCGCGGTGTCTCGTCGGCTTGCGGCACGAGCCGAATTCGGCCCGAAATCGAGAACGTGACAAAGTAGTGCTACTCACTACTCGCTACTCGCTACTTCGAGAGAGCGCCTGATTCTAAACGAAAAAGGGGAGGCATAAAATGAGTGCTCATGACGCTGCTCGCCGCTCTCGCCGGTGCTTCGTTCGGCCTGTGGGCATTGATCATGAGCTTGACCGGCCTCCGGGCCGGCGGGGTCGCCTTCATGCTGCTCGCGGGCACGTTTGCCGTCACCGGACCGTGGTTCCTGCTGGTTCGCCCCGGGCCGTTCCTGTCGCCCGGTCGTGACGCGTGGGTGGCGCTCGCGGCGGGCCTGGGCGCCGCCTGTCTGAACGGCGTCGGCATGATCTGCCTGCCATCGCTGCTGGACGCGCCACCGGAAGTCGTCGGCACGCGGATGCTGGTGGTGAACCTCACCGTCGTCGGCGTGGTCGCCGGCTGGACGATCGCCTTCGGCGAGCAGGCCCTCACATGGTCGAAGATGTTGGGTGTCGCCCTGGCGATCATCGCAGTCTGGCTGCTGGGCAGATAGTCTATAGTGGGCGCATCCGGAGGAGGGCCATGCGGCGGACGAGGTGGGTCGGGCCGTTGATCGTCGCGACGACCGCGATCTTCGTCGCCGGGGCGAGGGGACTGGCGGCGCCGCAGGCGCCCGCCCAGATTCCCGGGGCGTTCCGCAGCAGCATCACCCTGGTTCCGTTGGACGTCCGCGTGCTCGACCGCGAGGGGCGGGCGGTCATGGACCTGACGCAGCAGGACTTCACGGTCCTCGAAGACGGCGTTCGCCAGGAGATCGCGCATTTCTCGCGGATGGTGCTCACGCCCGAGCAGCCGCCGCCCGACCAGGCGCCGTCGCTGCGCCGCGCGCCTTCCTACGACATGTCGGCGCAGAAGCACCGCATCTTCCTGATCGTCCTCGGCCGTGGCCGCCTGCGGTACCCCTCGAAGGCCACCGAGGCGCTGCGGCAGTTCGTGCGCGAACGGCTGCTCCCGCAGGACCAGGTGGCGGTGCTCGCCTGGAACCGGGCCACCGACTTCACGACCGACCACGAAAAGGTCGCGCAGGTGATCGAGCGCTTCGACCAGGGTCACGAGGAGATCGAAGGCCGGCTGGCCTTCCATTTCAGCAGCCTCGCGGCGGCGTACGGCAGCAAGGAGATCCCCGGGGAGATCCAGTCGAGGATTGACGCGGTGTTCGGGAGGAGGACGACGGCAGAAACACAGTCGGGTTCGGGGTTCGGGGATCTGGGAAAGCGCCGACCTTGGGACCTTCGGACCTTCGGACCTTTGGACGATCGCGAGTTGATCCCCTCCCGCCAGCTGCCGCCCTCGGCCATCTCGGACTCGACGCGCATCGAACGCGAGGCCCAGCAGGTCGTCGCTGACCTGCTCTCGTCCGGGAACAACTTCCAGACGGACCTGCCATTCGAGGAGTTCGTGTCGGAGAACTCGCGGACGCTCCAGGACCTCGGCAACCTCTACACCGGCATCGAGTACCTGCGGTTCCTCGAGGGCGAGAAGCACCTGATCCTGGTCACCGAAAAGGGGCTCTTCCTGCCGCGTGTCGAAGACGACCAGCGCATTGCGGAGGCGGCGAACAGCGCGCGCGTGGTGATCGACACGGTCGAAACCGGGGGGCTGTACGTCGGCCAGTCGCCAGGGGCGACGGCCGGGGGGCCGAACCCGGGCCAGTGGTCCCAGTTCTGGGCGTTCTCTTCGCTGCGGACGATCGCGGAGCTGACGGGCGGCCGCTCGTCGGTTGCCGAGTGGAGCCGGGTGGCGATGGACCGCATCGACACGAGCACGCGCGCCGGCTACCTGCTGGCCTACTACCCGAAGAACACGAAGTGGGACGGCAGCTACCGCAAAGTGGCGGTCAGAGTGAACCGTCCCGGCGCCACGGTCCTCTACCGTCACGGCTACGAAGCGTCTGACCAGTTGGTGCCATTCGACAGGCGGGCGTTCCTGACGTTCAACCGTATAATATCGGCCGCCTGGCACCCGACCGACCTGCGTGACATCCGGCTGAAAGCGGGCGCGTCGTTGAAGCACTCGGACGACGGGCTGAGCCACGAAGTCGCGGTGGACGTGAAGATCGACGCCCGGCCGGTGTCGTTCGCGATCGAAAACGGGCTGCACGTCGCGCTGCTCGACATCGCGGTCTTCGCGCTCGACTCGCGCGGCCGCGTCATCGAGGATCGGTGGCAGAAGATCGACCTGAATCTGAAGGACGACGTGTACGAGCAGTGCCGGCGCGACGGCATCCCGTACAGCATCAGGTTCCCCGTGAAGGCCGGCGTGCTGGAAGTGAAGGTCGTCGTCTACGACTACGGCGCGGATGTGCTCGGGAGCAGTGTCGTCCGAGTCTTCTGACCGGCGCCTGACACCAAAGTGGCCCAAAGCCCGAGACCCACGGCCTGAAGCCGTTCTCGGAGCATCGATGGTCCGGAGGGTTCACATGCGACGACGTGCGATACGTTTCTGCACCTTTCTGTTCGCCCTTGCGATCGCGCGCGTCGGCGCCTCGCCCCAGCAACCCGCCGCCCAGCAGCAGCCGCCGGCGTTCCGCAGCACCATCGTGGTGGTGCCGATCGACGTGCGCGTGATCGACAACCGGACCGGCAAGGCGGTCGGCGACCTGAAGGCGGAGGACTTCACGCTGCTGGAAGACGGCCTGCCGCAGCCGATTCGGCTGTTCGAGAAGCACACCTACGCGCCCGAAACCCCCGCCCCCAACGCCCGCATCCCGGTACGCGAGAGCGCCTTCGGCGCGCCCGAGCAGAAGAATCGCATCTTCCTGATCGTGCTCGGCCGCGGCAAACACAACCTGACGACGTCGAAGCCGCTCGAGGCGCTGCGGCGGTTCGTGCGCGAGCAACTGTTGCCGCAGGACCAGGTGGCGGTGTTCGCCTACGACCGCGCGACGGACTTCACGACCGATCATGAACAGGTCGCGCAGCTGATCGATCGGTTCGAGAAGGCGCACTACGAGGTCGACATGGACGTTCGCCTGCAGGTGGAGACCGGCCTGGCGGGCCTCTACGGCAGCCGCGCGCTGCCCAAGAACGTTCAGGTGAAGATCGACAGCCTGTTTCGCGGGTCGGGCCTGCTGGCATCGCAGCAGGTCGGCAAGGGCGAGACGGCGGCCACGAAGCGGGCGGAGGCCGATGCGCAACGCGCGGCCGGAGATCTGCAGCGGGCGGACATCAACCAGAAGACGGCCGAAATGGCCGCGCAGGCGCAGAAGGACATCGGCGTTGCGGGAGCCGCGGGCCTGGGCAGCTGGTCGTCGATCGACGAGGTCACGAGCCAGATGTTCACCACCCTCACGCTCGAAGACTTCATGCAGAACAACGCGCAGAGCCTGCAGGACCTGGGCAACTGCTACGCGGGCATCGAGTACCTGCGGCACCTCGAGGGCGAGAAGCACCTGATCTTCGTCACCGAGCGCGGGATGAACCTGCCGCGCCTCGAGGACGATACGGACCTGGCGGCCGCCGCGAACGACGCGCGTGTGGCGATCCACACGTTCCAGACCGGCGGCATTCAGGGGCAGCAGGGCGGCGCGCCGGAGGACCACCGGGCGGAAACGTTCGCGTTCAGGGCCTTGCGGACGATCGCCGAGCTGAGCGGCGGCACCTCGTCGATCGGCGAGCAGGGCGTGGTCGCGATCGACCGGATCAACGACGCGACCCTCAACGACTACGTGCTCGGCTACTACCCGTCGATGGCGCGGCTGGACGGCGGCTACCGGAAGATCGACGTGAAGGTGAAGCGGCCGGATTCGACGGTGCTGTTCCGCCACGGCTACTACGCGCAGCGCAACGTCGCCTCGTTCAACCGGCGCGACTTCATCACCAGGCAGCGGATGCAGGCGGCGGTTGCCTTCTCGCGGGAAATCAAGGACATCAAGCTGAAGCTGAACGCGTCGCTCGAACGGAACCCGGCCGGCGGCCACCAGGTGGTCGTCACCCTCGGCATCGACCCGTCGAAGCTGGGGCTCAGCGTCGAAGACGGCAAGCGTGTCGGCGCCGTCGACATCCTCGTGATCCTGGCGAACGACAAGGGCGAGACGATCGGCCAGAACTATCAGCGGGCGAACCTCCAGCTGAAAGAGGAGGTCTACCAGCAGCTGCTGAAGGGCAACGGCATCCCGTACGGCGTCCGGATCGAGACGAACCCCGGCGTGCGCAACGTGCACGTGATCGTGTACGACTACAAGGCCGACCTCACCGGCCGGGCCGACGCGAGAGTGTACTAGTGGACTGTATCGCCTGAAACAGTAGCGAGTCGCTCCGTTGTCGCGGCCCGCGACACGCGGGTTCGCAAGCCGATACTCTGCTACCGAATCAGCTGATACGAGCCACTAGCGCGGGTTGGGGGCCGGCGTGCGGCGTGCCGGCCCTGATTCTGTTTCGGGGATGGCCACCGCTGTTCAGGTGTACGTGATCCCGACAGTGGCGACGCAGGCCGGCAACTCTGCAGCGTGTCTCCTCGCTCACCAGCCCGGTTCGTGGTGGGAACGGGTCCGCATGGCGGCGATCCTCGCCCGCTGCCGCCAGGCGCCGTCCGGGAAGAGCTCGAACGCCTTCACGAAATCCTCGTGCGCCAGCTTGCGACGACCTATCGCACGGTACGCCTCGCCCCGCTTCAAGTAGAGCATCGGCTGATCCGGGTGGCTCTCGAGCAGGACCCGGAACAATTGCTCGCCGCGCCGGCGGTCCACCAGCATCACGTCGCGCGCGCCGTCCGCTTCGGCGAGCATCCCGTCAGGCGTTGCTTCGGGACGGCTCAGGCCGAACTGCGTTTCGATCTGCTCCGTCATCTCGTGCAACTCGGCGGTGACGTCACGGACCTGTGTCCGCAAGTCGTGGTGCCGCTGGACCTCGCTGGGGAGACTGGTCCGCTGCTGAGCGAGACGTTCACCGGCGTCGAGAGCGGTACGTAACGTGGAACGAACGGCGCGCACCAGATCGGCCGCGCCCCACGACTTGCGCACCACGCGGTCGATGCCGCTCTCCGCGGCGCGCTGCTGCAGATCCTCGCCGTCGTAGTCGGTCAGCGCAACGATTCCGATGCTGCGCGTGCGTGCCTCGGCCCGCAGGCGGAGGGCCAGCTGAAACCCGTCAATCGTCGGCAGCACGATCTCTGTCAGGACTACGTCGGGCCGAACCCGCGAGACCATTCGCAGCGCACCCGTGCCGTCCGTAGTCGACGCCACGCTGAGGCCGGCACGCGCCAGCACCACTTCCGATCGCTCTCGCGCCGCCCGATCCGGATCGACGATGAGGACGACGCCGTGATCATCCATGTGCAAGGATCGTAGGCCCCCGCCGCGACGACTTCAAGACTCCTTCAGGCAGCGCGCAGGCGGCACGCAGCCAAGCCAGGCGTCGCCAACCTGCCCAGCGTCTCGGACGCCCCCCGCCAAACCGGCCCTCTACGGCACCGTTGTGCTTTTCGACGACCGGAACAGCTGCGGCGCGAACTCCACGAGGTAGTTCCGCCAGTTGATCCAGGTATGGCCGCCCGGACTTTCCTTGAACACCGGCGAGAAGCCGTGTTTCCTGAAGAGGTCCACCGTCGCCTGCGTGGTGGTCATCAGGAAGTCGTCCTTGCCCGTTCCGAACCAGAGCAGTCGCAGTCCCTTCTTCAGAGCCGGATTGTCCAGCGTCGCCGCGTTCGCCTTTTCCCACTCGGCGGCCGTCATCGCCGACGCGGCAGGCGAGGCCGCCGGCGCGGGCGGAGTCGCGGGAACGGCCGGTGGAGCCGGCGCATTGCCGCGTCCGCGAGCGAGTTCCGGGAAGGCGCCGATCAGCCCGGAGCTGTATACCCCGATATACCCAAAGCGCGCCAGCCGCGGGACCGCTACAGCCAGTGTCTGACTGCCACCCATCGACAGGCCCGCGATCGCGGTATTGGCGCGATCTTTCAACACACGGTAGTGCGCCTCGATGTACGGCATCACGCCGTTCACGAAGTCGTTCACGAAATCCTCGGTGGCCGACCGGCTCATCGCGCCGCCGCCGGCGCGCGAGGTGTGACCCGCGGGCATGACCACGACCATCGGCCGCGCTTTCCCGGCCGCGATCAGGCTGTCGAGAATGAACCCCGCCCGCCCGACCGACGACCACGCGTCGTCGTTGTCGCCCGCGCCATGGAGCAGGTAGAACACCGGATACAGGCTGCGGCCGGACTCGTAGCCCCGCGGCGTGTACACGTGCATGCGGCGGAACCGGCCGAGCGGCGACTTGTAGGTCACCTCGGCGACTGCCCCGTGCGGCACGTCAGTCGTGTCGAACATCGCCGAACCCGGCACGTACACCAGGCTCCAGACGTTGTTGTTCGACTCGCTGATCGACGGGTTCCGGGGATCGATGGTCGCGACGCCGTCCACGTTGAAGTTGTAGCGGTACGCCCCGGCGTCCAGTGGGCCGACCGTGGTTTCCCACACGCCGTTTTCGGCCTTCTTGAGTTCCGTGGTCGCGGGCGTCAGCCCGGGGATGTCGCCCGCCGACAGGCGCACGGCCGCGGCGTTCGGCGCGTAGATGCGAAACGTGACCCGGCCGTCCGTCGCTACCTCGGGCGACACGAACTGGGGCGCACGTTGACCACCGCGGCCCGTGGCCGGTGCTGCGGGCGCCGGGCGTGCCGGGTCCTGCGGGAAGGCGGCTGCCGTGGCAGCGAGCGCAATCAAGAGCGCGCAGGCAACCGTGGCGAGCCGTGCGGGCGCGGAGAGAGGTCGGTGATGATGGTTGTGCATCGAATCACTCCCGGGCGGATGACCGCCTCAGCGGCGCGCGAGCGGGACACTCATCACGCCACCCGGCGCGGTGTCGTGACTCTGAAGGTGGCCCTTGACGCCGTAGAATGCGACGTACAAGTAACAGAGAACGGGCAGGAAGAACGCGGCGTGAATGCCGATCGTGTCGGCGAATGCTCCCTGAACCACGGGAACGACGGCGCCGCCCACGATTGCCATGCACAGGATGCCCGACCCCTGCCCGGTGTGCCTGCCCAGCCCGTCCACGGCCAGGGTGAAGATCGTCGGGAACATGATCGAGTTGAAGATGCCGACGGCCAGGATCGACCACATCGCGACGTGGCCCGAGAACAGCATCGAAATCAGCACCAGCAACGCCGCGACGACCGCGTTGAAGGCAAGAGCTTTGGCGGGCGCGACGTGGCGAATCACCAGGGCGCCGGCGAAACGGCCCACCATCGCGCCTCCCCAATAGAAGGAAAGGTACCTGCCCGCCTCCGCGGCCGAGAAGCCGGCGATGTACGGCTGGCCGAGATAGTTGACGAGAAAGCTGCCGATCGAGACTTCGGCACCGACGTACAGAAAGATGCCGACCGCCCCGAGAACCAGGTGCCGGTAGTGCCAGGCACTGCGGTACAGGGCATCGCCCGCCCGTGCTCCCGCCTCGGGCGTGCCGGTCGCAGACCCGACGTCGGGCAGCGTCACCAGCGTGAAGAAGATCGCGATCGCGAACAGCGCGCCCGCCAGGGCCAGATAGGGCATCTGCACGGACGCCGCTTCCGCTACTTGATACGCCTTCACGTCCGCCGGACTCATCGCTGCCAGTTCCGCGCCGGCCTTCGCGGCCACCGACAGAATCAGGAGCGATCCGAACAGCGGCGCGATCGTGTGGCCGAACGAATTCACGGCCTGCGACAGCGTCAGGCGGCTCGACGCCGTCTCCCGCGGGCCGAGAATCGCGACGTAGGGGTTTGCCGAGACCTGCAGCAACGTGATCCCCGAAGCCAGGACGAACAGCGCGGCAAGGAAGATCGGGTACGAACGGTATCCCGCTGCCGGGTAGAACATGAGGCAGCCGACGCCGGCGGCGACGAGGCCGATGACGATTCCTCGCTGGTACCCGACCTTCTCCACGATGAAACCCGATGGAAGCGAGACGATGAAGTAGGCAGCGAAGAAGGTGAACTGGATCAGCATCACCTGCGTGTAGTTCAGCGAGAAGATGACCTTCAGGTGGGGAATCAGGATGTCGTTCAGGCAGGTGATGAACCCCCACATGAAGAACAA
>Ga0316628_100004639_pt1 | contig 10822 bp, 12 predicted proteins | sample OWC_Aug_M2_C1_D5_FD_207648 | JGI IMG/M metagenome (GOLD analysis project Ga0316628, IMG submission 207648) | Wetland soil microbial communities from Old Woman Creek delta, Ohio, United States - OWC_Aug_M2_C1_D5_C | ecosystem: Environmental > Terrestrial > Soil > Wetlands | place: USA: Ohio... | reverse complement strand
AACATAAATGAGGGCAGCAAGAATTCTGAAATCAGGGCCGCCAAGCGCAATCGTAATCGAGAACTTGCCGCGGCCGGAACCCGCGGCAGGGCAACTCCTGATTCGCGTCAAGGCCGCCGGTGTTGGACCGTGGGACGCGTATGTTCGCGAAGGAAAAAGCCAAATCCACCAGCCTCTGCCCCTGACGCTCGGCTCCGACCTCTCGGGAATTGTGGAAGCGATTGGACCGGGGGCGCCGGAATTCAAAGCGGGCGATGAAATCTACGGAGCCACCAACGAGCGATTTACCGGGGCGTACGCGGAATACGCGCTCGCATCGGCGAAAATGGTGGCGCGGAAACCCAAAAAGTTGAACTACGTGGAAGCGGCGTCGGCTCCCGTGGTGGCGGTGACGGCCTGGCAAATGCTTTTTGACTACGCCCGCGCAGCCGCCGGGCAAACCGCGCTGATCCACGGCGGAGCGGGAAACGTTGGAGCGTACGCGGTTCAACTGGCTGCGCGCGCCGGTGTGCATGTGATCGCAACCGCCGCCTCAGCGGATCTCGAGTACGTCAAAAACCTGGGCGCTGAAAAAGTGGTGAATTACCGGACCGAGCGATTCGAGGAGTCCTCTACTGCGTTGGACTTCGTCATCGACACGGTGGGAGGAGAGACGCAAGAGCGCTCGCTGCGAGTTTTGAAGCCGGGCGGTATTCTGGTCTCTTCTGTCTCCCCTGTTCCTGAAGCCGAGCAGGGCCGTTACGGCGTAAGGGCGGCGTTTTTTCTGGTGGAAGTGACCACGGCGCGGCTCAACGCGCTCGCGGAACTTCTTGATAGCGGCAAACTGGTCACGCAAGTAGGCACCGTGCTTCCGCTGGAGCAAGCGCGCACGGCTCACGAGATGCTTGCCGGGGCGCCGCATCCGCGCGGCAAAATTGTGCTGAGTATCGAAAGCTGAGTGGAATCATTTTGCGAAGTATTAGATCACCGAAAAGGAGGAACTCCCTGATGAATCAAAAACCGAATACCATCGTTCTAATCCACGGACTCTGGATGACCGCTCTCAGTTGGGAGAATTGGGTGAGGCACTACACCGACAAGGGCTATCGAGTGATTGCCAGGAGCTGGCCCGGCATGGATGGCGATATCGAGCAATTGCGCCGCGCGATCCATCACCCATCGCCACGCTTGGCGTAACTGAAATTGTCGAACATTATGAGGCCATCATTCGGGCACTGGACAGTCCCCCGATTATCATGGGGCATTCATTTGGCGGGCTGATGACGCAGATTCTCCTGGACCGCGGATTGGGCGCCGCGGGCGTCGCCATCGCCTCTGCGCCTGTCAAAGGCATATTTTTCCTGCCGTTTTCGACGCTCAAAGTTTCCTTCCCGGCCTTGAGCAATCCCGCGAACATCCACCGGGCCGAGCCGTTGACGCCCGAGCAGTTCCACTACGCCTTTACCAACTCGCTGAGCGAAGAAGATTCGCTGGCGGTCTTCAAGCGCTATGCGGTGCCGGGACCGGACCACGTGTTGTTCCAGGCGGCCTTCGCGAATTTCAATCCGGACGCCGCCACGGCCGTCGATTTTCACAACAATCACCGCGCGCCTCTGCTTCTGATCGCGGGCGGCAAGGACCACATCTCGCCACCGGCGGTCGTCAAGGCGAACTTCCATCTGTATCGCAAATCAAAAGCAATCGCCGAATATAAGGAGTACCCGGAGCGCACGCACTACACGCTGGGCCAGGCGGGCTGGGAAGAAGTAGCGGACTATGCGCTGTCCTGGGCGGAAGGACGTGCGAACGACCGGTCGATGTTTGCGGCGCCTTAGTTGGCGTTACAGCGATAAATGCAGGGGCACGGCAATGCCGTGCCCCTACCAACCAATCTCCAAAAACTATTGATGTTCCTTGATATCGAACGGCGTGTGCGGCATGAAGTGAATGTAGGCGGCAACGTCGTAGGCCTCCTGAAAGCTCAGGCTGCCCGGATCTGTCTGCGGCATATTCTGGTGGATGAATTGGGCCATCTTGGCAATGCCGTACATGCCCGCGCCCTGGTTATAGGCGTCCGGGCCCCATACGGCGGGAATCAATGGGGGTTTTCCTGCTCCGTCGGCGCCGTGACATACGAAGCATTGTTGCTTGTAAACTTGGCTCCCGCGGTCCTTGTCACCATTCAGTTCGGGAATGGGAGGGATTCCGCGTCCTGGAAACGCCCGGCCGGTCACTTGATCCTTGGAAAGCCACTGCGTGTACGCAACCAGACCCACCATTTCAGGGCCATTGTTGGGAAGACGGTGGCCGTTCTCGCTGCGCTGGAAGCACTGCTCGATGCGCTCCTCGAACGTGACCACTTCTTTTTCGCGTTCCCTGTACATGGGAAATATTCCGGGAAGCCCGACCATGGGAATTCCGCCCGGGACCGTGCCGCCATTGATATGGCAATGGGTACAGCTCATTTTATTTCCGACGTAGCGCGCCGCGTATTTCGGAGTGTCATTGAATATTTGCAGCCCCAGGCGAATGCTGTCCCCCACAGGGCCTTGGGGAATGATGGCGGGGTCCGGTGGCGTCCAGGTCTTCGCGGGGGCAACAGCCGCAGCGGGTTCCTGCGTGGCGCGCAGCGTGTCCGCGGTTCCCAGAAACGATAGGGCAAGGGCGGCGAAGATAAGGATCAAAGCGCAGCGTAGGGCCATGGTTCGAGTCACGTGCGTGCTCCTCCGCGGGAGTGTTCCTACTTTCTTTCTATTGATATGACTCTGCCATTTTCGGCGTCCGAGGTCAACGCTTTCGGGTTTCCGGAGTGTAATGCGCGCTCAGGTATTCGACAATTTTCTTGGCATCGTCATCGGGGATTGCCGCGCCCATTACTTTTCTCATTTTTTCCACTTCCGCGGCCCAGATTTCGGCGGGCAGGGGAGGCTGCATGGTGACGAAGCGAGGCGTGTGGCACAGGCTGCAATCGGCTTCGAGTATCTCCTTGCCATCGCCTGCGGCGAGTTCCGGTTCCAGCAATGGGTATTGTCCGGCCGCGTAATTCGCGTCGGTGGAAGAAAGATCGGGAAGCAACTGGTGCATGGCTCCCTGCTCGACCGGCGTGTAGTTCCCCGCGCGAAAATCCGCGCGGAGTCCGAAGGCGGCAAAAATGAATACCGCAAGAAACGTGATCATCTGCCATTTATATTTGCACACGAATCGCTCCTGTTGATGCTGTGCTAATTTTGAAGTTTCCGTCCTTCGGAGGTCCGAGCTTCAGCTTGGACGTTCAAGCTCCGTTTGATCGCGGGCTTTAGCCCCTGAGGCTTCAGGGGTTAAAACCCCTGATTCGGCAATGCTTTTCGTGGGGGCTGAAGCCCCGACCTCCTGAAATCCGAGTTTAATCCAAATTTAGGACAGTATTCTCCCTTTAACTCGCGTCTCCGACCACGATTTCCTGCCGTTCGATTTTGTTCCATTCGTAGCCGCCGGGATTCCAGACTCCCGTGTCGGGCTGCACATTCCCCTTGGCGTCTGTGGCGCGAACCGCCACCGTATATTTCCCGGCGCGCGGGGGCGTCCAATCCGAGAACCAGGTCCGGAAGGAATAGGCGCCGAAATCCTCGCCGAGATGCGCATCGCGCCAGCTCGCGCCGCCGTCGGCGGAGACTTCGACCTTCCTTATGCCGCCGGTGCCGCTGAAGGCGACGCCCTGCAAGCGAAGCGGAAATCCGGCCGGAACCTTTGAGGAGCCGTCCGGAGAAATCAGGAACGAACGAACCGGCATGCGAGCGATGGGAATTGTCGCCACTTTGCCGGATTTCATCTCCTCGGGCGTGATCGAATTGCGCGGCGTGTCGGGAACCCGGTAGGCCGCCTTCATCCAGAAATTTTCGTCGGGCTGATCGAGAACGCGGATCGAGGTGAGCCCTTTCATCCAGTAGGTCGCAAAATAGCCTGGCACGACGAGGCGCACGGGAAATCCGTTGAGCATGGGCAGAGGCTCGTGGTTCATGGAGTAGGCCACCAGGCACTCGTCCAGAACGGGATTATTCAAGTCCAGCGACTTCATGAACCGGTTCGAACCCAAGCCGCGGGGTCCCACTCCCCGGTCCAGGCCTTCGAACTGCACCTGCAGCGATCCGCTCTTCACTCCAGCGGCATCGAGAATTTCGCGCAGGCGGACTCCCGTCCAAAGCGCGTTGCCCATGGCTCCGTTTCCCCATTGTCCGCCGGCGACGCGCGGCTGGAACACGCTGCGGCTGTTGCCGGAGCACTGGTTGACGCCCGCAAGCGAAACGGCCTTGAAGCGCGTCATCAGTTCGGGAAAACCGAGGGCCAGCGGGTGCTCCACGTTTCCCTCGACATGCAGGCGCCAGGCTTTCAGGTCAACCGTATTCGGAATCACGGGAAGATGCCAGCGGACGAAGAACGCTTCATTCGGAGTAAACGCCGAAAGAAACGTGCGCCGCGGAGATTCCAGCTGCACGGGACGATCCGTCAGAAGAATCATGGGCGCTTTCTGCGCGTAGGTCACTATCTGGCCCGGAGAATTCCAGTAGGGATTGGGGCCGGGGCCGGTGAAATCGGGAACCGTCTTCGGTACGGATGGCTCCTGCGCCGCCAGTCGTGTGGCGCCGAAAAACTGCTGGAACACGATCGCCGCGGAGGAAGCGCCGATGGTTTGCAGCCATTTGCGCCGATTCGTTTTCAAAATATTTTCCGCCATATATTTATTGTCTTCCCGGAGCTGGAATTAGGCCGTGCGTGTATCAGGAACTTGAAACCAAAACTGCTTGCGGACAGTCCAATGCCTATCCGGCTGACACAGAAAATTCGCGTCCATCACCCGGATCCATGTGGCGCCCGCAAATCATACGCCCGAGCCGCGCGCGGCGTCCACCGGGGACCGCGGTTCACTTTGCGGGAAAGTAGCGGCAAGCATCGAGATTGCCAGAACTTGTGATATCTTCGGATGAATCCACGGAGGCACTCCATGAAAGTTCGACGCTCGCTTAGTTTGCTCGTGATCGGATCGTTCCTTTTCGTTTCCCAGAGTTTTGCCCAGACAGGTGGAAAAGAGACCAAAGTGATGATTCGCGCGATCGCGCGTGACGCCAAGGTGATTGGCGAACACGTCGGCGGCGCGCACATCACGGTGCGGGACGTCAGCACGGGAAAAGTTCTGGCCGAGGGAATGCAGAAGGCCGGGACCGGCGACACGGACTTGATCATGAAGAAGCCGCGAGTTCGCGGCGCGACGGTTTATGGCACCGCGGATGCCTCCGGGTATCTTGCCGTGCTGACGCTGGACAAACCAACTGTCGTCGAAATTTCCGCGGAAGGGCCGATGGGCAGCCCGCAAGCCACGCAGCGCGCGTCTACCACCATGCTGCTGGTGCCGGGCGAAGATGTGCTGGGCGAGGGCATACTGCTGGAACTCCACGGGTTCATCGTGAAAACGCTTGCGCCGCAAACTGACGGCCAGGTGAAGATGGGATCGCCGTTCGAGGTGAAAGCCACGGTCACGATGATGTGCGGATGCCCGATCGAGCCCAACGGCATTTGGGACGCGAATAAAATCCACGTGGTCGCTCGCCTCGTCAGCGAAGGCAAAGTGGAAACGGAAGTCCCGATGCAATACGCCGGAGTGGTGAACACGTTCAAAGGCGATGTGCCAGTCACGAGTCCGGGACAGATCGAATTGCAGGTGCTGGCCTCGGACGCGGAAAATTCCAATTTTGGCGTGACGAAACAGACCCTTACGATTGTTCCCTAGCCGGAATGCCGCGGTGGTAATCCACGCGGCGAATGAAGCGGCTGCGCAACTGCGTACCGAGTAGCGCGGCTTCCGCGCCAGACGTTGCGGGGCCTCTCTGGATATTTTCGAATACGGCCGGCCATGGCTGCTCCCAGCACTCCCGATTCACCTCATGCGAGCTGAAATTGAAAAGGTAGTGCAACTCATCCAGCGCAAGGATTCCCGGTCCACCGAGGAAGCGCTGCGGTTGCTGCAGAACACCGTATTTTCCTTCAGCATGAAAGTCTGCGGGCAGCGGCAGGACGCGGAAGACACCATGCAGGAAGTGCTTCTGAAGTCCGCCACGAACCTCCAAAAATTCAACAATCCAAAAGCGCTGCTGGTCTGGCTCTACAAGGTTGCCAAGACCCGCTGCCTTATGAGCCGGCGCAAGAGCAAATTTGCCCCCCGGGAAGCCCTCTCGCTCGAGGAATTGATGCCGGACCGGCGCGAATTGGAAACCTTATCCGGCAATTCGCATGGGACGCCCGAGACGTCGCTGATGCGTCGCGAGAGCGCCAAGCGATTGCGCGAAGCCATCCAAAAATTGCCGCCCGACTACCGCCTCGTCCTTGTGCTGCACGACATGGAAGAGCTTTCCGATTCCGAAATTTCCGAGATTACGGGATTGCGCGCGGGAACCATCCGCGTCCGCCTGCACCGGGCGCGCCTGTTTGTGCGAAAGGAACTTGCCCGACACGCCGTGAATCATCCCCGCCATGCGCCCGAGAAAAAAAATGGAGAAACGGTTCCGCCCGTCCAGCCGCGCCAGCGGCGATGTAAGGAAATGTTCGCGGATCTCTCGAATTATCTGGACGACGAGCTGGACGATTCCCTGTGCGAGGAACTCGAAAAGCACATGAAGGGATGCCAGCCGTGCGTGGCATTTCTGAACAGCCTGGAAAAATCGATCCAGCAATGCCGCCATGAGCCCGGCCAGTTGCCCGACCCAAATGCCGCCGCAAAACTCAGGCGCGACCTGCTTTCCCGCTACCAAGCCGTGATGGCGGCCGCCGCGAAACCCGGTAAAACCTCCTAAGCGATAAGAAGCACTCCTCTTACAGGCCACCTCGTTCCCCACCATTTTCCTGTAACAAATTCCCGCCGCTTGCATTCTTTCCTCTTGACAGGGGTACAGAAGCTACTCGGGCGGCACAAGCAACGAGGCTCGCCGGCCCCGGGAAAGGAAAAAGGAAATGACGAAAAACGTTGGAGGAATGGAACGCGCAATCCGTATAGTAATCGGGATCGCCTTGCTGGCTTTGGGTTTTCTGCACGTGGTCACCGGCACTTTGGCAATCGCCGCGTACGTTGTCGGCGCCATCGCCCTCCTCACCGGCGTGATTCGATTCTGCCCGGCGTGGTCGATCTTCGGGATCAACACAACGTCCGCCGCGCATAAATAACGTAAGCATCCATGCGGCGCGGGGGATTTCGGGATTTTTTGATTCGCTCATTTCCCGAAAATGAATTTTAAGGAGAATGAATATGATAAGCGCTAAAGTTGTGCTCACGCAACCTTTGAAAACGGACCGGCAATTCGTCGCGGTCTCCGGCAGCGGGCACCACATGCTGCTGGATGATCCTGCCGGAGGCACGGGGCCGAAGCCCATCGAGCTGGTCGCCACGGCGCTCGCCGGATGCACCGCATTCGACGTGATTACCATCCTTCGCCAGAAATATCATCAGCAAGTAACCGGATACGAGGTGAGCGTGGAAGCCGATCAGGCCGAGCGCCCGCCGCAGGTCTTCACCAAGGTCCGAATTCATCATCTGGTAACCGGATTTGACGTTGATCCAAAAGCTCTGGCGGAAGCGATTCGCCTCTCCGAGGAGAAATACTGCTCGGTGGGCGCCATGGTAAGAGAGACAGCCACACTGGAGACAACTTCCGAAATTGTCGAAGAGACTTTTGAGTGCTCCGAGGCTGCCCCTGTTGCTGTCCACGGGTGAGCACGATTCATGCCGGCCCGGTTAGACTATGGGTCTTGTGAGACGTGTCACATACAACCGCCGCATTGCGCTGCAGCATATGCGCTTTGCAAGAAAAGGTGTTTGTAATGGGATTGTTATTAATGAAAACCAAAAAAAATTACACGACGTGGCTTGGCATTCCCGTGCTGCTAACGCTGGCGGTTTCCTGCCCGCGCCCGGCAAACGCCCAGCAGGGTCCAACGGCGCAGAGCCTGACTCTTCCCGAGGCCGTCAAGATTGCGCTGGAAAAAAATCCACAGCGCAAGGCGGCGCTAGCCGACACCAGGGCGGCTTCCGCGGACATCAAGCAAGCGCGATCCTTCCTGATGCCGCGAATCACATTTTCCGAAACGGCCACGCGCGGCAACGATCCCGTGTATGTTTTCGGCAGCCGCTTGCGGCAACAGCGATTCGGTTCGGCGGACTTCGCGCTCAACGCGCTGAATACTCCCACGCCGCTCACCAATTACGCGACGCGCTTCGGCGGCACGTGGAATCTGTTCGATTCGTTTGCCAGCTGGCGCGGCGTGGACCGCGCCAAACGCGTCCAGGACGCATCCGTGCAGCAACTCGCGCGCACGGAGCAGGAAATCGTGTTCCGCGTGGTGGATTCCTATTACGGCGTGCTGCTGGCCAAGAAACAACTCGAACTGGGCGAGCAGGCGCTGAAAACGGCCCAGGCAATTCTGGACCGCAGCAAGGACCGCTTCGAGAGCGGTGTGGCGGTGGAATCCGATACGCTGAGCAGCCAGGTGCGCCTCGCGGCACGGAAACAGGAACTGATCCGGGCGCAAAATAATCTGTCCTTGGCGCGGGCGCAGCTGAGCACGGCCCTCGGTCTTCCCGCCGAAAACGTTTTCGATCCCGTCGAAGCTCTGGCGGAAAAAAATCTTCCGGCGCTCTCGCTGGAAGACGCGGAAAAGCACGCGATGGAATCGCGCCCGGACTTGAAGCGCATTCACGCGGAAGAAACCGCGCAGCAGCAAAGCGTCCTGATGGCGAAATCGGCATTCGGGCCGCGCGTGAACGCGTTCGCGGATTGGGAAGCGGACAATCCCGCGTTTGTTTCCGGAGGCGGCGGAAACAACTGGGTGGCGGGCATCGAACTGCAGTTCGACCTGTTTCAGGGCGGCGCCAAAAGGGCGCAGCTTTCCCGCGAACGGGCCTTGCAGGAAAAAGTAACCTCCGTAAAGGAAATGGCCACCGATGCCGCCCGGCTCGAAGTGCGCCGCGCCTACTACGACGCGGACGCTGCGCATCGCCAGATCGAAGTGGCTCGCGCGGCCATTACGGCGGCCCAGGAAAGCCTGCGCATCAATCAGGACCGCTACGAATCGGGCCTCTCCACCATTGCCGATCTGCTTGCCGCGGAAGAAGCCGCGCTGCGCAGCCAGACCGACTACTGGGATGCCGTCTATCGCTATCACACCGGCTACGCCGGCCTGGAATTCGCAAGCGGAATCCTAAATTCTCAATCTCCGGTGGTGACGCCATGAACCGCAAGATCCCTGCATCAGCCATCGTTCCGATTCTCATTGCCGTGTTTGGCGCCGCGCTGGCCGGATGCTCCAGCGCGCAGCGCACGGAACCGCAAGCGCCGGAAACGGTCAGCGATGTCGCGGTAATTACCGTCCACAAGGCGGCCATTCCCGATTTTCTGGAAGCCGTGGGAACCGTGCGCGCCGCGCAAACGGCCCAAGTTTCCAGCCAGACAATGGGAAACATCCGCGAGATCCGCGCGCAGCAAGGCGACCGCGTGCAGGCCGGACAAATCCTGGCAACGATCGACGACGCGCAACCGCGCGCTGCGGTCGAGCAGGCCACTGCCGCCGTAGCCGCGACGCAAAAAGAAGTTTCCGCGGCAAATTCGGAACTCGCGCTCGCCGATGCCACGCTGAAGCGCTACCAGCAGCTGTTCGACAAGAAATCGCTCAGCCCTCAGGAATTTGACGAAATCAAAACTCGCCGCCAATCGGCCGAAGCGCGGCGCGACATGGCCAGCGCCGGCGAGGCGCAGGCGAATGCCGCGCTCACGCAGGCGCGCACCGCGCTGGGCTACACGATCGTTCACGCGCCGTTTGCGGGCGTCGTGACCCAAAAAAATGCCGATCCCGGCACGCTGGCTTCGCCCGGCATGCCGCTGTTCACGCTCGAAGATGCACGCAAATACCGGCTCGAAGTTACCGTGGATGAAAACAGCATCCGCAGCGTGCGCGCCGGGCAAAGCGCTTCCCTTTCGCTCGATGCGCTGGGCGGCGCGACGGTCAACGGGAAAGTGGAAGAAATCGTTCCGGCGGCCGACGCAGCAAGCAGAAGTTTCCTGGTAAAAATCGGATTGCCGCCGGACGCGCGGCTTCTTTCGGGCATGCGCTCGGGCATGTTCGGCAGAGCGCGCTTCCCTCTCGGTGAGCGCCAGGCGCTTTTGATTCCGCAGGCGGCCGTCGCCGAGCGCGGGCAATTGCAGGGAGTGTATGTAGTCGACGCGAAGCGCATGTCGGAACTGCGTTACGTCACGCTCGGCAAGGCCAACGGGCAGCAAGTCGAAGTGCTCTCCGGCCTCGAAGATGGAGAAACGATTGTGGCCGCGCCGGGCACGCGCGAATTGGGCGGCAAACAGATCGCGGTAAAACCATGAGCGACACTTCCTCCAAACCAGACGCGCCGAAGAGCGCCCTGCGCCTCGCGGGCCGCATCGCGCACGTTTTTATCCAGTCCAAGCTGACGCCGCTGGTCATCGTGGGCGCGCTTCTGCTCGGCGCCTTCAGCATTGCGCAGACGCCGCGCGAGGAAGAGCCGCAAATCGTGGTTCCCATGCTGGACGTGTTCGTACAGATGCCGGGCGCGGGCGCCGAGGAAGTGACGCAGCGCGCCACCGTGCCCATGGAAAAACTGATCCGCGAACTTCCCGGTGTCGAATATATCTATTCGATCAGCCGTCCCGGCGTGAGCATGCTGATCGTGCGATTTTACGTGGGCACGAAGGAAGAAGACGCGATCGTCCAGACGTATAACAAGCTCTACTCGAATTTTGACCGCATTCCGGAAGGCGTTTCGCAGCCCCTGATCAAGCCGCGCTCGATCGACGAC
>Ga0316628_100004638_pt1 | contig 10822 bp, 10 predicted proteins | sample OWC_Aug_M2_C1_D5_FD_207648 | JGI IMG/M metagenome (GOLD analysis project Ga0316628, IMG submission 207648) | Wetland soil microbial communities from Old Woman Creek delta, Ohio, United States - OWC_Aug_M2_C1_D5_C | ecosystem: Environmental > Terrestrial > Soil > Wetlands | place: USA: Ohio... | reverse complement strand
TCCCGGCGAAACCGCCGAGATGCTCGCTTGCTGCGAATCGGTGGCCCCGGCCCCCGAGCAAGCCGCCATCGCCAGAGCCAAGAGAGAACCGGTCAAGAGCTTCGCCATCGTCTTCATGTTCATCATCCCTTTCTGCCCATTTCGACGACGGCCCCCCCGCCCTACCTACGACCCGGCTGACGATTTTTTTTGCGTAGGGAGTAAGCTCCCGGCGTCGTCCGAAGGGCAGGGACCAAGGTGACCCAAGATGCGCACGGCGGGACCGGGAGCAAATGGTGAGCGATCTCGACGCCGCCGCCGAGCGGGCGATGCGCGGGGACAGCTCCGCCTTCGAGGAGATCGTGGAAGCGACGAGCGCCGAGCTCGTGAGGTTGAGCGCTAGGATGTTGGGCAACGTCGCAGACGCGGAGGACGCGGTGCAGGAGGCCTACGTGAGGGCCTATCGGGCGCTCACCGGCGGTCAGTTCGACCGGCGCTCGCGCGTTCGCACCTGGCTCTATCGCATCGCGATCAACGCCACGATCGACGCCAAGCGAAAGCGCAAGCGCACCGCGGCCGACGAGCTCGTCGACCCGGGCTGGGAGGGCGGCGCGGCGGCCGAGGCGACCCTCGCGCTGCGGGAGATCGCCGACTGGCTCGGCGACCTGCCCGACGAGCAGCGCACAGCGCTCGTGCTGAAGGCCGTCGACGGGATGTCCTCGGCGGAGATCGCCGAGATCATGGAGTGCAGCGAAGGCGCCGTCGAGCAGCGGCTCGTGCGCGCGCGGACCGCGCTGCGGCAAAGGAGGGACACGTGACGGACCCCCGAGAGATCGACGAACGGCTGGCCAAGCTCGGCAAGGCGACCGAAGGCGTGCGCCCGCGCCCGGGCTTCACGGCGAAGGTGATGAGCGCGGCCCTCGCGCAGCCGCCCGCGGCGGCTCGCGCGACGGACTGGTGGGCGGACGTGCCTCGCGTCGCGCGGCGCATGTTGCCCGTCGCGGCGATCGCGGCCGCCGTCGGCGTCGTTTGGGCGGTGCGCGCCACGAGCGACGTGGACACGGCGCTCGCGGACACCTACGACACCGTGGAGCTCGAATGGTGACAGGAAAGGCCAAGGCCTACGGAGTCTTCGCGCTCGTCTTCGCCCTCGGCGCGGCCACCGGCGGCGGCGCCGCGCTCGCGTGGGCGCACGAGCGACGCGTCGCGCAGCTCGACAACGATCACGAGTTCGAGAGCCGCCGGCTGCGCGCGCTCTCCCGCAAGCTCGACCTCGACGGCGACCAGGAGGCCCGCATCGGCGGGATCCTCGCCAAGGACCACGACGAGTCACGACGGCTCGGCCGGGAGATCGTCGAGCGGTGCGGGCAGCCGCTACGCGATCACAAGACCGCCGTCGACGCCGAGATCCGCGCGGTGCTCCGGCCGGATCAGCAGCAACGCTTCGACAAGCTCGCCGAGCACCACCACGCCTCGCTTGGCCGCTTCATGCGCTGACCTCCGGGCCCCATCCCCGCTATCCTGGGGTGATGCTGCTCGCCGGCCGCCTCCAGCCCCCCGCGATCCGGGCGCGGCGCACCGCCCTCGCCCTGTCGGCGGTGTCGGTCGCGTTCTCGATCGCGTTCGGCTTCGCGCTGCGCCGGTGGATCTTCCTCGACGACGAGGACTTCGTCTCGGTGTGGCTCACGGCCGCGCTCTTCATGCTCCTCATCGCGCTGCTCTTGCGCATGATCGCCGCCATTTGCGAGCTTTTGTGGCTCGAGCGGACCTGGACGAACCTGCCCGAGGAGCTGCGCAAGGTCGGCCCGATGGAGAACGTGAGCTCGGCGATGCTCTTCGGCTTCGCGTTCGTCCCAGTCTTCGCCTGGTTCTGGAAGCTCGGCCTCGTCGTCGGCATCGCGGACGGCTTCGAGAGCGTCCGCGCGAGCCGCCCGTTCCGCGCCCCCGTCCCCAAGAAGCTCGGCATGGCGGCCGTCATCATCGGCTGGGTCCCGGGCCTCAACGTCTACCTGGCGCCGTTCCTCTGGGAGATGTTCGCGCGGCGCATCGACGCGGTGTGCATCGAGCTGGGCGCCGGGCCGGGCTGAGCGCGGGCTCAGCGGCGACGGCGGCGGCGCTTGCGGGCGATCGACGCGAGCGCCACGACTCCGAGCGCGGTCCCGGTGAGGGCGAAGCGATTCTCGCCCGCCGTCTCGCAGCCGCACCCCTCCTTGTAGTTGCTCGAGGGGGCCGGACACGGATCGTACTTCGGGTCCGTGTAGCCTTGCGACTGGATCTGGTTGCTGAGGGTCGTCTGGTCTGCGCTCGCGCCGAGCGAGAGATCCACCGAGAGCGCCGCGGCGGGGAGCGTCGTCCGGATGCGCGTGACGCGGACGTCGTAGGGGCTCATGCCGGCGGTCGCGACGTCGTAGTCGGTGAACTCGGAGCACGCGCTCACCCAGCACGTCGCCCCCGCGTCCGGCGCTGCCGCGCCCGCGTCGCCGGCGTCGTCGACCTGCGCGTCGCCGGCCTGTGCGTCGTCCACCAGCGCGTCGCCCTGGGCGGCGTCCGCCGAGGCCGCGTCGTCCGGGGCGTCGTTCGTCGCGCCGTCCGTCGCGGTGGCCTGAGCGTCGTCCACCTGCGCGTCGGCCAGGCCCGCGTCGCCGGCGCTCGTGTCGCAAGGCACCTGGATCTTCGGGGCGTTCATGCAGACGTTCTGGTACGTGCTCTGCAACGTCGACACGGAGCCGGAGAACTCCACGACCCAGCCGGGCGGCCGCTGCATCGCGTCGGCGAAGAGCTGCGTGTAGTTGGAGCGGGCCGCGTAGGGATCCCAGAGGACCTTGTTGCGATCGATCTCGTAGACGGGAAAGCTCGTGGGCTCGTACCGGCCCTCCGAGACGATGTAGAGCGTCAGGCCGACCGAGTCGCCGATGCCCGCGGCGACCATGCGGAGCGGGAGCGTCGGGTCGGCGCCCGGCGTGACGACGCGCACGGGCTGCATCGCCTGGACGCCGGCGTTCGGGGCGAGCTTGAGGGCTAGGAAGTCGAAGCCGCCGGCGACGTAGTAGCCGAGGACCGGCTCGATGTTGGGTGGGATGGCGAAGCCGTTGTCGAGGAGCCACTGGTCGATGGCCTGGCCGTCGGAGGAGCGGATGGTGACGGCGACGTACGGTCCGACGACCTCCTGGCCGATCACCTGGACGTTGCCGTTTCCGGCGAACCCCGCGTCGGCTCCGCCGCCGAAGCCCGTGCCGTCGTACGAGACGCTCGAGCCCGAGCTGGCGCCGCAGCCAACTCCGCCTCCTCCGCCCCCGTAGCCGCCGCAGTTGACCGGCGGCGACGCGATGACGGGCGACGTGAGGGCCTCGAGCGTCGCGAGCCACTCGTCGCGAGCCAGCTCGACGCGCGCGCCGGCATGGACGGGCAGCACCCACGCGAAGAGCTTGGGATCGCCGGAGTAGCGGATCTGGTCCCAGAGCACGGTCTGCGTCGTCGAGACGGAGAGCGCCATTCGATGGTCGGTCACGACGCTCGCGTTCTCCGTGGGCGACTGGGCTTCGTGGAAGCAGCCGCCGCAGGCGCGCGCAGGGGCAGGCCGCAGCAAGATCGCCCCGACCACGAGGACGGAACCCACGACCGTCGGACGAACCAAGGACATACCCCACCTCCGAAGCAAGAGACCCCGCGACAGCCCTGTCACGGTGAAGATCGGCGAACGAAGCGCAATCGCGCGGAACCGCGTGCGCCACCTCGACGCCTCGCAACGGTCGTGCCAGCGGTGCGCTGGGAGCTCGTCGCGAATCGCGACGGCGACGAAAACGTGGACTTGCGGGACGGCGTCAGGGCGCGGTCTGGGGGATCGCGACCACGGTCGGCGTCGCCACGGTGCCGCCCGGCGGTTGCCCCGCCTGACCGTCGGTGTTGTCTCCCCAGCAGAAGAGCGAGACGGGGACGCCGGGCGCGTCGCTGAGCGCGTGGCCGATCGCGCACGCGTGAGCGCCGCCCATGACCACCTTGGTGACGTCCTTGATTGCCGGAACCTGATCGATGTTCGTGCCGTGCGAGGCGCCGAAGCACCAGACCTGCCCCGTGATGTCCGCCACGCACGTCTCGCTGGGGCCGGCCGCCACGCTGAGCGGGATGGCGCTCTGCGGCAGCGGGATCGGCGTCATGCTCGACGGGTCGATCGTCGCGCTCGCGCTCGTGGGGCTGGCCTGGTGCTGGTCGTTCTTGCCGAAGCAATAGAGCTCGTGCGGCGAGTCGGTGACGAAGCACGTGTGCGCAGCGCCACCGGCGAGCGAGACGGCCTTCTTCGGCGGCGACGCCGCGACGACGGCGACCGCATTGACGCCCGCCGGCGCAGGGCCGCTCTCGAGCGAAGCGTTGTCGCCCCAGCAGAAGAGCGCCTGCGCTCCCGCCGACGCCGGATCGCCATACCCGCACGCGTGCGCGGAGCCGGCGCCGAGGATGGAGAGGTTCTTGAACACGACGCCGTCGTCGGTCCCGAGCTGCGCCGCGGCGAGGCCCGTGTCGCACACCGGTTGGTTCTGCGCATCGAGGTGGTGGAAGTTGGCCTCGCACGTGCCGTTGTCGCCGAAGCAGGTGAGCTTGTCGTCGGGGTAGCGCAGCGTGCACGTCGTGGCCTTGCCCACGGCGAGGCTGGTGGCGCGCGCTGGGCCGATGTTGAAGTCGAGCACGCCCTGAGGAGTGTCCACGGTGGGGCTCGGGTTGCCGATGCCGCACTGGCCGACCGTGTTGTCACCCCAACACCAGACGCCCTTCGCGTCGTCGATGGCGCACGTGTGCGAGGCCTCGGGGCCGGTCGTGATCTGCACGAACGACGGGCTGGGCGCGGTGCCCGTCGACGTCGTCGCCAGGAGGCCCTGCTTGGGTGCGCCGAGCGCGGCGTCCTTGCCGAAGCAGAACGTGGCGTTCCGCGTGCCGTACGCGACCACGGCGCACGTGTGGCTCGCGCCCGCCGCGACGTCGACGAGCACCGCCGTCGGCACCCCGACGTCCTTGACGTAGTACTCCATCGTGATGTCCGCGGCGGCGTCGGGGCCCGCGTCCGCCGAGCTGTTGTCGCCCGAGCAGCTCGCCGCCCACAGAGCCGCCCCCACCGCCGCCACCCCCACGCCCGCTCGCCATCGCATGGGGGCGAGCATACCAAACGCCGGCCCGCTTGCGCGGGGTAGCGACCTCGATTCTCATGGCCCCATGTCCGAGATGAGCGATGCGGTGAACGAGGCCGTCGAGAAAGCGCGCGAGTCGAAGCTCAACACGATCATCGCCGCGTGCGTCGCGGTGATCGCGACGTTCATGTCCTTGTGCAACGTCAAGGCGGGCAACATCGCCCAGCAGATGCAGACGGCGCAGGCCAACGCGGTCGACGAGTGGGCCTACTACCAGTCGAAGAGCACGAAGGAGAACATCGCCCAGGCCGCCATCGACCAGCTCGTCGTCGAGCGCGACATGGCCACCCCCGAGCTCCGGTCCAAGTTCGACGACGCCATCGCGAAGCAGCAGGCGCAGACCAAGCGCTACGAGAAGGAGAAGGACGACATCAAGGCCAAGGCCCAGGCGTTCGAGGCCGAGCACGAGGCGCTCGACGTGCACAACGACCAGTTCGACATGGCCGAGGCCTTGCTGAGCGTCGCCATCGCGCTGCTCGGCGTGACCGCGCTCACGCAGAAGCGGTGGATGCTCGGGGTGGCGAGCGTGTTCGGGGTCTTCGGCGGCGTCATGGGCGTCGCCGGCTTCGCGAAGCTGGCGCTGCACCCGGACTGGCTCGCGCGCTTCCTGAGCTGACCGGCGGTTGGACGCGGGCTCCATGAGACCGGGCGCGCCCGCCCTGCATTCTCGAGCTGGTCAACTTCGGCTCGCGCGCGGGCCCGCAGATCGATACCCTAGGCTCCAATGGTCGATCCGACGCGGCTTTTCCTACCCCTGAAGCTCTCGGCAGCAGGCGCCACCGACATCGGCAAGGTCCGCCAGCACAACGAGGACGCCATCCTCCTGCGGCCCGACCTCCACCTGTTCATCCTCGCCGACGGCGCCGGCGGCCACAACGCCGGCAACGTCGCAAGCGCGCTCGCCACCACCGCGATCGCCAATTTCTTCGAGAGCACCGGGCACGGCGCCCCCGACACCGAGCTCGACGCCTTTGGCCTGCCCATCGCGGGCCGCAGGCTCGCGGCAGGCCTGCAGAAGGCCAACGAGGACATCCTCGAGATCGCCAAGACCTCCAACAAGCTGCGCGGGATGGGCACGACCGCCGTCGCGCTTTCGTGCTCCCCGACGTCGGGCATGATGCACGTGGCTCACGTCGGCGACAGCCGCTGCTACCGCTGGCGCGAGGGCGTGCTCGAGCTGCTCACGCACGATCACTCGCTCATCAACGAGGCGCTCGAGATGCACCCCAACATCGACGACGCCGTGCTCGCCAAGCTGCCGAAGAACGTCGTCACGCGCGCGCTCGGGATGGAGCCCAACGTCCGCGTCTCGGTCCGCAGCTTCCGCATGCTCGCCGGTGACAAGTACCTGCTCTGCAGCGACGGCCTCTCCGACTACATCGAGGACGACACGATGGGCGACCTGCTCGCCGTCCCTCACTTGGCCGACCAGATCGTCCGCTCGCTCGTCGCCAAGGCCCTCGAGCAGCAGGCGCGGGACAACATCGCAGCGATCGTGATCACGGCCGAGCTCGCGACCGGCGCCGTCGCCGTGCCGCGCGTGGCGCCCGCCGCGCGGCCTCACCCCTCGACCATGCCTCCTCCGCGGCAAGACACGAGCAGTGACCCCGAGATCATCATCCTCGCGGAGGACGAGCCGCAGGGGACGCCCGGGCCCCACTTCCACGTGGTGCCAGCCGCCTCGGCCGACGACTACGTCATGGAAGCGCTCGAGGACTTCACCAAGAACCGCTGACGCACGACGGTTTCATCGCCTGCCGGGCGGCCGCGTCGCGGGTGCCGGCTGCCGGACGGGCGCCGGGCTCGGACGAACGGCGTGAGGCGTCGCGGGGCGCGCGCCCATCGGGCGAGCGGTCGACGGTCGCGCAAACTGCCGCGCGCGCACGAGGCCGCGGTCGGCAGGGCTCGGTCGCCTGACCTGCGCGGGAGGGACGGCGAGCATGGCCGGCGCCGGCCCGCGCATGTACGGACGCGCGAGCGGATTCCCGGCGTACGCGGGGCCTGGGCGCACGTAGGGCCGCGTGCGCCTCTCGAGCTCGGCGGCCGGCGCGCCGACCAGAGCGCGGGTGTGGATCTCCCGCGAGAAGACGTGCGCGCGCGGCGCGAACGCCCACGGCTCCCACGGCGCGAAGCCGAGCCCCACCGGCATTCCCTCGCGCCAGATCCACGACGGACGCGTCGGCGCCCATCCGAGGTACGCCGAGTCGTCGGAGAGGCGCCAGTCGACCCACGCGCCCGCGTAAGCGCGCCCGGGGATCCACGACCAGCCGATCGCCGGGATGAACACCCACCGCCCGTAGTGGAACGGCGCCCAGCCCCACGGGTAGTCGCTGACCCAGACGTAGTCGTTGTCGTAGACCCAGTGCCCCGCCGTCAGGTACGGCGTGAAGCCCGTGCCCACGTAGGTCCGGCTCGGCACCCAGACCGTTCCGTACACGGAGTCGTTCAGCCATGTGCCGTACGGGTCGAGCGTGGCGCGGAAATCCACGAGCGCGCTCGGATCGGTGTCGGCGTACGCGTCCCCTTGCACCACGATCTGTACCTGCTGGGGCGGCGGCGGCGGGTCCTCCGCTTCGGCGGGCATGGGCGGCTGCGCTTCGGCGAAGGTCAGCGTCGCGGCCGCGAGCGGGGTGTTCGGCACCGGCGCCGGCGTGGTTGGCAGCGGTGTAGCTCGGCAGCCTGCGGCCGAGAGAACCAGGAGACCGGCCCAGCCGAAGCGCGCGATGCTCATGCAAGGGACGCTGCATCGTGCGTGCCCCTCCGTCTCTGCCTTCGCCCTTCGCTCCGCTCCGTAGCGCTCGCGGCCTGCTACTCTCGCCGCATGGCGCGCTGGGGAGCACCGATGGCGACCGTGTCCTTCGTCGTGATCGCCGCGTGCGCCTCGGCGCCGGCGAAGACCCCGAGCGGCGCGCCGGCGTCGTGCGCGTCCGACGGCGACTGCGTCGTGACGGATTTCGCGGGGTGCTGCGCGTGCTGCAAGGCCGAGCCGCGCGCGCTGCCCCGGATCGAGGCCGAGCGGCAGCAGCACGCTTGCGCGTCCGCGTCGTGCACGGCGTGCGACGAGCGCATCGAGTGCCCGAAGGTCACCGGGCGGCTCGCCGGCTTCGTCGCGCGGTGCAAGGACGGCACGTGCGCGGCGGTCCCACGCTGATCAGCTGGCGGGCACGTACCCGAGGCTCGGCCCGAGCCACCGCTCGCACTCCGCGACCGTCTCGCCGCGACGGCGCGCGTAGTCCTCCACCTGCTCGCGGCTGACCCGACCGACGTTGAAGTACCGCGCCTGCGGGTGCGCGAGGTAGATGCCGCTCACGCTGGAGCCCGGCACCATCATGAAGCTCTCGGTCAGCCGCACGCCGAGCTCCTCGGCGCCGAGCAGGCGGAAGAGCGTGCCCTTGTCGCGGTGGTCCGGGCACGCGGGGTACCCGAGCGCCGGGCGGATGCCGCGGTACTTCTCCGCGATGAGCTCCTCGTTCGAGAGCTTCTCGTCCTTGCCGTAGCCCCACTCGATGCGCGCGCGCGCGTGCGTCATCTCGGCGAGCGCCTCGGCGAGGCGATCGGCGAGGGCCTTGACGATGATGGAGCCGTAGTCGTCGAGCTTCTTCTCGTACGATTTGGCGAGCTCCTCCGCGCCGAGGATGGTGACGGCGAAGCCGCCGAGGTGGTCGCGGAGCTTCGTCTCGCGCGGCGCGACGAAGTCGGCCAGGCACCAGTGCGGGCTCCCGTCCTTCTTCATGGTCTGCTGGCGCAAGAAGAAGAACCGCGCCGCCTCGCGCGTGCGCGCCTCGTCCTCGTAGACCACGACGTCGTTGCCCTCGCCGTGGGCCGGGAAGAAGCCGTACGCCGCTCGGGCCTCCAGCGAGCCGCTCTGGATGATCTCCGCGAGCGCCTTCTTGCCCGCGTCGAACAGATCTCGCGCCGCGGCGCCGCGCTCCGGGTGCTTGAGGATCTCCGGGTACTTTCCGGGCAGGTCCCAGGTCGTGAAGAAGAACGTCCAGTCGATGTACCTTGCAATCTCCTCGAGGCTGATCTTCCGCAGCTTTCGCACCCCGGTGAACTCCGGCTGTGGCACGTCCGCCTCGCGCCACTCGATGCGGGTTCGGTCGGCGTTGGCCTCGGGGTACGGCGTAATCTCCTTGCCCGTCTTGTTCGCGAACAGCTCGCGCAGCGACGCCTGCTCCTCGGCGTTGCTCGCGGCGAGCTCCGCCTTCTTGACGGGGTCGAGCAACGCCGAGACGACGCCGACGGCGCGAGAGGCGTCGAGGACGTGGACGGTCGGGTGCTCGTAGCCGGGCGCGATCTTCACCGCCGTGTGCTGGCGGCTGGTCGTGGCGCCGCCAATGAGCAGCGGCAGCTCGAAGTGCTGGCGCTGCATCTCCTTGGCGACGTAGCTCATCTCGTCGAGCGAGGGCGTGATGAGACCCGACAGGCCGATGACGTCGACGTTCTTCTCCTTCGCCGTCTTCAGGATCGTGTCGCACGACACCATCACGCCGAGGTCGATGACCTCGTAGCTGTTGCACGCCAGCACGACGCCGACGATGTTCTTGCCGATGTCGTGGACGTCGCCCTTCACCGTGGCCATCAGGACGCGCCCCTTCGCCGAGACCGTCGCCGCCGCCTGTTTCTCCTGCTCCATGAACGGCTCGAGCCACGCGACGGCGCGCTTCATCACGCGCGCGCTCTTGACGACCTGCGGGAGGAACATCTTCCCCGCGCCGAACAGGTCGCCGACGATCTTCATCCCGTCCATCAGCGGGCCCTCGATGACCTTGAGCGGCGCGCCGTACTTGAGCCGCGCCTCTTCGGCGTCGGCCTCGATGAACTCCACCACGCCCGCCACGAGCGCGTGCTCGATGCGCTTCTCGACGGGCGCCTCGCGCCACGAGAGATCCAGCTCCTTCTTCTTGCCGCTGCCCTTCACGCGCTCGGCGAGCTCCACCATGCGCTCGGTCGCGTCGGGGCGGCGGTTGAAGAGGATGTCCTCCACGTGCTCACGCAGCTCCGGCGGGATCTCCTCGTAGAGGCCGAGCTGACCGGCGTTGACGATGCCCATGTCGAGGCCGGCCTTGATCGCGTGATAGAGAAACGCCGTGTGGATCGCCTCGCGGACGACGTTGTTGCCGCGGAAGGAGAACGAGAGGTTCGAGATGCCGCCGCTCGTCTTGACGCGCGGGCACTCCTTCTTCACGACGCGGACGGCCTCGATGAAGCTCTTGGCGAAGTCGCTGTGCTCCTCGATGCCGGTGGCGATCGCCAGGACGTTGACGTCGAAGATGATGTCCTCGGCCGGGAAGCCCACCTCCTCGGTGAGCAGCTTGTAGGCGCGCTTGCAGATCTCGACCTTGCGCGCCGCGGTCTCGGCCTGCCCCTTTTCGTCGAACGCCATCACGACGACGCCGGCGCCGTAGCGCCGGATCGTGCGGGCCTTGCGCAGGAAGTCCTCTTCGCCCTCCTTGAGGCTGATCGAGTTGACGACCCCCTTGCCCTGGATGCACTTGAGGCCCGCTTCGAGCACGCTCCACTTCGAGCTGTCGACCATGATGGGGAGCTTCGCGATCTCCGGCTCGGTCGCGACGATGTTGAGGAACGTCGTCATCGATTTTTCGCCGTCGAGCATGCCCTCGTCCATGTTGACGTCGAGCAGGTTGGCGCCGCCTCGCACCTGGTCG
>Ga0316628_100004637_pt1 | contig 10823 bp, 3 predicted proteins | sample OWC_Aug_M2_C1_D5_FD_207648 | JGI IMG/M metagenome (GOLD analysis project Ga0316628, IMG submission 207648) | Wetland soil microbial communities from Old Woman Creek delta, Ohio, United States - OWC_Aug_M2_C1_D5_C | ecosystem: Environmental > Terrestrial > Soil > Wetlands | place: USA: Ohio... | reverse complement strand
GGACCTCCTCATATCGGGCTGCCACGACGCGGTCCTCGTCACTGGCCAGGTGAGCCAGCTCTCGATCCTGCACCTGAACGCGAGCTCCGTCGCGGACGGCGCCATCGCGATGGCGGCAGGCGTCGGTGGCGGGGCCATCTCGGGCGTGACCCTCGATGGGCTTGATCTCACCCTCACGGGCGCGCTCTACGGCATCAACGCGAAGGGCATCGACCGTCTCTCCATCGATCGGGTGACGGTCTACGGCCAGGCCACCATAGCGCTCATGCTCGAGGGCTGCTCCCACACGACGGTGTCCAACCTGACGGCGAGCGCGGTCCAGCGCGTGGTGTCCGCCGACGGCCGGGGCACCGCGACGGACCTGACCATCATGGACAGCTGGCTGAGGGATGGCTGGTACGGTGTCTGGCTGAAGGGGATGTCGGGCGCGCTGCTGTCCAACCTGACCATCGTCGGCTCGACGGTGGACTGCGTGCTCGCCACGGACGTCGAGGGGCTCCACATCGACCGCTGCACCGTGAAGGACGGCTCGCGGATGGCCGTGGAGGGCTTCGACTGCCCGAACGCCACGGTCGAGGCGAGCGTGCTGTCCGGCACCCCCTACATCATCCACTTCTCAGACTCCGCCAACCTGACGGTCCGCCAGGACTTCCTCGCGGACGCGGACGTCGGGCTGTCCCTGATGAGGTGCGACCGTGCCGCGCTGTCCCTCGTTGCCGTGTCCGACGCGACCATCGGGTTCCGCCTGAACGCCACGACGGCGTCGGACGCCTACCGCTGCGACGTCGATTCCGCGGTCGACGCGTTCCTGCTCGAGGGCGAGACTGTCGGGTGCACGCTACGAAACTGCTCCGTGTCGCGGTCGACGACGGGCGGGCGGATCACGGAAGGCTCACGGGGGAATACCGTCTCGGGCCTGGTCCTCACGACCTGCGATGCTGGCCTCCTCGCCGACGGCGCGGGCGATGGCAACGTCCTTCGGGACACGGCGATGGCGGACCTCGACGTCGGTGTGGAGGCGAAGAATGGGACGGACCTCGTGGTCGAGGAGGGGTCGTTCACGGACTGTGCTGTAGCGATGCGCACGGACACGGCTTCGTGGATTGACTGGACCGTGACAGGCGCGTCCGTGCTTGTGAACTCCAGTGCGACTATGCATGGGCTCATCGCCGTTGACGATGGTGCGTCGCTCAACGTAACGGGCAGCAACGTCACGTTCCTCTCGGATCTCGATGACAGCACCGGGATACTGGCCATAGACGGCTCGACCTTGCGGTTGACCAAGGGTACGGTGTTCTCGTTCTCGGGGAGTGGACGCCCCTACACCATCAATGCATCGGGAGACCTTGTTGTCAGCTCTTGCACATTTATCAACGGAGGATACAGGGACACTCGGAGGTACGTGGCTGTTCTCCAAGCATTGGGGTCTTCTTCATCGATTGCGTCCTCGGAGTTCCGCGACTGCTTTGCAGCTATCGACCTCTGGGGCTCTTATCCGATGGTCGATTCATGCGATTTCGAGAATAACAGAGTTGGTGTGGTCATCTACGGCTGTACCCAACCGGTCATCACTGGCTGCACCTTCTATCTATCCAACGGTGCCCTCGGGATAGCGGCAGCATTCCAGGGTACGATGGTACTGAAGTCTACGCTTATTGAGGGCGTCGACCGATCGGACCAGGGACTACAAACCATGATCCGTTCCTCAATCGGAGCTGTCCTTTCGATGAACAATGTGACGTTCAGATGCAAGGTGTTGGACGAATTCATATGGGACTCCCATGAGGGCTCGACGCTCGTCGAGGACTGCACATTTGATGGGATTATCACGAACTTCAGGCCGTACTCCGACGGAGCTCCCCAACCCATCTCGATCAAACTCCTTCGACTCTTTGTCAACAACAGCCTCATCCAGTGCAGCCCCAAGGCGTTCATCGTCGATTCGTGCACCTTCGATCACTCCTGCTTGGACATTTTCTCCAGCCCCCAGGGAGGACTCGTTGCCAACTGCACATTCCTCGGGTCCCCGCGGGGCACTCCCGCCCTCCTCCTGGGCGACGGCCCTTACATCACGTGCTCCGGGCTCAGCATCTCCAACCCTGACGTCGGCATCTATGTGGTTGGCGGGGGAGAGGTCGCGGCAATCGACTGCCTTGTGGACGATGCCATCATGTCGGCCGTGGATGTCAATGGGTCGCTCGTCTCGATGAACCGTTGCGAACTGATATCGGTGGCAGGCAACGGGACACGTGTCTGGGGTGTATCCTCCCGTCTCGAGATGACCAACTGCAGCATCGAGGCAGCCGCGACCCGAAAGGGCTACGACGTGTCCGCCACGCAAAGCGCCGAGGCCTTCCTCCTCAACACCACGTTCAACAAGACCTCCGTGTCATCCGCGACCGGCGGCCGCATCGAGGTGCTGTGGTTCGCGACGTTCGAGCTGCGGCTGCCCTGGGGGGGCACGATCAGCACCCCCACAGAGTTCATTCTTGTGGACGCGACGGGCGACGAGGTCGTCAACACCAGTGATTCAAGCGGGGTCTTCCAGCTCTACGAGTTCGTGGACGAGAACGACGCGAGGACCTACCTCACGCCGCATGGTGTCCGTGTCCAGGACACGGGCCTCGGCGTGAACTACACTGGCGATGTCACGTTCGACCACAGCCAGCAAGTGGTGATCGACCTGGTCGACGTCCAGCCGCCCACCGCAAGGGCCGGTCCCGACAAGAGCGTGCCTGAGGATTCGGCATGGAGCTTCGATGGGCGCCAATCCACCGACAACGACCCCGGGCTGCTCGTCCACGGGACGTTCGAGTGGAGCTTCGACGAGTACGGCACGCCGATCGTGCTCACGGGGACCATCGTAGACTACGTCTTCTCGGTGCCCGGGGACTTCGTGATCACCCTCACCGTCACCGACCGCGCGGGCAACGTCGGCCGCGACACCATCATCATCCAGGTCATCGACGTCACGCCCCCCGTCGTCAGGTTCGGCGGGAACGTCACCGTGGACGAGGACGTGCCCACGATCTTCGACGCGTCCGCGACCACGGACAACGACCCATCGTTCGACACGATGCAGGGGCAGTTCAAGTGGCAGTTCGAGCTCGTAGACGGTCCCCTTGCCGTCGAGGGCCCGACCGTCACCGTGAGGTTCGAGCGGCCAGGCAACTACACGGCCACGCTCACCGTCCTTGACATCGCGAAGAACAGCATCACGGCCCAGTTCTGGGTGCACGTGCTCGATCGGACCCCGCCCTCCATCGGGGGGGTGCACGACATGGTCGTGTTCATGGCGACGTCTGGCCTGCTGGACGCCTCCTCCTCGTACGACAACGTGGGCATCGTGGCCTTCGAGTGGACCATCAAATACGGTGACGAGGAGGTCCAGCTGGATGGGGACACCCCTTCCTACACGTTCTCGAGGCTCGGGGAGTACCATGCGACCCTCACGCTCCGCGATGCGGCGGGCAACGAGAACAGCACGTCCGTGACCATCATATACGACGATGTGCCCATGCTCGTCGTGCCGGGTAATGCCATCGGCATGGTGGGCGAGCTCCTTGCCGTGCCCGTCCGGGTCCAGGACTCGTTCCACTCCAGGCTGACATTCCGCATCGCCAGCGGGCCCATGGAGGCATCCGTCACCGGCGACCCATCGAACGCGACCTTCCTTTGGACCCCGGTGCCTGGCGACGAGAACATCTCCGTCACGTTCGACATCGAGGTGCACGACGGCTACGTGAGCTCGCTGGGCCGCCTCACCGTATGGGTCAATCGCGCGCACGGGACCGGGAACCGCGCACCCGTCATCACGTCCACGCCGCCGCTCGGCGCCCGGAGGTCGACGCCCTACATCTACTCGGTCAAGGCCTCCGACCCCGACGGTGACAGGCTCGGCTACACCCTCGAGGCCGGGCCCGCCGGCATGACGGTCAGCACCGAGGGGACCATCTCCTGGGACCCGCCGTACGACGCGGGCGACCTCCTGCTGCCCGTGAGGCTCGCGGTCACGGACGGCAAGGACGTCACGAGGCAGGAGTGGCAGGTCCGGTTCCGGGAGCCCAAGAACGAGCCCCCGCAGATCCTCTTCTCGTTCTCTGGACTCGAGGTCCGCGTGAGGGAGGAGTTCACTGTCGACCTCAGCGTCTACGTACCTGACCCTGCCGCCATGCAGGTCGACCCGGACGACATCAACCGGAACCTCAGGTGGGACGTCGCCTTCAACTCGTCGCTGGTGGCGCTTCTCTCGCACGATGGGCTGGTGTTCAGGTTCAAGGCGCTCGAGACGCCCGCGGACCTAGACCTCACGTTCACCGTCACCGACCCCTCCGGTGCGAGCGATTCGAAGGGCATGAGGCTCGCCATCCGTCCGCTGCCCACGGTACCGGCCGAGGAGTTGCCCTGGATGTGGATCGTCATCGCCATCATCGTGATCGTGGCATGCATAGGCGTCGGGGGCATGGCCGTCACGTCGAGGCGGAACCGCCACCTGGCGGCCAGGAGGGCCGAGGAGGAGGCCAGCGAGGTCGCGGCCGAGGAGGGCGGCGAGGAGGGGTGGGACGAAGGGGCAGGACCAGGCGGACCTGGTGCGGGTGGGGCCCTCGCAGGGCCGCCGGAGGCCGGCCCGGCCGCGGTCTCGGAGGGGGAGCAGGGGCTCGAGGAGGACCTCGACGACCTGCTCGCCGAGGTGGGCGCGTTCGAGGAGGTCGAGGTGGCCGCGCCAGCCATGCCAGCGGGGGCCCCGGACCTCGCCGCCACGGTCGCGGCCACGGTCGCGAGGGCGCCCCCCGTGACGCGGGTGCCCCCGGAGGCCGAGGTGACGGCCCCCCCGACCGCCATCTCGCGCCCGTTCGTGGTCGATGGCGTCGCGGTCATCGGCGCGGACGGCCGCCTGCTGGCCTCCACAGGGCGCCTCGAGGACGCCCTGGCCCCAGTCCAGGAGGCCGTGTCGGGGCTGCTCGCCTCGGGCGCGTCCTCCTCCGACACCACGCTCGAGGTCGATGGGCGACGCGTCATCGCGGCAGTGCTCGGGGGGCTGGGCATCGTCTGCGTCATAAGGGGCAAGGAGGATCTGCAGCTGCGGCCGCAGCTCATGGAGATGCTGGCGAAGCTGCCCTCCGACCCCCGCAAGGAGGCCGCGGTCGCGGTCGTTGAGGAGCTCGTGTCCTCGGCGGCCGCGCGCGCCAAGGTCGTCAAGGGGGCATGGACAGCCCATATCAAGGCCGCCGTGGGCTTCAAGGGGTCGTCGATCACGCTTGGCGTCCAGCTGCGCAACGACACGGACGCGACGATGCACAACGTCCGCATGGAGCTGGGCTACGACCATGACGCGCTCCGCATCGGGGCCGTGCGGCCGAAGCTCCTGGTCTCGCAGGACCGCGTCTCGGTCGGCAACGTCGCCCCTGGCAAGTCGCTCGAGCTCGAGGCGTCCTTCGACGCGGAGCTCTGCCTCTCGTCCCAGGTGGTCGTGACGGCCAGCTACACGGACCCCGAGGGGCGCCGCGTGGTCGTCCCCGCCCGCCCCGCGCAGGTCGACGTCCGCCCGCCCGAGCTGCGACCGGCGGGCGCGCTCCCAGACAAGGGGCTTGTCGGGATGGCGGCGGGAGGGCTCGTCCACTCGGGCCGCCGCGCGTTCTCGCACGCCCTCGACGCGCCCCGGGGCGATTTCCACGACATCGCGGTCCGCAAGGCCAAGGAGACCGGGCTCGCGGTGGTGAGGGAGCTCGACGAGCCCGAGCTGATGCGCAAGGAGACGTGGCTGCTCGGAGAGGGCTCGGGCGGGCCGCCGTCCAAGGTGCTGGTGCGCGTCTCGACCCACGGGACCGACCACATGCTCGAGGTGTTCGTCGCCTCCGATGACGCAGCAAGCGTCGTCGGCCTGCTCGGGCACCTCTCGATGGAGCTGCTGGACTCTGTGAGGAGCGGGATGCCAGGGGCGGCCTTCGACAGGCTGCGCGACCCCAGGATGCTCAGCGACCTTGAGGTCTGGCCCACGCTGCTCGAGTACGCCGTCGAGGGCGACTGAGCGCGATGGCGCGGGCCCGTCGTCGGGTCCGTGATGCCCGGACGAGCGGCCGTGCGCGGGTCAGATCGTGAGCTGCGCGCGGGGGATGAGCGCCATGTCGCCGATGCGGTGGTGGCCCAGCCCCTCGACGAGCCTGACGGGGGGCGAGGCCGGGATCGGGAGGACCACGAGCAGCGGCCTGAGGCCCAGGCCCCGCATACGGTCGACGAGCTCGGTGACGCAGTGCTTCGCGAGGCCCTTGCGCCGGTATCGGGGCTGCGTGTAGGCCTGGACGGTGCCATAGGCCCGGCCGACCGTCGCGGTCGCGAGGGCGGCGATGCAGCCGCCGTTGAAGGCGCCAACGGCCATGCCGCGCCCGAGGAGCTCCCTCGGGGTGCCGTAGGCGGTGGAGAGGAAGAACGCCTCCCCGGGCATCTTGTGCCAGAGCGGGAGGTCCCCGAAGAGCACAGGGCGGACGTCGACGTCCGGCCGCGGTTGTGGCACCGAGCCCTGCGCCACCTCGCCGTTGGAGGAGTAGACCGCCAGCATCTGGAGCGCGCCCGGCGTGGCAAGGTCGGCCAGCTGCGAGAAGAGACCGGTCGGCATGATCAGCCTCCGCTCCGGGCCGAGCTTGGAGATGATGTCCAGGAGGTCCGCGGACGCGCGCGCGCCGACCAGGCGGACCTCTCGCTTCGGGTCCCTGGGCAGCACGACGTAGCACTTGGCGTCCTTGGTGCGAAGGACGGTCGCCCCGCCCACCTCGATGTCGAAGGCGGCGGGCGCGACCATGGGGTCGCTCGCGAGCCTGAGGGCGAGGGTCCTCGCCGACTCAGGGTCCAGTCTCCTCATTGGTACATCCTCTCGTCCCCCAATCCAGCGACGAGGGGAAGATAAACGCTTCGCCACGGTTCTCTTTCGCGAGAGCCAGGGGGGCCGACCCCCGGCCCGGCCTGCCGGAACGGCGCAAATCCTAATACGTGGGTGGGCCGATACCAGTGGTCGCACCAGGGTGGTCCGATGACGAAGCTCTACAGGTCCAGCGTCTCCAGGACCCCGGTCGAGCCCGTCTCCATGGACGGGGCGGACGGGGTCACGGTCCAGTGGCTGCTGAGGAAGGAGCACGGCGTGCCCAACTTCGAGATGCGGCGGTTCACGGTCCAGAAGGCGGGCCACACGCCCTACCACAAGCACGACTTCGAGCACGAGGTGTACGTCATGTCCGGCGAGGGCGTGCTCAAGGAGGAGGGCAAGGAGTCCGAGCTCCACCCCGAGGACGTCATCTACGTCCCCGCGGGCGAGATGCACCAGTTCCGGAACTCTGGCGACGCCCCCTTCGTGTTCATGTGCCTCGTCCCGAGGCCGAAGTGAGGTGCCACCTCCCATCTCCCGACCGGGAAGCGGCATCCTTCAAGGTGAGCGCGCATGAGAGGCGGCCCGGCGCTGTGGCTCTCCTCGGCCACCACGCCGTACATCACCGTGCCCGTGTTCATCCTGCTTTGCGGCGCTCGGTACGTGGACGGGTGGAGGGAGCTCCTGCTCTACGGTGGCATCGTCGTGGGGCTCTCCGTGCTCGTGCCGCTCGCCTACACCGCCCACCTCGTCCGGAAGGGCGTCGTCGAGGCCATGGACGTCCCGGGCCGCTTCGGACGGCTCGGGCCGCTCGCGGCGGCCGCGCTGGGCGCGGTCGTGAGCCTCATGGCCCTCATTCTGCTCGGCGCACCGTCCGGCGTGCTCCGACTGGGCGCCATGCTCGTCCTGCTCGCGGCCGCGGTCTTCGCGGCCACGGCGGTGCTCAAGATATCCGGCCACGTGACAGCGTGGACCGCGGGCTCCGTGGCGCTCGCGTCCCTCTGGGGCCCCTGGGCCCTGGCCGCGCTCCTGGGCGCGCTCCCCATCGCCTGGTCCCGCCTCGCCCTCGCGCGCCACACCCCCCTGGAGCTGGTCGCGGGCGCGGCCTACGGGATCGCCGTCTCCGCGGCGCTGGCATGGGCGATGGGCCTGCCGTGAGGGCCTGCATGGGCCTGCATGGGCCTGCGAGGGCCAGGCATCGAGCCTTTATATACCACGTTCCATTGGCGGAGAACACTGGCGATAAATATAAAGGTTCAAAACAGTTCAATGGTTTATATATAGGCACGCGTAGGATTGGATTCCAAGAGAGCTAGCGTCATGCATGGTGGACCGACGATGACCCCGAGAACACAAGACGGCGCACGGTCCGCGCGCCTCCCAAGGGCCCTTGCCCTCGTTGCGGTGCTGCTTCTAGCGGCGCCCTACCTCGGGGCCCTGCCCGCCGCGGCCACCGGGCCAGGGGTCGAGACCATCTCCGGCGTCGTCTTCGACGAGCACGGCCAGCCCAAGGAGGGCGTCGCGGTCGAGTGCACGAGGTGCCCCGCGGGCGCGACCTCTGGCGCGGATGGGGGCTACTCCCTCACAGGCACGGACATCGACGGCGCGGGCCGACTCTCGTTCTCGGCCGAGGGCTACATGACGGCCTCGGTCCGCTTCGAGCTCCCCGACGGGGGCTCGCTGACGCAGTCCGTCTACCTCGTCGAGACGGTCGGTCCCGACACGGGCTCCGTGACCGGCACGGTCACTTCCATAGAGGGCGAGCCGCTGGAGGGCGCGCGGGTCACCCTCGAGGACGACGGTGGCGTCGTTGGCGACACCGAGACCGCCGCGGACGGGAGCTACGGCTTCGAGGACGTACCGGCGGTCGCGGGAGGTAGCTACCGCGTCACCGCCGAGGCCCGGGGCTTCGAGCCCGGCACGGGCATTGCCATCGTGGAGCGGGCAGGCCCCGTCCGCGTCGACCTCGTGCTCGCGATCGAGGGGCGCGCGGAGGTGCTCAAGGGCCGTGTCGTCGACCTGCGCGGGCTGCCACTGCCGGGCGCGCTCGTGGGCATCGTGGGCGTCGAGGGCGTCTGGGCCACCGACCTCGGGGGCGGCTACCGGGTCCAGTCGACCGACCTCGAGGGCGTGCACACCGTCGTAGCGTCGCTGCAGGGCTACGCGAGGACCAGCGTCCGCGCCGAGGTCCCGTCGCAGGGCCTCGCATGGGCCAACATCACTCTCCTCACGGACGGCATCGGCGGGCCCGAGACCGTCTGGGTCGCGGTGAGCGAGCTCTCGCACGGGACGCCCGTGGGGGGCGCGTCCGTGACCGTCGCGGGCAGGGAGGGAGCCTGGACCACGGACGCCAGGGGGCTCGCGGTCGTCATCGCGGAGGGCCTTGACGGACAGCGCACCCTCGTCGCGCGCCATGATGGGTTCACGTCGTCCACGGCCCACGTCGACATCGAGGACGGCGGGACCGCATCGGTCTCCATCGCCATCGTGGGGGCGAGCAATGCGTGCGTGCTCACCGGCGACGTCATCGAGGCGGGGACGATGGCGCCCATCGAGGGCGCGAGGGTCGCGGTCGACGCATCAGGCATCTCCCGCAGCACGGTCACCGATGCGTCGGGCGCGTACTCGATCTTCGACCTTCCGCCGGGCGTGGACACCGATGTCACCTTCGCGGCGGACGGCCACGCTGCCATCACCCTGACGACGCAGCTGCGGGAGTTCGAGCCGAACGTCCTCGACGTCGTCCTCGAGCCCGCGGCCGAGAGGACCATCGATGTCAGTGGCGCCGTCCACATGGCCCGCACCAATGCGCCCGTCGCGGGGGCCTGGGTCACGCTGTGGGGCGCGGTGCCGACGGTGGTCCTCCGCACGGACGAGCTCGGGCAGTTCGCCCTGAGGGGCGTGCCGGCCACGGGCGACACGGTCTGGTGGCTGGTCGAGGGGCAGGCGTACTCTGCCGAGAACGGGGCCCTGGCCATCGGTGACGAGGACCAAGTGGAGCTCGAGGTGACGCTAGGCCCCGCCGACCCGCCCCAGACCGCGGTCACGGGGTACGTGCGCGACCCGGACGGGCTGCCTGTGCGCGGAGCACGCGTCTCGCTCGAGTTCGCGCAGCACGCCTGGGAGACCGTCTCCGACGCGACCGGGGCGTACGGGTTGTTCCTCTCCATCGGCTCTGACTTCACGGGTGACCTCTCGGCCACCTGTGACGGCTACGGGTGGCACAACCAGACCCCCATGTTGCGGGCGCGCGGCACCAACTGGGTCAACTTCACCGTCCCTCTGGGCCCCGGCTTCGGCAACGTGCTGGGCCATGTGTCGGCAGAGGGCAGCCTGCGCCCGATCGCCGCGGCCGAGGTCTTCTTGAGCCGGGGCGGGGCGTTCCACGAATCCGCCCTGACCGACGAGGGCGGGGACTTCGCCTTCCAGCGGGTGCCAGTGGCCGATGGCCCATACGACCTGAGCGTCGTCAGGGAGGGATACGACGGCGCGGAGGTCGAGGCGCTCGTCCTGCCGGGAGGTACCGAGTTCTTCAACCTCACGGTCCGCGAGGACGTGCCCACCACGGAGATGCTCGTCGGCATCGTCACAAGCAGGTCGGGCCTGCCGCTGCCCGGTGCGGTCGCGCAGGTGGCGGGCTACGAGCCCGCGGTCACGGACCAGGAGGGCAGGTTCGTCATCGCGGACGCGCTGCTCGAGGGCACGCGCACGGTTGTGGCGACCGCGCCCGGGTTCTGTCCCGCGTCGGCACGCGTCGAGGTCGCGCCCGGCGCGACGGTGTCGGTGGGCCTAGCGCTCGACCCCTCGACCGGTGACCTCGCCATAGTCACCGGCGTGGTCGCGTCCACCCGCGATGGCTCGCCCCTGGAGGGCGCCCTCGTGCAGCTCGGGTGGGACGGCTCCGGTTCCTGGACGCTCGAGGCCACGACGGGACGGAACGGCAGCTTCACCTTCCTTGGCGTGCCTG
>Ga0316628_100004636_pt1 | contig 10823 bp, 6 predicted proteins | sample OWC_Aug_M2_C1_D5_FD_207648 | JGI IMG/M metagenome (GOLD analysis project Ga0316628, IMG submission 207648) | Wetland soil microbial communities from Old Woman Creek delta, Ohio, United States - OWC_Aug_M2_C1_D5_C | ecosystem: Environmental > Terrestrial > Soil > Wetlands | place: USA: Ohio... | reverse complement strand
ACAAAGGTGCCATAGACGTCGTCGGTGATAATGATGAGGTCTGTCCGCTTGGTCTTCACGAGCTTAACGAGCCGTTTCATCGAACTGGCGCGCATGGCATAGGACGGCGGGTTGCTCGGATTGACGAGGAAAAAAGCCTTAATCCGTTTGTCTGAGAGCTTGTCGATTTCCGCATCAGTATATTGCCATGAGTGCGAGCCGTCGGGACGCAGTTCCTTGCCGGCGTCGATGTTTACGACCTTGAACATGTAGCGGTCGAAGTGCGGTATCTCGATGTATGGCGTGAACGTCGGCACTCCGAGCGCGATGGTGTCGCCGCGGTGGAGCAGGTGATTGAGCATCAGTGAATCGAAGATATAACACATCGCCGCTGTGCCTCCCTCGACTGCGAAGATGTCGAACCGGCCGGCCGGCGACCTCCCGGCGCACATCTCCTGTACAAGATATTCGTGCACAATACGTTCGGTGCAGCGCAGCATCCGGTCCGGCACAGGGTACATGCAACCGATAATGCCCTCGGCGAGTTCGTGTGCGAAAGTATCGCCATCGAACTTCAGCGTCTTCACGCCGTAATCGAATGATTCGCGGAGCAGCTTGGCGCCGGGAGAGCCTCTGTTGGTGCCGAGAAACTCTGTGAAGCGTTTCGCGATGCCGTCCTTCTGCGGCATGCGGCCGAGGTCAGGAATGTTGACACCTCGCTGCGACTCTTCAATGCTGAACCGCAGAAGCGTGCCGAATGCCTCTCGCGGCGTGGTGCAAATCCAATTCGGATTGCCGCGCCCTGCGTTCAGCATCTGTGCATCGCTCTTCCTTTCGCTCTCGTCAGCAAGCGAAATGAGCTTGTCCTTGAGCTCGAACGGGCTCAGCTTGAGCAATGCCCGCTGTTCAGTACGGGAAGTAGACGTCTTCCTGCTCTTCTCTGCCATACTCTTCTCCTTTCTTCCTCAGAAAATAATGGAATTTATGCCATAAGTAAAACGATTACCAGGCCCCAGATTGTAAGCAGCGTGTTGCCGACAGCGTAAGTCACGGTATAGCCGAGGGCCGGTATCTTGCTCTTTGCTACGTCCTCGATCATGCCCAATGCTGCGGTCGTCGTCCTTGCACCTGCTGCAGCACCCAGGGTAATGCCCGGGTGAAACTTGAATATATACTTGCCCATAAGGACGCCTATGATCAGCGGAAGGGAGGTCACCACAAGGCCGGCGAAGAACAGGCTCAGTCCCGCCTCTTTCAATCCGGCAACAAAGCTTGGCCCGGCACTAATACCGACCACAGCGATAAAGGTAGTGAGACCGACGTTATTAAGGATCCAGAGAGCCGGTGCAGGAATACGGCCGAATGTCCTGTTAACTGACCGCAGCCATCCGAACACGAGCCCTGCCATGAGCGCTCCGCCGCTCGTACTGAGACTGAGAGGGATTCCACCCACATGGATGGTCAGCGCGCCGACAAGACCTCCAAGCACGATACCCAGTCCGACAAACACCATGTCAGTCATGTTTGTAGGCCGGTCTGCGTACCCGATCTCCTTCGCAGCCCTGTCGACATCGCGCTTCGCTCCCACCAGTGTCATCACGTCACCACGGTCAATTTTTGTTCCGGGGGTGAAGGGCATTTCCATGCCTGCACGCACAAGTTTCCGCAAAAATACTCCCCGGGCGACCTCATGTGCCGCCAGCTCAGAGAGGGTCTTGCCGGCCAGTGCCTTGTTTGTTATTACCACGTCAAGTGCCTGCGCCGGAAAGTCAAGCAGGGCCTTGTCGTCTACCTCGGGTCCGATATTAGCTCCCCGCTCTACAAAAACTTCCTGTCGGGTAGCCACAGCGACAACGTCATCCTGTTGAATGATCGTAGAAGGTTCTGCTTCGATGATCGCAGATCCGCGCCGTATCCGCAGGATAAAACCGCGCTCTTTGGCCTCTGCTTCCAGCTCTTCTATGCTTCTGTTCACCAGATTCTGGTTGGTTACTCGGTAGGCACGCACATCAAAACGGCGCGCCATTGATATGACCCCGGGCTCGGCTTCTTCTGCACCCATCTTTGCTTCAAGCTTCTTGCACTCCGCTGCGATATCCACCCGGAGCAGCTTTGGCCCGATAGATGCCAGAAGCCATGCAGAGCCCGCGGTACCGAAGATATAAGTTACCGCATAAGCGACCGGCATGTTATTGATGAGCGCGGTTTTCTGTTCTGCAGAAATATTAAGCTGGTTGATCGCGTCAGTGGCAACGCCAAGCACTGCGGAAATCGTCTGTGATCCGGACAGCAACCCTGCTGCTGCGCCGACGTCGTAGCCCAAAAACCTGGCGACCACATATGCAGTGAGCAGGGATGCGAGGCACTGCAGAACGGAAAAAATCACCTGGGGCACACCGTCGCTCTTTAGTCCGCGAAAAAACTGTGGTCCCACTCCATAACCAACTGCAAAGAGAAACATGATGAAGAAGACAGACTTCACGTTTGGTGAAATCGTGATCTGCATCTGCCCCACGAGGACGCCGGCAAGGAGAACGCCGGTCACCGCCCCGAGGCTGAACTTGCCGAACTTGAGTTTTCCTACCCAGTAGCCCAGCGCTAGCGTCAGGAAGATAGCAAGTTCCGGGTATTGTTGAAACGATTTAACGACCCAGTCCATATTATCACTCCTTTCTGAGAGACCAGACCCTTCATATCATCTTAGCCCTGCCATTTGACATTTGTCAGCGCCGCGAAAATAGTATGTCTCCGGTCACAGATTCATTTCATGCATAATCCGGGTTAGTGGGAGCATCTGAGTTACGGCTCGTTTTTCCCTCTAATCTTTTCCATAATTTATCGGATAATGTTTCCGGATCGTTCTATCTTTTGGTGTTCTATTTCACGCGCCGCGCCTCAGGTGTTTCTCTTTTTTCTCGCTTGAACAAGCCCAGTTGATCGCATCAATAAGCGCATGGTCATCCACAGGTTTTGTAAAATAGGCCGCGGCGCCGAGGACGCGTGCCCGTTCCCGGCTTTTTACATCATCAAAGGCGGTCACACAAATGACCGGCGTATGAATTCCCTTTAACGTGAGTTTCTCCATGAGGTCGAACCCATTCATCACGGGCATACGGATATCCAGAATAATGCAGTCACTATCGCTGATGTCCGGATGCCTGAGAAACTCTTCGGCTGATCTGAATGCTTTGGCATCAAAACCCGCAGCCTGAAGAAGGAGCAGAAATCCGCGCAGCATAGATTGGTCGTCATCGATAACGAAGATCACCATTGTTTAAGGATACGCCTGATCCTTTGGCGTGTCTATTACACTTTGGTTCTATGGAAGGGCTATGAAGAAATTTTGGCCTTTTCGGCCAGTCGGACCAGATTCGCTAAGGAACCCACGCCGAGTTTCTCCATGATCCGGCCCCTGTGGACCTTGACGGTATGTTCCTTGATATTGAGCTCGCCTGCGATCTGCTTGTTCATCAAGCCTGATATGACGTGAAGAAACACCTCGTGCTCCCGCGGCGTCAGTGTTTTTAGACGCCGGCGGAAATCCCTTATCTCATCGAGCGCTGCCTTTTCCCGTCTGCTTTGCCCGATAGCACTTTCAACGCTGGAAAGCAGCTGTGTATCATCAAAAGGCTTGGTCAGAAAATCGACCGCGCCCTTTTTTATAGCCTGCACGCTCATCGGGATGTCACCATGGCCTGTCATAAATATGATGGGCATATGACAATCACGCGTGGCGAGGTGCACCTGCAGATCGAGACCGGTCATACCCCCCATCCGCACATCGAGAATGATGCAGCCTATGATGTCCAAGGCTGCCTGGCTGAGAAACTCTTCGGCAGAGACAAATGTTTTGACTTCATAACCGGCCGATCTGAGGAGAAATGACAGGCTCTTCCGCACCGATGCGTCGTTATCGATGACGAATATGACAACGCCCTTATCTCTCATGATTCGCCACCTTTAATTCAAATGAGAAGATTGCTCCCCCCCCGGGATTCTTCTCGGCCCAGATTCGTCCTTCATGAGCCGTGATGATGGATTTGCAGACGGCAAGGCCCATGCCGAGGCCGTTATGCTTCGTGGTGTAAAAGGGATTGAAGACGCTATCAACCTGCTCTGCCTGAATCCCCGGCCCGTAATCATGAACAGTTGCCCGGATGAAGCCATCACGCAGTTCCGTTTGCAGAATGATCTTCCTCTTATCGGGAGCGCTCTGCGCTACGGCATCCGCGGCATTCATGATGAGATTCAGTACGACCTGCTGGATCTGGGTTCTATCGGCAATGACCGAAGGCAGTGTTTCCTCCAGAAGAGTCTCGATCATTATGTTGTGTGCGGTCAATTCGCCATAGGTGATGGCAATAACCTCACGGAGTATGTCATTGATATTGACCGGCTCTTTCTTCGCCTCTCCCTTTTTCACCATTGACCGCAGACTTCTGATCACATCCGCTGCCCTCTTGTCATCCTGTACGATATTCTGCAGGATCTCACGGGACAGTTCAGGGTTCATGTTCCCGGATGCGAGAAAGCGCAACGCAGCCTGCGCATTGCTGAGAATTGCTGCAAGCGGCTGATTCAGCTCATGCGCCAGTGACGCGGTCAGTTCACCCAATCGCGAAGAACGGTCAACCCGGAGCAACTCACGGTAGCGCTCCTCAGACTCTGTAAGCCGCGCGGACGCTGTCTTTTGCTTCCCGTTCATCTGAATGAGAAAGACAATAAGAACTGTTTGAAGGATAAGGAACAACACGCCCGCAATGATGTATCTTTTATAGCGTTCGAATACATTCAGATCCTTATTGATAAAAAGGCTGCCCTTGGGCAGGCTGCTTTCCGGAATTCTCCAGCGCTTGAGTTCCCTCCAGTCATAGACAGCCCGATACCCACTCTCTTCGGCTATTGGGATCGCTGCTGGAGACTCGCCAGCGAGAATACGCAGTGTCAGTTCCGCTATTTTATCAATGTGGGATTCGAGGAGGGAAAGCCTGCCTCCCACGATACCTTTCCCCATGTGTGATTCTACAAAGCCAAACACGGGCGCATTCGAGGCATCGGAGACCATCCTGTGTGCATCAGGAGGGTTAAAGGTCACGCCTTGTTTATCCCTGAACATGCTTGTGTGGAAAACGATCGTGTCCGGCGGCAGGGTGTGGACACGTTCCAGGGTTTCCTTCATCGTGAGCCCCGACAGGTCGATCAGTTCCATTCCTTCGGTAGCGCGTTTGATCTCCCTGAGGATAGGCACTTTGAAACTAATATCGAGAGGAGAAGTTCCGGCAACGAAGGCGATGCGCTTCGTTCCCGGTCTGAGACTGAGGGCCGATTGTGCAACTTCATACGCGTTATCTGCATAGATTGTGCCTGTCGCGCTCTCACGCAGTGGAGAAACCTCAAGGGATTCGGCCCTGTCCCTGGGTAAAAGACCAGCCACGACCGGGATTCCTTGAAAAAGCCCTCTTCCATGCTGCTCAAGGCAGTCGAGCGCGGACGGAAGAACCGTTACCACCACATCAGGTTTTTCCTTCGCGTACTTACGGCGCAGGAAATCCGTCAACCGGGAGATTTGTGCCGGATCCGGAAAGCGGATTAAATCCAGGTATTCGTTATAGAGTTTTATCTCAAAGGTCTTATTCCTGCTGAAGATCGCCTTAAGCTGCGCGTCCATCCTGTCCTGTCCGACATTTCCCTTCTCCAGACTGTAGAGGACCACGACCCGCTTCGTTTCTCCGGAACCAAGGACCGGAGCCGCAGTTCCCGATAGGGTAAAAGTGAGGGCAAGAAAGGTTATGATGAGAAGGTATTTCATCTGACAACTCCCTTTCCGATTCTCAAAATATTATCATAGAATCCCATTATTTTCAAAGGATACAATGGCAGTAATTACAGCGGGATATGTAACATCGGGCGGTACCGATTGAATTACTGATGTATAATAAAAATACTCTACTCGAAAAAAGAGGTAATTGAGCCATGAGAAAGATTGGAATGAAAAGGTTTATTGCAGTTGTTTTATGTGTATTTGCCGTAACGTATCTGTTATTGCTTATCCCTGAACGTGAACCGTCTCTATCATTTTCTGATTCTGGTTCTCAAACAAAACAACCCTTCGCATGGAATCAGGATTTGTACTGGCAGGCGCTGGAAGCGAAATACAGACAGTTGCAGGAGTCCGGCTGCAGGGATATCCAGAATCAGATCGCGTCTGAGCTTATCGAGGCGGGCAATCTCCTTCTGAAGATGTCTCAAAAAAGTCTTGATCCCGATGCCAATGAGTTTGCGGATCTTGAGCGAAGAATGTTTGAAACCGGTCCGCTCGTAAGCGGGTGCAATATCTTTATTCCCGAGTACATCCGCTTTGTAACCGATATGCGCGATGTTGTCAAGAGACAGTCTGAGCACTGGGACATGAATTCAGATGCATCAAGGATAACCCTTTACAGGCTTCTTTATGGTGGCCGCACTGCGATCGAAGAGATAATGCTGCAGACGCCGGAAAACGCATACCCTGTTTTGATTAAGGGTACAGAGGAGCTGTCTCAGACACCGGCAGCCGATGTCCGGAATGTGAAGATACACAGCGGAGATATCCTCATATCACGGGGCGGGGCACCCACCTCTGCACTGATTGCACGTGGAAATGATTATCCCGGGAATTTCTCCCATATTGCATTCGTGTATGTAGATCCCGGAACACATGAGGCAAACATTGTTGAATCGCATATCGAAATAGGGGTTGTGGTGTCAACGGTTGAACAGTATCTGAAGGATAAGAAATTGCGCGTAATGCTCCTGCGCCCCAGGGCAGACCTGCCCCAGATTGTGAAAGACCCGATGCTCCCCCACAAGGCAGCAGAGGTCGCCTACAAACGGGCAAGAGAAGAACACATCCCCTATGATTTTGAAATGGACTATAAAGACCATTCGAAACTCTTCTGCTCAGAAGTGGCATCTGCAGCATATGAGCAATTCGGCATCCATCTGTGGTCTGGCATCTCGCATATCTCATCCCCGGGACTGAGAAAATGGCTGGCTGCTTTTGGTGTGCGCCATTTCGAAACACAGGAGCCTTCTGATCTTGAGTACGACCCGCAGCTTGTGGTCGTCGGAGAGTGGCGCGATCAGGCAACCCTCAAAAAAGACCATTATGACAACGCGGTAACAGAAGTGATGCTCGAAGGCGCTGAAAAGGGAGATGAACTGCATTATCAATGGTATCTTCTGCCACTGGCGCGTATTGTGAAAGGATACAGCGCTGTCATAAATCTTTTCGGGAGACCGGGGCCGATCCCGGAAGGCATGTCTGCAACCGCAGCATTGCGGACACAGTATTATGATAAACAACACGGAGCCATCAAAGAACGGCTTTCTGTCAAGGCCGATCAGTTCAAGGCAGAGAACGGGTACGCACCTCCCTACTGGGAGCTCGTAAAACTTGCACGGATAGCGAAAGAAGAAGTGGAAAAAGGCAAGTGATGAGAATCGGGATGATATGCGTTTGGTTGTCATCCTGAGTGAAACGAAGGATCTGGATGTTGCAGGTAGGCAGTAGTGAAAATTCATCGCGAAGGCTGTTCTGAGTTAAAGGATGAGATTCTTCGCTACGCTCAGAATGACAGAGATAGACAGTAGAGTACCTGACAAAAAACTCCGTATGATGTGAATGGTTTGTCTGTCATCCTGAGTGAAACGAAGGATCTTAGCAAAGTCATATGACAAAAAGATATTTTGTTTACATTGTGACTAATAAAAAAAACGGCGTGCTTTACACGGGAATAACGAATAATATAGCCCGGCGTGTTTATGAACATAAAGAAAGGCTTATTTCAGGCTTTACAAGCAAATACAATTTGACGAAATTAGTGTTCTTTGAAGAAACACATGATGTGAATGCTGCAATTGCACGCGAAAAACAAATCAAAGGATGGTTGAGAAAGAAGAAAATTGAACTTATCGAGTCGCAGAACCCTGATTGGCGAGATATAAGTATTTTGTCATCCTGAGTGAAGCGAAGGATCTGAGATTCCTCGCAGAGCCTCTCCTGAGCTGAACGACAAGATTCTTCGCTACGATCAGAATGACAGAGTAGACAGTAGAGTACCTGACAAAAAATTCAGCCTGATGCGAATGGTTGGTCTGTCATCCTGAGTGAAACGAAGGATCTGGATGTTGCAGGCAGGCAGTAGTGAAAATTCAAGATTCTTCACTTTGTTCAGAATGACACAAACGTTAATTCCCAACTCTTTGTCTGCCTTCAGACGCCTTTATTTTTTTGCAGGCAATACAGGCTCTATGATAGTGATCGGCAGTTTAAGGGTTCTTTCCATGATGCCGAGGAATGCAGAACCAACTGCAGAAGGAGATAAAAAGGTAACCTCCGGATCGGACAGATTCCCTTTGATCTTTACAGGGATAGCAACCAGACTGCCTCCCAACATTTTCCCCAAAACAGGAATTTTGCCTACCATACGCTGAACCCTGTTCACCGGGGTAACGAGAGCGTTAAGATCGAGATTCTGACTCTGAAGATCGACTTTTCCCCGAGCAAGTATGCCGAATGACAATCCGTCGAGAACGCCTTCTTCCACATCTATCGTATGTTCTTTTATCGAGCCTCGCACGGTTAAAAGACGATAGTCGATAATTTTCTTGTCAAGGTCAGGTAATTCTCCTTTGAAGTTTTCGGTTTCGTTCACAAGATCCAGGGTCTTATTGAGCGACTGAGATTTCACGATTTTCCCTTTTTTTGCAGAAATAGTAAAAGAACCATTCAGGGATTTCGCAATGGTATCGAGTTTCCCCTTTGCCTTCAGATCGGCTTTCATTTCGAATCTGCCGGTGATATCCACTTTCTTATCCGAAATACAGAGGATGGTCGGCTCAAGTTCAAGATTTTTTGCAGACAGTGCAATATCAAGCTCCGCACCCTGGGCTGTGATATCTACCTCTCCGGTAGTGGAGATGCCGCAGAGGACCGCCTTTTTAGCGCTTATATGCAGCTTTTCCCCATCGAAAGAGACATCAGCATGAAAGGGCTCCCATGTGAACTGCCGGTATTGAAAGAAATCTGACTGTATCCTCAGCCTCCCTTTCAGCGGGAAATTTTCAAGGAATCCTGCTTTTTCAATATTCTCTGCCTTCTTCGTCCCCTGTACAATTTTTTCTACAGTCCCCCAGTCGAAACCATCCGAAGAAAATTCCATGTCGACGGAAAACCATTCCTCGGAGTTATCTATGGTCCCTTTGCCGCTGAACTGTTCCTCTCCTATTAAGAATTGCACAGAATCCACCAAAACGCTTTTCCCACGTGCTTCAAGGGAAATATTTTGAACGACCAACGGGATACCATATTCCCAAGGGACAGGAATGTTTTTCCCTGCAATTACTCCTTTCGCTACAGACTGCCTGGGGTCTTTGAGAACAATATGTGTCCTGAAATCCCCCTGTAGTGAAGAACCGGAAAACTTGTTTTGCGTAAATATGGTATTGAAGGTGCCTGAGGTCAACGTCCCTCTGAATCCGACATCAACCGTTTTCTTGTCCAACATGATACTTGCCGCAACGTCAGACTCTCTGTCTTTGATCGTAATTTCGTGCACTGAAAGCTCGTCCGGAGTTTTTGTCAGTTTGAGAGATACCTGTGTTTCCCTGCCGAACAGAAGCCTGCCGTCAAACGTTGTTTTTCTCTCCTTCTCCCATACGAGGGTTGAGTCGGAAAAGGAAAGAGGAGCGCGTACCGACATATCCGGAGGAAGCTGAATCAGTGCTGATATCCATGCGGTGACTTTTGGCCCTGCTTCTCCCTGCAGGGACAGATCAAGTTTTCTGATATTGGCCGGAAATTCCCTGACAGTGCCTGAAACAGTAAAAGAACTGTCAATCATTTTTGTCCGTACATCCTTCAGGAAGAGTTCGTCCTGGGTGATTCTGAACGTCCCGCTCGTCTCCTCTGCCTTTCCGGGAAAGAATTTCGCATCAATGGTGAACTTCTTTGTCTCACCATTCACTGTGAACATCCAGTCTTTTGGATGATGGATTGATCCTTTCAGGTTCAGTGAGGACACAGCGATTAACCCGCTCATTGATGGCACATCTTTGAGAACAGGCTTTATCTTCTCAAGCGATGTGATCCACGGATATATCTCTTCCGTATTCACCGACAATTGTCCGTCAGCGATCTCAAACCCCGCGGTATCATCGAGATTGAGTTTTGCCGTCATATTGTTGAAGGAAGATTTTCCAAAGGTACCGCTCAAATTGGTTGTCTTAAGACTTTTCTCATCAAAGAAAATCTTTCCGCCTTTTATCATGAGTGGAAATGGAAGCGGCTCATACCGGGTAATGAGATTCATCTGTGAAATATCAATGATTACGTGGAGTGAATCCATCCGGTCGCCGAGTATCAGCCTCCCCTGTGCGATGCCCCGGGTATCAGAGAGACGGTCCATTTCCCGCAGAACCGCTTCATTTTTTATCAGCTTCTTCTGTCTGAGCAATGAAGGCAGCTCAGCCATGTCAGCCTTCACCCACATATCAAGGCGGAATGGAGCATCTTTTCCCTTCAGTCCAATTTTTAACTTTCCCTGGCCTCCCTGCTGATTTTCAAGGGAAGCTTCGATGTTTTTCCCCCCAAGGACTCCTTCTGCAATAATCACATCGCCCGAAACATTGTGAAAGCGCAGATCCCTGGCCTGGATACAGATTTCTCCACGGACCATCCTTCCGGATATCCATATGTTGTGTAATCTTGCGAGGTCATCCGGAGATTTTCCGCTTGTATGAAAATGTAAAGAAGGAATGCTGCCGCCCTGCACGATATCGAAAATATTTCTGAGAACCGGGAT
>Ga0316628_100004635_pt1 | contig 10825 bp, 9 predicted proteins | sample OWC_Aug_M2_C1_D5_FD_207648 | JGI IMG/M metagenome (GOLD analysis project Ga0316628, IMG submission 207648) | Wetland soil microbial communities from Old Woman Creek delta, Ohio, United States - OWC_Aug_M2_C1_D5_C | ecosystem: Environmental > Terrestrial > Soil > Wetlands | place: USA: Ohio... | reverse complement strand
TGGCCGGCGCCGAGAGCCTGCTCCCCCACTCACCGCTCGCGCAGGTCATCGACCCCGCACTCTTGAGCGAGGTCGCCAGGCTCGCCGGCTCGGGCCGCTGGCCCCTGGCCAGCGGGGCCGGGCGGTTGTTCGAGGCCTGCGGCGCCCTCCTCGGCCTGACCGTCGACAACGACTGGGAGGGCGAGGCCGCAGTCGCCCTCGAGTCGCTGGCCGCGTCGAGCGCTGCTGGCGAGCCCTGGCCCGAGGTCGAGCTGGACCTCCGGCCGGCAGTCCCGGAGTTGCCATCGGCCGGTCTGCTTGCGGCCGCTGCCCGGCGCCTGCGCGAGGGAGCGGCGCCGGCCCAGGTCGCAGCCGGTTTTCACGCCTCGTTCTGCAGCCTCGCAACCCACCTCAGCGAACGCATCGCATCACGGACCGGTGCCGTGACGGTGGCCGTGGGCGGGGGGTGCATGGTCAACCGCCTGCTGCGGCGCGGTCTGACCGCAGGGCTCGAGTCGGTCGGGCTGCGGCCACTGCTCCCGTGCCAGGTTCCTGCGGGCGACGGCGGGCTCGCCTTCGGCCAGGTCGTACTGGCAGCGCCGGCTGCGGCTCTCGACCTCAGCCCCCGATGGTATCCTGAGCCGTGAGCCAGCCCAAGCCCGCGGCGCCTGCTGTCCTTCTTCTCATCCTTCTCATCGCACTCGCCGCTACTGCCGCTGCAGGCTCGGTCGAGCCGAGGACCCCGGGGGGGCGCCTCTCTCCCGTTCCTCCCCCACCCTGGGAGATGTGGCGCGATCTCGCCCTCCTCTCCAGCCTCGACGTCGAGGACCAGGTCGTCCTGACCTCGAGTCACTGCCCGGAGGGCGGCCGCTCTGACCGCCACGCGCCCGGCGATCCTCGCGCCCTGCGCGTGGTTGGAAACGAGACCGTCATCTTCGAGGACTTCGGTCCCGGGGCCGTCACGCGCATCTGGATGACCACCGGCGAGGACGGCATCAGCCGCGACTTTGGCCCAGGCATCACAATCCGGATCTGGATCGACGATGCGCCCACGCCGGCCGTCAGCATGCCCCTCGGCCTCTTCTTTTCCGGCCGCGTGCCGCCGTTCCTCGCCCCGATGGTCGTGGACCGCCACCGGTCCAGTGGCGGCAACCTGTGCTACGTGCCCATCGCTTACCGCCGATCGTGCAGGATCTCCGTCCTCGACGCGAGCAGCGCCCCGCTCTGGTATCAGGTCACGGCGCACCGCCTCTCCGACCCGCGCCGGGTGACGCCGTTTCACGCCGCGCTCGACCTCTCGCAGTGGCGCACTCTTCTCGAACACCCGGGCGACGACCCCTGGCCGGTCGGCGAGGCCGTCACCATCAGCGGCTCGCTGGCCCTCGGTCCCGGGGCGGGCACGGTCCTCGCCGAGCTCAATGGTCCAGACCTGATCAGCGCCCTGACGATTCGTGCCCCGAGCTCCCTCTGGTTCAGCCTCCGCCTGGCCCTTTGCTTTGACGGGACGAGGACTATCGACCTGCCTCTCGCCGAGCTTTTCGCCGTGAGAAGAGGCGAGGACCACGCACGCACCAGGTCGCTGCTCATCGGTCTCAACGAGGACCTCCTCTACTGCTACCTCCCGATGCCGTTCTTCGACCACGCGACGGTGACGCTGCACAACGACGGCCCGGCCACTGCGGCCGCCCAGTTCGAGATCCGGCGCGCCAATCGGCCGCCGCCGGCCGACGCCGGGTTGCTCCACGCCGTGGTTACCGACGCGGACCGCACCACCCCCGGCCAAGACGCCGTGGTCCTCGACCTCGAAGGCCGCGGCAAGTGGGTCGCCCTCTCTGCCGAGTTCGGCTCGCTCGACGGTGGCGACCGCAGCTACCTGGAGGGTGACGACCGGACGTTTGTCGACGGCGCGCTGCACCCTGCCCTGTATGGCACCGGGGTCGAGGACTTCGTCGGCGGCGGCTTCTACTTCCGCATCGGCGACGACGAGCCGCAGCCCTTCGCCCTTGCGCTCAACGGCATGGTCTACGACCTGCCCGACCCTCAGGGGACGGCAGTGGGCGTGTACCGACTGATGCTGACCGACGCGCCGGTCTTCACCTCGCGCCTTCGCGTCGGCTTCGAGGGCGGCCCCACCGGCGACCTCGAGATGCGCCTGCACTGCGTGGCCTGGGTCTACCTGCGGCCCGAGCCCGCCCTGGTGCTGGTCGACCGGATCGACCTCGGCGACCCGCAGTCGCGTTCCAGCCATGGCTGGGTCGTCGATGGAGACCACGAGTACCGCGCGCTCGATTCGGCGTTCCAGGGCGAACCCCCGGTCGTCCTCCAGGCCACCGGGTGCTACCGCCGTGCCGGCTCGACCCGGTTCGCGCTGCGCGGAGCCGCGCCTGGAGCCTCCCTCCGTCTACGCCGCCGCTTCGACGCCGGCTTGAGCGCGGCGCCCGCCATCGTCCGCGTTCGCGCCGACCTCGCCTGCCACATCCCGCCGTGGGCCACCAGCCCGGTTCGCCGCTGGCAGGAGATGGACCTGATGCTGGGTCGCGCGCCGGCCGACTGCTCCGAGGGACTCGATTTGTCCGTGGAGCTCTCGGCCGGTCCGGACGGCACGAGTGCCGAGCTCGCTGACTTCGTCTACGAGCTGTGGAGCGAGCCGGCGCGACCCGGCGAATGAGCCTCCATGCGCGCACTCGTGTAAGATCCGCATCGGGTCGCCGCCGCCGTCAGTCGTGGAGAAGCCATGTGTCTAGCCATCCCCATGCAGCTGGTGGAGCGTGACGGGATCGAGGGCGTGGTCGAAGTCGATGGGGTGCGCCGCGCGATCTCCCTGATGCTGTTGCCCGAGGCCGAGATCGGAGAGCACCTCCTCATTCACGCCGGCTACGCCATCGGAGCCGTCGACGCTGAAGCGGCGGCAGAGACCCTCACCCTGCTGCGCGAGCTTGCCGACGCCGTGGATGCCCGGTGACCGACGACCCGCTCTTCGCCGATGCCCGGGCAGTGGCCGGCCTCCTCGACGCCATCCGCCATGTGGCCGAGCAGCTCGCCCGGCCAACCACCTTCATGGAGGTGTGTGGCACCCACACCCAGGTGGTGGCCGCGGCCGGGCTGAGGCGCCTGCTGCCCGCGAGCATTCGCCTCATTTCCGGCCCAGGCTGCCCGGTCTGCGTGACCCCGGTCGGCTACCTCGACCGGGCTCTTGCCTTGGCCTTTCTCCCCGACGTCACCGTGTGCACCTTCGGCGACCTCATGCGTGTTCCCTCGAGCACGATGGACTTGGAGGCTGCCCGTGCCCGGGGCGCTCACGTGGCGGTGGTCTACTCCCCCCGGGACGCGGTGCGCCTGGCGCGATCCCGGCCCGACCACCGCATCGTGCTGCTCGCCGTCGGCTTCGAGACCACGGTGCCGACGATCGCCGCCGCCTTGGCCGAGGCGGAGGACAGCGCCCTCAACAACTTCCTGGTCCTGCCCGGCAACAAGATCATGCCGCCGCCCCTGCGGGCGCTCGCCGACGATCCCGACGTCCGCGTGGACGGTTTCCTCCTCCCCGGCCACGTCTCGGTCGTCACCGGCTGGCACGCGTTCCGGTTCCTGGCCGCGGACTTCGGGCTCTCCGGCGTGGTCGTGGGCTTCACGCCCACCGACGTGCTCCGCGGCGTGCTCGAGCTTGCCCTCCAGGTCGAGCGTGGCCGGCCGCAGGTAGTCAACCTCTACAGCCGGGCGGTCACGCCCGCGGGCAATCCCACTGCCTGGGCGCTGGTGGAGAGGTTCTTCGAGCCGGCCGATACCGGCTGGCGCGGCTTCGGCCAGATCCCGGGCTCGGGCCTCGCCCTGCGTCCCGCCTGGGTCCACCGCGACGCCAGTCGCATTCCGGTCGAGCTACCGCCACCGACGGAACCTCAAGGTTGTCGCTGCGGAGACGTCTTGCGCGGGGTCGTCGACCCAAACCAGTGCGCTTTGTTCGGCGCCATGTGCACCCCCGACGCTCCAGTCGGGGCCTGCATGGTGTCCTCGGAAGGATCCTGCGCTGCATGGTTCCGCCACGAGTGGCGGGAGGGATCGAGCGAATGACTCGCAGGCTCGAGTGCGTGCTGCTGGCGCACGGCTCTGGGGGCCGTCTCACTCGCGACCTGATCGCGGGGTCGTTCCTACCTGCCCTCCTCAACCCCTACCTCGCACCGCTCGCCGACGCTGCCGTGCTGCCCGAGCTGCCGCCGGGTCGACCGGCCCTCACCACCGACGCCTTCGTGGTCGACCCACCCCGGTTTCCAGGCGGAGACATCGGCTATCTCAGCGTGTGCGGGACGGTCAACGACCTGGCCATGGCCGGCGCGCGCCCGCTCTGGCTGACCTGGGCCCTGATCCTCGAGGAGGGACTCGAGGGAGCGCTGCTGGAGACCTGCGTCGAGGGTGCGGCGCGCGCCTCCCGGGAGACCGGCGTGACCGTGGTCGCGGGCGATACCAAGGTGGTGCCGAAGGGCAAGGGCGACCGTCTGTTCGTGACCACGGCCGGCTTGGGTGTGGTCCCGCCCGGGCGTGATGTCGGCGACCACCGAATCTGCCCGGACGACGCCATCGTGGTCTCTGGCCCGATCGGCGACCACGGCGCCACCGTCCTCGCCAGCCGTCATGAGCTGGACGCCCCCCGGCTCTGCTCGGACTGCGCACCGCTGAGCGCGCTGGTGGAGTCCGTCTTCGCGGCCGGAATCGCCGTGCACAGCCTCCATGACCCTACCCGCGGCGGCGTGCTCTCGGTCTGCCACGAGGTAGCAGCGCGCAGCGGTCTCGGCCTCAGGCTATTCGAGAGCGCCCTGCCGGTTCGCCCCCCGGTGCGGGCCGTGTGCGATCTGCTCGGCCTTGAGGTCCTGAGCCTGGCATGCGAGGGCCGGCTGCTCGCCTGGGTTCCCGCGGACCAGGCCGAGGCCGCGGTCAGGGCGATGCGCACCCACCCCCAGGGCGAGGGCGCCTCCGTCATCGGTCGCGTCGACCAGGTCCGGCCTCACGGCGTGCCCGTGGTCCTCGAGACCCGCATCGGCGGCTTGCGGCCGATGGATGACCTGTCCGGCATGGATCTGCCCAGGATCTGCTGAGGTAGGACCGACGGGGCGCGAGTATTCTGAGATCCATTTTCACAATCTCGTCGGGCGTGACTCGCCGGGCGCCCGTTTCGGGGGTTTTCTTGGCAGGCTTAGATTTGGAGGATGAGTTTTGGTGGGCAAGCAGAGAAGAGACTCTATGGGGCAGGCTGCTTCCGGTCGAATCGCTCGAGCGCATGGAGCGTGCTCCTGAGCGCTCATTGGCTGGATACTACTATGATCAGCTGCAGGATGTCAAGATGTGACATATCCTCCAAGATTACAAGGGAAACGGCCAGGATCGTCCGCGAACCTCACCTCCCTGTCTGAAGGATTCAGGTTTCGTCCCAACCTCGGTCAGTGGCAGCTCCCTTGTCCGGATCCACCTCGCCCCCCGCCGCCCCCTGCTCCCCGGCGCTGTCGTTGGCAGCGGACGGCGCTGCCCTTGAACGAGTCGCCGGCCACGTCGCCGCTGACCGCGGCCCTGGCCGCCTGGTCGGAGGGCTCTCCCCACTCGCGGCGGGCCTGCTCCTTGACCCGCTTCTTGGAGTTGTCCCGAGCGCTGCCGGCGTTGGCCTGGGGAACGGCCAGGTAGGCCCAGATGATGGTCACGCCGATGAGCAGAGGGCCGCGGTGTCCGGTCTGGCGCTCAGACCCGCTTACGCTTCCTCAGCTGCATGGTCCCGCGCAGGACTCGCAACGAGTTCTCGATGCGAGAGATGCGGCGATTCCTCTCCTGGATCGCCTTCTGGTCCTCAAGCTCAACCTGATCTGCACGCGAGTCGCGGAGCCGTTTGTCGAGCTCGAACTCGAGCATCTGCAGCTGATCGTCCGCGAGTCGCTTGAGGATGACTGGGGACAACAGGGTGTAGCCGTCTGCCACCTGCCGAGCCATGGCCGGCGCCGATCCGCCGAGGAAGCTGCCCATCCGAACCTCCCGCGAAGCCCGCACACGTCCGGGCTCTCCTGCCCATCATACCGGTCCGGCCCTTGCCGCACACCTCGACCCTGATGTTCCCCCTGCTCTGCTCCCGCGCGCCCCACGCCCGCGAAGCACGCTCGGTCCGCTGACCGCAAGCGAGCCTCCGACGTTGGTCCCCAGGGTTCACCGACCCGCCGGCTCAAGCACCGCTCAAGGCAACGGTCGCAGCGACCCGCTGCGCAGCTCGAGGACCTGGTCGGCGCGCGAGGCTAGCTCCCGGTCGGCGGTGATCCAGACCGCGGTGCGACCGACCGAGGCACGCACCACCGCCGCTCGCCACACCTCTCCTCGCACCGCATTCACCCACGCCATGGGATCGACCACGCACAGCACCCGATAGTGCGAAGGAATGACCCGCGCCGCCAACACCAGCAACCGGTGGAAGGGGGACAGGGGCGCACCGTCTCTGGCCAGCTCCCGGCCGTCGAGCTCGACCTCCACCTCCTGCAGCGAGCAGGCCTCGCGGACGGCCACCATCGCGTCCACGTCTACCGGCTCGTCGCAGAGGGCGGTCAGGTTGTCCTCTAGGCTGCTGGCCAGGAAGCTCTCCCCAGGCGCCACCACGGCTGCCAGGCGCTCGCCGGCGGGCCAGGGCGCGCCATCGACCAGCATCTCGCCCTGGAGGGGGGCGGCGCGACCGCTCACCACGGCGCCCAGCGCCCACACTTGAGCGGCAACGTCGCAGATCACGGCCAGCGACTCCCCAGCCCGCAGGTCGAGGTCGAGCGGAACGGTCAGCGCCAGCCCCTCGTTACCGCGGACGACAACTGAGCGCAGGCTGAGCGTACCCCGCACCTCGCGCGACGGCGGCAACGGGTCAGGGCTGCCGTCGAGGTGCCTGCGCGCGACGGGTTTGGCCGCGTCCCGGGCCGCTACCAGCAGGACGGCCGGCGCCAGCCAACCGCCTGCGGCCGCGGCCATCAGGTCCGGGCGCAGGGCGAAAGCCCCGCCCCAGCCGGCCAAGGCCAAGAGATCGGCCGCGTCCGGACGGGCGCCGAGCCGGCGGGGGAGAAACGTGGCAACGGCCAGCACCAGCACGGCCAGGCCCAACCATCCTGCGACCGCGCCAAAGCCCCCGGACACGGTCAGGCACCCCGCCGCTGAGAGTGCCGCACCCGCGCTCGCCCAAGGCTCGGCGGCCCGCGACCGACGCACTACCGGGCGCAGGGAGAGGAAGCCGGCCACGGTCACAGCGGCCCACCCCGGCCGCCACGTGGCCAGCCACGGCGTGACGGCCAGCAGCCCGGCGTGAAGCCAGTTCGCGACCAAGCGCACATGCTGCATCATGCGCAGATGGTAACCCGAACCAGGACGGAGCACATCATCCGGGGTTTCATCCGGGCGCGGATCGACCAGCAATCCTCTCGCCCGAGGGTGGGTCGCCGGCGGGACAGTCCCCCGGGCGGAGTGGAACGAGCCGGCTGGGACGGATCGTGGTTCGCGGACCGCATCGTGGGCACCTTCTCCCATGCCGAGCCCTGGTGGTCCTACCCGGCCACGACGCCGCTCACCCTCCTGCTGTGGTCACCGGCCATGATCCCGGCCGTGCCCTGGCTGCTTTACCGGGAACTCCGATCAGCGCCTGGCATGCGGCTGCTCGCGCTCTACCCCCTGACCACGCTCGGCATCTTGACCCTTGTTTCCACCAAGACCGTGCTCTTTCCTCTCCCCCCGCTCCCGCCAGTCGCGCTGGTAGCGGCGGCCTGGCTGACGGATGGGACCCACGCCACCGCGAAGCGCGCAGTCGTCGCCCACCGGGTCCGGCTCTCTGCTCCTGGTCGCTCTCGGCCTCGGCCTGGAATTGCTCCCCGTCCCGACATGACTCTGTCAGCAACTGCGACCGCGGCCCTCGCGCTGTCTCTCGCTGTCCCCAGGCTGGTCGCGGGGGCTATGGCCGCTCGCCGCCAGCTGATCGCTGCAGTCGCCTGTCTGACCGTGGCCTACCCCCTGCTCGCCGCCACCGGCCCGCAGACCCTGGTGGCCTCATGTCACAGGCTGCTGTCCCTGCACGGCTTTGCCGGTGACTGGCAGAGGGTCGTCAGCGACTCTCAGGCGCGCGCTTCGCCTACCTCAAGCTGCAACCCGGGTCCGAGCATGACCCGTCGTGAAGCACGACTGACAGGCCGGTCTCCAAGGCGCGAAGTGAGGCGTCGACCCGGGATTCTCAGGTCTGTTCTGCCCATCACGCTGCTCGGGGCGCCCGGCGACGGGCCCAGCGATCGGCTCAACACCTTGACCCGCTCACCCGTACACCTCAGTGACCGCGAGCGCGCCAGAGCCGCCAACCGACAAACACCCTCGACCTCCTCCTTCCCCCGGCTCCCGCAAGGGAGCCACTCCTTTCTCTGTGCGAGCGGCGCCGCGCACCGCCAGCGACGGGATGAGCTATCGTCTCGCCATGGAGCTGATTGCGAGCCTCACGCCAGACGCCTGCGGCAACCCACTGGCGGCGTTGTCGCGGCCGCCGGCAGGCGCGGCGGTGGTCGAGCTGCGGGCTGATCTGTTCCCTGACTTGGCGCCTCGCAGCGCCGTGGCGGCATGCCCGCTGCCGATCCTCTTCACCCTGCGCTCGGACCAAGAGGGCGGATCCGGGCCGAGCGATCCGGTGCAGCGGCGCTCACGCCTCAGCGCCGCCTACGAGGCGGGCGCAGCGTTGCTCGACCTCGAGCTCGACCGGGACCGTGAGCTGATGCGCCAGCTGGGGCTCGACCCCGAGCGGGTGATCCTGTCCTGGCATCAGGCCAGCGGACCGAGCCCGGACCTGCGCCAGGTCTGCGAGCGGTTGCTGGCGACTCCGGCGCGCTGGGTCAAGGTAGTCCCGGCAGCGACCACTTTGGACGACCTTGAGCAGGTTCTCGCGCTTCACCGCCGATTCAATACCGGTCCCCAGGGCGCGCGCAGGCTCATCGCCATGGCCACTGGCACGGTGGGCATTGCCAGCCGACACCTCGCTCCGCTGCTCGGTCCGCCCCTCACATTCGTGGCCTGGTCGGACGCCGCGCCGGCCGCACCGGGTCAGCTCACCGCCGCTCGGCTGCAGGCCGTCATCGGCCACCTTGACGGTCCGCCGCAGAGGTTGTTCGGGGTAGTCGGCAGCGACGTCAGCCGCAGCTTGAGCCCGGCCATGCATGCGGCCGCCTACCATGCCACTGGTCTGCACTACCTCTTCCTGCCGGTGAGCGTTCCCAGCGAGGACGAGCTGGCGCAGCTGTTCGTCCCCTCGGGCGAGGGGCTGTTCAGCCGGGTCGGGCTCGACGTCGGCGGATGGGCGGTGACTACACCCTACAAGGCGGCTGCGGCGCGTGCGGCCACCGTGCAGGCACCACGGGCGCGGGCCGCGGCGGCGGCCAACACGCTGGTGCTCAGACCGCGGCAGGTGCTCGCCGACAACACCGACGGCGACGGCGTAGTCGCGGCGGCCCGCATCACCGGCATCGACCCGCGGGGTCGCAGCGCGCTGGTCCAGGGTACGGGCGGCGCCGCCCGCGGCGCGGCCGTCGGTCTCCAGATGGCCGGCGCCGCGGTCCGGCTGCGCGGACGCGAGCCCGGCCAGACCCGCCGCGTGGCCGACGAACTGGGCGTCGATTGGTGCGCTGCCGGCGAGCTGCCCAGACCGGCCGAGATCCTGGTCAACGCCACCCCGCTCGGCAGTCACCCCGGTGACAACATCCCCTTTACCCCAGCGGAAGTCCGCCAGGCAGCGCTTGTCGTGGACCTGGTCTACGGGGACTGGCCGACGCCGCTGGCCGAAATGGCCGCCGCGCGTGGCGTTCCCCTGGTGGACGGCCGCGAAGTCCTCGCGCATCAGGGCTACGCCCAGTTCGCAGCCTTCACCGGCAGGTTGCCGCCCAGGGAGGCCATGCGCGCGGCGGTCGCTCTGCGTCCCATCGACTCAGACGGCTGGGATTGAGCCTACTCTCCGGTGGAGCACATGCCGAGGATCCACAGGTTGCCGTCGCGCACGCGATAGAAGAACCGATACACCTCTGCCGTTGCACCGTCCGTCCGCCCACCGAGGCGGACCTCAGCCCCGGCGTTCGGGTTGTCCTCGAGCTCACGCAGCCTGGCCCCGGAGCGGTCGACGAAGAGCGCGGCTCGGTTCCGGTCCCCTTGACGCAGCCTGACCACCGTCTCCAGGAACCGCCTCCTGGCGGACGGCGTGAAGCAGACCTTCAGTTCTCCTCCAGCAGCGCGTCGGCGTCGTCGAGCACGCGGTCGAGATCCTCGCCCACCCCGGCAGCTGCCTCCATCTCACCCAGGGCCAGCATGCGCAGGACCTGCCGGTCCCGGGCCGCCCGGGCGTAGGCCGCGGCGCTGACAAGCACCGCCGCCGGACGCCCGTGTCGGGTGAGGACTATCGGCTCGTCCGAGCCCGTGAGACGCGCGAGCACGGATGAAGGCCAACGCAGCAGCCGGGTGATTGGCACGCAGCGCGACCCTTCAGACACTGGCTGCCGCCGGTCGACCTGCAACGAGCTGCGTCGAGACCGCGCCGGCATCGTCGTCATCGCACGCCGACGGCACGGCGCACGTTGTCCATGAGCCGACCGGCAGCAGAGCGCGCTCGCTCAACGCCTACCCTCAGCACCCGATCGACCTCGGTCGGGTCTTGCGTGAGCTCATCGAACCGGCGCCGGGCCGCGCCGAAGGTGTCCATATAGAAGCCAAAGAGCCGCTTCTTCATCTCGCCGTACCCGGTCCCTCCCTCGTCAAACCAGCCCTCCACCGCGGAACGCTCACTCTCCGGAGCGAAGATCTTGAGCAGCTGGTAGAGCGAGCTCCCCGCCTTGGGCTT
>Ga0316628_100004634_pt1 | contig 10825 bp, 9 predicted proteins | sample OWC_Aug_M2_C1_D5_FD_207648 | JGI IMG/M metagenome (GOLD analysis project Ga0316628, IMG submission 207648) | Wetland soil microbial communities from Old Woman Creek delta, Ohio, United States - OWC_Aug_M2_C1_D5_C | ecosystem: Environmental > Terrestrial > Soil > Wetlands | place: USA: Ohio... | reverse complement strand
GTCGAGAAGACCGCGCTCAAGTACCGCGAGGCGCTTATGATCCTCACCGGGAAAGATATCGAGTAACACCCGCTTGGGCTACTACCGCAAGATCTTCATCGCCAACCGGGGGGAGATCGCCTGCCGGGCCATCCGGCCTGCGCGGGAGCTTGGGATCCCCGTGGTGGTGGGCTACTCCGACTGCGACGCCCTTTCCCTGCACGTGAAGCTCGCCGACGAGGCGGTCTACCTCGGCCCCTCCCCCGCGACGAAGAGCTACCTCGACATCGAAGCGGTGCTGCGCGCGGCGAAGGATTCCGGCTGCGACGCGATCTTCCCGGGGTACGGCTTCCTCGCCGAAAATCCCGACTTCGCGGACGCGGCGGAGCGCGAGGGGATCATCTTCATCGGACCCTCCTCCCGGGTGATGCGGATCCTCGGCGACAAGATCGCGGCGCGCAAGGCGCTCGCCGCCTCCGGCGTCCCGGTCACCCCCGCCATCGAGGACGTCGAGGACGCCGATCAGGTGATCAAATTCGGCGACCGGGTCGGGTGGCCCCTCCTCGTCAAGGCGTCCGCCGGCGGGGGCGGCAAGGGGATGCAGAAACTTGCCTCCCCGTACGAGGTGGAGGAAGGACTGGCCTCCGCGCGCTCCGTGGCCGAGAAGGCGTTCGGCGCCGGAACCGTCTTCGTCGAAAAGTTCATCGAGGGAGGCCGCCACATCGAGTTCCAGTTCCTCGCGGACCGGTACGGCAACGTCATCCACCTGGGCGAGCGGGAATGCTCCATCCAGCGGCGTCACCAGAAACTGGTGGAGGAGGCGCCCAGCTCCCTGTTGACCCCCGAGGTTCGCGCGAAGATGGGGGCGGTGGTCGTCAAGGCGATGAAGGACATCGGCTACGAGACGGCCGGGACGCTCGAGTTCCTCGTCGACAGGAACGGGAAGTTCTACGCTCTCGAGGTGAACACGCGGATCCAGGTGGAGCACACCGTCACCGAGATGATCACGGGCTTCGACATCATCCGGAAGATGTACAAGATCGCCGCGGGCGACCGCCTGTCGCTGCGCCAGGAGAACGTCCTGCCGCGCGGCCATGCGATCCAGTGCCGCGTCAACGCGGAGGACCCGAAAAACGGCTTTGCGCCGTCCTTCGGGCGGATCACCTTCCTTCGCCAGATCAGCGGCCCTTTCATACGTACGGAGTCGGGGATCTACCAGGGATGGGAGGTCCCCTCGTTCTACGACTCCCTGCTCGCGAAGATCTGCGCCGTGGGGAAGGACCGGGGGACGGCGATCGAGCGGATGCGGCGCGCCCTGCGGGAGTACGACATCTGGGGCGTCCGGACGACGATCCCGTTGCTGCGGCGGATCATGGACCACCCCGACTTCGTCTCCGGAACGATCCACACCGGGTTCATCGACGAAAACATCGCGGGACTCACCGAATACGTGGAAGCCGAGGAGGAGATCTACAAGGTGTCCCGTTTCGTCGCCGAAGTCTCCGGTCTCGGCCGCAACGTCCACAGCGGCTGACGGGGGGGAGATGCTCGGCGCCCTGAAGAAGAAGGGATACCGGAAGGTCCTCAAGACGCTCCGTGACGGCAAGGCGATCTGGCTGACGAACACGGGGCCGCGCGACACCGGGCAGAGCGACTACAAGAACCGGTTCACCCTTCACGACCTTACCCGCCTGATGCCGGTCTACGACGCCTCGGGATACTTCTCCATCGAGGTCCACGGCGGGGCCCGGCTCCACCAGAACCTGATGAACAACATGATCCATCCGTTCGAGGAGGCGAGGCTCTTCTCCGAGCGGATGCCGAACGTCCTGACCCAGACGCTCATCCGGTCGACGAACGTCTGGGGATACCGGATGTACCCGCGCAACATCGTGCGTCTGGCGGTCGAGTCGTTTCTCCCGGCGATCGACGTGTGGCGCTGCTTCGACTTCCTGAACTACATCCCGAACATGGCGCCGGTAGCCGAGGAGGTGCTCCGGGGCGGGAAGATCTTCTCGCCCGCCATCTCCTTCACCGAGGCCCCGGAGTGCTCGGACACCTACTACCTCCGGGTGCTGAAGGAGATCGTGTCGCTTTGCGGCGGCACGAGGGACATCATCCTGTGCATCAAGGACATGGCAGGCGTCGGGTCCCCGGCGCGGATCCGTCGCCTGGTCGACGCCTTCCTGCAGAAGTATCCGGGGCTGGTGATCCAGTACCACCGCCACTCCACGGACGGCCTGGTGATCCCGGCCATCGCCGAGGCGGCCGCGGGGGGCGCGAAGCTCTTCGACGTGACGGACGACGCCTTCTCCCGCTTCTACGGCCACCCGCCGGTGCGGCCCCTCGTGCGCTACCTGCGCGAGCTCGGGTACGACGTCCGGCTCGACATGAAGCGCGCCGACGAGGCGTCGGACGCGATCCGCGGCTTCATCCGGAGCTACGGGAGGTTCGAGTCCCAGTTCAAGGGGTTCAGCAGCGACGTGACGGTCCACCGGATGCCGGGCGGCGCCTTCCCCTCCTCCTTCGAGCAGGCGGAGAAGGGAGGCTTCCTCGATCTCATGCCCCACATCCTGAAGGGGATGTCGTACGGGAACCGGATCATCAAGTATTTCGACGTGACCCCGGGATCGCAGATCACGTGGACCACGTGGGCGGGGATCCTCCAGCGCACCCACAAGGAGGCGGGGGAGCACGGAATCCGCCGGCTGTTCTCCGTCCTGGATCGCTTTTTCGAGTCGGGCGAGCGGCTCGAGGCGCTTTCCCAGGCGGATGAGAACCTTCTCCTGCGGCTCTACGCGGGAGCCACGGACGACCTGAAGAACCTTCTGCTCGGGAAGTACGGACCGCTCCCGTTCGGCTGGCCGAAGGACTGGGTCTACCGGAGCGTTTTCGGCGAGGAAGGGGCGGCGAAGGCGAAATCCGAGCGTGTCGAATCCTCGCCGCTGTCGATGATCGCGGACGAGGACCTCGAAAAGGCTAGGGCGGCGATGGAGGCGGAGCTTGGGCGTCCCGCCACGCAGGAGGAGTTCGTCCTGTACCTGATGCACCCGAAGGCGGCGGTCGACTTCCTCAAGTTCCGGCAGCGGTTCGGCGACACCACCGTTCTCCCCACCGGGGTCTGGTTCCAGGGCTTGCGCAAGCCCGGCGACCAGGTGACGATCACGATCGGGAGCAAGCCCCACGAGATCCGGCTCGTCTCCATCGGCGAGGGTGTGGGCGGGGTGAAGCACGTCGTCCTGTCGGTCGACAACATCATGCATGTCTTTCCCATCGAGCTTCCGGAAGCCGTGGCGGCGCGCAAGGCGGTGCGGAAGGCCTCCCCCGCGAACAAGGGGGAGATCGCCGCGACCGTCACCGGGACGGTGTGGCGGATCGGGACGAAGGATCGCGTATTGAAGGAAGGGGACCGCCTCCGCAAGGGGGAGGAGGTCATGAACATCGAGGTGATGAAAACGGAGAACGCCGTGAAGTCCCACGTCGCGGGCGTGATCCGCGAGCTGTGCGTGAAGGTGAACGACCGGGTCGAGGAGGGGCAGCTCCTCGCCGTGATCGACCCCGGGGGCGAATGACCGGGAGGGGCCAGGGCGGAGAAACCGCCGGGCGGTTGCGGGAATCCCAGTTTTCATGAAGGAAACGGCGGAACGGGAAGCGACAGCGGGGGGGCGCCGAGGTGACGATGTGGAGATGACGCAACGATTCTTCGAGGAAATCCGCGGTGCGCTCCTGCCGGTCGCGACATCGGAGCCGCCGCCGCCCGGGCTGCGCCCCGCCGGGGTCCTCGTTCCGTTGCGCGAATCCGGCGGGGAAGTCACCGTGACGCTCGCCCGCCGGACCGAGCTGGTTCCCCACCACAAGGGACAGATCTGCTTTCCGGGAGGCAGCCGCGACCCGGACGACTGTGACCTGCTGGCCACCGCGCTGCGCGAGGCGGAGGAGGAGATGGGAATCCGGGAAGCAGACGTCGAACTCCTGGGGGCGATGGAGCCGGTCCCCACGGTCACCGGGTTCTGCATCCAGCCGTTCGTCGCAAGGATCCCGCGGGACGCGCGGTTCCGCCTGGACGGATTCGAGATGGCGGAGACGTTCGACGCCCCCCTTTCGGTGTTCACCGACTTCTCCCGGTACCGCGCCGCGGGGACGACGTTCCTCGGGAAACCGTACAAGGTGTACTTCCTCGACTACGATCGCTTCACGATCTGGGGAGCGACGGCGCGGATCCTCCACAACCTCGCGGAACTCGCGCTGCGCCTGCCGCACCACGGCGCCGCGGTTTGACACCGCCTCCACCGGGCGCCTACAATGCCTCCTCACCATCGCGGAACAGGAGCGCCATCCCGTTGAGCCCGGCAGGGACACGGATCGATCACGACATCATCCTCGACATCGTCCCCCGCGGCACGAAGGTGCTTGACCTCGGGTGCGGCGACGGGTCGCTCCTGGAGAAGCTGGTGCGCACGAAGGATGTCCGCGGCAGCGGCATCGAGATCTCGGACGAGGGGATCCGGGAGTGCATCGCCAAGGGGCTCGCCGTCCTCCAGGAAGACATCGACCACGGGTTGAAGGATTACCCCGACCGGTCGTTCGACTACATCATCCTCAACCAGACGCTGCAGGCGGTGAAGAAGCCCCACGTCGTCCTGTCGGAGATGCTCCGCGTCGGCGAGAAGGCGGTGGTCGGGTTCCCCAACTTCGCCCACTGGAAGATGCGGTTGTACCTGCTGATGCGCGGCCGGATGCCGAAGACCGAGTTCCTCCCCTACGAGTGGTACGACACCCCGAACATCCACTTCTGCACCGTGACGGATTTCGAGGAGTATTGCCGGAAGTTCTCCCTGCGGGTGGAGCGGCGCGTGTATCTCTCGAACGACCGCGGTGGGAGGGTCCTGCGCGGGTTCACTCCCAACCTGTTCGCCGAGTCCGCGGTGTACCTGCTCTCGAAAAAGTGAGGTCTGCGCTTCCCTCGCAGCATGAATCGGCGTTGCAATTCGCGCCGTGATCGGGTAGGCTTTACCGTTACATAACGTGGGGCTGTAGCTCAGCTGGGAGAGCGCCTGAATGGCATTCAGGAGGCCGACGGTTCGATCCCGTTCAGCTCCACCAGATATTTCAAGGGCTTGAGACTTCGGTTTCAGGCCCTTTTTCTTTGCCGGTGGGCCGAGTCCAACAGGCCGAGTCTGGTTCCGGCGGCGAGTGGGCCTACCCGCGGAGATTTTTTCCCGGGGACCGGCCGAGGAAGCCGAGGATACCGTACAAGAGCGTCAGCGGGTGGGGTGGGCACCCCGGGATGAACAGGTCGACCGGCAGAATGTTGCCCACGCCGTCTTCGATGGCGTAGGAACCGCGGAAGATCCCGCCGCTGGCGGCGCACGCTCCGATCGCGATGACGATCCGGGGTTCCGCGATCGCGTCGTACGTCTTGAACAGCGCCTCCCGCATGTTCTTCGAGACGGGGCCGGTGACCAGCAGGCCGTCCGCGTGGCGGGGCGAGGCGACGAAGTCGATCCCGAACCGCTGCAGGTCGAAGATCGGGTTTCCAAGGGCCTGCGCTTCGAGGTCGCACCCGTTGCACCCGCCGGCGGACACCTCCCTCAGGTGCAGCGACCGCCCGAGAAGGGACCGGAGGTCCGGCGCGGCCGTCAGGGTGGGGAATTCCCGTCCTCCAAGCACCAGGTGCTCCCGCTTGCCGCACGGCAGACGTGGATCCTGCGAGAACCGGATCCCCTCGCCGCCGCAAGCCTCTTCGCACAGCCCGCAGAAAACGCACCGCCCGAGGTCGACCGTCCTTTTTTCCGGATCGATCGCGTCCGTCGCGCACGCCGCCGCGCACGTTTCGGCGACGCTCCCGGACCGGAACGCGTCCCCGATCGCCGGCATGCCGCGGTACGGAGCCGGCGGATCCCCGGCGGGCAGGGGGACGGTGACCTTCCCCGTTTGCGCACGTTTTCGTATCGATTCCAGCATGGGTGTCTCCCTTACAGGTCCGCGCCCGAGTACGACAGGTTGAAGCTCTTGTTGCACAGCGGGAAATCGGAGATGACGTTCTTCTGGACGGCGAACGACAGCCCGGGCCAGTTCCGGAACGACGGATCGACGACCTTGTAGCGCGTGATCCGCCCCTCGCCGTCCACAACGGCGGCATGGACGATCTCGCCGCGCCACCCCTCTTCCACCGAGACGACGAGGCGACGGCCCGCGACGGGGGCGTTCACCCTCTCTGCGGCCGTACCCGTTCCCGGCGCTCCTGCGAGGATGCCGGAAAGCCATTCGAACGAGGAGCGCGTTTCCATGAACCGCACTCTAGCGCGGGCCATCACGTCTCCGCCATCGAGCAGGACCTTCGCCGGGGATGAGTCCCCGTAGGACGGGGAGGGGAAGTCTCTCCGCGCGTCGACGTCCCGGCCGGAGGCGCGGGCCGCCGGGCCCACGAATTGGAGCGTCTTCGCCGTGTGCGGGAGGAGGCGCCCCGTTCCTTCCATCCGGGCGACGACCGACGGGGCGTCCAGCAACGTCGTCCCGACGCTCTCCACTTCGACGCGCAGGCGCTCCAGTTCGGCAACCAGGTCCCCGGGCGCGATCCCCGGCACGCGGGGGCCGATCCCCCCGATACGGTTCAGCCCGCGTCCGAAACGGTTCCCTGCAATCTTCAGCAGGAGGTTCAGCGCCGCGCCGCGCAGGCGCCCGAAGTGGGCCGCCCCGAACAGGTACCCGATGTCGGTCGAAAGGCCCCCGAGGTCCCCGCAATGGTTCGAGATCCGCTCGATCTCGAGTGCGGCGGCGCGCCATCGCTCCGCGGACGGGTCGGCAGGCTTCCCCACGATCTCCTCCAGGAGGCGTGCGCACGCGGTCGAGTGCCCCACGGCGGTGTCCCCGGAGATCGACTCGGAAAGGAGGATCTTCCCCATCCCGGGGTAGCCGGGGAAGAGCGATTCGATCCCCTTGTGCTGGTACCCGAGGCGGATCTCGAGGTTCTGGATCGTCTCCCCCGCGCAGGAAAAACGGAAGTGCCCCGGTTCGATGATCCCGGCGTGGACGGGCCCCACCGCCACCTCGTGGATCCCCTCGCCCCGCACGAGGAGGAACCGGTAGCCGCGGCGCGCATCGGGCGCGGGCGCACCCCCGGACCGCAGCGGGAAGTACTTCTTCGGCCACCCTTCGTGGAAGCGCAGGGGGTTGAGCTCGGGGTGGCCTTCCGGTACCAGGCCGAACAGGTCGTAGATCTCCCGCTCGAACCAGTGCGTTCCGGGGCAGACGTCGGTGAATGTCCTGAAGGAGCGCGGGGAAGCTTCCACGCAGGCGTGGACGAACCGCCCGGGGGCGGCCCCCCCGGCGAGCGCGTGAAGAAGAAATCGTCCCGAAGAAGGCTCCTCCGCGAACAGCGCGAGGAGGCGGTCGCCGCCGGTGGAGGTTTCCCGGAGGAACGCCCGGAATGCTTCCTCCGCCAGCGGAGCGGATTGGCCGAGGTCGAACGTGTGGACGCAGCGCATCGCCTTGTTCCTTTCGCCGGTCAGGAGAACGCCACCACGGTGGAGAGCCGCTCCAGCGTCTTGTACAGGCCCGCCGGGACGTGGAGCCCCAGCCAGAGGGACGCCAGCAGCAGGACGCACGCCGGGAGGAGGCACCACAGTTCCGGGCCTGCAAGTTTTCGCGGCACGCCTTCCCCGAAGACCATGTCGCTGCCGTACATGAGGAAGGAGCCGAAGAGAATGGCGAGCAGGACGAGGTACACGAGGGAAACGGCCAGGTGCCCGCCCGCGATCCCCCCGACGAGGATGCCGAACTCGCTCCAGAAGGCGCCGAACGGCGGGGAGCCCGTGATCGCGAGGATCCCCCCGAACAGCAGGACCCCGCGCAGCGGCGTCTCCCGCAGGATCCCGTGGATATGCCGGATCTTCTGCGTGCCGAACCGCAGGATGAGGTCCCCCGCGACGAGGAAGAGCAGGACCTTGGCCACCGAGTGGTTCAGCACGTGCAGCAGCGCGGCCGGACCGGCGGCGCCCCCGAACCCGAGCCCGAGGACGACGATCCCCATGTTCTCGATCGAGGAAAAGGCGAGCAGCCGCTTGAGGTCCCGCTGGACCGCCACGAGGAGCGCCGGGACCGCGATCGACAGGATCCCGAAGAGGATCAGCAGGGGAGAGGCGTACGCGCCGGGGATCGCCGGGGCGACCCGCAGGATGGAGAGGAGGGCGCAGTTCAGCAGGACTCCCGACAGCATCGCGGAAGACGGCGCGGGCGCCTGGCTGTGCGCGTCCGGAAGCCACGTGTGCATCGGCGCGAGCCCCATCTTGGTCCCGTACCCCACGAGGAAGAAGAGGAACGCCAGCCGCAGGAAGCGGGGGTCGAGCCGCTTCGCCGCAAGGGGAAGCGCCGTGTACGTCAGCGGGACGTCCCCGGCCGCCCGCGAGAGGAAGATGATCCCGAGGAAGGCGAAGGCGATCCCGACCGAGCAGATGAGCAGGTACTTCCAGGCGGCCTCCATCCCCCGGCGGTCCCCGTGCAGGTAGATGAGCGGGGCCGAGAACAGCGTCGTGGCCTCGACGGCGACCCATTGCAGGGCGAGGTGGTGCGAGCAGACGACCACGACCATCGAGAGGACGAACAGGTTGGTCCACACGTGATACATCCGCAGCTTGGCGGGGCCGATGTGCCCTCCCTCGAGCTCCCGCCGGAAATACCCGTACGCGTACACGGAGCACAGGAAGTGGACGCCGGCGACGATCAGGAGGAAGTAGGATCCGAGTTCGTCGAGCCGAAGGAGCTCGCCCCACGCGGCGACTCGGGGGGACATCCCCTGGATCACCGCGCCGGAAAGGAGCCCGGCGGCGCCGACGACGGTTCCGAGGGCGGCCTGCCAGGGGGTGCGCGACAGGAGGGCCAGGATCACCCCGGCCAACGGGGCGAGCAGCAGCAGCGGGATCATCCCCTAATCCTTCAACGTGTGGATTTTCCGGACGTCCATGTGGGTGAACGTCCGCTGGATCTTGAGCATCAGGATCCCCATCAGGAAGACGGCGACGAACAGGTCGAGGAAGATCCCCAGCTCGATCGGCAGCGTGAACGCGCTGCCCGACGCCGCGCCGAAGAGGAAGATCCCGTTTTCGAGGACGACGAACCCGATCACCTGGCTGACGGCCTTGACGCGCGTGGTCATCATGAGGAGCCCGGAAAAAAGGAGCGTGAGGCCCGCGGCGGCGCCGAGCCGGTCCTGGCCGGAAAGGCCGAACCGGGCGCACGCGACGAAGGCCGCCAGGGTCAGCGCGCCGGTCAGCAGGATGACGGTCTTCGTCGAGAGGAGCGACTCCGACTCCTGTCCGATCTCCAGCCGGTTCACGGCGCGGGTGAGGATCAGGGGGATCGCGACGCTCTTGACGGCGACGGTTGCGAGGCCCAGCCCGGCGGCGCGCCACGCGGGGCCCGGCGCGGCGAGAATGGGGAGGAGGCCGAGCAGGATCCCCTGGGCGGCCAGGGAGTGGATCGCGGGCCGGATCCGCTCCGTCACGGCGGTGTGGAGCCCGAGCAGAAGCAGCAGGATGGTGATGGTGTTCACGGCTCTACCCCGCGTACCGCACGGCGAGCGCGATGGCGGCCAGCACGGTGGCGACCAGCAGGTACGATGCGACCCGGGACATCTTCATCCGCGCCATCCCCGCCTCCGTCGCGCCAATCAGGCCGCCGGAAAGCACCACCTTCACGACCGCCGCCGGGATCGCGAAAAACGGCGGCAGGGAGAGCGCCTCGGGGAAGAGGGTCCCGGACATGAGGGCGGAAAAGAGGACCAGGCGGACGCCGGAGGCGAGCTGGATCATCGCGAGATCGACCCCCGCGTGGTCCAACACCATCGCCTCGTGGATCATCGTGAGCTCGAGGTGCGTCGCCGGGTCGTCCACGGGGATCCGGGCGTTTTCCGCGAGCAGCAGCAGAAACAGCGTGCCGGCGAGGAGGATCACCTCCGGCCGCAAGTGCACCCTTCCGTGGGGAACGCCCGCGACCATCCCGCTCACCGTGTCCGCGCCTCCGAGGTACGCCAGGCCGCAGAACGACAGGATCAGCGCCGGCTCCGCCATCGCGGAAACGGCCACTTCCCGGCTGGACCCCAGCCCCCCGAAGGCGCTTCCCGTGTCCAGTCCGGCAAGGGTCTGGAAGAACCGGGGCAGCGCCATCAGGTAGAGAAAGAGGATGAAGTGCATCGGGAGTGGGACTTCGCGGGACCACAAGGGGGTCGCCGCCGCGAGGACCAGCGATGCTCCGAGCACGACCGGGGCGGAAAGGTCGAACAGCCAGGACGCCGTCGTGCTGCGCACGATCCCCCTGCGGAACAGTTTCCATAGATCCAGGTACGGCTGGAACACCGGGGCGCCCTGCCGGCAGGAGAGGAACGCCTTCGTCTTCCGGACGACCCCGACGAGAAGGGGCCCGAGGAGCACGAAGAGCGCGATATGCGCGACGGCATTCATGTCAGTGGAAGAAGACCAGCAGGAGCACGACGGCCCCGAGGATGTAGCCGAGGTACAGGTGGATGTACCCCGGGTGGAGGCGACGCGCCTGGAACGCGGCCTGCACGAACAGGCGGTAGACCGGCAGGTAGAGGCCGTTCTCGAGGAGGTCGTGGAAGTGCGTCTCGTGCTCCACCTCCAGCAGAAACCTTCCGGAGAGCCGCTCCTTGCGGGTCGTGTGCGGACGGAGGATCCCCCGGAAGACGTGCAGGATCGGATCGGCGAACGACGCCGCCGTGTACTGCATCCGCGGGGTGGCGTACGGGAAGCCGCATCCCCACGTTCCTCCCGCGCGTTGCCCATTCCGTCGCAGCAGGAACGTCCGGAGGAGCGACAGCCCCCCGATCGCA